>Ga0194120_10000455_pt1 | contig 77350 bp, 93 predicted proteins | sample TA2MahCa65mmetaG_FD_148642 | JGI IMG/M metagenome (GOLD analysis project Ga0194120, IMG submission 148642) | Freshwater microbial communities from Lake Tanganyika, Tanzania - TA2015019 Mahale Deep Cast 65m | ecosystem: Environmental > Aquatic > Freshwater > Lake | place: Tanzania: Lake...
GTGGGACTTGAATCCACGACGGCTCCGTCTTCAGCGGAGTGCTCTCCCAGGCTGAGCTACCTTGGCGGTACTCTGCATCCAAATTTAGGAATTAAAGTGTCTTTTGATTATGGCTTCCAAATAACGTCTGGTGTGTTGGTGCGCTTGTTTGCCAAACGCGCCATCACAAAGAAAAGATCTGATAGTCGGTTTAGATATTTTTGGCAAGAGTTGTTTATCTTTTCTTTTTTTGATAATTCTACTAAAATTGTCTCTGCTCGCCTTGTCATGGTTCGAGCCAGATGCAAAAATGCCGCAACTGTATTTCCGCCAGGCAGGATAAAGTTTGCAAGTGGTGCCAGCTCTGATTCAAATCTGTCTATATGTGATTCAAGATTTAGAATCATGGATTCCGTGATTCGAGTTTTCTGGTTTGATAGGTCTGGGTTGGACAGATCCGAGCCTGCAACAAAAAGCTCGTTTTGGATTTGTGTTAATAGTGATTTTATGTCAGAGTCTAGGCTTTGTGTGAGAATTATGCCTAAAACTGAGTTTACCTCATCTACTGCCCCATATGCCTGAATTCGCAGATCGGATTTTGATATTCTTGTTCCTCCCTGCAATCCTGTCGTTCCATCATCTCCTGTCTTGGTGTATATTTTCAACAGGTGGTGATCATCGTATCTGGAATTATTATCTTTTGATTATCGCTAATAATTTAAAAGAAGCATCACGCATGGAAAAACCATGAGCAAAGTTTCATGCCCATATTGCCAATCTGAATTTGGCACAAAGGACGAACTCTCAAAGCATATAGACAGGGTTCATCATGGATCAGGCCTGCTTGAAGGCGACACTAGAAAATTCTGAATCCATCTTTGAATTTATTTTAAAACTAAAGACGATTCCTAGGGCCGGTTGGCAAAAAAAGGTAGGAATTACTCGACCTGAATCGGTTGCAGACCATGCGTATTCGGTTGCCGCAATTGCAATGGTATTATCTGATGCCAAAAAACTGGACACTGGCAAAATCCTCAAAATGGCAATATTGCACGATTTGGCGGAATCTGTAATCGGGGATTTGACACCGGAAGATGGTCCCAAATCCAAAAAAATCAAACTGGAAAATTCTGCAATGAAAAAGATTCTATCTCATTTGAATGCGAAAACGCAGAAACAATACTGGTTTATCTGGATGCAATATCAAAAAAACACCACGCGCGAAGCAAAACTACTCCATAATGTGGACAAGCTAGAAATGGCACTGCAAGCCAGAATTTACTCTAAATCATTTCCTGCGAAAAAACTAGAGCCATTTTTTGATTCTGCAAGAAAACACATAACAGATCCTGACATCAAAAAAATACTAGGCAAAATAACTTAGGCAGCTGCTGCAACTGACTTTATGGGTATTTTAAAATAAAATGTAGAACCTGTCCCAGGCTCGCTTTCCACCCCTATTGTTCCGCCAAAAGACTCAACGATTCCTTTACATATTGCAAGGCCAAGGCCGCTCCCACCATGCTTTCTTGTAGGAGATGTGTCTATTTGGTAGAATTTCTGAAATAGGTTTTGCTGTTTTTCCTTCGGTATCCCAACACCGTTATCGGTTATTGAAAATTTGGCAAAATTGTCCTCTTGAATTATTTGAAGTGAGATTGTGCCGTTTTGTTTTGGAACAAAATCCATTGAATTGTTGATAAAGTTCTTGAGCACTTGTGCAAGCCTTACCTCATCTGCATGTATGGTCAAATTCTTGGCACATGACACTGAATAAAGAATTTGCTTTTCTGCCAATACTGGTGCATAGTTTTCTGATAGTTCCTTTGCAAAAGATACCACTTCAATGTCTTTATAGTTGAATTTCATTTGGTTTAGGCCTAGCTTTTCTGCATCCAAAATATCCGATATCAGATTAAGCTCTTTTGTTGCGTTGTGGCGAATCTTTAGAATTGCGTTTTTTTGACCCTCGTTTAGCTGGCCTAGAACACTATGATCAAGCAAGACCTCGCACCAACTCATAATTGGTGTCAGGGGAGTTTTTAGCTCATGAGTAACCATTGAGGCAAATTCTGCCTTTTGCTTGTCTACTTCGAGGAGTTGTCTGTTTTGCATGCGTAACTCTTCTCGTTGAGCCTCAAGCTCTACACTCTGGTTCAGTAATGCGTCATTTTGTTTTTCTAAAATGATTGATTTTTGAGCCAATTCCTTGTTCTTGTGTGCAATTTGGGTCTCTAGCTGTTTTTGCAATTGAATGAGGTTGTTTTTGCGTCTTATTTCGTTCTCTAATTTTTCTGCCTGATCTCGTAGTTCTGCGGTTCTAGTTTTGACTATTTTTGATAGATTGTGATTTATTGTCAAAATTATGCCTGTAAATGCCACCATTATTCCAATTAGCCAGTATGTTATGGAGTGATCATCACTGCCCATCTCTGCTAATGTCTGGGTTTGATAAATTGTAGTCAGTGTTACTGCAAATATCGCACCAAGCATTAATGGTACAATTATTCTGTGAATATTTTCGAATTTGAAGAACTCGGTATTTTGTTTTAATTTTGATATATCCTGTAATTTTTTACCATCAAACGTTATTGCGGCAAATGTGAAAAACAAGTATCCTAAAATCCACGTTATATCTATTGGATGGCCGGTATAGTATGTTCCATTCAGCTCATAATATGGATAGACAAAATCGCCAATCATAAACGCAGATGTTGCCATGAATAGAAATACCCAGGAATTGTTTCTGATCCCTTTGATGAATATCATCAGTCCTAATGATAATGGTATCATGATTACTGCATCCGATATTGGATAGCTCAATGTGGTTGCAAGGCCTAGAATGTTTTCTTCGGAGCCAAGCTGAAATGCAACTAGCACGGCTGGAATTAGAAATATTACCGCAATTCCAATCGATAATGACGCAATACTTTTGTTGATAATTTTCTGAAATTGCCTGAAGCTTTTCCAAAAGAATACAAACAAACCACCATACCCTGCAATCCAAAACACATCAGCAATGCTTGGAAATGCATTTAATCCAAAGTACGCCTCATCCAAAAACGCATAAGACTCTGCAATAACAGAAAATACCGCGAAGATTCCAAGCCATAACAAAAGTTTTCTTGATTTGAGATCTTCGGTTCTAGTTTTTGCAATTATGGCGCCAACTAAGATGCCAGGCAAAACCATGCTCTTTATGCCTGTTGCCCAAAATGTGGTCTTTTCATCACTGTGTGCTCCAAACAAAAATGCCACAATTACTATACCAGTAATGCTAGTGAACGCAATTCCTAACTTGTGCAATGTTTTGGTTTGCCGAATTTTGCAAGTTAATCTCTAGTCTGAGATAATCGAACAAACATTGGATGGTTTTATAGTGGAATGTGTAAAAATCAGCCTATATGTCATCACAGGAAAAAGACGAACTCATCCGGGCACAAAACGAGCTAATCGGAATATTATTTGAGATAATCAAGAGATTTCAGGCAAACCATACACTAGATGATGAATATTTTCAGATAATATCTGGCAACCCGGGTGAATCTAGTAAAAAAAGACTGGATGAAATTCTGGCAGAGCGAGAGCAAAACAGCAAGACCATATCCAAACTATTAGAAAAAATAGAGCCCTAGTCGCATCCACAACTGTCGCCGTCTGAAATCATTTTAAGCTTTTTTGGAGCTTGCTCAAATCTGGACTGGACATAATGTGACATGTTTGTTATGCGAATTATTGTGGGCTTGTGAGTCCAGCTTCCTTCGTTGTCAAACCATGACTCTATTTCATCTACATCGTATCGCTGACCTGAATTTAGGATCTTGCTAAATGTGTCCTTGATGAAGGCTTCGTCTTGTGGGTTTAGCGCCTTTTTGTTTTGAACATTGGATGTAATCTCGTTTAACAAAATGATTACCTGGTTTGTCAGCGGCATGAATGTGGTGGTTTCTTTACATTTTAATAATTATCGCACTGATTGGTATTGTTGCAGTATTTTGTTGCTCTAAAGATGGGACAAAAACGAGTTGCGGCATCGCGTGAATATCTCAACAAGCTGACAAACAATCGAGCAATGCCTGCCCTTGCACTACAAAATTCAAAATCCGATGTCTGGGAGCCAGTAGGCGAGGAAAACCTCTATGCCGTGGTTGACGAATCCAGCGGATTTGTTCTGACTGACACATCTGGGTATATTGTCGCAATTTGCGACAGGGGTGGATTTTCCAAGGCTATCGTGCAAGGAGTCCAAAAGGAACAATGCGAGCAGCTAGTAGTCCAGTTTGAAAAGGACGGGATTCCTAAATTTGTGGGCAAGGTAATCCTGCCTGTGTAGTGTGGTCAAATTTTGTGCATGGGATATATTTTAAATTCAGAGTGGCAGGTACCATAAGGAAATGAGCAAATTTTCATCCGAAGTAGAGGTGCGCGGACACCTAATTGACTCCATGATACTGACCAAGATTTTCGATGTGATAATGGACTTGGGAGGTGAGTTTGAGGTATTGCAGATGACTGTGGGCAAAAAGAAAAAAGAGCCAAGCTATGCCAAGCTGCAAATCCAGGGCAAAAACCAAGAGCATCTGGATACTATACTAGAGCAGGTTTATCGAGAGGGCGCAACTCCCACCGTCGGCAAAAATGTCGTGCTCAAAGCAGCGCCAAAAGACATGGTGATGCCAGAGGATTTCTATTCTACTACAAACAACACTACGGAAATCTTGCTTGCAGGCAAGTGGATTACAGTAGACAACATGATGATGGACAAGTGCATTGTAGTAAAAGGGAACCTGGCTAGCTGCACACCAATCCGCGATGTTCGAAAAGGTGACCTAGTTATAGTTGGAGAAGCAGGAGTCAAGATTACCCCGCCGGAGAGACCACGAGAGGGCTCCAACGTATTTACATTTATGGGAAGTAGTAGCTCATCTGAGCGTCCGACTCAGCATATAGCAAAAAAGGTAGCAGAAGACATTTTCAAGACAAAAAAATCCGGCGGCAAAATTATTCTAGTTGGCGGTCCTGCCATTGTTCATACCGGAGCAGCTGATTCCATTGCGGATCTGATCAAGCTAGGATACATCGATGGAGTGCTTGCCGGAAATGCTTTAGCAGTACATGACATAGAATATGCAACACTTGGAACATCGCTTGGCATGAATGTCCATGATGGCTCACTCGCAATAAAGGGACATCGAAACCACATGGATACAATAAATGCGGTATTTCGGGCAGGTTCTATTTCCGAGATGGTCAAAAAAGGAACACTCAGACGGGGAATAATGTATGAATGCGTCAAAAAGAAAATTCCGTTTATCTTGGCCGGCTCTATTAGAGATGACGGACCATTGCCGGATGTAATTACAGATACGGCAGTTGCCCAACGTGAATACAAAAAAGTGCTCAAGGACGCAAAAATGGTAATCATGGTATCTACGATGCTTCATTCTATTGCTACTGGCAACATGCTACCAGCACATGTCAAGGTAATCGTGGTGGACATCAACCAGCCAACCGTTACAAAACTGATGGACAGAGGCACTTGGCAGGCGCTGGGAATAGTCACTGACGTTGGGGCATTTTTGCCGCTGATTTCCCAAGAGCTCAAAAAGATACGAAAATAGATGGTCAAGAAAATCGTTAGCCCAGACAATATTCTAAAGAGTCATAATACATCCATTAGAAAGATATCTAATGAATTGCGCAAAATAATTTCAAGTGCGGTTCCGGAAATATCTGAAAAAGCACTACCTGGCTGGCATGCAATTGGATTCAGACATGTACAAGCAGGACATATTTGTGCAGTCTTTCCGTTTGAGAGTATAGTAAAACTATACTTTGAGTATGGTGCAAAACTTGCAGATCCTGACCATGTTCTAGAGGGCAATACAAAACAGACACGATTCATTTCGTTTTCATCTCCTAGCGATATATCGCCAAAGAAAATACAAAAACTGGTTAAAGAATCTATTTTGTATCTGACTGGATAGATTATTTTTGTAATTCTTCTTTTGCCTCTTCGTCCAGACTAGTTTCTAAATTACGGAGGTCTCGCTCATCACGCTCCGATAGGAAATGACCAGTGGTCAACTTGTCCTAGTTTATTTCGTCCAAGATAGATGGATTTTCAAGGCCAGACAAGTCTCCTAGGGACTCGCCAAGCAGTTTTGCCTTCAATAGTCTCCTCATCACTTTACCTGTGCGTGTCTTGGGCATATCCGATATGACATGAACTGATTTTGGGCGTGCGAGCTTGCCTATTTTGTCCGATACATGGTTCTGGATCTGTACCTGAATGTCTTGGATTGATTTGTCACTGAGTACAACAAACACGACGATTGCTTCGCCAGTAATGTCATCTGGTGTTGATATTGCTGCCGAATCTACAACCTTTGGATGTGAAGAAACAACGCGCTCTATTTTCACAGTGCTTAGCCTGTGGCCTGACACACTGATTACATCATCTACTCGGCCATGCATATACCACAACATGTCAGAATCTCTGACTACAAAATCCCCATGAAACCAGACGTCTTTGTATTGACTCCAATATGTTTGGAGGTATCTGGAATCATCGCCAAGCAAGCTGCGCGTCATCGTAGGCCACGGTGTCTTTATCACAAGAAAGCCTTTTTGATTTACCAAAGAATTTTGGTTTTCATCTATTATGTCAAGATCAAATCCTGGACATGGCATGCCAACTGTAGTTGGCTTTAATTTCATTCCTGGAAACACTGATAGCATTGCGCCGCCTATCTCAGTTCCACCAGCCAAATTCATGATTGGGATTTTTTTGTTACCAATTTTTTCATATAGCCACCACCATGACTCCTCATCAATTGGCTCGCCTGTAGTTGGGATGATTCTAATTTTACTCAGATTGTATTTTTCCCTAGGAGTAACCCCAGATTTTCTAAACATTCTGGTTGCGGTGGGAGAAATTCCAAAAATTGTCACGCCGTATTTTGAGAGTAACTCCCAGACTCTGTCTTGATTTGGATAATCGATTGCACCATCATAGATTACTGCTGTTGCACCAATTTCGAGCAATCCGTACACATTCCACACTTGGCCCGTAATCCAGCCAATGTCCGCAGGCCAAAGCAAGACATCCTCAGGCGTCAAATCAATCAAGTATGATGCCTGATGACCTGCATAGACTGCAAATCCTCCGTGCGTATGGATGACACCTTTTGGCTTGCCGGTCGTGCCTGAGGTGTACAGTATGAACAAGGGGTCTTCTGAATCCATTGTTCTTGTATGGCATATTTCTGGCTGGTCGTAAACTAGCTTTGCATAGTCTAGAATATTATTGGAAAACTTGTACCTGTCTGTGTTACAATACGGCACAACAATTACCTTCTCAATACTGGTTTGTTCTAGTGCCTTTTGTGCGGCCTCTTTTTGTGATATTGGCTTTCCTTTACGACTAAACCCGTCAGATACAAACAAGATTTTTGCATTTGAATCCTGTAGTCTTATGTTTAATGCATCTGAGCTATAACCTGAAAATATTGTTGTCTGAATTGCGCCAATTTTTGCACATGCTAATATGATGACAATTGATTCTAGGATCATTGGCATGTAGATTGCAACCACGTCACCCTTTTTCACACCAAATGATAATAATCCATTTGCAAGCTTGTTTACCTGATTTTCTAGCTGCAAATATGTGATTTTCCTCTCCATGTTATTCTCTGATACAAAATGATATGCGATTTTGTCTGGCGTTTTTTTGGCAAATTTTGTCACTGTGGAATTTATGATGTTTAGCTTGCCATCAGTAAACCATTTTGTCCATGGTTTTCCGGCAGAAAAATCAGAAACAATGGTGTATTTTTTGTCCCAGACTATACCAATGTCATCATTTACTGCACCCCAGTACCAATCTATATTAGATATTGATTTTTTGTGCAGTTCTTGCAATGATGAAATGTTGTGTTTTTGCATGAATCGAAAAATGTTCGAGTTTTCCGTCTGTTCTTTTGATGGAATAAATGCAAATGACATGGTCAGAAGATTTCTATTCCAAGGCGCCTTGCGCAAGATATCATAATTTTGCTATCGTCTTCACTTATGCCTGCAGATGTAAATTTGGCAGTCCATATTCCTTTTTCATTTCTGGTGTTTTCTAGATAATATTCGTGGATGGTTTTTGTTATTTTGCCCCTGATTTCGTGCCTAATTTTGGATAATTCTGCTGTGGCAAGCCATGAGAATTCCGATAATTTCGATATTATTCGTAGAATTTCTGCCTCATCGGCATTAATCTCAGATTCCAATTTTTTTCTTGAAGAGATTTAGCGTTATTGTCGGGTCTGCTTTTCCTTTGGTTTTCTGCATTACTTTTCCTACTAGATAGTTTATCGTTTGGGGGTTTTCTTTTGCCTGCTGAACTGCGGTGCTTTCCTGCGATATTATATCGTCGATGATTTTGCCTAGCTCTGACTCATCGGAGATTTTTGCAAGCCCTATGCTAGACATAATATCGGATACGGATTTTCCAGTCTTGACAATTTCTTGTAATGCATTTTTTGCCGAGCTTCTAGTTACTTTACCGGAATTCATCATCAATACGAGATCCGAGAGATGTTTTGGTGCAAGCTTGGACTGTTCTCTTTTTTCTCTGGTATCTACTAGGCCCATCAGATCAGTTGTAATCATGTTTGCAATTTCTTTGGCATTTGATTCGTCGTGTGCCTGCTCAAACAAATCTGAATAATACTTGTCAGACGATAGCACATCTGCTACCTGAGCTGGAATTCTGTATTTAGAGACATATCTTTCCTTTTTGGAGCTAATGCTTTCTGGCATGTTTTTCTTCCAGCCCTGCAGTGATGTTTCATCCATTATCACCCATGGTATGTCGCCTTCGAGAATGTATCTGTAATCTTCGTCTTCTTCTTTGGATCTTGAGGATATTGTGATTTTTCGTTTGTCGTCCCAGTGGCGAGTCTCTTGTGCAATTTCTATTCCTCTTTCTTTGAGGCTTGTCTGGCGTGTCAGCTCAAAGTGAATTGCTTTTTCCAAATCGTGAAAAGAGCCAATGTTTTTGACTTCTACTCTGTTTCCACCTTCGATGGAGACGTTTGCATCTGCACGCATGGCGCCTTCTAATGTTGGGTCTGATACGCCTAGGTTTTCAAGCAAATCCGATAACACATTGAGGAAGATCCTTACCTGTCGAGGATTGTCAAAATCAGGCTCGGTTACTATTTCTACTAGTGGTGTGCCTGCACGGTTGTAATCAACCAGAGTAATTGCTGTTCTCTCTGATACCCCTTCGTAGATCAGCCTGCCTGGGTCTTCTTCTATTTGGATTCGCCTGATTCGAATCTCTTTTCCCTCAATGGATACTTTGCCTTGCTCTCCAATACTGGTAGGCCCATACAGGTTTAGTTGGGTTATCTGGAAGTTTTTTGGCAAGTCTGGGTAAAAGTAATTTTTTCTAAAAAAGCCAAGCCTTTGCGGTGTTTTACAATTGAGTGCCATTGCAATCATTGTTGCCTTTTCTACTGCCTTTTTGTTCAGCCTTGGTAAGGTTCCAGGCATTCCCATACAAACAGGGCAGATGTTTGTGTTTGGCTCAAATCCGCGATAGTTTGCCTTACATGTGCAGAACAGCTTGCTTTCTAGTTTGGTTAGCTGGCAGTGGATTTCTAGGCCTATCATAGTGGAACCTCCGGTAACTTGGTTGTGTTTTGTAGCGCATATGCGGCCTGGAGTAGTTGTTTTTCCTGTAACAGATTAGCATGGATTTGTATTCCTACTGGCAATCCATTTTTGACTTCATATGGTACTGAAATAGCTGGCACTCCGGTCAAATTAGCAGTAACTGTGTTGATATCTGCCAAATACATCGCAAGTGGGTCGTCTATTTTTTCTCCAAACTTGAATGGCAATACCGGCACAGTAGGTGATATTAGGAAATCACATTTTGAAAATGCGGCCTCGATTTGTTTTTTGAGCTTGCTTTTTACTTTTAGTGCCTTGAGTAGGTATTTTCCAGCAAATCCGGCAGACGGCACAAATCCGCCTAGAATCATTCTTCGCGTAACTTCAGGTCCAAAGTTGCGTCTTGCCTTGGAAATGTATGATTTGAACTCATATCCTTCGGAATCTAGATCATAGCCGTATCGCAAATTGTCATATCTGGACAGGTTGCTTCCGGCCTCTGCTGTAGTCAGAACATAATATGTCGCAACGGTATATTCTACCATGTCTAGTGACACTTCTTCTATTTTTGCACCCAGTTTCTCAAATGCAGATATTGAATTTTTGAACACGGATGCAACTGTACTGTCCAATCCCGAACCGGAGCTCATCTCTTTTATGATTCCGATTTTTTTGCCAGATATTCCAGAATCTATTCCAGAAAGATAATCCTGGTTTTTGTTGTCTATTGTGGTAGGATCATGCGGGTCTTTTCCTGCAATGTGGTTTAGCAGTAACGCAACATCTTCAACTCTTCTTCCCATCGGGCCAATCTGCTCTATGCTGTTTGCATATGAGACTAGGCCATATCTTGACACCAGGCCATATGTTGGCTTTAATCCCACAATACTGCAAAAACTGGCAGGATTTCTAACCGAGCCTCCAGTGTCGGAACCTAATGACAATATGGATTCTAGGCCTGCAACTGATACTGCACTTCCGCCAGATGAGCCTCCCGGAACATACTCTGTATCCCATGGGTTTTTGCTTGGACCAAATGCAGAAAACTCGGTTGCAACACCCATCGCAAATTCATCTAGGTTTGTTTTTCCAATTATTACTGCGTCTTGTGCATTTAGCTTGGATACTACGGTTGCATCGTATGGTGCAGTGTAATTTTCAAGCATCCTTGATGCACACGTGGTTTTTCCACCCTTGATGCAAATATTGTCCTTGATTGATATTGGCATTCCGTAAAATGCGCCGACATTTTGGCCGGCCTTTACTTTTTTGTCTATTGCGCGTGCCTGCTCTAACGCATTATCATTTAGTGAGATAAAGGCGTGCAGTTTTGGCTCTACTTTTTTGATATGCTCTATGGTTTTAGCTACAAATTCTTCCGCAGTTATGGTGCCGTTTTTGATGCCATTGATGTATTCTATGGCAGAGATTCCAAGGCTCATCTAATTCATCTTGGGTGCGCGGACGTAGCTGTCCCTGTAGTTTTTGAGTTGTTGTATTAGAGGATCTTCAAATGCAACATATTTGTCGTCTCTAAGCTCATCAATTGCAACTTGTTGCACTGGTACTTCTTCTCCTTCTATGTTTGCCTTGTCTAAAATATCAAAATAGCCCAGAATTTTTTTTACTCGCTCAAAATATTCATCAGAGTTCTCAATATCTATTCTCATTAGCTTTGCAATATGTTCAATGTCTTCTTTTGTTACCAAGGTTTCACCTAAGGCGTTAGCCTGTCTACGTCTCTTGGGTACAGTGTGGTGTCTCTTATGTTTTCAGTTCCAGTCAGAGCCATGATCAGTCTCTCTAGGCCTATTCCACAGCCTGCGTGTGGTGGAATTCCATAGTCAAATGCCCTGAGATGATACTCAAATGTATCTACCTTGAGTCCTTTGTTTTTCATTCGCTCTTCCAGCTCGGACTTTTTCTCAACCCTGGTACTACCAGAGGACAATTCCAAATCGCCAAACATCAAATCAAAGGATTCCGATATTTTTGGGTCCGATTTGTTTATTTTGACATAGAATGGCTTTGGTCCGGTTGGCCAGTCCTTGATAAAGTAAAATCCGCCAAGGCCTATTTTTTTGAGATTTGATGGGTACAAGTCATCACCCCATTCTGTCTTTGCTCCTGCTTTTTGCATTTTATCTACTAGTTCTGCGTATGTGTATTGCGGAATTTTATCAGGCAGCTCTGGTACAATAAATTCGGATTCTGGATTGTTCTTGGCATATTCTGATACCGTTCTAATTGAAGCTTTAATCAAATCCTCTATTCTCTGCATTATATCGTTGTAATCCACATAGGCCTCTTCCATGTCTATGGAGATTGCCTCTGAGAGATGTCGGTTAGTTCTGGACGGCTCTGCTCTAAATATTGGCGCAATCTCGAATACTTTCTCAAAGCTCATCGTTAGCTGTTCTTTGTATAACTGGGGCGACTGGGCCAAAAAGGCCTCCTTGTTATAGTAAAATATTGGAAACAGTGCAGCCCCTCCTTCCGTTGCGGTTGCAATCATTTTTGGAGTATTGATTTCCAAAAATCCATTTTCGTAAAAATAATCCCTAATGGATTTGAGAACCAAGCTTCGTGCCTTGAAAACATGTTGTAGCGGCTTTCTTTTCAGATCAATTGGTCGAATCTCTAGTCTAGTGTCGATATTTTTGACTGTCTTTGCGTATGGCTCAAACGGTGGAATCACTTCTACCTCTGAAAATACCTTGAGTTCCTTTGGTATGATTTCAACTCCGTTTGGTGCCTTTTCTGACGGCTTTATCGTACCTAGTACTCCTACTGATGAGTGTGCTTTGAGGTGTGAAATTTTTTCTCGCACATCATCTGGGCAGCTTCCTGCCTTTGCAACTATTTGGATTTCTCCTTCCTTGTCTTTTAGTGCCATAAATGAAATGTTGCCATGGCCTCGAACCGATAGGACCCAACCCATTACTGTAACGTCGGTATTTTCCAGCTTGGCAGATAATTGATTAGAATAGTGAGTTCTGCGCCATTTTTCCAGGTCTGTTCCTATCATAGTATGTTTGCTTGGGATTCGGTATTTATTTTAATGAAAAATTCGCTTTTGCGTCCAATATGCTCAATTTGTCTTGGCCTGCGTCTCTGATCTAAACAATACCTGATCAAGGCTCTCTATTCCGTCTAGGTGGTTCACTGATTTTCTCTTTATTTTGCGGACTAGTGTGATGTCTCGCGTAAATAACGAGTTTACAGTCCAATCAGTTGCTACCTTGAGCTTTTTCTCAAATGTTGGAAGCATCATCAGATAGTATGTTTTCCATATTAGCCATGCAGACATGCCAGTCAAAGAATGACCTGAGATCTTTGCAATTCCGTCTCGCTTTCCTATTATTGCCATCATGCCCTTGCTCTCAAAGTTAAATGGCTTGAGATTTGTCCTACCAAAAATCATTGCCTTGAGATTATGTGATACTATTTTGCTTTGTCGCAGTGCATGTTGGGCAGTTGGGGGGTACAGTCCGCCAGTTTTTGTATCTGTAATTGCCGCACAGTCGCCTAGAGCAAACACTGTATCGTTATTTGCAAGTTTTAGGTACTTGTCCACTACAATTTTGCCTGATTTGTGCTCGCAATCCAAATCTGCTATGACAGAATCCATTGTGACTCCAGCAGTCCAAATCATGGTCTCGCATGGAATGGTCTCCCCGTTTCCAAGGAATACAAAATCCTCACCCGCATCGACTGCTTTTGTGTTTGGTATGATTCGAATCCCTGCCTTTTGTAGCGATTCGTATGCCTTTTTGCCCAATTCCTCTCCAAGCTCCGGCAGTATTACACCATTGGCAGAAACCAGAATCATCTTGATGTTTTCTGGGTTGATATTGTGATAGTATGATTTTACAGAATCGCGCACAAAATCGTTTAGCTCCCCAATTGTTTCTACTCCTGCAAAGCCTGCTCCAACTACGACTACTGTTAGTAATTTTTCCTGTAGTGCTGGGTTTTTTTCAGTGTCTGCAATTTCCAACATGTGAATCAGATGTGTCTTGATTCCTATTGCATCCTGTATTGTTTTGATTGTAAATGCATGCTTTTCGATTTTTTTATTGCCAAAGAAATTGGTCGTGCCGCCCATTGCAATCACCAAATAATCATATGATAACACCTTGACCATTCCATCAAACGGTCTTGTGATTGCCACAAGCTTGCTTTTTAGATCAATTGATGAAACTTTGGCCTGAATAAACTCAGTCTTTTTGCAGACCATTCGCAATGGTATTGAGATTGCGCTGGGCCGAATCATGCCAGATGCCAGCTCTGGCAGCATTGGCGTGAACAAAAAGAAATTGTCCTCATTTACAAGGGTGATTTGTATATCTTCATTGTTTTTGAAGCTAGATTCCAGCTGGCGCAAAACCGAGATTCCTGCAAACCCTCCACCCAAAATCAGAATTTTCTTAGCAGATTGCAATTGGTTCCTTCCTTTTTTGTATGATGTAAGTTGTGCGATATGTGTCATCAAACATTTGATGCGAGAATAGAACCTTGTTTTTCCTAGTAAGCAAAATCCCGAAAATTCGAGTTACATTTTTGATTGATATGACATAAAATGAGCAGATTCCATTAGGGCTTGCTCTGGTATAGTGCATGTTTGCTATTATTCCAAAGATAGGCTAAAGCCCTAGTCTGTTTGCAAAAACCAAACAAAATCCCAAAACTTGAGCCTGAGTGTTTAGAGTGGACACTTGAAAAATTAATTAGACAAATCTTGAACTGTATAATCATGAGCGCAAACGAGGATGTGGTAGACTATATCAAAGAAGTTCGCATGATTCTAGCCGACAGCATAGACACACTACTAAACCTGCAGGCAGACCTGGCACTAGAGCAAGACGAAACCATAACCCCGATTACAAGCAGGGCCGAGCTAGTGGATATCACATATGATATAGCATATGAGCAAAAAATAAAATCCGCTCAAGACGATTACATAAAGCGAGACCCATTCTGAGTGTTTTTTACGAACAAACCGCTGCTTATTCAATATCTGACAAAAATATCCCATTGTCAAGAAAATTCCTAAATAAAAAATCAGATGAATTAGACGATCGTAAAATAGAACTAACAAAAACCGAATCAAAGGAAACCACTCCATATGAAGAGCTCAAAACGGATTTAGTGAGTGCAAACAAGCAGATTCATTCCATTGCCAACTATCTTGGTTATCAAACAATGAAAATAGAAAAGATCAAGCGAATGCATGATGATTTTGAAAGGCAGCTTGACATGCTAAATGCCGACAATGACCAGATAGTCATAGCACATCAGGCAGCAAAAACTGAATTTGAAAGTCTAGGCCATGAATTTGATGCCAAAAAAATCATAGGCAACATCACATCAATTGTAGAAAAACAAGGGACTGAGAGAATCACCTCCATGGAAAAACAGCTTATCGATGAAAAAGAACACATTGCACAATTCAACAAGAAACTGCAACAAAATTTGGTACAGTTTAGTGTGATGGAAGAGGCCCTAAAAAGTGACAAAAGCAAGCTTGAATCAATAATTCGTGAAAAAACAGAACAACTTGTAAATGCAGAACGCATGTCTGCAATAGGTGAGCTTGCCTCAAGGCTGGCACACGATATGAAAAACCCGCTTACTGCAATTAAGGGTAGTATTCAGCTCATAAAAAAAGTAAACCAGGACAAGTTGGATGATTTCTCAATAAAAAGAATCGAGGTAATAGAAAGCTCAATTTTTAGAATGACTCATCAAATTGACAATGTTTTAGATTTTATCAAGGATGCCAAATTGAACATAACACAGGCGTCGTTAACTGAGATTTTTGTTTCCTCAATAGAAAACATTCGAGTGCCGCAAAACATTACGCTAAAACTGCCTAATTCTGACTTTACAATATCATGTGATGCTCAAAAGCTGAGCGTGGCGTTCTCAAATATCATTCTCAACGCAATTCAGGCAATGGAAATGCAGAAAGGAACAATAACCATTAATGCTACGCGAGACAATTCTCATCTTGTCATAGAGGTAACTGACTCTGGACCTGGGATTCCAGCAGATGTTTTGCCAAGAATCTTTGATCCACTCTTCACTACAAAACAAATAGGAACCGGATTGGGGTTGTCTAGCTGCAAAAAAATCATAGAGCAACATCATGGAACAATAGGCGTGACAAACAACCCTACCAAATTCTCAATAATTTTACCGCTCTGAATTATCGGTTCATTTGGATTAGAATTTCCGGTATTGAGCCGTTTTGCAGATTAAAAATAGGATGAATCTGGTTTCCGTCCCTGTCTGTACATGTGATTTCAAGCAACTGATCGTTTTGCCCTAGGCCTTTTCTGCCCAATACGATGGATGCCTTGAGAATTTTTGCAGAAGGAATTGTTATTTGCTCGCCGTCTGGCGCCTCAAAGACCAGTCTTTCTTTACCATTGTTTTGCTCAATGACTAGCTTGCCGCCAACTATGCTCTGCCATCCAGGATAGCCTTCGATATAGTCACAGTCGTACTGGTTTTGCATTTTCTTCCTTTGGGTCTGCATTGTATTGCGTAATGATTCCACTTCGGATTTGACATATTTCCACAGACTTGATTCTAGCTTTTTGGCAGTGTATACTCGTGCCGCAGTTGCGGCAATTCCAACTACAGGTATGACAAACAACGGTGCAGAAACTAGTAAATTATTGCCCCATTCCCCACTGGAGATTTTTATCTCAAAATCGTCCGGTGTCCCCTTTATGATAATATCGATGCTTCTTCTAGTGCCGGTTGTAGTTCGCAGTGCACCTCTTTTTGCAGCCTGGATGAAATAGCCTTTCTCAGAAGAAAATCCAACCTCAAAGTGTCTCTCTATTAGATATGACTGGATTTTAGACGCCAAATGCGCCAAATCCACAAAATAATCCAAATACTGCTGGGTCTTTGCCATGATTTTTCCGATACAAAATGACGATTAATCTATGTGCAAAATCAAAACGAACAAACAATTTCAGCAAAAGGTGACCTGTGGAGCAAAAAAGCACTCCACAAGTCCTTTGGCTGGCACAGTGAACCTGATTGTTCACCTTTGGGGGATTCTTGATACAATATACTCGGAAATTATTAAAACACTTGCGTACAAAAGATCCAGATTTCCACAAATCAGCACGCATGATTATCTGAAATTTGTTTATTCGATTCTCACACACTATGCCATATTTATAGTCGGTACAACTGGTATACATTGGTAGACAGGCACATAAAAAAATACAAAGTGTATGATTCAGGAGATCCTATGGATGCATTTCGGTCTATTGGCTTTAAGATTGATAATCGTACTAACGAAGAAAAAGTAAAAGACGGTGTTACAGAGGCAGGCCACGAAACAAGAAGTGTAAATCAGGTAGTAAAACTCGTCAACATATCGATTTCTGAAAAGGTAAAAAAACTTGAAAAACTCAAAGCGGATTCCAAGCGATTTGATGAGGAGCTAAACATGTTTGCAGATGGCCTAAGTGAGTCTCCAAAGCCAACACAGAGTGTTCCTCAAAACATGCAGACTTCGGTTCAGGACGAAATTGACGTAATATCAAAAGAGTTATCTGATTTAATTAGCAAATATGGAGCAAAAAAACTCTTAACTGCACTTGACAAGGCATTATCAGATCTAAAAATTTAATAGATGTGAACATATGCAGTTAGCCGATTTCTTATCTGTGTTTGTTTGGAACAAACACAGTATTGTACAAATCTTCAAAAGCTAGACAAATGTATGGATCGCAAATATCTTGCAAAAACTAATCCTGCTGATGATAATGATGATCCATTAAATCCATCACATAGACGATTTCAGTTCCAAAAACAGCCCTTTGACGGAGAATCCGAATCCATGACAATAAACCAAGAAGAAAAACAGACGCAGACAAAATCCCAACCTACAAGCACCCAGTCCAAAACATTAGATTCTCACGATCTCAAAAAGGCAAGACTAAATGAAAATCTCAAGTTTCTACAAGGAGACTCGGATTTCGTTAAAAAAACAGAGTTTGCAAACATTGGAAAAGAATTCGAATCTGACAAAATAGGGCAAGAAGTAACAGGCCTGCTATACCAGTATGAAAAACAAAAAATCGCAATGACGCAACGCCAAATTCAAGAAGAGCGTGCCCTAGTCCAAGAATTAAATGAAAAAGTAGAGCAAAACATTGCAAAATTTGTCAATCTCGAATCAAAACTAAAACACAAGCAAGAAGAGCTTGAAATCGAAGTTCGACTAAAATCACAAAAGCTAATAGAATCTGAGAGAATGGCAGCAATAGGAGAACTCTCCTCAAGACTTGCACATGATCTCAAAAACCCACTATCAGTTCTCAAAATGTTTACGGAAATTATCAAAATAAAATCTGATGATAACTCCGATCCTACATTTATGAATAAACTTGATGCTGCAAATGCTGCAATATATCGAATGACTCATCAAATCGATAATGTTCTAGATTATGTACGAAATACACCGCTTCAAAAAATTAACACAACAATTCATGAAATAATCAACGTTGCATTGGCCAAAATACCAGAGATAAACCAAATCTCCCTTACCATTGAACAGAAAAACATGCCCGTTTACTGTGACAAGGCCAAAATGTCCATCGTGTTTATCAACTTGCTTCTCAATTCAATTCAAGCAATGCAATCGCAAGGAAAAATCTTAGTTAATTTTTACCAAAATGACGGTAATGCAATAATTGAATTCATAGATTCTGGCCCTGGAATTCCTCCTACCCTTTTACCAAAGGTATTTGATCCTTTATTTACCACAAAACAACATGGGACTGGTCTGGGTCTTGCTACATGTAAAAACATCATTGAGGGGCATGGGGGAAAGATCTTTGTCAAAAACAATCCCACTACATTCACGCTGATTATTCCAAATAATTTACGAAGTGATGCCTAAATGATTTCTGCCATAGTAATTGATGATGATCAGGACAATGTTGATCTGTTTTCAGAGTTTTTAGGAATAATTCAGGTAAAATCGCTTGGATCTGGAAATAATGGTTTGCAGGCAGTCGAATTGTATGAAACACATAAACCGGATATTGTGTTTTTAGATTTATTGATGCCCGACTATGATGGGTTTTATGCGCTAAAGAACATCCGAAACATCGACCCTGATGCATTCATTGTTGTAATTACTGCAGTAGTGGACAAAAACAGCAGACAAAGGCTTGAAGATCTACACCCAGACCATGTAATTCAAAAACCATTTGAGCCGGAACAAATAACAGATATTATAAAAAATTTCAATCAAATACAAAAACAATCAGCGTCACATTGACTTTAATGATTTAGAGCAAAGTGACATCTAGATTTATGCAAGTAATTTGTTTACCTGTCTCTTTGTATTGGCATTGTGGAGATTTCATATGATGAGATTTCTGATCTGCGTGACTTTATTGTGTCCCTGAATTTGGCCTCTGAAAGCGTTATTGTAGTAGAAGGAAAACGCGACTCGGCTGCACTAAAAAGCCTAGGCTACCAACAAGAAATACTGGAATTTCACAGATTTGGAGGAATTACAAAATTTGCAGACTCTGTGTATATTCATAAAAATCTGATTTTACTGTTTGATTCAGATAGAAAGGGCAAATACATGACAAAAAAAGTAATAGAACAACTGGAGCGTCGAACCCGAATCGACTTGTCATACAAAAAAAGACTAATGAACATTACAAAGGGCAAGATTAGTGCCATTGAAGAATTATCTCAATATGAAAAACTATTCAACGACTAGTATTCAGGTATGAAAGTTATCCCAAGTTCTTACCTGTCTGTTTGAATCAGATATCCTAGTTTTCATATCAAATGATATTCGAGTCTAGGCGTGCCAGAATTCATTGCACGACACAGAGTCGTAGAGACAGGCCTAGATAGAATAATTGATACTGTGAATAATGAAATCGACGAGTTTGGCGTCAGCACAATAGAGATGTTCTATGACCACAAAACAGAAGAAATGTGTTGCATTTTAGATGCTCCAAGCCAAGAGGCAATCAAAAATCATTACACCAATGCAGGACTAGTCTGCGGATACATTGCACCAATTGAGAGAATCGACACCAAAATTGGTGAAAAGTCAGAAAGACTGCGAGCAATAGGCGAGCTAGCTGCAAGACTTGCACATGATCTGAGAAATCCACTATCAGTAATCAAAAACACCGTGGAAATCATGGAGTCAAAACCTGTCTTGCACATTGAAGAGAAAATCATCTATCATGGAAGGCTAAAGCGCGCAATAGACAGAATCTCACATCAACTAGAAGACGTTCTGGATTTTGTCAGGCCTACCAATATGAAGTTCCAAAAACATTTACTAAACGATGTTCTGAATTCGGCGCCCGAAAAAATTGTTAGGCCAGATGGAATTGAGATAATTTTGCCCACAAAATTCGTCTATTGTATTTGTGATCAAACCAAAATAGAAATCGTCTTGGTAAATCTGATTGTGAATTCAATTCAGGCAATGTCGGGCGCAGGCAAAGTCACAGTCACGTTACATGATACTCCAAACGATGTCACTATGCAAGTATCTGATACAGGTTCTGGCATTCCAGAAAATATCTTACCAAAAATCTTTGAGCCGTTATTTACCACAAAACAGACAGGAACAGGACTAGGCCTTGCCAGCTGTAAAAAAATCATAGAGCAACACGGCGGTCTAATTTCTGCCACCAGCAAGGAAAATCATGGAACCACGTTTACGATGATTTTGCCAAAACAATTCACTAGTAAAAAAATAGAAAAATTAGTTGCTTCCAATTAGGAAGACAACGCTTGCGGATGCTGTTACTTGTTGGTCAGACGAGAAGATTGGGGTTGCAGATTTTGCTTCGGCAAAGTCCATTGCTCCATAGTATGGCATCGGTGGTGGATGGTATCCTCCATCTAAGCTGACATACTTGACTCCAATTATTTGGTAATTCAGTGGAACAAGAGCTTTTTCTGCCTTGGATCTTGCGTTTGTGATTGCCTCTGCTAGCAGGTCATCGCTGACTTGCTGTTGCTTCTTCTCAGACAAAGAGAACCATACGCTATCTACTCGGTTTACTCCCGAATCTACTGCGGCGTCAATTATCTCAGAGACCAAGTCCAGTTTTGGGGTCTTGACTTGGATGATGTTTGATACGCTATAGCCGGTGAGTTTTTGCTTGTAGATGCCAGTTTCTTTTTCTTGATATGACTCGTAAACTGGGTAAATTGAGAACTGGGATGTGGTGATTTCGTCATCGTTTATTCCAGCTGCTTTGATTGCCTCAATTACCTTGTTCATCTGATCACTGTTTTCATCCAGTGCTTCTTTGGCAGTTGGCTTTTGTACCTCTACTCCAAAGCGGATGTTGAGTCTGTCTGGTTCAACAAAGGTGTTTGCTTGTCCTGTCACGGAGATTGTTTTTTCCCGTGAAGGAAACGGAGTTGGCTCGGTTTGTGCCTGTGCATTGATTCCACTTGGGATTGCGCCGAGCGAGAATCCTAATGCAAGAACAACTCCTATCGCGGCTGCGACTGTGATTGCTTTGTTCATGGAGTATAGTAGGACGGTTTGCTTATTACCTTTGATTAAAATAGAATTGAATCGAAAATTTTAATATCTATTTGAGCAAGCGTCATTGAATCATGGGCGACTCGGAAGATCCAATGGGAATTAACGACAAAATAGAGATTCTATCTACTGATGATGATCGTATCAAGGCAGTAGGGGAAATACTCAGCTCCGACTCGTCACGTGCTATTCTAAAATTATTGTTCAACGAAGAAATGACTGCAAACCAGATTGCGCAAAAAACAGAGATTTCCCTCCCACTTGTGATGTATCATCTCAAAAAAATGCAGGACGTAAATGTAGTCAAAATATCGCAGACTGGGAAAAACACAAAATCGCACGACATGAAATACTATACAGTAGATAAATTCGCCATAGTTATTCTGCCGTCTGGCATGACAGAAAAGGCAAAAACATCAAAATCTCTATTCAACTCGTTTAATCGAATATACCGATTTGCAACAATCGGAGGGGTATCTCTTGCAGCCTTGTTTTCATCGCAGTTTATCCAGCAAAACAATCGAATTGCAATTAGCAACGCACGTGCAAATTCTGGCAATTTAGCAATGGATGCACCAGAATCTGCATTTACCGCATCCAGCCCTGAAATGGCAATGAAGGCAACCCCAGTACAAGAGCAGGCAGAGCCGACTAGCACAGAATCTATTGAGAGTGTTGAATCCGTACCCGCGCAGGACACAGCTGACGAGTACAGTGCAAACCTTGCACAGGAGGCAGCTCCAGCCCCAGAACCGCCGGCAATGCCGATGGATGGAGATACCTTTTCTTACATGACTCCAGATGCTCCAATTCTTGGCGAGCCGATATCTGACATGTACCTATCAATAATAATTGCCCTGTCTGTTGGAATAATCGGCCTCATAATAGAGAGAATCCTCTCATCTAGGCGAAAAAAGACTAGAAATTACCAGGCCCAATAGTATTATCATGGTCTTATCTGACAGAGAAAAGCTTCTAGTTGTAATATCTAATGCAATTTCGGTTTATTCCATGTATACGAAAAACCCCGACATGATGCCAAATAATACCACCATGATTGACTTTATTCTCAAGGCAACGCCAGAAGATCTCAAAAAAGACCTGACGGTGGATTTGATTGATGAAGTCTTTACATTTGTCTCCAAGACGCAGAGCGAGCTTTCATAAAGGCTGAATTTATCCAAAAATTATGGTCTCTGTTGCTACTTTGGGCTCGCACTGTGCTTTACAGGTTCTCAAGGGAGCAAAGGATGAGGGCCTCAAAACTATTTTGGTATCGGAAAAAAAGCGAGAGCGACTATACAAAAGATTTGATTTTATTGATGAAATGATTCTGGTCGATTCCTTTGAAGAAGTACTGGACAAAAAATGCACCACCATACTGGACAAAAACAATGCCGTATTGATTCCGCACGGCACACTGATTGCGCAAATGTCAACAAAACAGATAGAATCCATCAAGACTCCGTTGTTTGGCAACAAATGGATTCTGCGATGGGAATCCGACAGAAAGCTAAAGGAGCAGCTCATGATAGAATCCAAGCTTAATGTCCCACAGGCAGTATCTAGCCCAAAGAAGATCAAGCGCCTAGTAATAGCAAAAAGGCATGGCGCAGCTGGCGGCAAGGGATACTTTTTGGCAAGCTCTGAGAAAGATTACATCAAAAAGCGCAACATTCTGGTAAAACAGGGCCTAATCAAGGGCGACTCTGACCTATACATACAAGAATATGTCATGGGAGTATTGGCGTATCTGCAGTTTTTCTATTCTCCTCTGAAAAATGAGCTGGAATTCTTTGGTGTTGACAAAAGACATGAATCAGACATTGAGGGCCTAGCAAGAATCCCATCACAACAACAATTAGGAATGGACTACATTTCCTCGTTTAATGTCATAGGGAATAGCCCGATGGTGTTGCGAGAATCGCTACTAGATGAGGTATACCAGATGGGCGAGAGATTTGTGTCTGCATCAAGAAGGCTGGTAAAGCCAGGCATGAACGGCCCGTTCTGCATAGAGGGAGTCTATGATCAGGACGGAAAGTTCTGGAGCTTTGAATTTTCTGCAAGAATTGTTGCTGGAACCAACATCTACATGGACGGCTCGCCATACTCTACCTTGCTATATGACATCCCAATGAGCATGGGAAGGCGAATTGCCCGAGAGATAAAGCAGGCTGCAAAAATAAAAAAATTAGATAAAATCACTACTTGAAGACAGCCAGTCTTGACTTTGAAAAGATCAGTGCCACTGCAGACAGCACTCCCATTATTGCCAGTACACCTAGCGGAAATTCCGGCACAACACTTGTTCCGATGATTTCGATTTCTTCTGTTGCCTCTGGGATTTGCACTGATATGGTAGGATTGTTATCATTGTATGATATGGTGTAATCTGTTTCCAATCCATCCACTAGAACCACAAAGCTTGCATTTTCTGCCGCAAGTAATTCCGATGGGAATGATATTGCAAATTCAGATTCACGTACGCCATCCAAGCCGACAAGTAGCGATGTTGATTCCTGGTCAACAGCTATTGCAAGCAATTCTCCATCCATGCTATAAGAGACATCAAATGACTCTCCTTCAGCATCTATTGTCTGAACTCCTTCATCTGCAAAGGACATGGGAATTGTCGAGATTGCCGCAATTATTGCCAAAATTAGCAATGATTTCATGATTTTTTGGTGTGATTTTCTGTTATAGGTTTTTTCTAATTCTATGTGATAAATCTACGGCATAAAACCTTAATTCAGAACATCAACAAAAATACACAATGTCAGATATTCCATCAATAACAAAACAATACGTTGCATATAATCTCTTTAGATTATATGCATATACTATCGCATCACAATAATTTTCTAAGCTGATTCATTGAAATGAGCTCAAACTCTCGAGAAAAATGGGCAACTCATAGCGGTTTCATCTTTGCAGCCATAGGATCGGCAGTGGGAATTGGAAACATCTGGAGGTTTCCATATCTTGTAGGAACAAACGGTGGGGGTGCATTTCTAATGTCATATGTCATCTTGATGGTAGTATTCGGCTTGTCGTTTATGATGCTAGAGTTTGCAGTTGGCCGCTACTACCAAAGATCCATAATTGATTGTCTTGCCAAAATCAAAAAGCGATTTAGGTGGTTTGGTGTCTTTACAGTGGTAATCACTACTCTGGTTACAAGCTATTACGTGGTGATTTTGGGGTGAATTCTTTCCTTTCTTATCATAATTTCATTATTCCCGCAAACAAGCTTTGAAGAGTTTACAAATTCCATGTGGCCGATTCTGTCGTTTTTTGCCATAGTTGCACTAAACTATCTCATAATTCGGCGAGGAATCGTCAAGGGAATAGAAAAGCTCAACAAAATAGGAGTAATTGTTCTTGTGGCATTGATCATTCCGCTCACTGTATATGGATTGCTTCTTCCAAATTCGCATAAAGGTGTGGAATACTATCTGACGCCTGACTTTGATGTTCTTGGAGATGCCAAAGTCTGGTCGTCTGCAGGGCAAATCAGCCTCGTATATCATGACAAAAATATAGTAGAATCCCCGCCAGAATTTGCAGGCTCTACATTTCACTTTATCATTAATGGTGACAAGGCAACAGTAGTATCGGCGAGCGCATCAGGCCTGGAAATAGTTCGAATGGATATTGCGCCAAGCGAGATGTGCATCCAGACAGAATCTACCTTGTGTTTTGATGGTGAGGTCACTGATGTGAAAAACCCACAAATTCACCAAGTTGGTGACCTGATATCATTTACCATGGACTTTGCAAGCAAAAAGCAAGTCGGCATCGCAAAATCAGGGCCGATGGCTGGCATGACTGTAACGATGAACATTGACAGAATGAGCATCAAATCCCTTGAACCATATGCCATTTCAGTATCAAGGGAGGGCGGATTTGCGGCATTTGCTCCAAAGACAATGACATTTGATTCAGAAGCAGGCATGATAATTATCACAGAAGGGGAATCAGAGACAAACGTGCCACTGGATGAAGATACCATCCAGGAAATTGATCAAATGTTTCAGAAAAGCAAGCTTCTCAGCATGGATTCAGTGGATTATCCTGCAAACGAAGGCGCTGCTGACTATTTTGCATATAGTTTAACTATAGACCAAGGAATATTTCAAAAACAATTCACCTGGACTGATGCGTCTGACGGCGCACCTGAAATTCTAAGGGAATTACAAAATACCATATGGACTGCAGGTGAAGAAAACATCCCAATGCCCGTAGACATTCCAATATATGATGAAGATACGATTACGGAAATTGCAAGAGAGTTTGTTGTATCATCACCGACATTTGCATTTGATGGAATGGAAGAAACACTGGAATTTGGCCCAATTACAATACTGGAATCATTTCCAGAACAATATGTCCTAGAGGCGACGTTTACATCATCTCATGGCGGTTACGGAGACAGGACAGACCAAGTAGTGACACAGGTTTTGACTCCACACACGTGGAGATAATAATCTCTGAAGGAGTTGTGATCTCCGCTGTAATTGATGGGGAATGGGACGAACTAAACAACCAGTTTGTTCTAAAGGCTCCAAACTAGTTCCTTTTTGGAACCAAAAATCATGCTATAGTTCCAGCTTTCTTTAATCATACCATACAGCAAAGCGCCCATGATGACAGCACTTGCGCTTGTATTGCTTGTAGCGGCCTCTGCATTTGTTATCTTTGAGCTGAACCAGGCTAGTGCAGAAGGAAAACTCTCGCCACTTGATGAGCCAAACTTCAAGCCAAAGATAACCAAAATAATACAAGACGGAAAAGAACTGGAAATTCTCGAGTTTAAGTCAAAGATAAAGCAGCAAGACTAGGACAATTCCACTATTACGGCTGCCTTATCCGACGAATCCAGCTCCTCATGCACGGCATTTAGAATATGAGACACTGATGTGAGGCTGGAAAAGTCGATTAATTTGAGATTATTCAGCAGATAGACCTGCGGCGCAATCTCGCTGTTTCGTGATTCCAGAAAATCATCAAGCTCTTCTAGTATGGATATTTTGCCGCCAAGGAATAATTTTGCATTGTTTAGTGCTAGCTTTTGGCGCCCAAATCTGTCCAGTACTAGTACTGGGTGTCTGTTTTTCTTGCTGAACAGTTTTTTCTCCGATACGTGTCCAGTAAACACAAAATAATGATCAGTCTCAAACGACAAGTCCACTAGGTCTGTTCCAACATTCATGATTTCACTCGCACGATTTTTTGCCTCATCTAGCGTGAATACGTTTTTGGCGTTATCCGCACTATCCATTTCAACATTTCCACTAGCAGAGATTCGAAGTAGAGATTTTTCAGAGATATATTCCGAGTTTATTGTGATGGATTCTGGTACTGCGCCCCTGTCTATCATCATTTGGTGGATTTTTTTGTGCAAATCTGATATCTGCTCTGATGTCGGGTTTGTTATAGTATGTTCAATTTCTTCTTGGATCATCGATGATGCAACACCGATTGATGATATTACTTCTGCATGTTCTGCCTTTTTGTACTGGATTCCTAGCTGTTTTGCAACAAATGGCACCAATACTGATGCACCACCTCCGCCTCCAATGATTTGCGTTTTGGTTTTGTCCATTTTGAACTCTTTTAGAATCTTGGACACTGTCTTTGTTATCTCAAATGACGCAGTTTGGATTACCGACATTGCAACTTCAGGACCTGTGACTCCAATTTCTCTGCCTAGCAATTCCATTGCAATTTTTGCAGAGGTCTGATTAGCATAAGAATAGTCGTCCTTGTCCACTAGGCCTAGGGCGTTTGCGGCGCAAGTATTGGTAATGGCAAATGTTTCTCCTTCACATCGTATTGCAATGTATGGTTCGACATCGCTTTGCTTTGGCTTTACTTCAATAATCTTGCCTTTTTTGAGGATTTCAGGTTCGGCAAAGCACGAATAGCGCATGCCTGCAATGTGTGCGCTTCGAGGTCCCACCTTCCAGACGTGCCTGTCTTTGAGCTTTATCATAGAGCCGCCTGCCACACCCAGGATTCTCACGTCCATTGATCTAATGCATGTTGGATGGTCCTTTATGGTAACATAACGGATTTCAGGCCTGCCGTTTTTTATGATACAAATGTTGGTGCTGGTGCCACCCACTTCGACAAAAATTCCATTTGACACTTTTAGGTATAGTAAGGCACCTGCAACACTGGCGGCAGGGCCAGACAATATTGTCAAAATAGGTTTTGTTCTAAATGTGTCCATGCTGGTCACACCACCATCTCCTTTCATTATCATTACAGGCGCTGACACTCCTGCATCCTTTATTGCATCTTCAACAAAATTTGCCACCTCAAATGTCTTTGGTAGAACACTAGCATTGATTGCAGCAGTCAGTGTCCTGATTTCGAGGCCATATATCCCAGAGATTTCATGTGATGCAGTGGCAGGAATGTTATGCTGAATTGCGTTTTTCATTACAAACATTTCATTTGATGGGTCGTCAACGCCGAATGCTTCTGTTGCCACTATGACCTGTGCCCCCCTTTCCTTTAGGGACGATATTGTATCAGATACTTCAGATTCTGAAATCAAGTGTGCAGTATCCAAAAATTCGTGCTCTGTCTTTAACGCTTGATCAGAGTTGAATTTTGCATCAGACAGATTTGTCCTCTTGATAATGTTGCCCTTTTCTGGAGTAACACCCATTGCTATAATTCCAACCTTGGCAGTGTCTGACTCCAATAACGCATTGATTGCTTGTGTGGTGGAATGTGCTATTAGTTCAATTTCTGAAATGTCAATTTTTGACTCGGATAATATTGTAGATAATGCAGATACAATTCCCTCTGATACTCCTTTTTGCGCCTTGTGGGTAGTAGGAACGGTTGATTTTCCTACAATTTGCCCGGTTTTGATGTCAATTGCTACTGCCTTGGTAAAGGTGCCGCCGACATCAATTCCTACTCTAATGCGCCTCAAACTCGTCAATCTCTTTTCTAGATTTGCGCAGTGATGCTATTTTTTCTTCTCGCCTTGGCCTAATTACTAGAACGTATGCCGAGGCTACTAGATACACTGCAAGCAGTATGATTTGGCCAATCACTGTCTCTAGTGTTGGGTAAATTCCTGTCATTTTTGCCAGATTAATGTCCAGTCTTGGTATTATTCCAAGCATGCTGGTAAATGGCAGCAAATCAAGTGTTTGCAATTCCCGTATCGCATTTCCCAAAAATGCAATTGACAAATATGCACCAACACCCATCGTGAGGCCAAATAACATCTTGAGTGGCAGTCTTTTTCCTAGCTTTCTTGTGGTGTAATACACTGCAAGCAATACTCCCATTCCCAGGACAAATCCCAATCCAACATAGAGCTCCATGTATTTTGCAAATCCAAACATTGCCTCATAGAATAGTACAGTTTCAAATCCCTCTCTATACACAGTAAAGAACGACAATAACACAAAGACTGTTACACCTCCGGTGGTGGATGCCTGCCAGACTTTTGCCTTGACAAACTCCATCCATTTTTTGTGCTCTATTTTATTTAGGATCCAAAAGCTGACATAGAACAGTACAGCTGTTGCGGACAAAGCTGCTATTGCTTCAATTAGCTCACGATTTGCACCGGAAATCTTGATGACATATGACGCAATAACCCAGGTAATCGCAGTAGCAGCAATTGCGAGTATTATTCCATGGTACACGTATTTTTTGTATTTTGTATTTCTTGATGCCTCCAAATATGTTAGAATCGCACCCAAGATCAAAACAGACTCGAGGCCTTCCCTGAAAATTACTGCAAATGATGATGTAAACGCGATTGCCGGCGCTAGGTGTCCTGTTCCTGTTACAAGTCTTTCTGATTCATCTAAACTGCGTCGAACCTGGATTGCCGCTTCCTGGACCTCTGAGAATTCTGCCTTTTCATTGATTAATTGTCGTAATTGCGCAAATTGTAATTCTACTTCTAGTGTAAAGTCTGGGTCTATGCTACGCAACGGAATTTCGACATGCTCGTAGCTGTCCAGATATGCAGTTCTAGCCGAAGTAAATGCCGCGGAATAGTCGCCTTGTTGGTATTGTACCAGCATTGTTTCAAGAGTATTTCTGATAAAATCAATTTCTCCTCGCACACCTGACTTTTGCTCTTCAGTTGCCGAGCCCATTGGATTGAGAAGCTTGGGCTGGATTGGTGCAGCATCTGCAGACTGGGTAGTATCTCGCTTTAGATTAGCAACTAAGCCTTCTGCTTTTTCTAGGTCCTTGAGTATTGGATTATCTATGAATGCTGCAATTTCCTCTGGTGTTTTTCTTTCTTGTATCATTGCACGTAACTCCTCTCTCATGTTTATCTCCATAGTATGCAGCAAATCGACATTAACAACCTCAATGTCTGCTTCTAGGTACTCGAAATTATCCAAATACGCCGCAATTACTAGCTCTTCTGCTTTTTCGTAATCGCCTGCCTGCAGTGCAGAGTTTGTCTGCTGGTATAGTTGTCGTATGACATTGTACAGGTTTGCCTGATCTGCCACTATATCAGTTCCAGTCAGGTCGCGCTGTATTGTTGTGATTAGTTTGCCAACAGGGACAAATTCTTTTTTGTCATTGATTTGCGATTTTAAATCAACAAAGAACGCCTGTATCTCGCCCTTTTGCCTTGCGTCAAAGGAATTATCAGAATCAAACAATGTACTTGATTCTTGCACCAGATCATGCGATATGATATGATATTGCGGTATATTTTCAGTCACTGCTGTTTGATATGACTGGTCTGCAATACTCAGAATGTTTGCAACAACTAGGCTAGTCTGGCCAGATTTTGGGAATTTATCCAAATACAAAAAGACAGAATCCAAATCAGAAGATACTGTACCAACAGAATTGCTTGCGATTTTGGAATGAATGTCAATTAACGCCAAGTGCAAGTCGTCGGCAGACTCTACATTTGCAGCTCGCAGTGTGTTGATTTGGTGCGCATAAAAATCTGCAGTGAATTTTGAATAGTGTGATGCGGATTCTAAATCTCCGTTCTGAATGCTGGATTTGGTAAGTGTTGCGACAATTCGAGTAACTATGGCCGTTGCATCAACCAGCGCTGAATCATCCGACTGGGAATAGGAATGTGGTATTGCGGAAAAAATCACAGATAGGGCCAAAAACAACACCAAAAACTGTTTCAATATTTTGATAGGTGCGCCTAACTTTATTTAAAGGGCAAAGCCATTCTATAATTCTAGAATGAGTGCTAGTTTGACTGTAAATTCAGCACAGGCGTGTTGCCGCCGACGATGATTTCTGCCTTTTTGATTCGAGACTTGTAGTATTTGATTTTCTTACCAGCATCCGAGATTTCGTATCTGTCCACCTCGATTAGTGTTAAATCTTCTAGCTGAGATAAAATCTTGTACACAGTCGAAATTGACATTTTCTGATCATCTGCTATTGTTTGCGCATCCTTGGCCTTGTCTATAATACAAAACAAGACTGCGCGAGAATACACATTTGCAAGTGTTTCTATTATTTGCTGAGTTACATCATACTGGCTGAGGTTGTAGGTTGACTTTTTGTCCAGCATAAAACTCACTGGTTTGGCGCAAGACTCAGAACGGGTTCTGGCTTTTTGATTGAAATGTCTGCTTTGCTTATTCTAGAGCGGTACACCTTGAACTTTCTGCCCTTGTCAGATATCATCCATCTCTCCACATGGACTAGTGTGAGATCTTCGAGGTCTGATAGTTTTTTGTATACTGAGGATAGTGGAATTTTGTACTTGTCTGCGATTTCTGCTGCCGTTTTTCCTTGTTTTATCACTGAGAATAATATGGTTCGGGATTCTGCGTCAGCTAGTGCTTCGATTACTTTTTGCGTTACGTCGTATTTTTTTAGCTGGGGTAGTGTGAATCGTTTTACCAAGTGATGTGCTTTTTGTTTTGCTCTTTAAATAAAATGTTATTGTTCTAGCTATATGGAATGAGAATTGATAATGAGAGTTATTGGTATTTTTGGTGAGAAATTCTGTCCAGGCCTAGCTTTTGCCATAGCGTGCCCAAAACTAGAGCAACTACGCCCCAAAACGATGACATGCCAATAATTGATGTTGCCCTAAATCCGGCAAGCAGGCCTGAATCAATATTGACTGGGTCTGGATTTGCAGGCATTGCAATAAACGCTGCAACCATCAGTCCGGCATAGCCTGCAAACGCAATTGTCTTTTTGTTTACTCTTTTGTATACTTGGTAGAATCCCAGTGCACCTAGGCCAGAAATTGCAATAAATGCCAGATACAGTGTCTGTCGCAGTATTATGGTTTCAGGGTCGCCAACAGTAGGTGGATTTGCAGGATATTTTGCAAACGGTATGACGTATAGTGTTGCCCACATGACTAGTGCCAGAAATAGTGCCTTTTTGACGGCATTTTTGCCAGGAAGCATATTCTTTGACAAACTGTATACAATTCCAAATAATGCACCCATTGCAGTGCCAAGTATTGCACCTGCCAGGATTTCGCCTCCTTTTTGCCATGCTCTGTATGAATAATAGTTTGCCCAAAACTCTGGGGTGGCTTGCTCTTCTCCGGAATCAAAGAGATTTTGGTTTTCAATTCCTATTGCAGAATCCAAAAATGGTTCTACCAGTACTAGATTGACTAGACCGTGAGCTGTCCCAGCTATTGCACCAGAAACTAAAATGATTGCAATAAAAAGAGACGTCTTCATGACTGATTCACCCTAGTGGCATGGAAAGCCAGCTGCATGTCTCATGTCATGAGTTAGCTCGTGTAGCCACATTTGATCAAATGCCTGCTCTCCAAATACTGGTGCAAGCAGGTGTCCTTGATCAAAGCCCACTACGAACAGTCCAAGTGCAAAAACTGCCGCTAGTGCAATGATTGCTATCTTTGGAACACTTGACTTTGAAATTGCAATCTCTTTAGATTGAGACATGCAAAAACCTTCGATGTAATGTATTTAAGTTCTTGGATGAATCATCCAATATTTAATGAGCATGCAGTCAAAGGTTCAAACCCTACAAAATATCGTATCAAGAAAAGGATCTGCCAAGGTACTGACATTTTCTGTTCCACATGTTTTCAAAGCTTTGCAATTGTTGTATTTAGATCAGTTTGTTTCAAGGGCTACGTTCTGTGCACAGCTGCATATGGGCGAGGGTGCTGTCAAGACAATGATTGCACACCTAAAGGAGGAATCGTTTGTAGATTCTACAAAATCAGGTACATTTCTTACCAATAAGGGTAGGAATTTTATCAAAAACATGCATGATGTGATGGATCTGGAATGTGCAATACCAAAATGCAACATTGCACGAAGCAAGTTCAACTATGGAGTAATTTTACGAAGATATTCCAATGCTACAAAATCTGGAATGGAGCAGCGAGATTATGCCATATTGTATGGGGCAAATGGGGCAACTACAATCCAATACCGAGACGACCAGTTTGTCTTTCCAAAGGAAAACATTGATTGTCTTGCAGATGATACCAAAACAAGAAAGCTACTCTTGGATAATTTGAGGCCAAAAAACGGTGATCTCATCATAATAGCATCTGCTGGCGACCCCTTTGTAGCAGAGATTGCCGCAAAAAACTCGGCACTGTGGACTCTGGCAACACACAGATAGCAAAACTATTTGTCTGGTGGTATAATCGCATAAAACATGTCCAAATTATTCTTGGTAATTCCTGCAGGAATTGGAATAGCTGCTGCAATTTTTGTAGTAATGTTTTTTGGAGGAAATGATGTCAAAAATAATTCTGACTTTACACTAACTGATCTAACAGAGCGCGCCTCACCATATGTCGGGGACTCATCTGCACCAATTACTATAGTTGAATTTGGCGATTACCAGTGCACATTTTGCTTCAAATTCCACCAATCTAGCTTGAATACAATCAAAAAAGAATACATTGATTCTGGCAAGGCAAGCCTGGTTTTTGTTGATTTTCCACTAAACGGCCCTGACTCGGTATTGGCAGCAGAGGCAACTCATTGTGCAAATGATCAAGGAAAATTCTGGGCAATGCATGATGAAATATATCAAAACTGGAACGGTGAGAGGACAGGCTGGGTAACTCGAGACTCAATCTCACAATTTGCTCAAACTGTAGGAGTGGATGTAGATTCCCTGAATCAATGCCTTGATTCAAAAAAATACCAGAACAAGGTGCTAGAGACGTATGACTTTGCACAAGGAATCAAAATTGATGCAACTCCGTCATTTTTGATAATCTCTGGAGATAAGGTCACAAAAATTACCGGCAATCAGCCACTAGAAGTGTTTCGTAAGGTCCTAGACGGAATTTAATCTAGGCAGATGCAGTCTCATCGCAAGACTGCGGTCGTACTTTGGGTTTGATTCTAGTAACCCCCTTGCAATCAATGATTTTACGCATTCATGTATGTATTGTGGTTCCACTCCGCCAAACTTTTTTGCCTGCCTCGATACATCCTGAAATAGGCTTTCGTTTTGCAGGTTTTGCGTCTGGCACATGTTTACCCGCAGCAAAATTCCAAGCTTGACTAGAGCATACATGGATGGAGTTTGCTCTTCTAGATAGATCTGTGATACCAAATCCTCAATGTGATAGATGCCTTGCTGTGTTATTTTGTATCGGAATAACTTTGGATAGTCTTGCATCTGAATTTGGTATGGTTGTTTTTCCACGGATTGCACGCAGTGGTATAGTTATTGACTAGTACGGCATTTTGCAGTGTTTTGGTGTGCCGTTTTGGAATCTTAATATGGCATCTGAAAAAGCTTGTCTTCATTGGGAAAAATCAACATAGAAAAACAAGACTCTGTCAAGATTTACAAAATTAAAAAGACACTAGATGAATTATCCAGAATTTCAGGTAGGGGAACTGAGCTCATTACAGTATACATTCCAAAGGGCAAGCAGCTACACCTGGTTATCAACCAATTACGAGAAGAACAGGGAACAGCAGACAACATCAAGTCTGCCATGACTAGGACTCATGTCGTAGATGCACTGGGTCGAGTCCAGCAGAGACTAAAACTATACAAGGACACACCAGAGCGCGGCCTAGTCGTGTTCTGTGGCGCAGTTCCACCAGAAGGGGGAGGACCAATAGGAAGCGAAATAATCAAGGTATGGGAGCTGGAACCGCCAAAAGAGCTCACCACGTCATTGTATCGATGCGATGATCATTTCCATGTAGATATTCTCAAAGACATGCTAAAAGACGACAATCTCATTGGGTTTTTGGCAATTGACACCAAGGATGCCGGCTGGGGTTTGTTGCACGGAGATAAAATCGAGGTATTACGCGAGACAAGTTCCGGTGTTGCTGGCAAACACAGGCAGGGAGGCCAGTCTGCTAGGAGATTTGAGAGATTGCGGGAAATGGAATTATCCTATTACTATAACAGGGTTGCCGAAGTTACCAAGGAATTTTTCATCGACATTTATCCAATCAAGGGCCTAATTGTGTCTGGACCTGGGCCAACAAAGGAGGATTTTCTAAAGGAAAACTATCTTGAATATAGACTCCAGGGTAAAGTGCTTGCAACGCTGGACACTTCGTATTCCGGCTCTGAAGGAATTCGCGAAGCATTCATGAAGGCGCAGGATGTTTTGTCTGATTTCAGGCTGGCAGAAGAAAAAAAACTAGTAGAGAGATTGTTCCGAGAGATAAACAACAGGACTGGCCTAGGGGTGTACGGCCTCCAAGATATTCTCAAATTGCTCAAAAACAACGTTGTAGATATTTTGCTAATTACCGATGACACGAACCTGTACAGATTAGAAATTACCTGCAATAGGTGCAAAAACACCCAAGAAGAAATCATAGAGCATTCAAAGCTAATACCAAGAAAGACAGAGCTGCTAAACAAACCATGTCCTTCTTGCAAGTCAATGGACCAGTCAGAGGCATCGCAGGATTTGGTGGATTATTTATCCACAATAGCCATTCCTGTTGGCACAAAAATAGAGGTCATTTCCGGTTTGTCAGAATACGGTGTGATGCTATCCAGCCTTGGAAAAGCAGCTGCCATTCTGAGGTATAATCCCAATCTCTAGCTTGTGTATTTTGATCATAATCTAGTTCTTGTGTTGTTTTTTTGTTATAATATTGTGAAGTATTCGCTCAAGGCAAAAATTGGAATCATAGTTGGAATTGGATTGATAATGTTTACAGTGTCGTTGTTGGCCCTGCCGTTTTCAGAATCGCAAAATTCCATACAGAAAGCTACCCAATCCAGCATACAAAAGGTGGAAAGCTCCGAAGAAAAAATGCTTGATGTGATTGCCCAGGAAAAGTCGGAATTAGAGTGGAAAATAGGTGGAAAACTAGATCCGTAGTATAATCAAGATTCTTGTTTAGCTGTGTGGATTTACAGTTTTTGTAAAAGACTGCTACTGATTTCTATTATTTTTTCTGATTTGTTATCTAATTGCCGCAGCATCCTGAGAAGCAGTCAATACATTACCGTTCTGAGAGTTGATTATTCTGTTTCGTAGTGCCGAGCCCTCTATCTTTTTTATCAGAAAATTCAGTGAAAATGGTTTTTGAACTATTTGGATGGTATCTTCGCGTACAGTATCCAGCTTGTTCATTATAGCATTGCCGTATGCAGACAAAAATATCAGTCTTTGATTTGGTCTTTGTTCCAGAATTTCTTTGGCAGCTGCTGCTCCTGTCATTCTTGGCATGTCGTGGTCTAATAGTACGATATCGTATGGTGGAGTTCTTGTCTTTCGGAACAATTCCTCGTATTTTGACTCGTTGGTGTATAGATCAACGCACTCGACTCCGTCTTTGGTCAGTGTGACCTTGTGGTTTCTTTTTTCCAGTGCTGTTTTGTACTGTTTTGCAGTAAAGTCATTGTCCTCTGCAATCAAAATGTTATACATTGTTTTTTTAGGCTCAAAAAATCTCTTTTAAGACTAGTCTTGCTGTTTTAAACGAACAAAACCGTGGTGTCCTATTAAACAGCATTCGGGTCAAAAGTCGCTTTGTGGAATCATACCTAATGACCAAGCACATGAACCGCGCAAACAGGGATGGGCAAGACCGGTACAACAAAAACATCTCATCAGAAGACGAATGGTCGCACATTGCAGACGAGATAAAACAAACAGAACTCCAGGACCCGATGGCACCAAAGGAGAGAATTATCGAGTTTTCCAATCGATTCTCACACACCACAAAGGAGGACGCGGTCCGTGCAAAATCAAAGGAATTTGCAGATCAAATCAACAACACTGATCAGTACTTCAAATTTGCAAACGGCATGATCAAAGAAAGGCTGGACAGATTACAGCAAATAAAACAAGACGAGCAGAGATTCCTAGGGGAAGTAAGTGTACTACAAAACAAAATAAAAACACGGTACGAGCTTGAAAAGCTAAACCCAAAACACATCACCATAGACAACATGAAAAATTTACTTACAATACTAGAAGATGAATGCGAGAAAATGAAAGACAGACTGCTCTACCAAGAATTAATTGTCCAGAGAACAAAGGATGAAATCACAATAAAGCGAGACCAAATAGAAAAGATAAAGACACAATTACAATCAAAGATGGACCTAAATGAGCCGCTAGTCGACCCAATTATGCGACTCAAAGTGGAATTGGTTCGCTCTGGAATTCCGGAAACAGACAGAATCTATGCATTGTTGGACAGACTAAAAGAGCAAATGCACGGCTAGAGGTTTTGCTTTATAGTACCAGCTAAGATATCGAGTTCTTCTGAGCTGGGAATAGTGCGCTTTGTCCAGACTGCACCCATTTCGGCATATCTTGGTATGATATGCACATGGACATGCGGGATGATTTGCTTGGCAGCTCGGCCATTGTTTTGCGCCAAAGAAAAAGCAACTGCACCAGTTGATGTCATTATTGCTTTTGCAATCTTTGGAATTTTTGAAAATAACTCCCCTACCTCGTTTTCTGGCATGTCTGTTATCTTTTCAAAGTGGTGCTTTGGTACCACCAAGACATGGCCCTTATCTATTGGGTACTTGTCCAAAAATGCCACATGACTGTCGTCTTCGTATATGAAATGACCCTCCCGATTCTTTGATATGATGTCGCAAAAGATGCAGCTCAACTAGAAAATCATTCGATCCGGATTTTATTATGGTTATGCGATTGATTAAATTAGTACTGATATAGGAATACGAAACATGGGCGAAAACCGAGACTCCCGACGTGAAAAAGAGCGGGAAAACTATGCTTCCAAGCAAAAGTCTCAAAAACAGAAAAACACGCTCATTGCAGCAGGCGTTTTTGCTGTAATAATTGCAATTATCGCATTTGCATCATATACTTATTATGAAAAAATAGCAGTCACCGGAACCCAAATGTCTGGTCCACCAGGTGCTGGAAAACTGGGTGATGAGCACGAACACGCAGCTATTTTGGTTAGAATATTTGGCGACAAGTTCGACTTTTCGCTACCCGATTATCAAGTAAAGAGCCCATACATCCACTTTGAGAGCCAAAACGGTGACACCATCCACAGACACGCATCCAATGTTCCACTGGGATTCCTCTTTGACTCAATCAAGGTAGGCTTTGATGATGAATGCTTTGTATTCCCAGACAAAAAGGCAGAGCACACATTCTGCAATAACGAGGATTATTCGCTCAAATTCTATGTGAACCACGAAAAGGTGCCAACATTGAGCGACTATGTTCTCAAAGAAGACGACAGAATTCTAGTGCTATACGGCAATGAAAACCAGACCCAGGTAGACAACTACCTAATGGAACTAGATGGCCTGTTTATCCAAAAGCAATAGCCGAAAATCAACCAAATTCTAATATTATATTGAATAATACGTGGTATAATGGAGATATCTAGTAGAAATGTAGTATCTGGGACTGCGCGGGCTCCGCACCGTGCAATGTACAAGGCAATGGGTTTGACTGATAATGATCTGGATAAACCGTTTATCGGCGTGTGCCATACTGGCAATGAGGCAACGCCATGTAATATTCACCTGCCAAGACTGGCCATTAGGGCAAAGCAGGGAGTATCTGATGCAGGATTTACTCCTAGGGAATTCTCCACAATAGCAGTATCAGATGGAATAGCAATGGGCCATGAGGGCATGAAGTCTTCTTTGGTATCGCGTGAAGTAATTGCAGATTCTATAGAACTAATGGTGCGAGCACACCAGTATGATGGTTTAGTTGGAATTGCTGGATGTGACAAAAGTCTACCTGGTACCATGATGGCAATGGCTCGACTGAATCTGCCGTCGATTTTTGTCTATGGCGGAACAATAATGCCAGGAATGCTAAATGGAAAACAGCTCACAGTGCAAGATGTGTACGAGGCAGTAGGCGCATATGATGCAGGTAATTTGACATTGGAGGCACTAAAAAACATTGAAAACTATGCGTGTCCCACGGCAGGATCCTGTGGCGGCATGTTTACCGCAAATACAATGGCGTCAATTTCTGAGGCATTGGGAATTGCGTTACCAGGCAGTGCATCACCACCTGCAGAAGATGAAAGGAGGGAGAAAATGGTGTACGATACCGGAGTTGCATGTGTTCAGGCTTTGAAAAACAATATTCGACCACGAGATATCTTGACATTTGAGGCATTTGAGAATGCCATTACCATATTGAATGCAATTGGCGGCTCTACCAATGCAATATTGCATTTATTGGCAATATCTCATGAGGCTCATGTGAAGCTGACCTATGATGATTTTGAGAGAATTAGAAGAAAAGTGCCACACATTGCTGATTTGAAGCCGGGTGGAATGTATGTCATGAATGATTTGGACAAAGTTGGCGGCGTGCCGTTGATGCTAAAGAAATTACTGGAACGAAAATTACTGCACGAAAATGTCCTAACTATTACCGGCAAAACAATGAAGCAAAACCTGGATTCTATAGTATTGCCGCCATCAAATGATGATATTGTAAAGCCAATGGCAAATCCGTTGCATAATACTGGAACTGCTGTTATTTTGAGGGGTTCATTGGCTCCAGATGGTGCCGTAGTAAAGATGTCTGGCGTAAAGATTACCAAATTTACTGGCAGGGCCAAGTGCTTTGATAGGGAAGAGCTTGCATTTGATGCAGTGTCCAAGGGTGAGATCAAGGAAGGAGATGTTGTTGTAATTCGATATGAGGGTCCAAAGGGCGGTCCTGGAATGAGAGAGATGCTGGCAGTCACTGCTGCATTGGTAGGCCAAGGCTTGGGTGAAAAAGTAGCGATGGTAACAGATGGCAGATTTTCAGGTGCAACTCGTGGATTTATGATTGGTCATGTGGCACCAGAGGCCTATGTTGGCGGAAACATTGCACTAGTAAAAGACGGAGATACAATAGAAATTGATACTGAAACCAACAAGATTGACTTGCATATTACACCAGATGAGATGGAAAACAGGAGAAAAGCTTGGAAGCCGCGCAAGCCAAACTATGAATCAGGTGCTTTGGCAAAATATGCCTCACTGGTAGGCTCTGCGGCACAGGGTGCTGTGACTAGTCCTATTTGGTAGAGGATTAATCGGTTTATTCTTAACAAAACTCAAAACAAAAAACTTTCCCAAAAATAATGTTTAAGAATAAATTTTTGCATCATAGTTTATTTAGATGAAGACATTAGTAGAAAAGATATTCTCATAGCAGCTTCAACTGTACTAGCAGGCGCCTTAATTTTTCAGTATTAATACCATGAAAAAATCTATTGAGATATTATATCATAAAACTTTCTAGACGGCCCTTGTTTTAGAAATCCCATCAACTGTATCGATATTTGATGATGTTCTGGTGTTTGGTGTATTTTGTGGTGTGCCTCTTCATTTTCAAACTCTGCAATAATGATGTACTTTCCATCACTTGATTTTCCAAGTCTTCTGCCTACAAATCCTGGGTTTTTAGCAAGAATTTTGTTTGTTTCTGCAATCCAGGCCACAAATTCCCTCTTCTTTTTCCTCCTTTAGAGGCATGTCTATTATTGCAACGTACATTATTTTACCACAATATAATCAAGTTAAGAGTATTTCTCAGATTTCCGGACTGAAATTATCACAGCCAGAGTTACAAGGCTTGTTCATTACACCTTCGCATTTACCAATGCCATCATGCATTATTCTGTGATGGCCGCAATTGCGACACTTTACTCTAAAATATGCAATAAGATCACCCATCGGAATTTTAGATTCTATAATTTTACTATCAGTTGTAGTATAGTTTGATTTCTCATCCATTATTCATTCCACACCGCTTGTTTTTTGAGCCAGGACACCAAGTCATGATACAAATGACTAGTCTGAACATTAATCACGTTAATTTCCACATTGGTGCTAGATTTTGCAGTTTTTGTATACCTGTCATATTTGCAAAATACTACTCTATCCAAATATGTTTCACCTTCAATCTCTTTTTTGCCCAGCTCGTCAGATTCCGAAATTGAAAAGCTCACAAACAACACACCGTCTGCCCAATATGCATTTGCAGATTCCAGTGTAGAAATCATGCTGACTAGATCATCCAGACTCATTTTTATCAAATCATGGACGTGGATTTTCTTGTAGGGCTCGTAGATAAAATCAGTCATGGATTGGTATCTTTGGTGCTGCTTTATCAGTTTTACAACTAGAATCCATGAATACTGCAAACAAAGACGGTTCTATCTCCAATCTTTTTCGCAGTAATTCCAGTTCCTTCCCTTAGCTCCGTCTTGCACAATGTGCATATCAATTCGGTTGCCGAGCTTTTCAGCGGAATTTGCGGCTTGCCAAAATACATTTCCGAATACAGCACATGTGATTTTGGTTTTGCAAAAATTTGGCTCATGATCATAATAGATCAAGATCGCATATAAAGGTACCGTACCATACCGTAATTCTTACAACATTTGAGCCTAATCATGCGTAAATTGGCACAAATTATTGCAAAAATTACCAAAAATCCATCATCAAAACAACTCATTAAATATCCCAGACAAGACACCGATAACATGGGTGGCCACCTTTGGTAACCATACTTGTACTATAATACCCCTAGGCCTACCTGGAACGCAATTTGAAATCTATTCTAATTTAGAACAACATTATTCCCACACATTTCTCTTTGAATCGCTGACTGGACCAAAAGAGCTGGCAGAATCATCAATCATCGGCTTTGATCCAAAGATAATCATCCAGGGATATTCAGACAGAATCGTAATATCATACAAGGACGGCAATACCAAGACAATTCCAACCAAAGATCCAGTAGCAGAGCTAAAGCAATTCATTACACCAATTCAAGACCAGTCACATCGATATCTGGGCGGTGCAGTTGGAATCATAAACTATGATGCAATAAAACTCTACGAAAACATTCCAATCAAGGACAATTCAAAACCATTAATGGAATTTGGAATTTATCAGGACGGAATTTTATATGATAACAAAACAAAACAATCACTGTATTTCTATTATGATGAAAACAGAATAAACCAGATAAAACAAGCAGAGAGAAAATTTGGCAACATCACTCTATCTGATATTACAACAAACATGGACGAATCACAATTTGCAAGTATAGTAAACAAGGCAAAGCAATACCTACACTCTGGCGATATCTTCCAGGTGGTGTTATCCAGGAAATTTAATTTTTCAGCATCTGGTGATTTTCTTCGCGTATACAAAGAACTACGAGAGCTAAACCCATCACCATATCTATACCACATGAAGTTTGCACAAAAAACCTACATTGGTTGCAGCCCAGAAATGCTAGTTCGAGTCACAGGCAAAGAAGTAGAGACATTTCCCATTGCAGGCACGCGCAAAATCACAGATAATGATGCAAAAAACAAGCAGCTAGAACAAGAACTATTATCAGACCAAAAAGAAATCGCCGAGCACACAATGTTAGTTGACCTTGGACGAAACGATGTGGGACGAGTCTGCAAATATGGCTCTGTCAGGGTACCAGAACTAATGCAGATAAAGCGATTCTCGCACGTACAGCATATTGTAACACATGTTGTTGGAACACTAGACGACAAACACGACATGTTTTCAGCATTTGAAGCAGTATTTCCGGCAGGTACCGTATCTGGCGCACCAAAGGTCAGGGCAATGGAGATAATCAATGAACTAGAACCAGACATCCGAGAACAATATGCAGGAGCGGTAGGATATTTTTCAAATAACGGCTGTTGCGATTTTGCAATAGCAATTAGAAGTATCTTCTTTGATGGTACAAAAGGCTTCGTCCAATCCGGTGCAGGAATTGTAATTGATTCAACTCCAGAAGGAGAATTCAAGGAAACAGAACACAAGGCAGGTGCAATGATTGCAGCACTAAAGGAGTCAACAAAATGAAATTTCTAATTATAGACAATTATGATTCATTTACGTATAACATTGCGCAGCTGTTAGGCGAGCTTGGTGTAGAATCCGATGTCATACGAAACGACAAGATAACACTAGATGAAATAAAAAACAAAAACTATGACGCAATAATCATATCTCCAGGACCAGGCACCCCAGAAGACAAGCGATACTTTGGGATTTGCTCCAATGTAATTCGCGAGCTAGGACCAAAGACACCGATTCTCGGAATTTGTCTTGGACATCAGGGAATCATACGTGAATTTGGAGGCAAAGTAGTCAATGCAGGCTGCGCAAGGCACGGCAAAACAAGCCAGATCAAGCATTATTCTGATTCATTATTTTCTGGCGTGCAAAACCCGTTTCGCGCAACAAGATATCATTCTCTGGTTGGCGATAAAACATTCATACCGGATGTTCTAAAAATAACCGCAATAGCTGAAGACGACGGAGAAGTAATGGGAGTATCACACAAAGATTACCTAATCGAAGGGGTACAGTTTCATCCAGAATCCATACTCACCACGGAAGGAAAAAAGATCTTGCAGAATTTTATTAACAAGGTGAAAAAATGCTAGAAGACTATATCGCAAGACTCGAAGTCGGCGCAAATCTCAAGCATGATGAGATGAACAAGGCAATGGAACTACTACTAACAGAGGGAACTCCAGACCAAGTAAAAGCAGTCTTTCTACAACATCTAGCAAACAAGGGCGAAACAGACGACGAGCTACTCACAATGTTATCCAAAATGGAAGAACACGGCGTCCATATTTCCCCAAAATGCAAGGGCACCATAATTGATGTCTGCGGAACAGGAGGCGACAAATTACAGACGTTTAATGTCTCCACCACTGCAGCATTTGTGATTGCATCATGTAAGGGAATTGTGGCAAAGCACGGCAATCGTTCTTCTTCAGGAATTTCTGGCAGTGCAGATATTTTCGAGTATTTCGGCTATGATCTAAACGCAGACCCAATCAAGGCCACATCCATAATAGAAAAGCACAGAGTAGGATTTTTGTTTGCACAGAGATTCCATCCTGCAATGAAAAATGTTGCAGCTGCTAGAAAAATGCTCGAGTCCAGAACCGCATTCAATGTGCTAGGCCCACTGTGCAATCCTGCACGCGTAAAACACCAACTAATAGGCGTCTTTTCCGAGGATTATCTGGAAAGACTAGTCAGTATTTTGCAAAGAAGAGGTGCACAAAGCATCATGACTGTTCACTCGCAGGACGGCCTAGATGAACTATCAACCACATCAAAGAACAAGATCTGTTTTCTACGAGATGGAAACATTGGCAAAATGACAATCGACCCACTAAAGTTCGGACTGCACCAGGCAACAATCAAGGATTTGCAAATAACAACCAAGCAAGAGGCAATTGAATCATTTGTCACAGTATTAAACGGCACTGCAAGCCAGGCCAAAATAGAGATCACTGCGCTAAATTCAGCCGCAGGCCTAGTTGTAGGAAATGTTGCCAAAGACTTGGAAGATGGCCTGCAAATGTCGCTAGAATCAATCAAATCAGGCCAGGCATTTTCTCATTTTGAGAATTTTGTTAGAGATTGCGGAGATTATTCCAAGATAAAGGAGATTACACAATGAATACGCTACAGAAATTATTTGACAATTCCCACAAGGCAATATCAGATGGTACATACGAAATTACAGAAAAAATTACAAAATCAGAAATTGATCTAATACAATCAATCCAAGAAAACAAACACGCATCACTAATCACCGAAGTAAAGTTTTCATCCCCATCCCTAGGCAAAATACGCAAAATATCCAACCCAGTTCAGATTGCCCAGGCCATGGTAGGGGGAGGGGCTAAGGCATTATCGGTTCTCACACAGCCGTACCTCTTTGAGGGCTCACCGCAATATTTCATGCAAATTCGAAAGCAAGTAAAAATTCCAATGCTGATGAAAGACATTGTAGTTGATAAGGTGCAAATCGATGCGGCAAAAAAAATAGGCGCAGATTACATGCTACTAATCCAGTCATTATTTGATATTGGATTGCTCAAAGACATTGACGAGTACATCGATTATGGGCACAAAAATGGGCTCAAGGTGTTAGTCGAGGCACACACAAAATCAGAGTTTGCCAATTCACTAAACACTAAAGCAGACCTAGTAGGAATAAACAATCGAAACCTAGACACACTACAAATCGACATTAATACAACAAAAAAGCTGCTGGAAGGAGTTGACGATCACAGAATCATAGTATCAGAGAGCGGAATAGAAACCCCAAAAGACATACAATTCCTCCAAAAATGCGGTGCAGGTGCATTCTTGATTGGCTCTAGCATAATGAAGTCAGAAAATATTAAAGAGAACGTAAGGAGTCTGGTCAACGCGATATGAAAATTAAATTCCCTAAAGACGGTCGATTTGGCGAGTTTGGCGGAAAATACATCCCAGAGACTCTGGTTCCAGCAATTGAAGAGCTGGAACAAAGCTATCTCAAATACAAAAACGACTCAGATTTCAAAAAAGAGCTAAACTATTACCTGACAGAATATGCAGGACGCCCAACCCCATTATACTATGCAAAAAATCTAACAGAAAAAATCGGCGGAGCTAAAATCTATCTAAAAAGAGAAGACCTCCTACATGGCGGCGCTCATAAAATCAACAACACTCTGGGCCAAGCATTACTAGCAAAGAGAATGAAAAAGACTAGAATAATTGCAGAAACTGGGGCAGGCCAACATGGAGTAGCTACTGCCATGGCATGTGCGGCCCTAGGACTAAAGGCCGAAGTATACATGGGCTACAAGGATACCATACGCCAAAAGCTAAACGTATTTCGAATGAACATGCTTGGATGCGAAGTCCATGCAGTCAAGGCAGGATCTCAAACACTAAAAGACGCAATCAACGAAGCAATTCGCGACTGGATTACAAACGTCAAGGATACCTATTATTTGCTAGGCTCGGCAGTTGGACCACACCCATATCCGGTAATGGTTCGTGATTTTCAGGCAGTAATTGGAGAAGAGATAAAACAGCAAATCAAGGACTTTGGCAAAAAGACACCAGACACTGTAATTGCATGTGTTGGTGGAGGATCAAACGCAATTGGAACATTCTATCCTCTAGTAGACACAGATACAGAAATCATTGGTGTTGAGGCCGCAGGCCAGGGCCTAAAGTCAGGACATCACTCTGCAACACTTTCTGCTGGAACCAAAGGAGTATTGCATGGAATGATGACTTATCTATTGCAAGACTCGGAAGGCCAAATTCAAGAGACTCATAGTATTTCTGCAGGATTGGACTATCCAGGTGTAGGCCCAGAGCATTCCTATTTCAAGGATCAAAAAAGAATACAATATGTTTCTGCAACCGACAAAGAAGTAATTGATGCATTCTTGATGCTTACTAGAACAGAAGGAATCATTCCTGCACTAGAATCATCACATGCAATAGCAGAGGCAATCAAGCTAGCAAAGAAAAAACCAAAGTCAGACACTATAGTAGTGACATTATCTGGCAGAGGAGACAAAGACGTAGAGGTGGTACAAGATTACATCAAGAATTCAAAATAAGTTTGCCGAGCTAGAATCAGCCGGACAAAAGGCACTGGTCACCTATGTGATGGTCGGATACCCGTCCCACAAGGACACACTGTCTGCAGTTCGTGGATTAATCGAAGGTGGCGCAGATATTATAGAATTAGGATTTCCATTTTCAGATCCTCTAGCTGATGGCCCAGTAATCCAGCATGCAAGTACCATATCCCTAGAAAAAGGAACCAAGATGGTGCAGTTTTTGAGCCTAGTTAGACAAATCCGCAAGGAAAGCCAGATTCCGCTGGTATTGATGACATACACCAACATTCTATACCATAAAGGATATGAGAAATTCTTCAAGCTAGCAAAAGAGGCAGGCCTAGACGGAATCATTACACCAGACATGACAGTGGAAGAGTCCAAAGAGTATCTTAAGGCTGCAAAAAAACACAACTTGGACACAATATTTCTGGTGTCGCCAAACACCAGCAAGTCAAGACTGCAGGAAATAGTAAAACAGACTACGGGATTTTTGTACCTAGTGGCAGTGTTTGGCACGACAGGCGTTCAAAACAAAATCCAGTCCTATACAATATCTGCACTGCAAAACACCAAGAAAATTACAAGGGGCAAGGTCCCAGTAGGAATTGGTTTTGGAATATCCACGCCTAGTGACATCAAGTCTTATGTAAAACATGGTGCAGATGCGGCAATTGTCGGCTCTGCTCTGATAAAACTAATTGAAAAGACCCCGTCTGCTAAAATTCAGAGTGCAGTTGCCAAATTTACAAGACAACTAAAATTATCTACAAAATAGCTATTTTGAATATTTTACCTTCAAAACTAATAAAATCACATTTAGTGCTATAGTACTAATGTTTGCGCCAATTATGACCAAGTCTTGTTTTATTATTCCATAGCCAATCCACAAGGACATTCCAATGCATATTGTAATCATGAGTAAATACGATACATCCCCAAGATGTTTTGTCCTGTAGCCACGAATGATTTGTGGAACAAAGCTTGCCGTAACTATGGCAGCTGCCACGCTACCTAGGATGGAAACCCAGAACTCTTCGATCATTCTTTGGGACACAAATCGTGCGGATTAAAGCATATCCGCAAAAAAAGAAATAAAAATATCATTTTCCTTATCCAAATGTGCAGACAAAGTTCATTTTTGTTACAGGTGGTGTTATGTCTGGCCTAGGTAAGGGCGTAGTCACTTCTTCTATCGCAAAATTGCTGCAATTATCAAACCAAAGGGTTTCTTGCGTCAAAATAGACCCATACCTGAATTATGATGCAGGAACGATGAACCCAGTAGCCCATGGCGAAGTATACGTCACAGACGACGGAGGCGAATGCGACATGGACATTGGCAATTACGAGCGATTTCTAAACCAAAATCTCAAAAAAACCCACAACATCACGACTGCCCAAATCTATTCATCAGTAATAGAAGCAGAGCGCAGAGGCGAGTACCTGGGTGCATGCGTCCAAATAATTCCACATATCACAGATGAAATCAAAAAGAGAATCCACAAAATAGCCGAAGATGAAAAGCTCGACTTTTTGGTAGTAGAGTGTGGTGGAACAGTAGGCGACATTGAATCACTACCGTTTCTAGAAGCACTAAGACAAATGAGACTAGAGGAAGGGCCGCAAAGCGTATTGTTTGTCCATGTTACTTTAGCGCCATCACTGGATGTGGTAGGAGAACAAAAGACAAAGCCAACACAGCATTCCGTCCAAGAATTACGAAGAATCGGTATCCAGCCAGACTTTATGGCGGTACGATGCACAGAGCCATTACTAGAATCAACAAAAAAGAAAATCTCCATGTTTACCAATGTCACTGCGAGTGATGTATTTTCATGCCATGATGTACCATCAATATTTTCAGTCCCGCAAATTCTCTACGAGCAGGGAATTGTCGATAAAATATTTACAAAGTTTGCCAAAGTTGGCATGATAAATTCTGCAGCAAACTGGGACAAGTGGAACGGTATAGTCCAGTCTATGCAGCATAAAGATGGAGAAATCAAGATAGCCATGGTTGGAAAATATGTCACACTGGCAGACAGCTATGTCAGCGTAAATCATGCACTAAAGCACGCAGGAGCTAAAATTGGAAAATCAGTATCAATTGACTGGATTGACTCTGAAGGAATCAACGGAAATGTCGACACGCTATCAAAATACAACGGAATTCTAGTGCCAGGAGGATTTGGCTCAAGAGGTGTTGAAGGAATCATAAAGACAGCAAACTATGCCAGAGAAAAAAATATTCCATATCTAGGAATTTGTTTTGGATTTCAGCTTGCTGCAGTTGCATTTGGCAGATATGTCTTGAATTATTCCGATGCAAACTCGACAGAGCTAGACCCAAACACAACACACCCAGTTGTGGATCTATTGCCAGAGCAAAAGACACTATCAAATCTTGGCGGAACACTACGACTGGGAGCTCACAATATCACGATAAAACCAAACACAATTGCATCAAAAACATACAATGCAGACCATGTCTCAAGACGACACAGACACAGATACGAAATCAATACAAAATATTTACACGAATTTGAGAAAAACGGCCTAGTCTTTTCAGCAGAATCTGACAATTCAAAGAGAATGGAAATGCTAGAGATTCCATCACATAAATTCTATTTTGGTGTGCAATTCCACCCAGAGTTCAACAGCAGGCCGGGCTTTCCAGAGGAATCCTTTGAGGCCTTTATCCGGGCTTCGGCAAGCTAGGTCTTTGAAATTTCGTAGATTTTCTGCCTAGAATCACGCATGGAGATTTTCTTTTTGACATAGCCCTTATCCAGTAGGTGTCGCAGTGCCAGGCGTACCGTTCTGTCAGGGAGTAGTGTCTTTGTTACCAGATCGCGCTGCGTCATGGTGCCCTCAAATTCCAGGGTCTTGAGCAATAGTTTTGAGCTTGGAGGCATGTTTAGCAGGTCCTCTGCCAGCTTGACCTTTTTCGTTAGTGCAGAAACTGCACTGGAGTCCTTTTTGATCTTGATTACTCGTGCAGATGGCACGGATTTTGTACATTCTAGCGTGTTGTTTATTCGAAATCTGTCGACTCCATCCATTACCACCTCACAAAATATTCTAGATGAAATATCATCTACTTCTATTATGCTGGTGTCGCGTACAATGAGTGGCCTGCGAGTAATGTCTAGCGAGTTTACAGATACAATGCCAAGCACTGGTGAGTCTTGAAATATCATCGGGCCTCCTGCAGACATGGAATATGCAGAAGAGCCAATCGGAGTAGATATGATGACACCATCGCTGGAATCATGCCAGACCTCTTCATGGTTTACGCGCAATACATGCTCCATCAGCATGGCACTCTTTGATGAAAATACGGCCACATCATTTAGAACCGGATAGACTGGTTTTCCGTCAATTTTGACTGCAATTCTTGAGAATTCCGATGTTCTATAGTCTGATTTTTTTATCCTGTTTACTATAGAAGAGAATTCCTTTAGATCAATTTGGGCCAAAAACCCGCTGGATTCAGATTCGCCGACGCCAAGGACTGGAACCTGCGCATCTTGGGTCTTGTGAAAATAATTGCGCACTCCCCTGTCGCCGCCAGTCACAATCACACAATCAAGGTCTTTTTGTGGCTTGTATCCAACATATCGAGATTGCAATCCATAGTCATCCAAAACAGTCTTGATTGTCTTTACTGCAATGTCAGTAGGTGTTATTCCAGATATTCCTATTTGCACAGAAAAGCTAGGGTTTCTTGTAATAATAAAAGCTTAGACGTCCTTAAACTTCATTATATTATAGTAATACGAGGCATTGACCTGAGTTTGGCCTCTTTGAGGAATCTTCTCTAGTCCCACCTCTTTTGATTCCAATGCTGCTTGTGCAGCACCTCCTGCAAAGCTTAGTGCCCACAATGCATCTTTTTCTTTGAGCATCGCACAACAATATGTAGCAGTAAAGATATCACCAACTCCGACAGTGTCGTAAATGTCCATGTTTGGCAAAGTAATAGAATATTGCCTGTTTTTGTAAAACAGCGAGACTTCGCGCTTGTTTGTATATAGCAAATGCTCTATTTTTTTGTGCAGTGTTTTTGCGCCCTCAATTCCCTCGATTCCGGTTAGCTGATACACTTCGTTTGGGTCTGACTTGAGAACGGTTATGCCGTCAAGATCAAGGCTTGTTCTCTCAAAGGACACCAGTCCGTCTGGGCCTTTTCTGCGCAAAAACCCCTGTGGGTCCAGTGCCACAAAACCAGAATCGGATTTTATCTTTTGGAATACTTCCACAGATATTTCATCAAATACCGGGCTGACCAGAATTCCGTCTGCTTTTGTTTTGGTGTAATCAATTTTGTCGCAGAGATTCTTTATCCAAAGTGTTCTTTCTGCGCCAGAGATGTCCAACCTAAACCGCGTGGTGTTTTTTTGCGATTGCGCGTTTTCAAACTTTATCTTGTTTTTTTGCAAATACTCTACATTGGTATAGTCAGGGCCAAATTTCGTATACAATTCCACATCAAAGCCCATGTTTTTTGCAGCCACACCACAATAGCACGCAGGCCCGCCAGGCCTCTCGTACAGGTTTCCGCCAATATTAATTTCATCTATTGTACAGTGAGAAAAAATTCCAAGCTTCACTGTACCAGCTCAATTCGGTTCGGATTTAGTTTTTTGCTTTTGAAGACAGTCAGGGCAGATAATCTGTCCCCGCTCTATTACAATCTCTACGTTTGATCTTAGGCAGAAATGGCACAGGCCTCGCATCTACCATACCATTACCAGAACTAGCATAAATCTAAGCTAGTAATCTGAGAAAAAGAGATATTCCAAGATATAAGCTCAAGGCTGTGAGAAAGCCAATTCTGGTGACCATAGACAAAAAGCTGGTCTCTTTGCTCATGGTAGTGTCATTAATCGGAATAGGCGTGACTATTTTCTTTTCATTTCACTATGCCACCATAATTTTGGGCGAGCGGGCAGTAAACCAGCTAATAGGCGAGGCTGCAATTCGAGGCAGCGCCATAGAAGGTACCATGAAGTCCAAAATCCATGAAATGCAAGTAATTACAACAAACCCAATGATAAAGATGCTAGTCTCGGAACTAAACCAAATTGAAGATGCGCAGATTCTTGCGGAAACAATTGCGCAAAAAAGAATGGATTTTCTAATTGAAGTTCAGGCATTTGAGGCAAGCATTGGCGGCCTAGATGACCTAGAAAATGTAGAGATCATAGGAAATGATGGGGAGAGACTCTTTGCCCTTGTCAACACAAAAACCAAAAAGGACTATTTGTCTGACCCAGTCTTTATTCAAGGGACAAAAGAATCGTTTACACAAATCATTCTTAGCGCCGATGGCAAGCGCAAAATAGTAACTGCTGCACCAATATTTGAAAAACCCAAAGATGTAGAACCAATTGGTGTTGCAATAATTACTGCAAACACAAACCAAATTGATAGTGTATTGTTAAACAGAAAGGGCCTAGGCCAAACAGGTGAATCCTATCTTGTAAGTCAGTACGGCTACATGTTATCAGAGTCAAGGTTTGTTCCAAATGCACCGTTTGTGCAAAAAGTAGATACCGAGCCGCTAAACCACTGTCTAGCGGATGGCCAGATCTATTATGGTGTACACAGTGATTATCGAGGAATATCAGTCCTTGGTGCATCAAACTGCATGAAAAGCCTTGGAATGAGCATTATAGTAGAAATTGACGAAGTCGAAGTCTTTGAGCCAGTAGCAGACCTTCGAGACAAAATAATTGTCCTAGGCGCAATTATTACCATAATAGTTGGAATTGCCACGTATTTTCTATCCAAGCTGATATCAAAGCCATTAATCAAGCTCAAAAATGCCGCAACCCAAGTAGCAAACGGCGATTTTAACGTTAGAACAAACATCAAAACAGACGACGAGATAGGCCAGCTTTCGCGCTCATTTGACCAGATGGCAGAGCAAATTCAGGACTCTCTTCTCAAAATAAAAGAGCGAGAAGATGTAATCAAGCAGCAAAAAGACATTCTGCTACAGTTCTCCCAGTACAGTTCCAATTATTGCGTCTGCTTTGTAGACATTGTCGGCTCTACCAAGTTAACATCCAGGCTATCAGACATGGAAACCAGTAAGTTTTATTCCATATTTTTGAACTCGGCGGCAACTGCAATTACGCAAAACCACGGAGTGGTAGTCAAAAACATTGGCGATGCATTACTGTATTATTTCCCAAAGACAGATTCCGAAGAGCAAACGCCATTTGAGGAAATGTTGCATTGTTGTATGAAGCTAATTGAAGCAAGAACTGCAATCAATCGGGCACTAGGCGCAGAAAGTCTGCCAGAAGTTAGCTATAGGATATCCGCAATGTTTGGCCCAGTCAGAGTCGCAATAGTTGCAACATCTGCAATTGATGATATCTTTGGCTCTACAGTAAACACTTGCTCGAAGATAAACTCACTTGCAAAACCAAACACACTAGTAATTGGTGAATCACTATACCAAAAAATCAAAGACATCAAAGGATACGAGTTTGAGAAAATCTCCGATTACACCATAGATGCAGAAAACAAGTTTGCAGTGTATCTAGTATCGCAATAATCACATCAAGATTATAAAGAGGCACTCGGAAGGGAAATTCATGCCATTAAAGCGTGCAAGTAGAGGACGACGAAAGGGCGGAAAGGGCTCTTCTGACCGTATCCAGTGCACAAACTGTGGCGCTACAGTTCCTAAAGACAAGGCAAAAAAAGTCACATCCAGACTAAATCTTGTAGAGGCATCACTTGCAAAAGAACTGCGTGCACAGGGAGCTTACATTGCATCACCAAAGGTCCTCAAGTGGTACTGTGTTTCATGCGCAATTCACTTTGGCATACTAAAGATTAGATCTGCTGACTCCAGAAGACAGACAGGCAAGCTGTACTAGTCTTCTTTGATATTTTTGGATGTTACAATAATTCTCTGAACGAATGTTATTCCGGCAATTACAATTACAATGCCAATGGCATACGGCATCAATCCCGGAATCATTCCAATTATAGCAATTACTAGCAGTCTTTCTGCGCGCTCACCAATTCCAATTCCCTGTAGTTTTATTCCAAGGGATTCTGCACGAGATCTCGCATAGCTTACCAATAACGACAGAGTAATCGCAAGCAAAACCCAGATTGGCTCTGCAAACCCGCCCACCAATAATCCTGCAAATATTGCAACTTCGGCAATTTTGTCAAATACGGAATCTAGGAATCCGCCTCTTTTGGTGACCTTTTTTGTATATCGAGCGACTTGGCCGTCAACCATGTCAAAGAATCCAGAAACCAAGAGCAATACTCCACCAATAATTGCCGCAGAAAAATATGGAGAAATGTACTGGTTTAGACCATATGTTATGGCAGATAAGAAAGCAAATGCAAGGCCTACACCTGTCCAAAAGTCAGGAGAAAGGCCAGTTGCACCAAATTTTGCGCCAAGCTTTTCTAGCGCAGGCCTCAGCGATTCTCTAAAATTATTTAGCAATGTCGTGGAATGATTTCCGATTCTATTTAAAATTCATGGCAACCATGGTAGATAGTAGCTTGGCTGCAAGCGATGCAGTAGCGCCATTATCGTATGTTGGATTTAGCTCCACCACGTCTAGAACAGAGATTTTGCTGTTTTGCATTGAATATATCATGTCAAATAATTCGCGCGATGTGATTCCTACTGCTTCTGGATTTCCCACGCCAGGCGCAAATGCAGGGTCAAGCACATCCAAATCCACACTAACGTAGGTCTTGTCAAATGTAGATATTGCATCTTTGACCATTTTTGGGCCTTTACCATCTCGAATATCTCTGTCAGTGATGGTGCGAATCTTGTTTTCTTTGAGAAATGCAAGTTCTTCTTTTACAAAAGAGCGCGCACCAACATGAATAATTTTGTCTGCTCCTTTTTTCTCCACCACTCTTCTCAAATATGACGCATGAGAGTATTCTTCTCCTGCATATCCGTCTCTAAGATCATAGTGCGCATCAAATACGATATACCCAGTTTCCTTTGGAACATTCATGTATGTGCCATAGGTCAGCGAGTGCTCGCCTCCAAGTATAATCAACAGTCTGTCTTTTTTTGTAAGCTCTGATGTGATCTTGCCTACCATGTCTAGCATTTCTTCGACATTTGCAGTGTGCATTGCGTTTCCCAGGTCTTCAATTGCTACTCCTTCGAGGTCAACACCCAAATCTGGGTGGAAAATTTCTATATTGTTAAAGGCCTTGCGGATTGCATCAGGGCCAAATCTGCATCCAGGCTTGTAAGAATGAGTGGAATCAAACGGAATGCCATATACAGTAGCAACCGGAGTTTTTGCTTCACCTGGACTGATAATTAGTGGGTCTTTGTTCAGATACAAATCAAGATAGCTCATTATATTTTTCAGAAAAAACCACTAGAAAATATACTATGCTATGACTTTATGGCCGGATTCTTTGAATAGTCTTTCCACTTTTTTTACCAGGCCGTCAGAGCTGAATGGTTTTTCGACAAACTTGACTCGGTTGACCCATCCAAGATCGGCAAGCTTTGATTCCAGTTCATCGCCAAAGCTGCTAATAAAACAAATGTTTTGGTTTTTGTTTTTAGCAAAGATTTCTTTGGCAGCATCCAATCCATTCATTTTTGGCATGCTATAGTCCAAAATCACCACATCGTATGATGTAGGACTGGCACAATACTCTGATAGGCATTCTTGGCCGTCAAATGTCAACTTGACTGTGTGTCCTTTGGACTGGAATATCTCTTGGTACAATACACCATACGCCACACTGTCTTCGGCAACCAAGATGTTCATATTATGAAATTCACATTAGTGCTAATGTAGTAGATTATGTTCGATCTAAACGGACATTGAATCAGACCATTATTTGCGGTCTTTTTGACAGGTATCTTGACAGGTTTAGTTTTGTAAACGGCTTGTCTTTTGTCTGCTCTTTAATTTTGGAGACAAACTCGTCAAATGACAATTCTATGACATCTCCTGTCTTTCTGTCACGTATGGAAAGGTTTGCCTTGCCAATTTCTTTTTCACCAATTACCAAGGTGTACTGGATCCACTCCGTTTCGGATTCTCGGATTCGTTTTCCAAGTGTTTCGTTTCTATCGTCGATATCTACACGAATGTCAGATGCACTAAGCTTGTCTGCTAGTTCTTCACAGTGCTTGGCAAATTCTTCCTTGAGTGGGATAATTCTGACCTGTGTTGGTGCTAGCCACAGTGGCAGTTGCGCCTTTCTTCCCTCTTTTTGGTCCAGTGCAGCTTTTTCCAATAACGCATAGATTACTCGCTCTATTGCACCACTTGGAGAATTGTGCAGTATTATTGGATGGTGTGGTGTGTTGGATTCATCAAAGTATCTAATGCCGTATCTAGCACCATTTTCCACATCTATTTGATCAGTGGACAGTGCAGATGCCTTGCCCAAATTATCTACATAGTTGAATTCCCATTTTAGTACAAAATAGAAAAATCTCTCCTTCCACATTTCCACCAGTACTGGCTTGCCCATTTTTCTGACCAGCTCCTCAATGTAGGCCTTGTTTTCATTGTAAAATTCCTCTGTAAATCTTATTGCCATCTCATAGTCCGAATCATCGATGCCGACTTCTTTGAGTACATTTCTGGACAGATCAAATCGTTTTCGGAATTCCTCTATTGCCTGCGGAATGTCGGTGCAAAACGCATGGCAGTCAGGCATTGTAAATGCGCGCAGTCTTCGCAGGCCGACTAGTTCTCCTGATTGCTCCCGTCTGAAACTATACCGAGTAAGCTCGTAGAGCTTCATAGGCATGTTCTTGTATGATATTTGAAAGTCATTTGCCATTAGGAACTGTCCAAAGCATGCTGCAAATCTCAAAAAGAGTTGCTTGCCTTCTGTGTTGATGTTGTATTGTCGTGCCGGGAATCGGTTAAAGTAGCTCTCCATGCTTGGGTGGTGCGAGTCATACATGATCGGAGTCTCTACTTCGAGGCCTCCGTATTCTTTTACCTGGTCTGTGACGAATCTCTCCAGTAACGACTTGATGAGTCGGCCGTTTGGATAAAATCTCATATTGCCCGAGTCTGATGCCGGCTCGTAGTCTGCAATTGCCATTTTCTTCATCAGTTTGACGTGTGGTGGGGGCTCGTCTACTGCTCTTTTTTTGGCAGCCTCGTATTTTGCCAAAATTTCCAGCTTTTCATGTTTTGCAAAGTTAAACTTATCAACCTCAGTCATTGTGCCGTCTGGCGATAAAATATACCAAAATGATTTGATTTTAGATTCGGACTTTAGTGCCTCTGATGCTTGGCCTTCATCATCGTGAGTGTGGCCATGATCGTGAGGCGCGACATCTTTGGAAAATACTTTGGAGCTCTCGGCTAGTGGATGCCCCTTTACTTTGACATTGTATGATTTTGTCCAGCCAAATGGGGCGTGTGATACTTCCAAGTCAGACGCCAAAGATTCCATTTCCTTTAGTAATGATAACGCGGTGCTAGGTGCAGCCAAATTTGATGACAAATGAGCATATGGGTATAACAGTAGTTTTTTGCAGCCAACTTTGCCCATGCTGGTTTTAATTTCAGATATTGCCTTTTGTGCAATTTCGGAGTCATCACCGTTTTCAATTGCCACAAACACTACTACTACCTCTTCTAGTCGCTTTGGCTCTGGTGTGATTTCTTCTGCAGATTTTATCTCTTTTTTAGTAGGATTGTACTCTATGCTGTCGCAGTGTAGTTGCAGTATTCGCACAATTTGAAGAACTCTGCGTTATTGAATTAAGTGTTACGACAAAAAAAGAAAATGACGCGATCTATTTGACTACCATTACTGGCGCATTCGCTTTATGCAATACGTAATTAGAAACGCTTCCAAGGAACAGTTCTTTTCTTGCCCCTCTACCACGCGAGCCAATCACTATGAGATCATAGTCGCCGTCTTTAGCTAGTTTTGTTATCCTTTCTGCGGGATTGCCAGAATCAGTCTTTGGCTTGAAGTTCACATTAGATCTTGATGCCAAGTTTGTTGCCTCTGCAATTACTTGCTCTGCAAAAGAGATTTCCTTTTTCCTTTGTTGCGGACTGAATCGTATTGCTTCTTTTGGGTGTATATTTACAACATACAATCCAGTTATTGTTGCTCCTGCAGGTTGTGCTACAGAGATTGCATGTCTGAGACCACGAAGCGAGTTATCAGAGCCATCAAGTGGTACCAGGATTTTTTGTATTTTGTCTGCCATTAGTGATAAAGGCAAATTTTCGATTAATAATAAATTCGACAATTATCAAAGCTGAACATTCTAGTTTTTAGATTGTAGTGTAATAACAGATCGCAGTATTATGCTGGATAGTCCCAGATTATTCATCAAAAATCCAGCAGCCCTGCCAAGTGCGTCTTCTCCCCTAAATCCCTCATCGTAGATCATCTCCACTTCCCCTCGGTCCGTTTCCACAAGCGATGTAATCAGGGAATAATTGCCTAGTTTTGCGTCATTTCTTTCCACAAACAGGCGCAGTGTGATTTTTTTTATAACAAATCCTTGCTCTATAAAATTCCCAGACTCGACTAGCACAATGACATCATCTGGATCCCGGCTTATTCTGTCCGGATTTGTCATGTCTATAATTTTCAATGTATCACATCAATCATGATAATTATTATAGTATTTTTGAAAGCAAAAAAATCACCATCCACATCTAGAAATAATAAACAAAAAACGGCTCAAAATTAAAAGATACTAGAATCTATCGAATCTAGCTCGCTCCAAGTCTCGGTCGTCTTTGGTTTCCTTTTTCCATTCTTTATAGTGTTCTTTGCACAAAATTGCCTTTTTTGCAGACGTGTTGAGTCGCAGTCCAGCATTTTCCACCTTGGATGAAGTCAAAGAGCGTGCCCCTTCGTTGGAGCATCCATCAACGTTACATTTTGCGCCTTTAGATACAATTCCCATGAGTTTTCTTGCGACTTGATATTATTTATAGTTGGACTTGATGTTTGTTTGATTCAAACTAACTGGGAGATAAAATTTCCAAATTGTCAGTCCAATTAGATGTTACGCGCACAGCAGGAAGACACCATATCGGAGATAAAAAGCACTGATGTGATAGTGGTGCAGGAAACCCAGACCATTCAAGATGTTATTTTTCAAATGGTTGCAAATAACATTAGCAAGGTCTTTGTGAGCAGGGGCGAGCTCCCTGTGGGCGTAATTAGCGACAAGGACATTATTCGCTTTTTGTACATTGATAGAAGCAAGCGAAGACTGGATGAAATATTTGCATCAGAGTTAATGAATCAGATTTGTTTTGTTGTAGATACAATGACATGCAGGCAGGCAGCCCAAATGATGATGATAAATAAGATAAGCTCCCTCGGGATTGGCTCCAAAGACAAACTGGAGGGAATTGTGACTAAAAGCGACTTGATTAATTATTTTGTTGCCACAGATCCTGGAGCATCCAAGGTTTCTGATTACATGACTGTGAGTTTTTTTGCGGCGCCACACCATTCCAAAATCCACGAAATCCTCAAGAAAATGATCACCTGTGATGTGTCTCGAGTAGTAATCACAGATAACAATAATCCACTAGGAATCATAACTAATGGAGATATTTTCAGAACTAGTCTTGCAACGGATAAGCTCAGTATAGTTCATGACTCTAATTATTCAGATGATGATGGATTATGGTCAGAGTCTGGGTTTGTCGGCTCGCAGATAACTGGCGAAATAATGACAGAGAGCCTGATTACCATACCATCAAGCCATACAATGCGAGATGCCGCAAGACTGCTCCTAGATGTGAAAATCGATTCCCTAGGCGTACAAAAAGACGGAGAGATGATTGGAATCCTCAACAAATCAAACGTATTACATGCACTGGCGGATCTAAAATGAGCGAAGATTACGAGCCATCAATTATGATAGTGGACGATTCCCCATTTACAAGGAGAGCAATTAGGACTATAGTTGAGCAAAACCACCTATCCAACAAAATCATAGAGGCAGGAGACGGAGTAGAGGCAGTAATAAAATACAAAGAATTCCACCCAACCCTGGTTACAATGGATATTTTGATGCCAAAGGCAGACGGAATCCAGGCATTGCGCGCAATAAAAAAGCTAGACCCAAACGCCAAAGTCATGATGGTCTCATCCACAGGCAAGGTCCACATTGTACAGGATGCAATGAGAGCAGGAGCAATTGACTATATCCTAAAACCATTTGATTCATCACAGATGGCAATCGCATTAAGCAAACACGGAAGAATTTAATTTTCAGACTTTCCTTCAAGGCTTCGCATCTGAGATTCGTATACTTTTTGCAGTTCTTTGAGCTCCTCGATTTTGATCTTTTGCTTGTCTAGGTGTTGATTGACCTGTTTTATGTACTGGCTTGTCTCTTCTGCTACATCGCACAGATCGGTAATCTTTTCGTTGACAATACCCTCAAACGTGTTTGGATGAGACTCGATATCCTTGAGATAGATTATTCTCTTTGGCTTTAGTGTCTCGTCAAATTCAGGAATAGTTGGTCCTTTTTCCGTAACATGTTTTGACGAATCATCATAGCTTGCAAGCCGCTTAAAGCGCTCCTTGGTATTGCGGTTGATGTACCTTCTGGCCATTACAATTTTGCTTGTTGTACAATAATATAGTAAGACTAGTGTGTTTTTTTCGCACACACCATAATTTCACATTTAGATGCTCAATCGTTTATAAATGGAGTATTTTGCACCAAACTCATGGGCGGAGCAAAGAAAAAGGGAGCAGCAGCCATGGAAAAATCGCAAGATGACTCCAAGGCAAAAGAATCTGGAGGCAAAAAAGACAAGAAAGACAAGAAAGGAGAAAAATCAGAAAGAAAAGCAGAAATCACAGTTATCCTAGCCGAAGACCAAGCACTCAAGCTCATAAAATCAAACAATTATCTTACTATTCAAGAATTGGCAAAACAAACTGGAGTCAAGATATCTGCTGCAAACGCATGTCTTGTTGGCTTGCTCAAAAAAGGCACAGTAAAGCGAGCAGGTGGATTTTCAGGACACTGGATTTACCAGTCAGCCTAGATATAGCGAAATCACATCGCCAGACTTTACATCTTTTAGCGCATCAACATTAGACAGAATTTTTCCAATCGGTGTTAGCGACTTTGATGTTACAACATCTGACACAAACAAACAGATGCTAGAGCCTGCAGGTGTAAACGCGATATCTCCTTTTTTGAATTCTTTTTTCTGTCGTTCCACACCAGAATTTACCTTGGTTTCAAAATAGATGATGTTTTGGCCCATAAAGTGAGCATTGCCATCAAGTGGGATAGATCTCATAATAATTCCGACTGTTTTTGGTGAGAGGTGTCTTTTCAGCTCGCACTCTAGCTTTGATTTGCCCTTGATCTCCAGAATCATCCTAGTAGTCGATACTGTACCTGCACTCAATACACCAAACTGCGCAAGTTGGAATATATAACCGCATTAGAGAGTTTTTTCACTTGTCTGATCCTGAAGAAGTTGAGATTGAAGCTCCAGAGGAAATAGAGGAACCAGAATTTGCCAGACCATCTGGCGAAGAGGTGGCAGAAGACACCACTATGGAGGATGCCATCAACGCATACAAGAAGATTTTCGAGTCCAAAGAGCTAACAGAAGATGAGCGAGCAGAACTAGACAAAAAAATCAAGGCAATGGAGACTCGTGAAATCATCGACATGGACCCAGTCCACGAAGTAACTGAAATCCCACTGGCAGGAAAAGGCAAAATTGCAATCGGTCCACCAAATCTAACTAGATTTGAAAAGGCAAGAATTCTTGGCGCACGCGCATTACAGTTATCACAAGGAGCACCACCGTTTATCGAGATTCCAACAGATGCCAGAACCTCACTAGACATAGCACTAAAGGAGCTGGACGATTACGCAATACCAATTGTCATAAAAAGAAGATTACCAAACGGGGATTACCAAAACGTCCCAATTGATTACTTTAACTAGTGGATGAATCATCGACAAAACTTAATAGAATTAATTTTTGGAAAAAACTAAATGATTAGTATGGAAGAAACAAAACAGATCGCTCAACATCCTCCATACACGTATTTTGTAAGAAACGACCCAATAATGCCATCAGCACTTGATGTCTTTACTATAATAAACAAACATGGTAAAGCAGTCTTACTGGCAAAAGGCCTAAACATTCCGGCCGCAGTAGCCATTGCAAATATCATAGTAGAAAAAATGCTTCACAACTCTTGCAAGTTGGACCACATCAAGCTAGATTCAGAAAGCGAATTTGGCAAAAGAATGTTATCCACGATAGAGATTTCTATTTCAAAGACCTAGTATACAGAGCCTGGGCCCTTTAGTAGCATGTTTTCGCATTCCTTGCAGATTGCTTCATCGATGTTGGTTTCCAGCTTGTGGTGAATCTCACAAATCAACAAACTAGACTTGATGTAATTGCAAAGGCTGATGAATTTTGCAAGGCTTGATGGCGTATATGCCATGTCTGATGATAATCTGTCAGATAATTCATTTATCATCTCAGAGACCTGCTTGTCAGAGACTAGTTTTTCGATTAGCTTTGGATCACCGCGCGTCCCGCGGATATAGTTGCTTATTGCAGCCTGGGTCACTCCAAGCATTTTTGATATTTCATCCTCTCGAACTTTGTGGTCTTCGGCTAGTTTTTTTGCCAAGATTGCTCGCAGTGCTGGGATTAGTGTCTTTGATTCTATTTCAGCAGGAAGTAACATTATGCAAAAGTCCTTGTTTAATCTATTTAAAGTTAACAATGAATTTTACAAAATTTCTAATCAAGAATTGTTGAATCAAAACTAGCTTCAGCTAATCACAAAAACCTTAATTGATTTTTTAATACAACAACACAATGCAAAAGATTTTTGATATTTTACACAATGCGACAAATTCCTGCACTGCAAAACACCTAGCACTGTCTGGAGGACTAGACAGCACAATACTTGCATATTTGCTCAAAGAAAAAAAACCAAGCTGCCTTGCCATAATATCAAAAGATCACATTGCACACGATCTGACATATTCTCAGATGGCGGCAAAGGAATTTGGGTTGCCTCTATCAATACACATCTACGACACTACACAGATCCTCGATGCAATAGAGCAGACAATCAAGATTTTAGGCAATTTCAACGACATTGAAATCAGAAACAATGTTGTGCCGTACCTAGCAATATCTGAGGTAAAAAAACAAGGGTTTAACAAAATCATAACAGGTGATGGTGCAGACGAGCTATTTGCAGGCTATAATTTTCTAATATCAAAATCAGATGAGGAATTAAAAAAAGACATGGCAAGAATTGCAAAGATCATGCATTTTCCATCACAAAAAATAGGAAAAGCATTAGGAGTGACTGTAGAATCTCCGTTTTGCCACCATACCGTAATAGAGTTTGCAAAAAATCTCTTGCCAAGCGACCTAGTGGGCATTCATGATGGTAAAAAATACGGCAAATTCATCCTAAGAAAGACCTTTGAGGACATAATTCCAAAAAGCATAGCGTGGCGCCAAAAATCCCCCATGCAGGAAGGCTCTGGGACCCAAGGATTAACAGAATTCTTTGAAGGAATAATCTCAGATGATGTATTTTATGAAAAGGCAAGAAAAATCAAGTCAAGTGATAATGTCATTATCAGAACCAAAGAGTCCATGCATTATTATGAGATTTTCAAAAAATGCCACACCTTAAAACAATCCACTGACAATTCATGCCCAGACTGCCATTATACAATAGAAGAGAATTCTAAATTTTGCAGAATGTGCGGCAGGTTTCCAGTCTAGGCCTTTTTTGCCCACTTTTTTGGTTTTTTCTTAAAGATGCGTCTGCAACCATTGCAACAAAAAAAGTATTTTTTGCCATCGTGCTCGTATGACACCGCTAGGGATTCATCCATTTCAATTCCACAGACAGGATCTACTGGCACAAAGTATCGCTAATTATTTTCTATTTATACATTAAGAGATCTGCAACATTATTGATTTGAGCTCATCAGTTGTTTTTGCAAGCATTATTCCAGAGCGAAACTTGGCGCCCTCTCGCAGGCCTTTGGTAAATCGCATTGCCTGTTGTCGGATATTTGCAAATTTGATTTTGTATTGTGCAGCATAATCCAAGTATTTGCAAAACATCTCCGTCTTGTCTTTTTGCGAGTATTTCTTGTATGTTCCTGTTGCCAAATATTCATTTACTTGTTCGAACAAAAATGGATTTCCCATTGCACCGCGGCCTATCATGATATAATCACAGCCTGTTTCGTCAATCATTTTCTTGGCAAGCTCGGGCGTTGTTATATCGCCATTTCCGACAATTGGAATGTCAACTGTTTGCTTTAGCGCTTTGATCAAAGACCAGTCCGATTCGCCAGCGTAACCTTGTTGTACGGTTCTTGCGTGAAGTGTGATCATTTGGACACCTGCACGCTCGGCAACATGTGCAATGTCTTTGAATACCAAATTATCATCCACCCCTGCACGCATTTTCAGCGTGACTGGCTTGTCAGTGGATTTTACCAGTGTTTCCAGAATTTTCTGCGTCAGACTAAGGTTTTGCAACAATGCTCCACCTGCCATTTGCTTGGTAATGTGCGGTGCTGGACACCCCATGTTATAGTCTATAACATCAAAGTATGGCTCGACTATTTTGACTGCTTTTTGTAGTGACTCTATATCAGAGCCAAACAGTTGCACCGCGAGTGGCCGCTCTTTGTTGGAGTATTCGATAAACTCGGAGATGTCTTGGTTTTGTGCCTGGAGTTGTTTTTCCTTGGCAATTATGGCGTGAATGCTTGTCAGCTCTGTTACTACTAGGCCTGCCCCCATTTCCTTGCATAATAATCGCAGTGCGGGATCGCTTACTCCAGCCATTGGTGCCAAAAAAGCACGGCTAGAAAACTTGGGCAGCATGATTTTTGCCATTTTAGATCGTATATAAAATCAAGCAAACTATTCCGTTCAACACAAACACACCAAAAAAGATACCCTCACATTTTGCAAAAACAATTGATGAACCACAGAGGCCTCACATTCTGGTACAACACCGCACTGATTACCTTTGGTGTTGTGGCACTAGGAATCACATGGTCTGTTATGAGCTCTGGTTTTACATCAAGTGATGTAATGAAGACGGTAGTAGAAGAAGCGGTGCAAGATTCTGCAAACAATCTGCAGGTGATAGGTAAAATTACAGGCTCTGCAGATGTATCTGACTCTAAGATAAAGGTCACATCAACTCCGGTTACATCTACTACAACAGGCCTAGTTGACATGAGGCCTCAGAACATCAAGGTGACATACAAAATAGTCAAGCTTGGAAGCCATGAGATTAGCTATGACAACATCTATTCTGGAATATTGGATGGTACTGCATCCTCACTTGGTGACGCGCTAGTCAAGGCAAAAGAGCAGGGATTGATTTCTGCAAATCCAAACATGGACGAAAAGCCAGACACAACCAGTGAATTTGTGTATTGGGTAATACAACAAAATGATGACACTTTCTTGGAAAGCAACGAAATTGCCAACATGGTTGTGGTTTATTCAGACAAAGACAGGCCAATTTCAGGAGAATTTATCAAACTTCAGGTAGAGGAAAGCGAGGGAATGCTACTTGACATTCAGCGAACCATTCCTACGGTATCAGGAAAAGTTGTAGATCTTGGCGGCAAAATAAAGAACTAACCAGTGAATTTTTTTACCAAATCAGAAAATTCCGGCTCTGATAATGGCGGGATCTTCATTATCTGCAGGTTTTGGTCAACGTGGCTCTGAGTTTTTTGGCCCACCAGTGGAGCCAGCACACCAGGAGTTGAGCGAATAAACTGGAGGCACCTCAGTGATGGTTGAACAATATTGCCAAATTCAGGTATTGTTCCGGGTGCAAGTAGTCTTCCCTGCATTAATGGAACGCTGGTAAAGACTCCTATGCCAAGCGAGGCGGCCGCACTTAGAGTCGATACATCAACACCAGTTATTTTCTGTGATTTTAGCATAAGGGCTTGATCATAATACAGATTGTATGGCAATTGGATAAACCTAAAGCCGTGATTTTCTCCACCTACTTTTTTTGCCAGCTCGACTGTATCATATAATGACAAATACTGTGGATTATCGCTTGGTACTCGGTAGCATTCCCATGTTGCCATACCATAGTATCGAATCTTGCCTTCGGCTCGCATTTTTTCATAGAATGCAAAGGCTGCTTCCAGATTTTGCAGGAATTGTGCTCTAGAAATGTCCGGCTGGCCCTCTACGGCATTGTGCAGATACATCAAGTCAATGCAATCTAAACCCAAGTTCTTGAGGCTGCGATTTAGCTGGTCTTGCAAGTATGGTATTGTCATGCAGTGATATCCAGACGAAATGTCATTTGCCTGAATTACGCCCGGACTTGCGTATTCGCGTTGTATGTATGCCCAAAACTCTTCTTTAATGTCCGCATCGTTTGTGACATAGCCGTTTTTTGTGCTCACAAAGATCTGGTTGCGCTCTATTTTGCCTTGTGAAATTAGAGACGCAATTGCCGTTCCTACGGAGCGCTCTGCCTTTTGCGCCCGGTAATTAATGGCAGTATCTATTACATTGATTCCAGACAGGATTGATTTTTTTACTGCTTCCTCCACAAGTGCATCTGTTTGTGAATCTGGATTGCCAAGATATGTTCCAATTCCCACATTTGACATAGTCAGGTTTTGTATTGTTTTGTAGTTTTGCGAAATTGCGCCAGGCCTAGATGAAAATTTCTTTGTACCTTCTGGCGTGGCAAAGCCTGCAATCATGTTTTTGAGTTTCTAATTTGTTTGATTTAACTGTTGGTTACTATGGCAATTACAATACTGATTACAAATAATGCGCCAGTAATTCTAGAATACAAAACTGTTGCCTTCATTGTATGAATAAACTGTTCTAGGTCATCAATTGATTTTTTGATTTTTTTGCTAGATTTTATCACCATTGGCATTGTGGTAAATGTCATTGCACTATATACTGGCAATAAATCAAAGATTATTCCAACTATAATCAAGCAGTATGCCACACACGGAAAAACCAGATACAGATTTGCGGCACGCATTTTGCCAAGTACGATTACTAGTGTCTTTCTTCCCTTTTGCTTGTCTGCATCATGATCTGGAAACGATGTGATAAACAAAACAAACGATGACAGTGTTCCTGCAACTATGCCGGCAAGAATGTTTGCAGGCAGAATCTGCTCTGTTTGGATAAACATTGTACCAAGTACAATCATTGTTCCCTTGATGCCAACAAAAATTTCTCCTAGGCCAGAATCGACTATTTTTGTCGAGTAAAAATAGATGGATAAAATGGCAAATCCCAGAATCGCTGCAATAATCCAGCCGTGAACCATTACAAAATACGCACCGGCAAGTGAGCCTAAAACAAGGCAAGTTATGCCTGCATAGTACACAGTGGAGGGTTTTAGCAAGCCTTCTGGTAGCACTCCAGTCCCTCCAGAGAATTTGGTTCTCTTTGTTATGGTGTCAATTCCTCGCTTGTAATCAGAATAATCATTTAGAAGATCAACGCTTGCATGCAATAATACAACACCACCCATTGTGATTGCCGCAGACATTGCATCAAGTGACTTTGTCTGCCAGTATGATAGTGCAAGGCCTAGTGAAACTGCAATCACGGATGCTAGGAGAAACTTTATTCTAATTACGCGGAACCAAACTGAAATGCTCATACAAGAGAGTCGTCGCTTACACTTAATGGCTTGCGCCCCATAAAGCCGACGTCTTTTTCATGCCAGAACTTTATCTCGGTTTCTCCTTCTTTCCAGCACAGCCAGACATCTTCATCAAATCTCTTTGACGGAAAGTCAAGTAGTCCTCCTTCTATGCTTTTGAGAACTACGCCAGAATTTTCAAGATCTTCTACTAAAGCATAGAATTTTGTTACTGCCGAGTTTAGCTGTTTTTTTAGTGTTGCATAATCACCCAAGTTAAACGACATGCCCATTTGTGAGTTTAACTGTGCCTCTAGTTTTTGGACTTCGACTCGCTGTTTTTGTAGTGACTTGAATTTTTGGATTACATTAGGTAATGCCGCATTAGCTTCTTGAATTGTAAAATATGTTGGCAACATTTCCAATTCAAAATATCGTCATTAAAAGGATTGTTGTGCATTTCTCTGCAAATTTATTACCAATTACATTTCCACAAAGAGCATGAGTGAAGAACAACAACTCGAAGAACTGATCAACCAAACCTTGGATGGAACATTATCTGCAATACCGATTTACATGCAGGAAATAGAGCAAAACAAGGCAGAACTACACGTAGAAAACGTGCGTGAGTTTGTATTTGGGGTGATAATGGGCATGTCACTAGGCATGGCAAGCACGGCAATTGCGGCCATGAGAAACGGAATGCCATCAGAGGAAGACCAGATTAAAGTAAGAGATATCGTATATTCCAAAATCCCGCAAATCCGCCAGAGGATTTACAGTTGAATTTTTCACCCAAAGAAAAAAAATTCCTACAAACAATAGAAGAGGCAAGATTTGCAACTGTAAATAATACAATACCACACGTCAAGCCAGTGTCATTTATTTTCCAAGATGATGCATTCTACCTTGCAACAGACTATAAAACCAGAACATACAAGAATGCAAAGAAAAACCCAAAGGCTGCAATTTCAATTGACATCTACAAGCCGGGTGGACATAGGGCAGTGATAGCACAAGGAGAAATCAAAATCATCGAGCACGGTCCAGAATTTAAAAAAATCTATGAAAAGTTTTTTGAAAAATTCGAATGGGTGCGACGCGACCCATGGAAAGAAGATGAGGCTCCGTTTTTGAAGCTAATACCAATCACCAAGGCTTCATGGGGATTATCATAAGATTTTTCAATCCCAATCATAGAATTGTATCATGGCAGACAAGATAAAATGCTCACACATTTTGGTTGAAAAACAAAGTCAGGCACTTGCCATTCTAGAGCGACTAAAGAAAGGAGAAAAATTTGCAGACTTGGCAAAGGAACTCTCACTAGACACAGGGTGTGGAAAGCGCGGAGGAGATCTTGGCTATTTCGGTCGGGGAAGAATGGTAAAGCCATTTGAGGCAGCTGCATTTGCACTAACTATAGGCCAAGTATCAGAGCCAGTAAAGACAGAGTTTGGGTATCATATAATCAAGCGATTTGCCTAAAAATAGGCATCAAGGCCTGCAGGTGCATTTTCTGATTGTTTTTGCAAGTCTTTTGTGAGGCGCTCACCCATGGTTTGTGCAGACTTCATCTTTCTTTGTCCCACCCAATAATACGCCTCATCTATTGTTCCCTTGGCAATCAATACAGTTAGGTTTCCTGCAGATTTTCTTCCAGTTCGCCCCTTTCTTTGGACAAATCTAATGGAACTTGGAACATTATCAAAGAAAATAACATCATTTACCTCGGAAATGTCTAGGCCTTCTTCTCCCACTCTAGTTGCAATCAATACTTGATATTTACCATCTCGAAAATTTTGTACCGTTTCTACCTGCTGTTTTTGTTTGAGGCCTGTCTCGCCTGCCTTGCCTATTAGAAATCCAGCAGAAATTCCTAATTCCATTAGCTTGTCATGTATTATTTCCACAGAGTCACGATAGCTGGTAAACACAATTGCGCGGCCAGACAGTCCCTTGATGATTTCTGCCAGCTTGACAATCTTGCTGTGCTCTATTCCCTTTTTCTGTGCGTCTTTTGCATATGCTAGTGCACGAATAAAATTTGAATCATTCTCAAATAAATCCTTAATCCCAACGCCTTTTTTTTCTCGTGTCCTATCACAGAATCTCAAAAATGAAGTCACGCCGTGGGATTCCAAAATGTTTAGAGCATAGTGCAATCGTATTGCAGTGAAGAGTGGCTTTGCTGCTCTCCTGTTTTGTCGTATCACAAAATCACGAGCTCGCAGCAATTGTGACAGTGAAACATTAGCAGACAATCGTAAACCGCATTTTGTCAATTCGTGATGTCGTATTTCTAATGCTTTTCTCAAGTAAAACTGGACTTCTTTCATTTCCTGAGGCAGGTCGACTTTGACCCAGTTTGTGTTTGTTTTTTGAATGTATGGTGCAACATCAGGACTATCTTCTGTTTTTTGTGCAACGTTTGCAATACGTAGTGTGGTGATGATTTCAGTTGCCTTTTCTTTTTCTGCAGGAAGTGTGGCAGTCATGCCCACAATACGCACGTTTTTGCCTGCAAATCGCTGCGCTATGCCAGAATACGCATAATCCCCTATAGTGCGGTGCGCCTCATCAAATATCACCAAAGAAAACTGGTCCACAGACACTATCTCTCTGTCCAGATCATTTTTTGTAATTTCCGGTGTGGCACAAATGACAGAGTTTGTCCAAGATTTTTTTCTCTTTGCTAGTGTGTCTTCTCCTGTTAGCAGTCCAATATCTTCTAGATTTAGATTGTTTTTTAGAAATTCATAGTGCTGGTTTGTCAAGACCCTAGTTGGTGCCAAAAACAAGACTCCACCAGTACCACGAGAAAGATAATCTGCTATTACCTGTAATGCCACAGTAGTTTTGCCAAGGCCTGTAGGCAATACGACCAAACAGTTCTCAGATTTTGCCTGGTTTGCCAATGACGTTTGATATTCACGGGACTCGACTTGGTTTGGCTTGATGAATTTGTGAGTAATGTATTCTGTCAATTAGCAGTAATTTTGCGATCTTTGAATTTTATAGTTTCGAGTCACTAAATGCAATCCAGAGGTTAATTCTGGATAAAACAATGGATCGACCTAAATATCGAATTGTCACATCATGACTCATGTGTACAAGCTTTGAGCGCCCAAGTTGGGACGAATACTTTATGCTCCAAGCAGAGCTTGCCAAGCTTCGATCCAACTGCATGACACGCCAAGTCGGAGCAGTAATTGTTAGAAACAATCGCCAAATTGCAACAGGATACAACGGAACGCCGCCAGGCGTGAAAAACTGTTTTGAGGGTGGATGCAAGCGATGCCAGCTTAGGATGGAAGGCAAAATAGAGTCTGGAGCGGCACTTGATAGGTGTCTGTGCAATCACGCAGAAGCAAATGCAATAATGCACTGTGCAATAATGGGAATAGAGGCAGGAACCAAGGATGCCACACTATACACAACATTTGTTCCATGCCTAGAATGCTCCAAGATGGCAATTACCATAGGCGTAAAAAGAATAGTCTGCCTTGATACTTATCCTGAAACGGATTATGGCCTAATGAATGATGCAGGAATCGAAATCATAAAGCTGGACAATAAGAAGGTTCAGCGCTGGGCATCCACATTACTAGATGAACCAAAGCGGTAATGAGTAATGCAAGTACAAGAGCAGACACTAAAAACACTCGGTCCGTCACTGTTGGTCTCAGCTACATATGACAACCAAAAACAAGCAGCAATTCTCAAATTTTACTCCCCTGAATCCCAAAAAATAATTCTTTGGGCAGACGAAATAGGACACAAACCATACTGCTATTCTAAATTACACCCAGAAGAATTGTCATTTCTTAACAGCAGAAAAGACATTATCAAAATAGAATCCGTCAAAAGAAAAGACTTTCTCAAGGACAAGGAATCAGAAGTCTCAAAAATCATCGTAACTGATCCTCTGGCAATTGGCGGAACACAGACGGACAAGAGCATTAGAAACATCATAGAAACGTGGGAGTCCGACATCAAGTATTATGAGAATTATCTGTATGATAGAGGACTGATTGTTGGCAAATTCTATGAAATCAAAGATGGTAAGATTCTTCCACATGATTTTGAAGTGACAGAAGATGTCGCACTTGCAATGAAGAGTTTACTGTTAGATGTAAACACTGCAAAGGGAATTGTAAACACCAAGGAATTTCAAGAATATATTTCCCAGTGGGCAGAGCTGCTCAACCAACCGATACCAGAAATAAAGCGACTAAGCTTTGATATCGAAGTAGAATCTGAAATTGGAAGAATTCCAGATCCAAAAATTGCAGAAAAGCGAGTCACTGCAATTGGATTTGAGGGAACAGACGGACTAAGACAAATCTTTGTTTTGCGCAAGGATGGTTCTACCGATGGTAAAAACGAGCTCCCTGAAGGAGTAAAGAGTACATTTTACGCACAAAATGACGAGAAAAAAATGATAGAGGATGCATTCAAGATAATTGCAGATTATCCGTTTGTCATAACGTACAACGGCGATGAGTTTGACATGCCGTATTTGTACAATAGGGCAGAAAGACTAGGAATCAAAAATTCTGAAAACCCTCTATACATGATGCGCGATTCTGCCACACTAAAGCATGGCGTGCATATTGATTTGTACAGAACAATGTCAAACAGGTCATTTCAGATCTATGCATTTTCGCACAAGTACACTGATTTTTCGCTAAACAGTGTCTCCATGGCATTGCTCAATGAATCCAAGCTGAATTATGGAATAGAGCTTGACCAGCTCACGAACTATCAGCTTGCCAGCTATTGCTACAATGACGCTCGAATCACGTACAAGCTGACCAGCTTTAACAATGATTTGTTGATGAATCTGCTAGTCGTAATATCTAGAATAGCAAGAATGCCAATTGATGATATTGCAAGAATGGGCGTGTCTCAGTGGATTCGAAGTTTGCTGTATTATGAGCACAGGCAGAGAAATGCACTAATTCCAAGAAGGGAAGAACTGGACTCTAAATCACAAGGAGTGATGAATGATGCAGTAATCAAGGACAAAAAATATCGAGGGGGCCTAGTTGTAGAGCCAACAGAGGGAATTCATTTCAATGTCACGGTAATGGATTTTGCCAGTCTGTATCCTAGCATTATCAAAGTAAGGAATTTGTCATATGAGACAGTTCGATGTGTTCACGAAGAATGCAAGTCAAACAAAATTCCAGATACTAATCACTGGGTCTGCACAAAATATAATGGCTTGACATCAATGTTAATTGGTTCTCTTCGGGATTTACGCGTAAACTATTACAAGTCTTTGGCAAAAAAGGCAAAGACCTTGGAGCAAAAAGAGCAATATACAGTAGTCAGCCAAGCGCTCAAAGTAATTCTTAATGCTAGTTATGGCGTCATGGGTGCAGACATTTTTCCACTATATTTTCTTCCCGCTGCAGAAGCAACAACTGCAGTTGGACGATACATAATCATGGAGACAATCAAAAAATGCCAGGCAAATGGAATCGAGGTTTTGTATGGCGATAGTGTATCACCAGACACACCAATCATCATTCAGAGAAAAGACGGAGCAACAGATATCATCCCAATTGAAACGCTAATGCCAAAAACCGTCAGCAATCTGAGATATAACAAATTTGGTGATGTTAAAGTACTCACAGAAGATGGTTTTTCAAAAATAAAATACATTTACAGACACAAAGTTAAGAAAAAAGGATATCGAATACTCACAAGAAAAGGATTCGTAGAATGTACTGAAGACCATAGTTTGATGATTGATGGAAAAGAAACCAAGCCATCAGAGCTCAAAGTTGGAGATAGATTAAACTTGGTCAAATTCAAAACAAAATCAAAATTAGAACTAAATCCAGATTTGGCATGGCTATTTGGATTCTTCATTTCTGAAGGAACATGTGGCGTGTATCATTATACAAATTCTGTAAAATATTCATGGAGAATTGTAAATCAAAACAAGAAATTACTAGAAAAAGCAAAACAAATAATTGAAAAACAATTAGGCCTTTCCACAACAATTTTAGATATACGGAAAAGCTCTGCCACATTTGCTCTGGTTGGAAAAGACAATTTCAAACTACTAGTCGATTATTTTAGGAATCAGTGTTACAGAGGCGATGAAAAAGCAATACCGCAACACTTGCTAAACTCTCAAGTTGAGGCAAAAAAGGCATTTCTGGTAGGCATTATGGATGGTGATGGACATATTGACAAAAACGGATTATTGACAATAGATCAAATACACAAAACAGTACAGGCGGGCATAGTTGGGATTTTAGAAGAACTTGGAATAGAATATTCACTGCAAATCAGAAAAGACAAACCAAATGTTTCTAGGATCAGAATAATTCGTGATAAAACTGATAAGCGGATTAAACAATTTGATGTGATTAAAAAAATCGAGACATTTACCATAAATGGATTTGTTTATGATCTTGAGACCACAAACCACCATTTTTGTGGAGGAATAGGAAATATTTTGCTACACAATACTGATTCTCTATTTGTGAAAAATCCAACTGCAGAACAAATTCATCAGGTAATTGAGGACACCAAAAAAGAACAAGGAGTGGACTTGGAAATTGACAAGGAGTATCGATATGTGGTGTTAAGTGGAAGAAAGAAAAACTATCTTGGCGTAACAAAGGAAGGCAAAGTAGATGTTAAGGGCTTGACTGGTAAAAAATCCCACACACCACCGTTTATCAGAAATTTGTTCTTTGAGGTACTTGGCATATTATCAAAGGTGCAGACTGCCCAAGATTTCGAGGCTGCAAAAAAAGAGATCAGAGATAAAATTTCAACATGTGCTATCAAAGTAAAAGAAAGAAAGATTCCGATTTCAGAATTGGCATTTAATGTGATGATTAGCAAGGCGCCATCAGAGTATGACAAGACCATTCCGCAACACATTCGTGCCGCCAAACTACTAGAACAACAACGCGAAATAAAGCGTGGTGACATCATATCGTATGTGAAAATCCTTAACAAACCAGGCGTAAAACCAGTAGAAATGGCGCGCCCAGACGAGATTGATTCTGAAAAATACATGGAATTCATGGAATCTACACTAGACCAAATCACATCATCAATGGACTTGGATTTTGATAGTATGATTGGAAAGCCAAAACAAACTGGCTTGGACCAATTCTTCTGGAACTAAATGTTGTGATTTCCGCACAACACTCGCCTTAACAGCACATTTGTCTGATTATTAAACAATGAATGAAAATAATTCATTCTACAGATTCAAGGAGAAATAACAGTTGTATTCTTGGCACAGATTACCTCTTGGACATGGTTCTGGAAGATTGTTCCGATACGACAAAAAGCGCGGATTAATTACTATTCGAATCTAGTATACAATCATAATTTCAAATAAGCAGCACATATCAAGCTATACACAAATCAAACAAACGTCTTATCGAAAAATAATAAGCAAAAAGCCAGAGAATTTTACTTGTATATTGGAAATAGAAATTTCATGATAATTCTGAATTAGATAAATCTAGCTGTTGTGATTCCTGCACAACACTCGCCTTAACAGCATGCCAAACTGATTACCATACAATGAATACATACATCAACAATCGACGACTTCATTCACGCAGAGGAGTAGCCCCAGTCATTGCTACACTGTTGCTAGTTGCAATAGCTGTAGTAGGCGGTGCAATTGTCTTTGCGTATTCACAGAACTTCTTTAGTTCATCACAACTAAGCGGAAGACCAAACATCGAATCACTAAAAGTGATTGGTTTTGATGGTAGAGACATTGCAACCGGTTTGTTCGATCATAACGGAGTTGCCATGTCACAATCAGCAGGAACAGCAGATAATCTCAAAAACACTGGCGAATATGTTGCCGCATATCTGAAAAACGACAGTGTTCAGGCAGTAACACTAAGTGAAGTACGACTAGGCGGTGCACAGTACACATACCTACCAGGAGCATTTGCTGCAGGCAACAATGTCTACAAGGTATTGTTAAGCGGTGGTGCAACAGATTTGTTCTCACTATCACAAGTAGGAGACATTCAGCCAGGTCAAACCGTAACCATAGTCATGAAGTTAGGTGAAAACATGAAGATCGGACGAGATGACAGACAACATCTTTACCTTGTGCACATTTATCTGGAAGAGTGCCATTCCAGTAGAATTATAGTCCTATAAACAATAAATAGCTCAGCTAGCCAACAACACAAAGATCTTGTTTATCATCAATTACAAAAATTATGACGAAATTGCAGGTGTAAAATCGGCCAAACTTGCATCAGTTGCTGATAAAATAGCAAAAAAGTACAAAATCAAAATAGCAATTTCTCCACCACATCACCTTTTAGGAATAAAATATTCAGGCCCTGTCCTTGCCCAACACGCAGACAATACCAAAGTAGGCAGCACCACAGGCTTTGTCATACCAGAATTGCTAAAAAAATCCAAGATAACGGGATCTCTGATAAACCACTCTGAGCACAGGATTCCGCCAAAAGACATTGAAGAGTTGGTTAGTCGATTTCATGATTTAGGACTAGTTTCAGTAGTTTGTGTTCAGGATACAAAAGAGGCTGCAAAATATGCCAAGCTAAACCCAGACTATATTGCAATAGAGCCACCAGAATTGATTGGATCTGGCAAGGCAGTATCAACAGAGCAACCAGAATTGATCACCAAATCTGTTCGGGCAGTAAAAAATGCAAAAAACTCTACCAAACTCCTTTGTGGTGCAGGAATTGTTTCAGGCAAAGACGTAAGAAAAGCAATTGAGCTTGGCTCTTCAGGCATACTAGTAGCAAGTGGTATCATCAAGGCAAAGAACTGGGGTGCGATCGTAGAGGAATTTGCCAAGGCAATGCTTAAAACCCCTTCAAATCGATAGAAAAATCCGTGATAAAATAATGAAAATGGTTTACTTTTTTGATGAGGGAGACGGTAAGAACAAAAAACTCCTAGGCGGCAAGGGTGCCGGTCTATGCGAGATGACACAGCTCAAGCTACCAGTACCACAGGGATTTACCATTACAACCGATGTTTGCAAATTATACTATCAAAACAACAAGACCGTTCCAAAAGAATTATGGATTCAGGTAAAAAAGAACATTACCAAGCTAGAAAAGATTACAAAAAAGAAATGGAATTCATCAGAAAATCCATTATTGGTATCAGTACGTTCAGGTGCAGCACTTTCAATGCCAGGCATGATGGATACAATACTAAATCTGGGGCTAAACGATGTCACAGTAGAGGCATTATCCAAAAAGACAAACAACCCAAGATTTGCATTGGACTCTTATCGCAGATTCATCCAGTTGTTTGGCAAAGTAGTCTTTGGAGTTAACGACAAAAAATTTGACCATGTCCTAGAGGAGGCCAAGAAAAAACAAGAGGTGACAATAGACAGCGACCTCAACGAACAATCACTAAGAAGCGTCGTATCACAGTACAAGCAGATTTGTCAAGATCATACCGGAAAGCCATTCCCATCAAACCCAGACGAGCAATTACGATTAGCAGTAATGGCAGTCTTTAACAGCTGGATGGGTGAGCGTGCAGTAGTATACAGAGAGAAAAACCACATTACAAAAGATATTGCAGATGGCACCGCAGTCAATGTAGTTGCCATGGCATTTGGCAACATGGGTAATGATTGCGCAACCGGGGTAGTCTTTACCAGAAACCCAGGTGATGGAACAAACCACATCTTTGGTGATTATCTAGTCAATGCACAAGGCGAAGACGTAGTTGCCGGCGTGAGGACCCCAAAGCCGGTTGATGAAATGAAATTAGAAATGCCAAAAAGCTATGAATTATTACTAAAGACCTGCAAAAATCTAGAAAAACACTACAAAGAGCCACAAGACATCGAGTTTACAATAGAGCAGGGTAAATTCTACTTACTTCAGACCCGTTCTGCAAAGATGAACGCTCAGAGCATGATCAAAACCTCAGTAGACATGGTAAAAGAAAAACTCATCAATAAAGAACGAGCATTAACTCGACTAAATGCAGACCAGCTAGAACAATTATTACACAAGACAATCGACTTGGAAAAGGCAAAGCAATTCCAAAAAGTAGTTCGAGGAATTGCAGCATCTCCAGGTGCGGCAAGCGGAATAGCTGTATTTGATGTAAAGCGAGCAGTTGCAATGGGTGAGAACGGCGCAAAGGTAATTCTAGTACGAGAGGAAACAAAGCCAGAAGATGTTCCAGCATTTTTTGCATCAGTTGGAATTTTGACTAGCCGTGGGGGCAAGACATCCCATGCAGCAGTAGTTGCAAGGGGAATGGGTAAGCCATGCATTGTAGGATGCGCAGACATGAAAATCTCCCCAGATACAAAGCAAGCAAGCGTCGGAAATGTTACAATACGTGAAGGAGATGCAATAACAATTGATGGTTCACAAGGCGACGTCTATTTGGGTGATGTACCAACAATAGAGCCAAAAATAACTGATGATTTCAGAACTATTCTAGAGTGGGCACAAAAAACAAAATCAATTGGCATCAGAGCAAATGCAGA
>Ga0194120_10000457_pt1 | contig 77295 bp, 84 predicted proteins | sample TA2MahCa65mmetaG_FD_148642 | JGI IMG/M metagenome (GOLD analysis project Ga0194120, IMG submission 148642) | Freshwater microbial communities from Lake Tanganyika, Tanzania - TA2015019 Mahale Deep Cast 65m | ecosystem: Environmental > Aquatic > Freshwater > Lake | place: Tanzania: Lake...
CTTTGAGGGTTCAACTTCAGGAGGGTTACAAGAGGTTGGAAGCTCGATTGGAGGAGAAGGGTGAGAGCACGGATTGCTCCGGGAGGAAATACCTCAAGCAGAACAGTCGATACATTTCAACGACGGATCCGGATGCATCGATTGTGAATCGAGGGAGGCCCAAGCTTTCCTAGCGATGAAGATCGTTGAAGTATCTCGCCTGAGCTTGCTCGAGCAAGCTCTTTCTAAAGGCAGGTAAAGACTTTCGAAGATGTTTAGAAAGGGTTATAATAGGCCATCTATTGAGTTTGTGCGAGGAGAAAATGGAAGAAAAAGAGATGAAAGAGGCTAGTTTTGAGGAACTGTTAAAAGCGAGTTTTGAATCTCCGGCCCGCAGGGTTCGCCCCGGAGAGAGGATATCCGGAATTGTCGCAAAGATTGGAAAGGATACGATTTTTGTCGACCTGGGAGGGAAAAGCGAGGGGATTGCCGACCTTCAAGAATTCATGGATAGAGAGGGCTATCTTACTGTAAAGCCCGGAGACCAAGTAGAGATGAGAGTATCTTCAATCAAAGATGGCATTCATCTCACCAAAGGGATGAAGGTTCAGGGCGCAGATGCTCTCGACATACTCCGTGAGGCAAAAGAGAATCTTGTCCCCGTAGAAGGGAAAGTATCGAGTATTACAAAAGGAGGCCTTGAGGTCGATTTTTCTGGCATTCGAGCCTTCTGTCCCCTTAGCCAGATTGACCTGATCTTCACAGAGAAACCGGAAGTTCATCTTGGAGCCAGATATTCGTTTCGCATTATGGAGATCAAAGAGAAGGGGAAAAACATTATCGTATCCCGCCGCGTTCTCCTCGAAGAGGAGCAGGAAAAACGATTGAAAGAGACGCTGGAGCGGCTCAAGCCCAATCTGGAATCCGAGGGTAAGGTGACGAAGTTGACCAATTTCGGGGCCTTTGTGGATTTAGGCGGAATTGAAGGAATGGTTCACATCTCCGAGATCTCTCACGGACGGATTAATCATCCTTCTGAGGTTCTCCAGACCGGCCAGCCGGTGAGGGTGAAAGTGTTAAAGATGGAGCCGGACAAGGAAGGAAAGCCTAAAATCTCTCTCTCCATCAAAGCCCTCGAACCGGATTCCTGGGAGAAGGGCCTCGGATTTGATGAAGGTGAGATCATCCGCGGGAAGGTATCAAGGCTCATGGATTTTGGAGCATTTGTGGAAGTAGCCCCCGGTGTGGATGGTCTCGTCCACATTTCCGAAATCAGCTATGAGCGGATCTCCCATCCTAGTCGCCTTCTGAAGGAAGGGGATATCGTTGATGTGATGGTGATGGGAATCGATACCGAAGCGCATCGAATTTCGCTGTCCATCAAAGAGGCGGGGGTTAAGAAAAAGATCATCGAAGAGGAAGGCCCGGATCAGGTGCGGCTGGAAGTGGGACAGGTCTTGAAAGGAATTGTTGAAGACGCCAAACCCTATGGTCTCTTTGTTCGCCTTCCGCAATTTGGAGCAAAGGTGAGAGGGTTGCTTCCCAACGAAGAGTTGAGAACCTCCGAAAAAGGGGAGGTGAAGAAGAGGTTCCCAAGAGGGAGGGAGATTCAGGTGGAAGTTGTCTCCATCGATGACAAGGGAAAAATACGGCTATCACAGAGAGCGATGGAGGAAAGAGAGGATCGGGAGGACTACCAAAAGTTTATGGAGAAGGAGGATCGGAGCGGGAAGTTCGGAACCCTCGGCGATGTTTTTAAGGGTCTGAAACTGAAGAAAGAATAAAAGGAGGTTGCCGTCCTCACCCATATCTCCTGCCGAAATACTTTCGCATAACCCTTTTCCCATCTAAGGTAAGCCCCCTATCCTACAAACTGAATTCGTAGCGCAACCCGAGTGCATGTTGACCCAAATTCCGATTTAGAAACTGGAACCCCTTTACCGGGCAGTCATTGCGAGCACCTGCAAGGTGCGTGGCAATCTCATTGCAAAAGACGAGATTGCTTCGGTTCCCTCGCAATGACCATTCCTATAACGGGATTTGGGAGTTGACTGTTTTCTTGAAAAAAAAGGGGGTTCGTGTTAGTTTGGATTAAATGATACAGATGTTTTCTGTCTCGAAGACTTATCCCAGCCAGATCACAGCCTTTTCAGATTTTTATCTCGAGGTCGGGGCCGGGGAGTTCGTCTTCATCACCGGCCCAAGCGGATCGGGAAGGAGCAGCCTTCTTCGTATCCTTTTTGGCGCTGAAAAACCGAGTAGCGGAGAAGTCATCGTCAACGGAATCCGTCTCACTCAGCCCGGTTTTAAGAAGGCCTATCAGGTGAGAAAAATGATGGGAATCATTTCCCCGGATTTTAAACTCCTGAAGGACTGTAATGTGAGAGAAAATATCAGTTTCGTTCTTGAGGTCATGGGTTACCCGCCAAAAGCGATTAAAGAAAAAGTTTATCAAGCGCTAATCCTAATGGGTCTCCAGGAGAGAGAGAAGGATTCGATTCTCTCCCTTTCTGCCGGAGAACAACAGCGTGTGGCCATTGGCCGGGCCCTGGTCAAAGACCCTGCCCTGATCCTCGCTGATGAGCCCACTTCCATTCTGGATGATGAGATGACCGGGAGGGTGATGACGATCTTTTCGGAACTCCAGCAGAAAGGGACGACCATTGTCTTTGCCACCCAGGATACCCATTTGATTCAGCGTTATCCCCATCGGACGATTTCCCTTGTGGCAAAGAGAGAGGGAGGCGCAGAAGGTAATGGCGAGGTGAGATCCGAGGGATGATCTCTTTTCTGGGTTACGCACTAAGAAGGGCCCTCCGAAACATGAAGGGCAACCTCTTTCCCAATCTGACCACCATTGCGATCATCGGCATCTCGCTTCTCATCTTTTCATCCTTCTCCCTGATTGCCTTTAACCTGACCTCTCTTCTGAAGATCTGGGAGGATAAATTTGAGGTGATCGCTTTTCTGAAGAGAGGCACGTCGTTGAATGAGGTGGAGGGCGTGTTGAAACAGATTCGGCAGCTCGATGGAGTGGAGACCGTCAATTATATTTCACCCTTCGATGCGATGGCCTTTATGGAGGCAAGGCTGGGAAAACAGAAGAATCTCCTCGAAGGGATTCAACCAGCTATCCTCCCCGCCTCCGTTGAGATTCGGCTGACGAAGGACTATTGGGGACAGACGAAGATTGAAGATGTAGTCTCTCATCTGAAGAGAGTTTCGCAGATTGAAGAGATTCAGTATGGCCAGGAATGGATTGAGGCATTTTCCGTTCTGGTTTACCTGGTCAGGCTCACCCAGTGGATTTTGGGAGGACTTCTCCTGGCAGCGATCATCTTTATCGTCTCCAATACACTCCAGCTCACCATCTCCTCTCGCAGGGAGGAGATTGAGGCAATGCAGATGGTAGGAGCCAACCCGGCCTTCATTCAGGTCCCGTTCTATCTGGAGGGGCTTATCCAGGGACTCCTGGGAGCTGGAATGGCAATGGGCCTCCTCTATCTGCTATACCAAGTTGTCCTGGTCATGATCACGCCCCTGATGAAAGGATGGATGGCAGGCATTCCCATTCTCTTTCTGCCCTGGGAGACGATCTTATGGATGCTATCAGGGGGAACGGTCTTCGGCCTCTTTGGCAGTTTTGTCGCATCGATGAGATTTTTGAGATACGTCGGTTGAGCGATCGATGAAAAGAATAAGGAAGGTTTTGATTTTTGCGTTCGCCACAGGATTGATCCTCATCCTTGCCCTTCCCTCTCTTCAGGCAAGCCGGAAGGAGCAGATTGAAAAGGATATCCATCAGAAGAAGAAGGACCTTGGCGATATTAAAAAAGAGATTTCCGTGACAAGGGAGAAGGAGAAGGAGATTCGCGGGAAGGAGACTTCCATCCTCGAAAACCTCAATTCCCTTGAGACCCAACTTTATAAGAAAGAGAAGGAACTAAAGCAGATGGAGGGCCAGTTGGCCCAAACCAGAGAAAGGCTCCGGCAGGCGAGAGAGCAGATTGCCATGCTTAACAACGGGTTAGAGCGGACCCGTAAAGAGCTTCTTTCGAGATTGACAGCCCTCTATAAGATGGAAAGGACTCCTCCGGAGGCCCTGCTCCTCACTTCTCAGTCCTTTCCCGATTTGTTGAAGGTTGATAAATATTTTAAAGTTATCCTTCACTCGGATGCGCGCCTGATCGAAACCTACCAGTATCAGGTGACCTTGAAGGAGCGATACCAGGAGGAATTGACCCGGGATCAACAACAATGGGAGAGAAACATCTCGGAGGTCGGGAAGAAAAAATCTGAGATTCAAACCATCAAGAAAGAGAAACAGGCCCTTCTCAAATCGATCCAGAATCAGAAGGTGGTCTATCAAAAATTGATTAACGAGCTGGAGGAAAGGGCAAAAAATCTCCAGGCGCTCGTTCAAAAATTGGAGCGGGAAAAAAGCCTTCTCTCCTACGGGAAAGTAAAGCCAGAAAATTTTAAAGGGAAATTAACTCCTCCCGTTCATGGAAAGGTGCTCAGCCAATTCAAAGAGAGGGGGCAGAATGGAATTGAGATCCAGGCGGCCATAGGAGCGGAGATCCACGCCGTCCTGCCCGGAAAAGTCCTCTATGCTGATTGGTTTAAGGGGTTTGGAAATATTGTGATCATCGATCATGGGGATCACGTCTTTACAGTCTCAGGATACTGTTCCCAACTGCTGAAGAAAGCAGGAGATGAAGTAGCCCAGGGTGATGCGATTGGCCTGATAGGCAGCGCTGGAGCGCTGAAGGGACCTTCGCTTTACTTTGAGATCCGGCATCAGGGAAAGGCGCAGAATCCCATGGATTGGATTTCGCAGCCGGATAAGTTGGCGTTGTTTCCAGAAGGAAGTGGGCCTAAAGGGAAATGATAAAAAAGAGAGCTCTGAAAAAGGACTTGCTCCCTGATTGTATAGATTTTAAAAAATTGATTCCGTGATTTCTCTTTGGTTTTCGATGCATTTTAAGTCGATGTAATCGTTTCATAATCGGTGTAATCAGAGATTTCTGGATTTTTTCAGAAATCTAAAAAGGAGGATGATATGTCACAAGGAAAAGGGATGAGAAATTTGAAAATCATCTCCGTAGTTGTTCTATTCTTTATTCTGGGCGTGACCGTGGGGCTGGGCCGGTTCCATAAGGTCTCTGCCCTCTCCAACCCCACCTATGAAGATCTGAGGGTCTTTGCCGATGTCTTAGGCATTCTTCAGAAGGAGTATGTGGAGGAGACGAAATCAAAGGACCTGATCTACGGAGCCATCAAGGGAATGCTGGAGACTCTGGACCCCCATTCGGGCTTCCTGCCGCCCAATATGTATAAGGAGATGCAGGAAGAGACCAAGGGCCGATTTGAAGGATTGGGATTAGAGATCACCCTCAAAGAGGGTGTGCTTACGGTCGTTTCTCCTATCGAGGATACACCAGCGCATAAAGCAGGCCTCCAAGCGGGAGATCAAATCCTTAAAATCGATGGGGAGGTGACAAAGAACCTCACATTGATTGAGAGCGTAAAACGGATGAGGGGCCCCAAAGGATCGAAAGTTACTCTTACCATCATGAGGGAGGGATTTCCAAAACCCAAGGAGTACCCGCTGATCCGAGACGTGATTCCTGTCAGAAGCGTTCGATATGAACTGCTGGAGAAACAGTATGGGTATATCCGCCTTTTCCAGTTCCAGGAAAAAACAGATAGCGAATTCCAGAAGGCGGTTAAAGCGCTCGAGGAAGAGGCCAAAGGTGGATTGAAGGGTTTGATCCTCGATTTGCGGAATAATCCCGGAGGCCTTTTGGATCAGGCAGTCAAGGTGTCGGATCGTTTTATTGAATCGGGTGTCATTGTCTCGATTGAAGGAAGAAGAGAAGAGAATAAGATGAAATTTAACGCCCACCCACAGGAGGACAACCTCGCTCGTTATCCTCTGGTCGTCCTGGTCAATGGAGGAAGCGCCAGTGGTTCAGAGATCGTGGCAGGAGCCATTCAGGACCATGGTCGCGGAATTATCCTTGGAACTCAAACCTTTGGAAAAGGGTCGGTCCAGACAATCTTTTCCCTGAAAGAGGGGGCAGGCCTCCGGCTGACTACAGCAAGGTATTACACGCCCAATGGTCGCAGTATCCAGGCCAAAGGGATTGTTCCGGATATCATTGTGAAACCTGCGGCCCCTGAAGATGAGAAAGCAGCCCCTCCGAAGCAACCACCTGCGGAAAAGGATCTGGAGCGTCACCTGATCGATGCCAAAGAGAAGGAAAAACCAAAGGTAGAGGGGAAGGAGAAGGAGAAGAAACCGGCTGATAACCAGATGGAGCGGGCCCTTGAGCTTCTAAAGAGCTGGGAGATCTTTAAAAATATCGCCACCAAGAAATCGGGATAAAGAAAAAAGTATTACGGTCAGGGCAACGATGCCCGTATCGTTTATAAAAGGTTACGATTGTCGTTTTTGAATTCTTTGAATATTACCGTTACCGGCAACCGAAACAGGCCTCGTTGCCTTAACCTTAACCGCATCCCTTTAAACGATTTTTAATTCGCAGGAATCACGGAGGATGATTATGCCAAAATTTAGTGCCAATCTAACCATGCTGTTTAATGATGCCGATTTTTTAGATCGCTTTGAGAGGGCGGCTAAGGCTGGATTTAAAGGGGTCGAATATCTGTTTCCCTATGCCTGGAGCAAAGAGGAACTGAGAGAACGGTTGAACAAGCATGGCCTCATCCAGGTATTGCACAATCTTCCTGCTGGCAACTGGCAGACAGGAGAGCGAGGCATTGCGTGCCTTCCCGGAAGAGAAGGAGAATTCCGGGATGGAGTGGGAACAGCGATTGAATATGCAAAGACATTAGGATGTCCCCGTATCAACTGCCTGGTGGGAAAGACTCCCCATGGAGTTCCTCCGGAAAAGGTTCGTCAGACGCTGATGGATAATCTCCGGTTTGCAGCCAGCTCTCTGGAAAAAGCAGGGATTCGCTTTATCGTCGAACCCCTGAATGATCAGGATATGCCCGGGTTTCATCTGGTCCATACGCGGGATGTCTTTCGGTTGTTTGAAGAGATCAGCCATCCTAATCTCTATCTCCAGTATGACATCTACCATATGCAGGTTATGGAAGGGAACCTGACGAAGACGATTTTGAGCAACCTTGCAAAGATCGGGCATATTCAGTTGGCCGATGTCCCGGGACGTCACGAACCGGGCACAGGAGAGATTAATTTTGCCAATCTGTTTCGTACTATCGATAAGGCAGGTTATGATGGATGGATCGGCTGTGAATATATTCCGTCAGGAAAGACAGAAGACGGGCTGAAATGGATTGAACCTTATCTAAAATAACCATCGTCAAACATTTCTTTGAATACCATTAAGAGGAGGAAACAAAGATGGCAGAGTTAGGATTTATTGGTTTGGGGATCATGGGAAAACCCATGGCAGGTCATTTAGTCAAGGCAGGCCACACGGTTCATGTGTGTGATATCGCAGAGGAACCAGTTAAGTTCCTGTGCAGCCTGGGTGCACAAGGATTTGCTTGCTCCAGAGAGGTAGCACAGAAATCAAAGATCATCTTCATCATCGTTCCCGACACGCCCGATGTAGAGGCCGTGCTCTTCGGTCCGAATGGCGTTGCAGAAGGTTTAAAGCCAGGTTCCATCGTGGTGGATATGAGCTCGATCTCACCGCTTGCGACCAAGGAATTCGCAAAGAAGCTGGCCGCAATGGGCGTGGAGATGCTCGATGCGCCGGTATCAGGAGGCCAGGTCGGGGCTGAAAACGCCACCCTCTCGATCATGGTAGGAGGAAAAGCAGAGGTATTCAATCAAATCAAGCCCTTCTTTGAATTGATGGGGAAGAATATTGTTCATGTCGGTGGAAATGGAGATGGTCAGACCTGCAAGGTGGCCAACCAGATCGTTGTAGCTCTCACCCTTGAGGCAGTGGCAGAAGCTCTTCTCTTTGCCTCCAAGGCAGGCGCTGACCCGATGAAAGTTCGGGCGGCACTGTTGGGAGGATTTGCCCAGAGCCGTATTCTCGAACTCCATGGAGAGAGGATGATCAAGCGAACCTTCAATCCTGGTTTTCGTGTCAGGCTTCATCAGAAAGATTTGAATATTGCCCTGCAATCCGCACGGAGCATGGGATTGAGCCTGCCCAATACAGCCACGGCACAGGAACTCTTCAATTCTCTCGCTGCACAGGGAGGAAGCGAACTTGACCATTCTTCCATTGTGACGGTCCTGGAAAAACTGGCCAATCACGCGATTGGGAGTTAGTGGTGAAATTTTTTACTGCTAAATAGGTTTCAATCCGAAGTATGGAGTTAAACTCAAAGCCCTAAACACTAAATCCTAAACAAACACAAAACTCAAAATCTAAATGTTAAAAAAAATTTAATGCGTTTAGGTTTTGTAATTTTAAAATTTGAGTTTATTTAGAGTTTAGGGTTTAGGGTTTAGGGTTTAGGGTTTAATTTCTTCTTCCCAAATTTTTTCAACTCTAAAGGAATATTTAATTCTGAATACACAGCAGGAGAGAGGTGCGTGATATGGAAGTGGGTCGTCAACTAATGCTGATGAATGGCCAGTGGGTTGAGAGTTCCGGTGGTGAATTTATCCCGGTTGAAAATCCAGGTCGGAAGGGTTCGATCGTCGGAGAAGTTCCCCGTGCAAAATCAGCAGATGTGGATCGAGCGGTAAAGGCTGCTGCCAAGGCCTTTGAAGAGTGGAAACGGGTCACCCCTCGTGAACGGGGCAAGTTAATGTCTAAGATTAGTGAAGCGATCGAAATGAGAGCCAATGAGATCGCTCGCATTACTGCCCTTGAAACGGGAAATGCCATCCGCACCCAGTCCCGACCAGAGGCCATGCTCACTGCGGACCTCTTTCGTTTCTTCGGCGGAGTGGCGAGCGAGATTAAAGGGGAAACGGTGCCGCTTGGAGAAAACCTCCTCAGTTATTCCCGGAGGGAACCTATCGGCGTGGTGGGAGGGATTGTTCCGTGGAATTCACCGGTCGGCCTTGCCGGACTCAAGATCGCTATGGCGATCACCGCTGGAAACACCTTAGTTCTCAAACCCTCTTCCGAGGCGCCCCTTGCTGTTCTCGAGGTCGCCCGAGTCTGCTCCGCATTCCTGCCAGCCGGAGTGCTCAATGTGGTCACCGGGACCGGTTCGGAGTGTGGCATTCCTCTGGCAAGACACCCTCTGGTAAGAAAACTCACTTTCACCGGATCTTACGAAATTGGCAGGACGATCATGGAGGCCGCGGCTGAGCGAATCGTGCCAGTCACCCTTGAGCTAGGTGGTAAAAGTCCACAGATCGTTTTCCCTGATGCAAATGAACCGCAAGTGGTAGATGGAGTCTTTCTGGCGATGCGATTTACAAGACAGGGCCAATCTTGTACTGCGGGATCACGCCTCTTTCTTCATGAATCGATTTATGACTCCTTCCTGGAAAAACTCGTCAATAAACTAAAAAGCCTTAAAATCGGCGATCCTCTCGATGAGTCAACAGATATGGGGACCATCATCAACCAGACTCAATTTGAGAAGGTCTGCTCCTTCGTGGAAGATGGAATCCAGCAGAAAGGGGCGCGCCTTCTGACCGGCGGCCTTCCGCCCAAAGAAGGGCCGCTTGCCCAGGGTTATTTCATGGAACCCACGGTCATCGGCAATGTCCAAAATGACTGGCGCATCGCACGGGAGGAAATCTTTGGACCTGTGCTGGTTGTCATTCCATGGAAAGAGGAGGAAGAGGCGATTCGCATGGCCAATGAAAGCCATTACGGCCTGGCCGCCTTTATCTGGACACATGACATCGGAAAGGGACTTCGCACAGCCCATCGTATCGAATCAGGCTGGGTTCAAATCAACCAGGGCGTGGGCATTGTTCCGGGCCAGTCATATGGTGGGTTCAAGCAGAGCGGTTTTGGCCGGGAATACTCTCTCGAAGGGATGCTCGAAAGTTTCACTCAGCGAAAAAGCATCACCGTCAACCTACAGTTTTGAATTAGGTTGTGGGTTGGTTAATAAATCTCTCCGATTACATTTCAGGCAGTGGATATCTTTCTCCCTTGCGTCTCTCCATCAATGATCACCCCACCCTTTAAGCTTATCCGTGGTTTTAATGACTTTGTGACTCGATAACACAATAGAACTAGAAACTCAATGATGAAATCGTGGTGAACCTCCTTTTCGATGATACCGAATTTTTAAATTGATTGGTCTTTTACAAATAATTCTATTGAACTCTTTTCCTATTCTTCCATTCCCTCATCTTCACTGTAGATAAACAACAGGATTTATAATATTTCATTACCGATGCCTAACTCAGCACCAAGCTGACATGACTTTTAACTCATATAATAAAAACGTAAATAACTTCAATATATTACATCATAATAGAGATTTTTGGGTTACTTTTTATATTTATCAATTGATAAATATAACTTGACAAAATAATTTTATGATATATAATTGCCATATACGACTTAAGCGGAGAATGTTTAATTGGATGAACTGAAACAAGCTGAAATTAAAGACTTTTTGTTAGAATTTAAGAAGATTATCGTGTCAGGACGGGGGCTCGATATTGTAAACAGGCATGAGAACCTAGAAGCTTTGGTAAAATTAGGGTTAACGAAGAAAAATTTAAAAGAAGAATTAATGACTCTTTCTGTTGAAAATTATTGTGAGGGACCTGAACCCGATAGAGATAGGCTTGGTGATATATGGGTATTCGGGAAACAAGTAGGTACAGAGGAAGTTTATATAAAGCTCAAGATTGCGCAGGTTGGTAAGGAGAAGATTGCAAAGTGCATATCCTTCCATACCGCAAATTTTCCGATGTGCTACCCATTCAGGGTAGAAGAAAGGAAGGATGGAAAATGAAAGGTATTTGCCCAAACTGCGAAAAAGAGACTGAACTTGAATTGATCCACCGTGCGGAAGATATAAAAGTCCGTGGCGAGACAATCAAGGTCGAAATGAAATATTACAAGTGCAAGAACTGCGGAGAGGAGTTTGAGGATCCTAAATCGGACGACGATCCCCTCGACAAGGCTTACAGAGAATACCGCCGGCGTCACGGGATGATGCAGCCCGAAGAAGTTCGCGATTTTCGAAAAAGATTCGGACTGACCCAAAATGAGATGAGCCGTCTCTTAGGGTGGGGTGGGGCGACACTAAGCCGCTATGAAAACGGAGCCCTGCAAGATGAGACTCATGAAAAAGCACTCCGCTTGGCTATGGACCCTCGTAATCTCTTAAAGTTGATAGAAGTTACAACAGATGTACTGCCCACTGAGAAAAGGGATCGCCTTGTTAATGAACTCATGGCCGCAGAACAAGAAACCTGTTCTCTCGAAAGAGTCTATGAGGAACGCTTCGGGAAGTACGAGGCGAATGAGTTAAGCGGTTATAGAAAACTTGATCTTGCTAAACTTTTTAATGCTATTTTGTATTTCTCGAAAGGCGGAGTGCTAAAGACGAAACTGAACAAACTTCTCTTTTATGCGGACTTCAAGCACTTCAAGGACTACGCTGTATCCATCACGGGTGCCAGATATGCCCATATTCCTTTCGGTCCGGCCCCTGATAAATATGCTCTTTATTTTGCGACGCTCATTGAGAATGGTGAAATCAGAGTTGAGGAGAATATTATCGGCGATTTTATTGGGGAGGAATTTATTTCACTTAAGGAACCAGATTTTTCTCTATTTTCTGACAGTGAGTTAAAAATCCTTGCTACAGTAAAAGAATATTTCAAGGAGTTCAATGCCAAGAGAATAACCGACTTCTCCCATGACGAAGAGGCCTATAAGAAGACCAAACATGGGGACATCATATCTTATGAACATGCCAGTGACTTGAAACTTTAAAAAGAATAACATGAAAGGAGGTGAAAATAGTTGGCAAAGAATCCACCCCCAGGGGATAAGCATCGACATGGTCAGGTGACTGAGCGGTCCCAGACCTACAATCCCCACAATGATCGTTGGGTAAAAAGAGACTCTGATACAGGAAGATTTATGGATCAGAAGTCAGATCCGAAACCTTTCAAAGGTGTAAGAAAAGAAAGGTAAAACCCACAAGAAAGTGTGAAAGAGTAGGTTGGGACAGGGAATGATATCCCTATTTACTAACAAAAAATGAACCCCTTGTCAGCTCAAGGCTTTTGACATTAGCTCTGTCTTCTCCCGGACTTGTAACTCCAGCTGCAGAATCGAACGCCCGGCCTCGAACGCTCTCTGAAGTTCATAAGCCATTCTCTCCAACGGCGAGTTCTCATATCCATATGCCAAGAGGCCTACAGCATATACCATAAGAAACAAGTCGGGCCCCAATACTTCCCATTGAATAACATGAATAAGCTCGTGGAAGTGGGTGGATTCACAATCGTGAGCTGGAGGTGCCAGAAAAAAGGTGTCCATGTAAGTAATGCCTATGAATGAAGTCTCTTCGAAATCAGTGAAGTATGGCAGTCCCATTTGGCTCAGCGGGGGAACCTGCACCCGGTCTACCTTGACAGCTTTGCTATTCTTAAGGCGGCTTTGATCGAAGTACTGCGATAATCTTCTGAAACCAAGATCGACAATGGGAACTGCTAAATGAGCGTATGCCTCCACGTAGCAATCGATCCAATTTCGCACCTCCGGCAGGGCCTGCTGGAGTTGCCTGAAGATTTCCTTATCTTCCCTTCCCATCTATTACTCCTATCTTAGGATACGCTTATAATCCGAATTCCATAATGCGCATTCGAATGAGCCAATTTTTTTATGGAGGGGGTCTGAACTATGCTTCAGCAGATCTGCGCTTTCTTCCAAAGGGCAAGAATTCTTGTTGAGGGTCGAAATAACGATACGATTGAGGAGGTGTAAATTCCAAAAAATAATCAGAAGGATCATGAGGTCTATCAAAGGTAACCAGATTTTTGATCTCAATCGCATATGCAATCTCACATCCTCTGAAATATTGAAAGAATTCCTCTTCAGACAAACCCGAATATGTCCCACACATATCCCAAATTCTATAAGGGGAATCTCGATGGATCATAGAGGCATCAAATACACCCGTAATTTTCTTCACAGGCGATGTTGAGTATATAAAAATCTTGCAACGGCCAGCTTTGCTAAAAATCTTTCTTCTGAATTCGTATTTCTTAATGCCGGACTTTATAAGATCTACATATTTTGGTTTAATGGAGAGTAAAACGTTCATCGAAGCCCCCAATTTTCAATATTTGTTGATATCTTTCATTCGATATCTCCATTACCGACTGTGGAGCTCTTCGAACGATACCTGCTTCTTGGAGATTATGTAAACTTATATATCTCTTTAACTCGAAATGCAAGAAAAATATTATTATTGTAGCTGGGCTTTGCTTCAGAATATCGAATAGGTCATCCTTCGTGTAGACACTTCTCTTGCCAACAATTTTTATAATCTCCTCATACTTTTTTATTTTATGAAATATATCCTCTACTGTGCAAATTGATGTTAACTCCTTATTATCCCAAGATCTGTAAAAAAGTAGCACATCACCTGGTCGTATTTTTCTACTCACCGTGTGGCAAATATAAGCTTTCTTGATCGTATTTCCCTCGATTATAAGATTGCCAGCTTGCTCAAATAAGGATGGAGTTCTATTGCGGTATTCAAGAAATAGTTTTTCATGATATTCAGGCCTTATAGGAATAATGTGTTTCTTAACACGGGGGCCGTCATAAAAAGCGGGGTAATACTTTTTGTTCAGTTCTACAGGCAGAATTCCTTCTATTTCTTCTTTTAGAATAACTCGATTAAACGATTTAAAATAAATGTCTTCGCCGTCACTCCGCTGGGCTATTTTGGAAAAACCATATTCCTCTATCAGAAATACCAACGCATCTTTAGGTTTCGAATAATGTGTAAGATAGATTTCATTTAAATTATTATCTATTGCATTTTGGATAGCCAATTTAACAAATAGCTCCCCGAGCTTTTGCCCTTGTTCTGTAACTTTGAAAGTACATATTTTTAGTCTTCTGCGTTTTGGTAAAGGTGGAATTGAATCAATTGGTTCATTTTCTTCATTTAGAATCAAAATCCCCCCTAGGCCTTTATTCTTCGATTCAAAAACCCACGCCATCCTTCCTCCTCTACATATTTTCTTCCACCAATTCTCAAAATCCGGATATTCTTTCTTCAATTCGTCGAATATGGTGTCAGACAAATTTAAATTATAGACTGGGACCCGCTTAATTGCAGGAGTTGGGGCTAGGAAATACTTTACAAACTGTCTGCGGAAAAAGTCTAATCCCTCTTCTACATTCAGCACTCTATCTGCTAAACCAACTTTCTGCGCTTTTTCTAATATTTCAGTATCATTGGTTATTAAGAAATTCGCTGCATCCTTATAAACAGCGTACAAGAGATCGTTATCTACGATATCCCTCACGTTTTTTGGGTTACCAACAATCTTAAGGAATTCCGGATCATCTTGACTTACAGGAGGAGTTATCAATTCAGGGTAAGAAGCCATTTTTGACAGGGATATTTGCCTTCTTTCTATATTAAGATCTCTGTTGATATCTTCTTTCGACAAGGGGTGAACATAAATCCTAACAGAGTTTTTCCAAAAGAGTTCTAAAAGAGACGACAGGTTTGGTGGGACCTGTTTGTAATCTTCGCGGGAGATGAAAATGTTCGTGTCAATCAATATGTTCATTACTTATGTAATCTTAGGGTGGCGGTGAGAAAATTACAATGATTAAACTTTCTTCCTGTGAACTCGATGGCTACGGTCCGATGTATGTACATTAATGATTTCACGTTTGGACTTAATGCGAGCTAAAAGTTCGGGGGCGGTTTCATAGGAGCGACCTTCGCGGCAGGCGACCGCGGCCTCGGTTGGAACTAATTCACCACGGAAGGCTTTAGCCAGGATGGCCTGTGTAAGTTTTTCAACCCTCATTTTGGCTGCCTCAACCCGTTTCTCTACAGCGTCAGCCAATTTGAACATTGATTCAACTCGGCGAACAATCTCCTTTTGTTCAGTAAGTGGTGGTAATGGTACTGCCACATCACGAAGTATCTCTATGTTGATATTCTTTTGGGCCGTTGCAGGGGCGAATTGGTCAAGATTAGCACGCGCTGTTCTGATAAAGAATTCCGCATACTCTTTAAGGCAGAGACTTTCGTCAGAAATTAGGCCTACCACACTATCAGGAAAACATGCAGGATATGTGAGGATAGCAGAGTTCGCAATGTTGGCTGCGATTGTAATGCATATTGTACCAGCTGGCCAAAGATGGCTTTGAGCGAGACCAGCTTCGCTGTATGTCTGCTGATGTGATGTAATAAGACCCCGTGATCGGGCAATATCACCTGTCTGAATGAATGGATACGGGCCACCGTAAAGATGAGGTGCGTTCCTAGGACGATGTTTAGATTTACCTCTGTTCATATAACCCAGAGCAGGTAAGTATACCCAGGTCCACTCATCAGGAATCTCAGGTAAACTTTCGCTTTCAACCTTACGTAGTTGAAGAATTTCAGGTTTTCTCGGGAGTCTCTCACCTTCCCTTTTAGCTTTGTTACACTCGGCTTCATATTGCTGACGATATTTCCTTCTGATGCGCTCCACAAGTTGGTCTGCTGGTTCAAGTTCCTTTTGGGTGGATCGCCAGTCGGCGGTGAGGCGGCCGGAGCAGGCGGCAGACAGGACAGCCTGACGGAAACGCTTTAGAATAACCGAAACTTTGGCCAGGCGGTCTTTGGTTGTATTAACCCTTATGAGTAGGCCATCCACCTTTACCACGATCCGTTTTTGTTCGGCTAATGGTGGTAAAGGTACTTCAAGGTTCCAGAATAATTCTGGTTCAACGTGAGGAATGCCAATCCCTCGAGGATTTGTGTTGATGGTATCATAGGATGATTGAAGAAAACGGAGAATATAATCTGGATGAATTAGGCCCGGTTCGATTGCTCCTAAAGTTGAACCAAGAGCCCCCTTTTTAGGAGCCTTTCCAACATGTCCACAGCGAGCACCATCCCATACTATTAGGATCTCACCTTTATCTACCAAGGTCGATGATTCTATGTCTGCATAGCGTCGGATATTCCTTTTCTCAAATGCTTCAATATCTATATATGGAACAGCCCCTGGCCAAAAAGTTTCATTCAATCTTTTTGGTTTTTTACCCTTTCTTAAGGTGGCTAATGTCTTCAGTAAAGCAGAATCCCACCCTTCCGGCAGATCGTCTAACGGCTTTCCGTTTTCAATAGACTTGTCCTTATGGAGGGTCGTCATTTTGCCCCTTTAACCCTGTCACCTTGCTCAATGCCGTTATTATTTTCAAGCATATTTAGTACAGCATTCAACTCTCCAACGGCACTTTCCAGCTCAGAAATTGCATCAGCAGCCAATTCTTCTGGTTCGGGTAATTCGTCCATGTCGTCAAGGGATTCATCTTTGAGCCATTTAAGGCTATCAATCTTAAAATCTCGTTCCCTTACTTCATTAATTGTAAAACAGCGCCAGCGGTCTTCTTTGGAATCCTTTAGATCTCTTTTTGAATGGCCCTCCGGATTAGGGCCGTAACAAGCCTCAAACTCCGAAAAGTGTTGAGGTGTAAGTGGGCGATCTTTTTTCGTAATCCTCGGAACATTAGTGCGAGCATCATAGACCCATGTGTTTTCGGTCGAATATCCTTTGGTGAAGAATATAACGTTGGTCTTGGTTCCGGGACTGTATGGAGTGAATGTCCCGTTGGGGAGCCGAAGGACAGTGTGGAGGTCACAATCCTCAGTAAGAATCTTAAACACATCCCCGGCCTGATCAGCGAAGAGGACATTATCAGGTACAACAATGGCCGCCCGGCCTCCTGGTTTAAGAACACTCATCACATGCTGGACAAAATTGAGCTGTTTATTACTCGTGGCAACCGTGAAATCATCACGGTTAGGCGCTTGATTGGCCCCTTTTGTCCCAAAGGGAGGATTGGTCATCACGCATTCATAGCCACCATCCTTGGGAACTCTTTTGGGTTCATAGATGGCATCTCCTAAATAGATATTAGCCTGGATGCCGTGGAGATAAAGATTCATCAATGCAAGCCTTCTTGGTCGTGGAACAAGCTCGGTTCCTGAATAAGTGAAGTTTAGAATGCGTTTGGCTTCGTCCCTTTCGAGGCCGCCTTTTGTCTGCTCAATCAGCCATTCATAGGCACAGACCAAAAACCCGCCGGTGCCTGCGGCAGGGTCATGGATGGTAAAGTTTTTCGTCTTGCGAGGATCAGGCTTCATGCACCGGACGATGGATTGGATAAGAATTCGAGGAGTAAAGTATTGCCCTGCTCCTTTCTTTCCTTCAGAAGCCGATTTCTCAAGCAAACCCTCATAAGCGGCGGCCTTCACGTCAATATTAAGAGATGTCCATTCGATCTCGTCGATGAGGTTGACAAGGCGTTTCAGGTTAACCGGATTACTGAATCGGGAAAGAGCACCAGCGTAAATTGCTCCTAACATACCTGGCTGCTCCCCTAATCCCCTGAGTGTTGCCACATAGTGGTCGGTTAGATCAACGCCAGACTTTTCCCTTAAGACTGACCAGGAATACTTTGAAGGGATCTCTACTCCTTTCTCCTCGATCATTTTGAGAAAGAGAAGATAGGTCAACTGCTCGATGTAATCGCCATAGTCAATGCCATCATGACGCAAAGTGTGACAGAATCCCCAGAGTTTACCAACGATATCAGTCATAGAATTTCCTTTACCCCCCTCACTCTTTCGATCCCGCAAAGCGCGGGACTCAAGACAGACCCCACCCCTCTCCCCTCTCACGGGATCTTCGGCCCGCCAGAGGAGAGGGAAAGGATGAACCTCTTGATATTAGGCGGCGATGGCTTCGTTGACCTCGTGAATGATTTCATCCAATTTACCATCAAAAACCTTATTCAATTTATTCCATGAGGCTCCTTCTCTGGTAAATATGGGTAGCCTCTCAATGTCTTCTTTCTCCATTAAAAGGTTTTCGATGAGATGCCTTCTTATTAATTCCAGCCATTTGTTCTGTTCTTCTGTGAAGGAACGGTCGGACTTGACTTTCATCAAAGCTTTGTTCACCCTTTGCTCGACGGTTAATAGTTCCCCGCCTTTTGTAGCAAAGCGTATCATCGAAATAATATCGGCCAATTCTTTATTGTAAGCACGGTGAAGATTCTTCTCATTAAATTTATCCACCAGATGGTCTGGTTTGGTTGCCAAGGTTTCTCTTAAAGCCTTCAACTGCTTGGGATCGAATTCTTTAGGTTTTTTAAGGAGGACCTCCAATGCTTCAATATGTTCGGGATTCATCTTTACGAATTTTTCAAATTCCTGCAAGTAGTCCTGTGGGCCGAGCTCTCTCCCATCCTTAGCCCTGAAAATGATCCTCGAATAAACACTATCTTCAGCGCCATTCGCCCTAATAAATTTCTTTTCAGGTCGAGGATAATTTTCACAAAGATCAAGAAAGGCATCACTCTGCAGGGTCTTGATTGTCTTGCTCCAAGCTCTCTCAAGTCTCTCATGCAAGGTCTTAGAAAACTCAGCGATGTCACATCCGAGAATATATTCGAACTGGAATCTTCCCTCTTGTGTGGTATTTTTCGAGATCCTGTGGAGCCTTTTAGATAAAACGCCGATATTGTATTCTCGGTCCTGGTTATTGGCGATGGCCAGAACAATCTCTCTGATTGTTCTGGTTGCCTTTACAGGCGCCTCAGCAGTGATGCCAGTCGTCTTTCTGAAATATTCCAGCAAAGTTCCATTAAAGCAATCAAAAACTGTAAAATGGGTTTTATGTATTTCGGGACAAAGGCGCGTGCCCCGACCCATCATCTGCTCAAATAGAATTCTCGATTGAACGGGCCGGAGAAAAACAATATTTTCTATTTTGGGGACGTCCACACCTGTTGAAAGCATATCTACGGTGACTACAATTCCGGGGTTCTGGCGGTTCCTAAATTCACGAATCCTTTGAAGAGGTCTATCAACCGAGGGGCTACCCGTTATCTTTTGAACAAAATCATCTCCCCGGTTAAATTCCTCTCTCAGGAGTCCAACCAATTGATCGCAGTGAGATGTATGCGGAAGGTCGTTCTGGGCGAAAATTAAAGTTTTTGGAAAATGGCTGATCTGTCTTTCCTGCTCCAAGAGATATTTTTTAATTTCCTGAACAATCTTTCTGTTTCGGTCCGGAGCTGTCCAGTTGATCTCAGTGGTGGGAGCTGGAAGTTCTCTCTCGTCTTCGAGGATTTCAAATTTGAGCTGGCCAGTCTCCGTATTGATGAGCCCGACCTCCTCCCCCTCTTTGAGAAAGACGCCGCGGAGTGTAATATCCGATTGGATAGCAACAGCATCGTAGTCAACCAGATAACCTTCCCGAACAGCCCGTTCATAATTATAGCTATAGACAATTTCCTTAAAGAATGCCTTGGTGTGGGTAGCGGGTGTTGCAGTCAGCCCGATTTTAATCCCATCAAAATGGTTCAAAACCTCGCGCCATCTGCTTTCTTCCTGAGCCGTATATCCCCGGTGACACTCATCGGCGATGATCACATCGAAGGCATGAGTTGGTATATCCATTTTCGAAGCATCGGAATCATCGTCTTGGTCCCCTGGGGCTGAAAACATTCCCTCAAACCCAAACAGATTAATCCTCATGCGTTGGATCGTGGAGATATAGACGAAACTGTCTCTGCTATTCGGATTCGTCAGATATTCGCCCGGAAGAACCTTAGGATCAAACTTTATTTCTTCATCGAGATCTTCCCTCCTGAGTCTCTGGCTATAAACTTCATAACATTGGTCAAACTTCAGCCCCGGCTCAGCCTCAAAACTGGCGGCAGTTGTCACAGCCTGGGCCGCAAGGGCACGCCGATCTACCAGAAATAGAATGCGTTTGGCATAACCGGACTTCATCAAGCGGTAAATGAGATTGAAGATGGTAAATGTTTTGCCGGTGCCTGTTGCCATGGCAACCATCATGTGGCGTTTGCGGGAAAGAATATCTTGTTCGATCGCTGTGATAGCTTCAATTTGAAATGGCCAGAGATGGACCCTGTCTATTTCATGGTCTCTGAGCCATTTTTTCGCCTCAGCTTCGTTCTTTTTAAGCATTTCCATCAGCGCCTGAGGGGTGTGAAATCCGGCAACCTCTCTCGAGAGATTTAATGGGTCCCTTAAATCTTGAAACCAGAATATCTTTCCATTCGTGGAATAAGCAAAAGGAATGTGATAATCGCCAAAGGATTGAGGGCCTGCCTCAAAGCCTCGCGCATATCTTTTGGCCTGTTGAAGAACATTTTGAGGCCCTATTCTTACTCTCTTGCCTTCCACACATGCCAACGGTATTCCTTTGAAGAAGAGTATATAATCAGCCAGCCCATTCTTAGTTGGATACTCTTCAACAGATCCCTGGGTATATTTTGTACCTGGGCGGAAAGGGACGATTGGACCCCATCCAGCCTTTAAAAGGGCTTTATCTATAAGCAATTTTCTGGTTTCTGCCTCGCTGATGTCAGTATTGGTCATGAGGAATGTCTTAATCTCCCCTTTCCCCTCTTTGTCAAAGAGGGGTATTTCTTAATTACAGCATCTTCTCCTCGACCATGCTCAAGGTTTTATCTTTCGATAGGATGATATGATCGAGGATTCGAAGGCCGAGAGTTTCAGCAGCCTTTTTAAGGTCTCTGGTTATGGCTCTATCGTCTTCACTGGGCGTAGGATCTCCGCTGGGATGGTTGTGAACCAGAATGAGTGCAGAAGCTGATTCTTTAATTGCTGGTTTAAGGACTTCACGGGGATGGACAAGGCTTTTATCTAAGAGTCCAACAGTGATCTGCTCAGACTTGATGACATAATGTTTTTCATCCAGAAGGATAATATGAAATTCTTCTTGCTTGGCTTCTCTTGCCAGTCTCATGAAATGTTCTTTGCAATAAGTGAGGGCATCAGAGGTGTTTCTGACTTTATGACGAACCACTGATTCAGTCGTTCTTTGGCTCGCCAATCTTTTACCTAACTCGAGACCAGCCATAATTTGACAATAGGCAGTTTCTCCTATGGCTTTACTGATCTGTTTCAGTTCCCCTCTTGCCTGGAGAGATAATTTTTCAAGGTTATTTCCGAATAATGTGGCCAGCCTTTCACCAGACTGCATTGCAGATTCACCTTGAAGACCAGAACGAATCAAAATAGCTAAAAGTTCTGAGGTCTTCAGTTCTGATGGTCCTAATCGTAGAAGGCGTTCTCTGGGACGGTCCATAGATGGGGATCGCTTAACAGTAGCAGTGAAAACACGTTGATCGATCCATCTACCTGCATTGAACTCTTTCCTCTTTGATGACCAAGAATATTGTTGTTTCGCCTTTGACCCAGACTTGGCTAAGTATCCAACCTTCATTAACTCACTAATAACCCTGCCTATAAATTGAGTTTTCTCATTTTTAAGGGCCTCATAAATTTTGGGTTTATCAAATGAATGGTTTTCCAGCAGAGCGTTGACTACGGATTGATACCTTGTAAAACGTTTTACATCTGGATCGATCTTAATCTTTGGCATAATTTGGGAGTTAAGTTAATCTACCAAAAATAGAGAGAAAAATCAAAAAAATAGGGCAAATGGAGTGGATGGGTTTAATGATAGTTAAAAGAGTGGCGATGGAGGCCATGAGGGGGTGAAGGAGAATGCCCCCTCAAAACCATTGAGATCTCAAAATAGTAGCACCATATTTCATAGCGCAAAAGTGCCATTAATAATTCTCTGCAAGTACTTCGAAGTGGGCACGGGGGTGTTTGCAGACAGGACATTGGTCCGGAACTTCCTTTCCATCAAAGACATAGCCGCAGTTGCGGCAGTGCCACTTGACCGAAGCCTCCCTTTTAAAGACCTTTCCTTCCTTCACGTTCTTTAAAAGGCTCCGATATCTCTCCTCATGAAACTTTTCAACCTTGGCCACCCAGGAAAAGGTCTCTGAAATTTCATTAAACCCTTCTTTTTTTGCAGTTCCAGCAAACTCGCTATAGAGGGTCGTCCATTCCAGATTTTCTCCATCTGCGGCTGCTTTCAAATTGGCCGGGGTATTTCCAACCGGACCGGCTGGATAGGAAGCCGTGATTTCAACCTCCCCTCCCTTGAGGAGATTGAAGAAGAGTTTGGCATGCTCCTTCTCATTCTCCGCGGTTTCGAGAAAGAAGGCAGAGATCTGTTCATAGCCCTCTTTTTTCGCAGCGCTGGCAAAGTAGGTATAGCAATTCCGGGCCTGGGATTCGCCTGCAAAAGCGGCCAATAAGTTCTTTTCAGTCTGACTTCCTTTAAATTCCATAGACATCCCCTCTTTAGTTTATTTCTTTTCCCGATTTGTGCCGGGTGAACTGTTCAATAACCTGCTGGTATTGAAGAAGGGTGGCCTCATAATAGGCGACCTTCTTCTCAAGCCTTACCACATTCGATTTCAATGTTTCGTTCTCACCTCGCATCCGAATTCCCACTAGAAAGAAGGCAATGAGCAAAAGGATCAAAATTGCAAAAAGGGGTCTGGTATAATCTTTCCTGACTGCCATCTGAACCTCTATGCCACAGTTAGGACATCTCATTTCTTCCCCCTGATCTTTTGGGCCACCTGAACGATGGTTTCTCCGTAAGGGTCGCTACGGTTATAATGCCAGAGAAGTTTTTTCTGCTGAGGGATCGAAAGGCCCCTCTTCCAGCCATGAGCATTCAAATAATTCCCAATACTGAGGATGGCTCCCTCAGGATCATAACGCCATTCTTTAAAACTATTTTTGTTCAAGGCATAGGCCTTATAACTTGAGGGGATGAACTGGGGCATACCCAAGGCGCCGGCAGTGGATCCATAAACTTCAAGAGGATCCATCTCCTCAGGCCGGACGATCTCAAGGAAATGTTTCAGTTCTTTATAGGCCCAGTTCGCCCTCCGGCTGGCCACATTTTCGATCAGGTCAAAGGGAACTTCAGGGCTCGTCTCCCGAATGGTTGAGTAGTTTTTAAGAAGGTTTTCAGTAGAATCCATGATGGCCATGCTGGCCAGCGTGGGGATGACCCTGTGTCTTCCGATATTCTCGCCAAACCTCGATTCGACCAGTAGGATGGCTACTGCAATCTCTCTCTCCACATCGAACCTTCTCTCCATCTCCTTCAACGTTTTAAGATTCTCACGTAGGAAATTTTTTGCGAGGAGAGTCGCTTCAAATGTGAGGAACTTGGTATAAATTTCTGGGATCTCCCTGGTGATCAGGGAAACGGCCAATCGGGCTGGGATGGGCTCAGTGCGAGCATCGAGGAATAGACGGAATACATATTCCTTATCAAAACCATCTTTGATGAGTCGAGCAACAAGGGGTTGATAGTGGGAAGGAAGATCCTGGAGATCACTGGCAAGACCAGAAGAGGAAAATCCTATCAGAAGAATCAGGATCAGTAAAAGAGGTTTCACCTTCGGTCCTCCTTTAAATTGGTGATGAGCTCTCCATAATCATCAATTAGAAAATCAGGTCTTCCGGAGAGGAGATCGGGCCTGGGGTTTTCTCCTCCCAGAATGATGATCACCCGTAATCCTGCCTCTTTGGCGGCCTGAATATCGTCGATGCTATCTCCGACAAAGAGGGCTTTTTCTTTTGCAATGTTGAGGCTTTTCAGGGCGAGACGGATTCCTTCACCGTTCGGTTTGAGGTGACGGACATCGTTTCGACTGACAAGGATATTGAAAAGGGAGGAAAGTCCCAACTTTTTAATCCCCTCTTCTATTGCCTTTTCCCCCACGTTACTGACCAGACCGGTCCGGATGTCTGAGGTTTTCAGGGAAGATAAAAACTCTTTTGCCTGAGGCCTGAGGCTCCATCGGAGCAAAGCATCAGCATCAAAGCGGTCATAGATCGAATCGATCTCTTCTTTCACCTGTTCAGGGGATTGGCCGATTTCTGAAGCGATGGCCATCGCTTGATTCTTTAGAATGGAGTATTTCTTTCCCTGAAGACGGTCAACGGGAAAACCCAAAGCATTCAACCTTTGAAGCACTTCTTGAACGGCTCCCTTAAGATCCCATTGAAAATCAACGAGCGTTCCCTCGAAATCAAAAAGGACTGCCTCCACTCCTTTGAAATTTATCTTTTCCACAATACGAAATGTTAACTCCTCCAGTTCCTTTTTTCAACGGGAGACCATGGTGATGAGGATATATACACCAAACAATAGGATGAGGAGACCTGAAACTCTGTTGATCCACCTCATCTCACGAAAGTTGAATTTTGCCTGAAGAAAAGCAATCCCTTCGCTCAAAAGAAGCCACCAGAGTGCTGAGCCAATGAATACGCCAAGAACCAATATTCCTGCGGAAACATAATTTCCGCGGGTGCTCGTAATCCCCAGTCCTGCAAAGATGGCTGCAAAAGAGAGGATAGTCATTGGGTTAGTGAGTGTGAGAAAAAAGGTTGAGGCATAGGCGCCCATCAGTCCATTGCCTTTGGCGGAAGCGGGTTGTTCCGCCGGCCTGGCAAAAAAAGTTTTTAACCCCAGATAACAAAGAAAGAGTCCTCCGATGACACGAAACCATACTTGTTGGCTGATGATCAGGTCTGAAACAAACGTCAACCCAAACCCGGCAATGAAACCATAGAGGGTGTCAGCCGTGGCCGCACCAAGGCCTGAGACCAGACCAGCCGTGCGTCCATCAGCCAATGTCCGCCGGATGCATAATAGACCGATGGGTCCAACAGGCGCTGCGATCGCAAAGCCAATCATCACCCCCTTTAAAAGAAAAACGATATCCACTGATCCTCCTTTTATTAAGAGTCTCAAAATAGTCTACACATGGGAAACCAAAGGCTCAAAGACTCATAACCCCACCTACCCTCCCCTTATTTTAAGGGGAGGAATATCCCCCCTCTTAAATTAAAAGGGGGGCGGGGGAGTTATTTAATTGATCGAACCCTTTAAGTTCATGTCCAAGAATGTCTATTCTATTATGAGACTGTTAATAAGTCTTCAATGGTGATAAGAAATTATAGGAGACCCTCGTAACCCTGTCAAAATATTTTCATATGTTTTCATAATATGGTATAAAATAACCATGGTAAAACTCCTATGGATCCCTTTAGGCTTTTTTTTGATCTTCGCTCCGTTAGAAAACCCGGCTATTTTTAGCGGGAATAAGGATAAACTTCTTTTCGGCGCCAAGATGGAGTTCGCTCAACTTCCTCCTCTGGGTTCTCCTCAGGAAAAACCTAAAGAGCCCGAATCTCCTGTCAAAGGCTGGTGGGAGGTAAAATATTTTCCTGTTGCTCCCACCCATTACTCAAAGGCGGGCAAAGGGATCATCAAGGCTGAAAGCAGGGGAAGCCGTTCTTCTCTCTTTAAAGCTGCGGGAGAGAAAGAGAGAAACCTTCCTGTGCTTGCCTGGGGATGGAAAGTTTCAAACTCGATCCGCTCTGCCATTGAGACAAAGAAAGACCGCTTCGATGCAGCAGCCCGGGTGATGGTCGTCTTCGGAAAAGAGGGGTTTTTAAAAAGGGTCGGCAAAGGGGAACCCTCAGGATTTAAAATTGAATATATCTGGGCAACCCGCCTGCCCAAGGGGCATCTCTTTGACCATCCCGGGGAGGCAAACTGCAAAGTTTTTGTGCTTGAATCGGGTGAAGCAAAGGCAGGACAGTGGGTTAACATAGCACGTAATATTCAAAAAGATTTTAAATCGGCTTTCGGCACAGAACCTCCGCCCGTCCTCGCCATCGGCATCCAGACCGATACCGACCACAGCAACGAAATGGTCACCAGTTTTTACTCCGAACCTGTTCTGAAGAAAAAGTAGTTTGACGAAAAAGAGATCAAGAATTTGAGGGTGTGTTTAGGTAAAAGAAGTTTAGGCTTTCCTGATGACCTGCCCCTGTTGTGAATTCACAAGCCTTGTTCTCTCAAGGACGATCGATCCGCCAATCAATACATACTCAATCCCTTCGGGTTTCTCATGAGGATGGAGGTAGGTCGATTTTTCTTCGATGGTTGAAGGATTGAAAATGACGAGATCAGCGATCATTCCCTCTGCAATCGTTCCTCTCTCTTTAAGACCAAACTTCTGCGCAGGCAGGCTGGTCATCTTTCGAATGGCTTCTTCAAGGGAAAACATCTTTTCCTCCCTTACATATTTCCCTAACACCCTTGGATAAGTCCCATAGGCGCGGGGATGAGGTTTCCCTGAGCTTGGAATCCCATCTGTTCCAATCATGACCAAGGGATGCTTCATGACAGTCCTCACATCCTCTTCGGACATGGCGTAAATAACCATGACGACCTTTCCTGCTTCTTCCAACAGAATATCGAAAGCAGTTTCCGCAGGCTCTCGATTCCTCTCGTTTGCGATTTGAAGGATTGACTTTCCTTCTAATTCCTTCTCTTTCTTACAAAAGGCGATCACGATGCCTTCCCAGCCGGCAAATTGAATCATATTTTCCCAGCCCTTAATCCCTTGCTCCATTTCCCCTTTAATTCTTGATCGTATTTGAGGGTCTTTCAAACGGTTTAGGGCTTGGTCCATGCCTCCATCATGCATCCAGGGAGGAAGAATGGAAGCGAGCATCGTCGAACCTGCGGTATAGGGATAGACATCCAGATGGATATTGATCCCCTGGCCTCTTGCTTTTTCCACCCGATCGAGTGTCTCTTTCACCTTTCCCCAGTTTTGCTTTCCGCCGGCCTTATGATGTGAGATCTGAACCGAGATGCCACTCTTCTGCCCTATTTCAATTGCTTCGTTCACCGCTTCTACCAGAGTATCACTTTCGCCCCGAATATGCGTGGCATAGAGCCCTCCCTTTTTCGCCACTGTCTTGCACAATTCAATCAGTTCATCCGTTTCGGCGAACACTCCTGGAGGATAGATCAACCCTGAGGACAAACCAAAGGCTCCTTGATCCATCGATTCCGAAACGAGATTTTTCATCTTATCCATTTCATAAGGGGTTGGCTTCCGATTTTCTGGGCCCATGACTGCAATGCGAACTGTTCCGTGTCCTATCAGGGCAGCGATGTTATGCGAGGGACACTTGATCTGATCCAGATACTGCCCCGTCGTCTCCCAGTCCCAATTTAAAGGAAACCCGCCCTGTATAGAAGCAACATATCTTTGTAGATGAATAAGATACTGTTTATTCACGGGAGCCAAAGAAAAGCCGCAGTTCCCAATACATTCGGTAGTGACCCCTTGTTGGATCTTGCTATCTTCGCTGGGAGCGACCAAGACAATAGCATCGGCATGGCCATGGGTATCAATAAATCCAGGGGCGACAACCAGTCCTCTTGCATCGATCATTTGCTGACTTGGAAGGGTGATTCCTTGTCCAATAAGTTCGATCCGATTACCCTGTATTCCCACATCTCCTGGGAATCCTGGATGGCCCGTTCCATCAATGATCAAACCATTCTTGATGATGAGATCAAATGCTTCTGGCTCCAATATAATTATTTCTCCTTCAAAAACGGAAATTAACTTCTTTGATTGGGATTCAAAGACAAATCCAGATAAATGTCAAGAAAAATGTTAATTCTGTTCCGATTTTGTTTAAGAGCAAAGTGTTAAAAGGATCTATTCAGACAAGGAATCATTTGGAAGAGTTTTAACTGATGGAGGTGATTAAAGATAGCTTGTGGCGAGTTAAAAACTGTTCGAGGGGAGATCCAGAATCAAATTCAAGAAGATGTGTGTTTAAGGAGATTTTACCTTTTTGGAAGGAATGTTGGAGGCACAGTGCCCCCCCATTGCCATGCAATGGAACCATCGCCTGCCTGATTCCCAGTTAGAATCAGGGTTCGGCCGTCCACTTCCGCACCGATGTCCCTAATAGTGACCTCAATGGTCTTAGTGGCTTGATCTATTCTCGCATCACTGATTCTTATACTGCTCAACCCAACTCCCAGGCTTGTCCGGATTGCTGCCATATCCGGACAATCTGGCCAAACTGCGGCTCCAGCTTCATCCTGGTAAACGCCCACCGCCTTTGAAACATAACCAAGGGCTCTTACCACTTCGGACATTCTTGCTTTGGTCGTATGTGATTTATACATGGGGATGGCAATAGCGGCAAGAATACCGATAATCACAATCACAATGAGTAATTCAATCAGCGTGAAACCTTTTTTCCCCTTCATCCTTTCCCCGGTTGTAATGTCAAAGTGACAAGATGGTTAATTCGTATTTGTGTTAGAGCATAATTTGTGCCAAATTTAATAAACAGCTAATCAAGGGATAACCAATTGATATCGTTCATAATATTTAAAATTATTGGGTTCTTAAATTCAATTAATAAAATGGACAAAAAGTCGAAAAAGGGCAATTTAGGGCACTTATCAAAAAGAGAAATAAGGGTATGTATTAGAAATAGGCGGTTTAGTAGGATTTTTATCCGGGATTAACCACTCATTGTCTGGCATAAGCGTAAACCATCTTTCCAAAAAAGAAGGATAACCCGAAGAATCCAAAGCCCAGAACGAATGTGAGAGAGATCATTGCAGTCATTAGCATTTTCATTTTATCTTCCTTTCAAAACGTTTTTAAATAAAAAACCCGTGGATGAAGTTGCGCCACGGGTTTATAATCCGACCTTTGCTTTGGCAACCCGGCTATCCCAGTAGGACCCGTGGCTTTCCGTCCTCCGATTACTCGGAGTTTGGCTTTATCTGCATATTCAATTTTTAATTAGTATTACAGCAATTTCAGTGCCAACCGATCCATAATGCACTAACCTATTGTTTTTACAGTATTTTTAAAAAACATGATGATTCGAAACAATGAATAAAGAGCCATTTTTTTAACTATACCCTAACCTTTTTAATAGTAAATAGATTTCTGGACTTTTTCAGAAATCTCTTACCCATTTCAACCTCTATGAAGTGGCCTATCCATTAGGGTAAATCTGCCAGAGGGTCTCAGGCGATTCCTACTCCGTATGCTCAAGGCCCTTCATACCTCTCTTCCCGCTTCGCTGAGAACGATTTTAAAAAAGGAGTAGGATCCCTATACCCCCCATTTCGTTACAATGATGTATCACTATTCCCCTTGACAAATTGATGGATGCCTATTAATATAGCTTTATACCATAGGGAGGTATAGTATGAAACAGGAGAGGGCTAAAAAGGATATTTTGGCAAGGCTAAAAAAGATTGAGGGGCAGATCCGGGGCCTTCAGAGGATGGTCGAGGAGGGAGTGGCCTGTCAGGACATCCTGATGCAGAGCGCTGCAGCCACGGCAGCCATCAAGAAGGTGGGGACAATTATCATTCAGACCCATCTGGAGGAATGTCTGGAGAAAAGTAGGAGAGAACCTGGGATGAAGCGGGGTGAATCTTTGAAAGACTTTCAGACGGCCATATCAAGATATATCGATTGGGCGTAATCCGATTGCGCCTGCCCCGACCAAGTCGGGGGAATTCGGATTGTGGAATGCGAAATATTAAACCCCAAAAAACAGGGCGGAGAATCATAATGAATGAGAAAAATGGTTTAACGAGGAGAAGTTTTCTTAAGAAAGGGGCAATGGTTACAGCCTTAGGTGCAGTCTGTACCGCAGGAATGGTTGAGACTGCCTCAGCCAAATCCGGAACCTATGCTACCCTGATCGATCTGACGAAATGCGATGGATGCAAGAATGAACCCATTCCCAAATGTGTGGAGGCATGCCGGAAAGAGAATGAGAAGAAGTTTCCCGAGCCCAAAGAACCGATTAAAGACCTCTGGCCTCAAAAGACACATGACGACTGGTCGAAGAAGAGAGATGTGATCAATACCCTCACACCCTACAACTGGACTATGGTTCAAAAAGTAGAGATCGAGGGAGAGGAGATTTTTGTTCCCAGGCGTTGTATGCACTGCGACAACCCGCCCTGTGCCAACCTCTGCCCTTTCGGCGCTTTGAATAAATATAGCGACGGTTCTGTCGTCATCAATCACGACCTCTGCATGGGAGGGGCAAAATGTAAAGCAGTCTGCCCGTGGCATATTCCTCAGAGGCAGAGCGGCGTGGGTCTCTATCTCAAGGTTCAGCCCATCCCTGCAGGAGGCGGGGTAATGTATAAGTGCGATCTCTGCCATGATCGGATCAAAAAGGGGCAGATGCCGGCCTGCGTGGAGGCGTGTGAAAAGAGATTGGGGGTAAAGAAACCTCTCTATTTCGGGAGAAGAGATGGGATCATAAAGATGGCTCATGAGAGAGCAAAAGAGATCAACGGATTCATCTATGGAGAAGAAGAGAATGGCGGGACTGCCACTCTCTATGTAAGTAGAATCCCTTTTGAGAAGATTGATGCCAAATTGAAAGAGACAAAATCGAATCTCCTCTTGAGTAAGGTTTTGAACCCACTCCGTGAAGTCAATGGATGGGCAAAAGGTTTTGTCATCGGTCCGCTCATCGGCGCCCTAAGTGCCATTGGCCTTGCCATTTATCATAGAAGGGAAGAGAAGAAGGAGGAGAAGGAATGAAAGAAAGAATCATAGAGGATAAAAAGATTATTCTTCGGCATAGCGCCATAGAACTCACCGAGCACTGGGTTCTTGCTATCTCCGGCCTCCTGTTGATTTTTTCAGGTTTCGGAGAACTTCCCATGTATAAACGATATATGGTGACTCAGATTCCGGGGATGGGTTGGGCAGGAGACTTCTTCATCAATTTGAAGATCCACTATTTATCCGGGATCGTTTTTGTCTCTGTTATGGTCTTTCACGCCATCTTTCATGGATGGCTTGGACACCAAGGGTTGATTCCCAAGAAAGGGGATATAAAGGCATCGCTGATCACGATATTGAGCATGTTTGGCTTCGGGAAAGAGCCCAAATCGCACAAATATCTGCCTGAGCAGAGATTGGCCTATGCTTATTTGGGAGGGATAGGGTTAGTTCTGGTTTTGACAGGTGCAGTCAAGGTTATTAAAAATTTACCCGGTGTCTTTCTCTCTCCGACCTTGATCACTTCAATGACATTGATTCATACCTTTGCCACGATCTTCTTTCTCTTAGGGGTCCTGGCCCATTTAGCAGCGTTGATCTTTAAGGTCAATCGGCCTCTGGCCAAATCCATTTTCACTGGACAGGTTGATTCAGATTATATCCGCGACCGCCATACCCAATGGTATGAGGAACTGGTGAAAAATCAGGTTAAAGCAGAGGTTGAGGCCGAGGCTAAGGAAAAGGATGAGGTTCAGGTTCAGGCTGAGGCTGAGGAGGAGGTCAAGGAAACCATCGAACCGCGAAAGGAGGGGGGAGAAGAGATGACGATTTTAAAGGTGAAAGGGATGAGTTGCCAGCACTGTGTCATGTCTGTGACAAAGGCGCTCGGTCAACTGGAGGGAATCCAGAATGTGCAGGTGGACCTTGCCAAAGGAGAAGTTCGGTTTGATAATATAAAGGCTGTGGCTTCAGCTCAGATCGAGAAGGCCATCGTCGATGCAGGATATGAAGTTGTTCAGTCATAAGACGGAACAACTAAGCTCGAAGCACGAAATACGAATTTCGAAACAATTTCAAATGACCAAAATACGAATTCCGAACAAAAGAGTGTTCAATGTTTTGAAAATTTGAATTTAGGATTTGTTTCGAGTTTCGATATTCGAATTTCGGATTTATCATTTAAGGGGAGAAAACCATGCCTATCTACGAATATCAGTGTCGAAAATGCGGAGAAGTTTTTGAAAAAATTCAAAAAGTCAATGAAGGGGCCGAATCCATCGCCTGTCCTTATTGCGGAGAGTGGGAGCCTGAGAAGTTGCTTTCGTGCTTCTCCTCTTCAAAGGGGTCAAATAGTTCAGCATCAACTTCTTCCTGCGGATCGTCCAGCTCCAAAGGATTCTCCTGATGCTAACCCATCACCGGTAGTTCACCGGTTTAAGGTTTGGAGGTTCGCTTGATTATTCATTTCAGGTTTGGTAGAGTAGATCATCCTCATCGTAGGGGGTGATCTGAAATTTTATAGGTTAATATAAAAAGCCTATTCTCAAAAAGAATGGGCTTTTTTTTGAGCAGAACCTGGGAGTAGTTGAATTCGGCCATCCATTAAAAAGTTATCTGTTCAAATGAAATGTCTTATATTCACTTGAGTGGAATCCTCAAAGAAGGAGGAGATGCCCATGTACTACCAATTGACAGAGGAACAGAAACGGTTCAAAGAGAGTGTGAGACGTCTTGCCGACGAAAGAGTGGAGCCACGGGCCAAAGAGATTGACCAAAAAGGGGAGTTCCCATGGGATATCTTCGAACTCTTTAAAAAGCAGGGTTACTTCGGGCTTTGTATTCCTGAGGTCTATGGCGGGCAAAGTTCAGAACATATCTATGTCTGTATGGCAATTGAAGAGGTAGCCCGGGTCTGTGTCAGTTCTTCCCTCATCATTCAAGTTCAAGCCCTGGGGACATTCCCCATTATGATTGGAGGGTCTGAGGATCAAAAGAGGAAGTATGGTCCACTTCTGGCCAGGGGAGAAAAAATCATCAATTTTGGATTGACTGAACCGGAAGCAGGATCAGATGCAAGCATGATGAGGACAAAAGCTGAATTGAAGAATGACAAATATATGCTCAATGGAACGAAACATTTCATGTCGAATGGCCCGAACGTCAACACTATGGTCGTCTTCGTCCTGACTGACCCTCCCAAAGGAACCCGGGGAATCAGTGCGTTCATTGTCGAAAAGGAAGTTTCGAAGTTCAGGGTTGGAAAAGTGGAATCGAAGATGGGAATCCGGGGGGCTCCGACCTCAGAAATTCTCTTTCAGGACTGTTCAGTTCCGAAAGAGAATTTATTGGGAGAGGAAGGAAAAGGGTTTCGAATTGCGATGGCCGCCCTCGATGCCGGACGTCCCACGATTGCCGCACAATCCGTTGGATTAGCCCAAGGGGCAATGGAGAAATCGATCCGTTATGCAAAAGAGAGAATACAGTTTGGCAAACCCATCTCTGAATTCCAGGGAATTCAGTGGATGTTTGCTGACATGGCATGCGAGATTGAAGCGGCCCGGGCACTCACCTATCAAACCTGTAATCTGGTTGATCAGAATGATCCCCAGAAAACCTATCTGTCCGCTTGCTGTAAGCTCTTTGCTTCAGACGTGGCGATGAGGGTGACTACCAATGCACTTCAGATCGCTGGGGGATATGGGTATATGACCGATTTTCCTTTTGAGAGAATGATGAGAGATGCCAAAATCACCCAAATCTATGAAGGGACCAATCAGATTCAGAAAATCGTGATCGCGCGAGAGTTACTTCGATAATGGATCCGTAGACCAAAATCCAATCCCTAACCTGACCATTGGAAATAGGTTCCTTCTGGACGAAAACAGTAATAACGAAAGGCCCTGGGCTAAAAGCGCAGGGCCTTTCGTTATTTTAAAAGATGAATGGCCTCACTCTTCTTTTTTCGATTGTTTCTTGGGCTTCTCTTTCTTTTCCTTCGGAGCTTCTTTGGCTTCTTTCTTGGGTTTCTTTTCTGTTTTTTCTTTTCCTTTTTCTTCAGCCTTCTTTTCCTTCTTTTTGGGCGCGACCTTACCGAGGACCTCTTTTGCCTTCTCTACGGTCGTCTTCTTCTTTTCTTCTTTATGGACGAACGTGACCAGTTCCACGAGAGAGAGAGGCGCTCCATCTCCCTGTCGCCATCCCATCTTGTAGATCCGGGTATATCCGCCTTCGCGGTCTTTCATTTTCGGAGCGATCTCATCAAAAAGTTTCTTCACAATCGTCTCGTTACGAAGACGGGCAAACGCTTGCCTTCGAGCATGGAGGGTATTTTTCTTCGCAAGGGTGATGATCTTATCCGCCCAGATTCGAAGCTCTTTGGCCTTTGCGAGGGTGGTCCGAATCCGCTCATGCTGAAGGAGTGAAACAAGCATATTTCTGAACATCAACTCCCGATGTTTGGTGTGCCGGCTTAATTTTCTTCCTGAAACTCGATGCCTCATCCTTTTCTCCTATCCTGTTGCCTCTGATTCCATCCCCTCTTCCTCCGCCTCCTTATGAGGCCAACTGTCAAGCCGCATCCCCAGGCCGAGCCCCATCTCCGCCAGAATTTCTTTGATCTCATTGAGGGATTTTCGACCGAAATTCTTGGTGGCCAGAATCTCCGCCTCTGTCTTCTGAACAAGGTCTCCGATGAGCCTGATGTCAGCATGTTTCAGGCAGTTGGCGGATCGGACGGAAAGTTCTAATTCGTCCACGCTCCTGAAGAGGTTTTCATTCAACTTATCCACATCTCCCTGATGCTCTGGAACTGTTATTTCCTCCTCCTCCCCTTCCTCAAAAGTGATGAAGATGGAGAGTTGATCCTTCAAGATCTTGGCCGCATGGGCGACGGCCTCCTCCGGATTGAGGCTTCCGTCGGTCCAGACCTCCAGAGTCAATTTGTCATAGTCGGTGATCTGGCCCACCCTTGCGTTGGTCACCATGTAGTTCACCTTCTTGATGGGAGAGAAGATAGCATCCATGGGGATGGTCCCGATGGGTTGGCTCTCCTCCTTGTTTCGCTCTGCCGGAACATACCCTCTGCCCATCTTGACCGCCATTTCCATCGAGAGTTTCCCATCCTTGGAGAGTGTGGCAATGGGGTGGTCGGGGTTGAGGACTTCTACGGCATCGCCGGTGAGGATATCACCCGCCTTTAATATCTTAGGGCCTTCTGTCTTGACTCGAATCGTCTTCGGTCCTTCCGTATGGAGTTTGAGCCTTACCTCTTTAAGGTTTAAAATGATCTCTGTGACATCTTCTTTTACGCCTGGGATTGTTGAAAATTCATGGAGCACTCCATCAATCTTAACCGATGTCAGGGCCGCCCCCTGCAGGGAAGAGAGGAGAATCCTACGGAGAGAGTTCCCAATCGTAATTCCAAAACCCCTCTCAAAAGGCTCCGCGGTGAACTTCCCGTAAAAAGGGGTTAACGTTTCTTTTTCTGCCTCTAACCGCTTCGGTCGAATGATATCCTTCCAGCTTTTTTGAACCATATTCCCTCCCTTTTCTTAAGGGTTGATAAACCCCGATAGAAAGTCTATGACTTTCCAACGGTATAGCTGAACCCTGATAGAAGCTAATCTCCGCACAGGGCAAGCAGCGGGGCTTTCTAACGGGGTAAAGAGTTACTTTGAGTACAACTCGACGATCAATTTCTCCTGAATGGGAAGGGTGATGTCCTCCCTGACAGGAAGGGCTTTTACGTTTCCCTTCATCTGCTCTTTTTCTAATTCCAACCATTGAGGAACGCCCCGTCTGGCTACTCCCTCGAGAGATTCCTGAATGCGGTGAACCTGCTTGCTCTTTTCCCGCACTGAGATGACATCCCCAGGTTTAACCAGAAAGGAGGGGATATTCACCCTGGACTGATTGACCAGAAAGTGGTTGTGGAGCACCAGTTGGCGGGCTTCATTTCTGGAGTTCGCAAACCCGAGCCGGTAGACCGCATTGTCCAGACGGCGTTCCAGAAGTTGGAGGAGAACTTCTCCGGTGATCCCTTTTCGCCGCTCAGCTTCCTGGAAGGTGTTACGGAACTGATTTTCCAGGAGGCCATACAACCTCTTCACTTTCTGCTTTTCCCTTAACTGGGCGCCATAGTCCGACGCCTTTTTCCGTCCCTGACCGTGTTGCCCAGGCGCATACGACCTCCGATCAAAAGCACACTTCTCCGTATAACATCTCTCCCCTTTGAGAAAGAGCTTCATATTCTCTCGACGGCAGAGCCGACAAACCGATTTTGCGTATCTTGCCAAGGTTTACCCTCCTGCTTTAATCTGTGCAATCAGACAACGTCTTAGACGCGTCTCCGTTTGGGTGGACGGCACCCGTTATGGGGAATGGGAGTGACATCCTTTATCAAATGGACTTTAAGGCCAGTGGCTTGAAGCGAACGGAGCGCTGATTCTCTCCCTGCTCCCGGACCTTTCACATAGACATCGATCGTTCGAACACCATGTTCCATTGCCTTTTTGGCGGCGTCCTCTGCAGCCATTTGGGCGGCAAAGGGAGTGCTTTTACGGGACCCCTTGAATCCCTGTATCCCTGCGCTTGACCAGCAGATAACCTTCCCTTCATGATCGGTGATCGTGATGATCGTGTTGTTAAACGTCGCCTGGATGTGGGCAATGCCCGCCTGAATATTCTTCTTAATCTTTTTTCTCTTGGTCGCTGGCCCGGTGGCCATATGTCCTCCTTATTCCTTTTCCTTTTTCTTACCGACGATTGCCCGGCGGGGGCCTTTCCTCGTCCTTGCATTGGTGTGAGTTCTCTGACCATGAACGGGAAGGGAACGGCGATGCCGGAGTCCCCGGTAGGAACCGATGTCCATCAAACGCTTGATATTGGTCGCCACTTCCCTTCGGAGGTCGCCTTCCACCCTCTGCTCCTGGTCGATAATATCCCGGATGCGGACGACCTCCGCTTCGGTCAATTTATTGACCTTGGTGTCCCGATGCACATTGGCCTTTTCGAGAATCTTATTGGCCGATGGCCTTCCGATTCCATAAATGTAAGTGAGGGCGATCTCCACTCGTTTGTCCTTTGGGAGATCGACTCCTGCAATGCGTGCCATAGGCTTCTCCTTAACTTAAAGAGTCGTTAGAATGGTTAATCAATCGTTGCAAATCTTTCAACCATCTATAAATCCCAATCACCAAATTTCAAGCTCCAAATAAATTCCAATGATCCAATGTTCAAATAACCAAACGAATCAAACCCATCTTTCCTAAATTTCGGTCATTGGAATTTTGGTCATCATTTGGTTATTGGCCTGCCTGCGCGAAGTCCCGCCCTGAGGGACGAAGGCAGGTGCTTGGATATTGGTGATTATCCTTTTATCCTTGTCTCTGTTTATGTTTCGGGTTTTCACAGATGACCCGGACCACCCGCTTTCGTTTCACGATCTTACACTTATCACAAATCTTTTTAACCGAAGCTCTGACTTTCACGGTCTCATTTCTCCCGGAATATGATTCTTCCGCGGGTCAGATCGTAGGGGGAAAGTTCCACCGTCACTTTATCCCCGGGAAGGATTTTGATGAAATGCATTCTCATCTTTCCAGAAATATGGGCCAGCACTTTATGCCCCTTTTCCAGCTCCACTCGGAACATGGCGTTCGGAAGAGTCTCTAACACTTTTCCTTCAACCTGGATGGCCTCTTCCTTTGGCATCGATCTACTCCCGCTTGCCTTCTTATGCAGGTGTTGTGCCCAGGGCACGAACGACCTGCTCAAAAATTTGACTCTGCCCACCCACTCCCTGGATCGGACGTAGAAGCCGTTTATCCTGATAATACTTGATGAGAGGAGCGGTCTGTTTCTGATACTCTTTTAATCGTGTTCGAATGGTTTCCTCGCGGTCGTCCTCTCTCTGGTAGAGAATCCCGCCACAACGGTCACAAACGCCTTCTTTTTGGGGAGGATGGAAGTGAATATGGAACATCCCCCCGCAGTTTTTGCAGGTCCTTCGGCCAGTCAGTCGCCGCACCAGTTCTTCGGAATCGACCTCAATGTTGACGACATGATCAACCGACTTTTCGATTTTAGTAAGAATAGCCTGGAGAGCTTCAGCCTGAGGAGTCGTTCTCGGAAACCCATCGAGTATAAAACCTGTCTTGCAATCCGGTTCTCTCAGACGCTGGTCAATGATGCCGATCACGACTTCATCGGGAACAAGTTCACCTTTCGTCATAAAGGCCTTGGCCTGTTTTCCCAAATCCGTTCCTTCCTTCACGGCAGCCCTGAGGATATCCCCCGTGGAAATTTGGGGAATATGGTACCGCTCCACGATCATCTGTGCCTGTGTGCCTTTTCCCGCCCCCGGAGGGCCTAACAGAATTAAATTCATTCAAATCCTTATTGCAAAGTTAGCATTTCAAAATACAAAGTGAAAAATGAAAGAGGGAAGACATAAACCTTTGCAATTTTCAATTTGCATTTTGCATTGATGTTTTTCTATCCTCTTCGGCCTTTTAATCTGCCCTTCTTCATCAACCCCTCATAATGTCTCGTCAGCATATGGGCTTCAATCTGCTGAACCGTGTCCAGAGCCACTCCCACCACGATGAGGAGGGCCGTTCCGCCGAAGTAAAAGGGAACGTTGAATCGACCGACCAGAACGGTGGGCAGGACACAGACTGCCGACACGTAGAGAGCGCCTCCGAGGGTGATGCGTGTGAGAACTTTATCGATATATTCTGCGGTTTTCTGACCAGGTCGGATCCCCGGAATGTACCCTCCGAATTTCTTCATATTGTCAGCCACGTCATTCGGATTGAAGGTGACTGCCGTGTAGAAGAAACAGAAAAAGATGATGAATCCCACATAGAGAAGATTATAAAGAAGGGCATCGGGCCCGAGGCTGTTGAGGATCGACTGGATCCAGGGATAGGTCTCCATCCAGGTTTTCGGCATAAAGCTGGCGATCGTCAGGGGAAACATCAGAATGGACGAGGCGAAGATTGGCGGAATCACCCCGGCGGTATTTAACTTGAGCGGAAGATGAGTGGATTGCCCTCCGTAGACTTTTCTTCCCACAACCCGTTTGGCATATTGAACGGGAAGCCTCCGCTGGCTCGTCTCGGCAAAGATGATCGCTGCAATCACCACCACCATCAGAAGGATCAGGAACAGGATGGTGAAGATGTTTAACTGCCCCACGCTGAAGAGTTCATAGGTGCCGGCAATGGCATTAGGCAACCTTGCAACGATACCCGAAAAGATGATGAGGGAGATGCCGTTTCCGATCCCCCTTTCTGTAATCTGTTCTCCTAACCACATGATGAAGGCAGTGCCCGCGGTCAGGGTGATGACGGTCATGATCCGGAAGGACCATCCCGGGTTGAGAACGATCATCTCACCCGCAGCTCCTGTCATATTCTCCAGGCCGACTGCAATTCCGAATCCCTGAATCATGCTGAGCACAACGGTTCCATATCGGGTATATTGAACGATCTTCTTCCGTCCCATCTCCCCTTCCTTCTGGAGCTGGGCCAGGTAAGGGATGACAACGGTCAGAAGCTGGAGGATAATCGAAGCGCTGATGTAAGGCATGATGCCCAGCGCAAAGACCGAGAGTCTTTCCAGAGCACCTCCCGAAAACATATCGATGAGGCTGAAGAGGGTACCCTTCGCATGGGCAAAAAAGGAGGCGAGGGCGTCTCCGTTGATTCCGGGCGTGGGAATATGGACCCCGACCCGATAGATGGCCAGAAGGAAAAAGGTCATCAGAATTCTTCGCTTCAGTTCGGGGATCTTGAAGATATTCTGGGCGCCACCAATCATGAATGGATAACCTCTACCTTTCCTGAAACCATTTCCACCTTTTTGAGCGCCGCCTGGCTCGCCCGATGGACACGAATGGTTAAAGGATGCTGGAGTTCTCCGTCGGCAAGCAGTTTAATGATCTCTCCTTTCTTACATAGCCCGGAGGCAGTCAGGAGATCGGGTTCGACCACTGCGTCCTTGTCGAAACGATTGAGATCACTTAGATGGATGATGGCCACCTTTGCTCTAAAAGGATTACGGAATCCTCTTTTAGGAAGCCGCCTTTGAAGAGGCATTTGGCCTCCTTCAAAACCCGCTTTCGTTCCCCTTCCAGCACGGGCATTCTGGCCTTTATGCCCCTTGCAGGACGTCTTTCCATGACCGGACCCGGGTCCTCTTCCCACACGTTTCCTCTTTTTTCTCGATCCTTCCGCGGGCTTCAGTTCTTCAAGAATCATCACACGTTCCTTTCCCTCATTCGATCACTTCGACCAGGTGGATGACTCGGTTCACCATTCCCCGGATCTCGGGACGATCCGGAAGAGTCAGGGTCTGATTCAATCGTCTAAAACCAAGGGCTTTGATGATTTTCTTCTGGCCTTCAATGCGCCCGATGGTGCTTTTTTTCCACCTGACTGTTATCTTCTTTTCCATTCCTGTCTCCGTCTGTTTGATCAGCGAATCCTCAGTTTCCAGTTTCTTTTTCCACCCTCTTCTGAAGGACTTCGTCCGGATGTTTCAGTTGATGGAAGGCCTGGAGGGTCGCTTTGATGAGGTTGTAAGGATTGTTTGATCCCAGAGACTTCGTCAGAATATTTTCAATCCCTGCAGACTCTGCAATGGCTCTCACCGCTGCCCCTGCAATCACCCCGGTTCCTTCAGAGGCCGGTTTCATCAGGACCCGTGAAGCCCCGAATTTCCCCGTCACCTCATAGGGGATTGTCTTGTTCAGGATGGGGACTTTGAGTAGAGAGCGTTTCGCATGTTCGACGGCTTTCCGGATGGCCTCTGGAACCTCGTTGGCCTTTCCCAGTCCGCTTCCAACATGGCCATGTCCGTCTCCAACGACGACAAGGGCGCTAAAACTGAACCGCCTCCCGCCCTTAACCACTTTTGCCACCCTGCTGATATGAACGACTCGGTCTGTCAACTCCAGTGTGCTTGAATCAATCTTCGGCAATGTCACTCCCTCCTAAGAAACAGTTCCTCCATTAAAAAACCAAACCACCCGCTCTCGCTGCTTCTGCCAACGCCTTGATCCGTCCGTGATAGAGGTACCCACTCCGGTCAAAGACAACTTTTTGAATTCCCTTTTCAAGACATTTCTTTGCAATAAGATCCCCCACCTTCTTGGCCGCTTCGACATTTCCCGTATAACGGAGACTTCCTTTCAACTCGGGGCTCAGTGTGGATGCGCTGACCACGGTCTTCCCTGAGGAATCCTCGATGGCCTGAGCATAAATATGTTTTGGGCTCCTGAAGACATTGAGGCGAGGCCTCTCCGAAGTTCCCCGGATGCGGCTTCGCACTCTCTTTTTTCTCTTCATCCTTGCCACAATCTTCTTATTTTCCATTTTTTAAAGACTTCCTTCTCTTTAGGCTTTTGTCTTACCAACCTTCTTGCGAATTTTCTCTCCGAGATAGCGTATTCCCTTTCCCTTGTAAGGTTCAGGGGGTTTAATCGAACGGAGTTTAGCGGCGACAGTTCCCACCAACTGTTTGTTCACTCCCCTGATCGTGATCAGGGTTTGTTTTTCCACTTCAACCTTAATCCCTTCCGGAACAGCGAAGAGAACCGGATGGGAGAATCCAAGGGTGAGTTTAAGAAGATTACCCTGTAAATCGGCGCGGAAACCGACTCCAATGATCTCCATCTTCTTCTCAAATCCCTGTGTCACCCCTGTCACCATATTGGCGACAAGGCTCCGGGTCAACCCATGAAGGGCTTTCAGCGTTCGATCTTCACGGTCTCGCTGAATCAGCAAATTCCCTTGATCCACCGAGGCCGCGATGCCACGGGGAAGGTCGCAGGCAAGGGTTCCTTTGGGCCCGACCACCTCTATTTTCGAAGGATCAAAAGAGATTTTCACTTCCTTCGGCAACTGAATCGGCATTCTTCCAATACGAGACATAAATTACCCCAATCCAAATCCTAAATCCGAATATCGAAATCCGAAATAATTTAAAGTTTAAAATTTCTAATTTTGGTCATTCGGATTTGTTTCGAATTTCGAAATTCGTGCTTCGAATTTATTTTTTACCAGACATAGCACAACACTTCTCCACCCACATGGGCTTTCTGCGCCGACTTATCGGTCAGGATCCCCCTGGGTGTGGAGAGGATCGTAATCCCCAACCCGCTCATCGCGGAGGGGATCCGATCGGTCTTGACATAAACCCTTCGCCCTGGCTTGCTCACCCGTCGGATATGGATAAGTCCTTTCCGGTTTGCATCATATTTAAGAGCGATTCGAATCAACTCATGTTCATTTTCATCCTTCAGGACTTTGAAATTGGCAATGAACCCTTCTGCTTTTAAAATTTTTGCAATCTCTTGCTTTATTTTTGAGTGAGGGACATCCACCTTTTCGAATCTGGCTTTCGACCCGTTTCGGATGATGGTGAACATATTGGCCAATGGATCGGTCATCGACATATTAAACTCCCTAATGGTTACCAGCTGGCTTTAATGACACCGGGGATCATGCCCCGTGTGGCATACTTTCTGAGACAGAGACGGCACATGCTAAATTTTCGAATAAAGGCTCTCGGCCTTCCGCATAGAGGACAACGGTTATACTGCCGGACTTTGAATTTCTGTTTCTTATTTGCCTTGTTCATCAACGAAAGTTTCGCCAATTTATCCTCCTACAATCCACTCAAACGTTTAATTTCTGAAAGGCATCCCAAGAAGCTTCAAGAGTTCCTTTCCCTCTTCATCCGTTCTGGCGGTGGTGCCGATGACAATATTCATCCCTTTGATCTTATCAATTTTATCGTAATGAATCTCCGGGAAGATCAACTGTTCCCGGATGCCCATAGCAAAGTTTCCCCTGCCGTCAAACGATTTGCTGGAAACGCCCTTGAAATCCCTAACTCTCGGAAGGGTTACATTGACCAAGCGGTTAAAGAATTCGTACATCCTATTTTTCCGGAGCGTGACCCTCACCCCGATGGGCATCCCTACTCTCAATTTGAACTGGGCGATCGATTTTTTACCTTTGGTGATGACAGCTTTCTGTCCTGTAATGAGGGTCAGTTCCTGAACTGCGGAGTCGAGAATTTTAACGTTCTGGATGGCTTCCCCTAACCCCATATTGATGACGATTTTGTCCAACTTGGGAACCTCCATCTTATTCCGGTAATTAAATCGTTTCATCAGCGCAGGAATTACTTGTTCCTGATACGTCTCTTTCAATCTCGCCATCACATCACCTATTTATCAAAAATTTCACCGCATTTTTTACAGAACCTGGTCTTCTTGCCACCCTCAAGACTCCGATGGCCAATCCGAACCGGCTTATTGCATTTTTCACAGAGAAGCATCACGTTGGAGATATGAAGGGGTGCTTCTTTCTCCAGAATTCCTCCCCTTTTCTGTTGCCCGTGGGGCCGGGAATGTCTCTTAATGAAATTGATCTTTTCGATGATCACTTTCTGCTTCTCCGGAAGGACTTTCAGCACCCGTCCGCTTTTCCCTTTCTCTCTTCCGTCGGTCACCATGACCAGGTCATTTTTTTTGATATGGTTTTTGGAGACAATCATTCCAAATTCCTTTCTGCTTACGGCTTTCCGCCCGAGGCAGACCCGCTCCTGGCGGGCACATCGAACCGACCTTACAGGACCTCGGGAGCCAGCGAGATGATCTTCATAAATCGCTTGGCCCGAAGTTCCCGGGCAACCGGGCCGAAAATCCGGGTGCCAATGGGCTCTCCCTGAGGGTTGATCAGAACAGCGGAGTTATCATCAAACTTAATGAAAGAACCATCCGGTCTTTCCACCTCTTTCTTTGTCCGGACGATGACGGCTCGAGCAACATCACCTTTTTTAATCTTGGAGTTGGGCAAGGCGTCTTTGACCGAGACAATGATCACATCGCCCACGGTCGCATATTTCCGGCGCGTTCCTCCGAGGACCTTGATACACCCCAACCTTTTTGCTCCCGAATTATCAGCGACTTCAAGAATAGTCCGCATCTGAATCATGATTAACTCCGTCACCGAGAGTGGAAAGTGGTGAGTGGCAGGCAAAAAATGATTTTTTCTACCACGTTCTACTTTCTACCTTCGACTTTCTGTTATTAGGCGGCGCGCTCAATGATCTCTTTGACACGCCATCTCTTCTCTTTGCTGAGAGGACGGGTTTCGATCAGAAGGACTTTGTCGCCGACGTGACACTGTTTCTTTTCGTCATGGGCCTTCACTTTCGTCCTCTTCCGGATATACTTCTTATAGACAGGATGGAGTACCAGACGATTGACCATGACGACGACCGTCTTCTCCATTTTGTCGCTCGAAACCACACCCGTTAGCGTTTTTCTCTTTCCTCTCTCTTCCATGCGCTTTATTTCCCTTTGCTCGGTGTCTTCTCTTTGAGAATCGTCTTCACCCGGGCGATATCCCGCTTGACTTGAGGGATTCGCGTCGTGTTTTCCAACTGTCCTGTGGCATGTTGAAAACGGAGGTTAAAGAGCTCCTCATGCAGTTCTTTCTCTTTATGGATCAATTCCCCTTCGCTTAGAAGGCGGAGTTCTTTTGTTTTCATAGGTGGCTCCCCCGCATGATGAATCTCGTGTGGAGAGGCAATTTATGTGAGGCTAGAAGAAAAGCTTCTCTTGCCCTCTCTTCAGGAACTCCTTCCATTTCATAAAGAATTCTGCCTGGTCGAATGACGGCTACCCAATCTTCAGGCGGACCCTTTCCTTTTCCCATCCGGGTCTCTGCAGGCTTTTTGGTGATGGGCTTGTCGGGAAAGATGCGAATCCAGATTCGGCCTGTTCGTTTGATAAAACGTGTCATCGCAATACGTGCGGCTTCAATCTGCCGGGAACTCAGCCAGCCGCACTCCGTTGCCTGAAGCCCAAAGTCGCCAAAGTTTAGGGTATTTCCACGAGAAGCCGCCCCTCTCCTTTTTCCCTTTTGCATCTTCCGATATTTTGTCTTCTTCGGCATTAACATCTTAATAAACCTCAATGGAAAATATAAATTGGAAATTGAAAAATTAGCATTTTAAGATTTCGTTAATTTGAACTGCTAATTTTGCATTTTACAATTTTCATTGATCTTGATGAGTTAGGAGGCGTGTTCTTCAGCCTCTTTCGTTGAGAAAACCTCTCCCTTAAAGATCCAGGTCTTGACGCCGATGATTCCATACGTGGTCTTGGCCTCAGCCAGGCCAAAGTCGATATCGGCTCGCAGGGTGTGAAGGGGAACTCGACCCTCGCGGTACCATTCATAGCGGGCCATTTCTGCGCCTCCGAGTCTTCCGGAGACCGCTATTTTAATTCCCTTTGCCCCTAACTTGATGGCGGAGGAGACCGCTTTCTTCATCGCCCTTCGGAATCCAACGCGGCGTTCGAGTTGAAGAGCCACATTCTCGGCCACGAGCTGGGCATTGACCTCTGCCCTTTTCACTTCCTGGATATTGACGATGATCTCCTTCTGGGTCATCTTTTGAAGCTCTTTTTTGAGGTTCTCCACCTCAACTCCCTTTTTTCCGATAATGATCCCTGGTCGGGCAGTCCAGATGGACACTTTGGCTTTTTTCGCTTTACTTGCCGCCCGTTCAATCTCGATCTTTGAGACTCCGGCATGGTAAAGTTTTTTCTTCAGATGGTCGCGGATCCGTATATCTTCAATCAGAAGTTGCGGATAATCCTTTTCTGCAAACCATCGTGAATCCCAGCCCCTGATATATCCCAGTCGAAACCCTATCGGATGAACTTTCTGACCCAAGGTGATCCTCCTTTCACTTCTCATCCAGAACGATGGTGATGTGGCTCGTTCTTTTCCGGATGCTGGTCGCCCTTCCCAGAGCCCGCGGGGTAAACCTTTTCCAGGTCACTCCCTGGTCTACCGAGATCTTCTTCACATAAAGTCGGTCAACATCCACTGTCTTCTTCTGTGTGGCATTGGCAATGACTGATTTCAACACCTTCGTCATCACTCTGGCGGCCGCTTTCTTTGTAAACGCCAGGATGTTGAGAGCCTCTTCTGATCTTTTGCCCCTGATCAGGTCAGCCACCAGCCTTGCTTTTCTGGGTCCCAATCGTACGTATTTTAATTTTGCCCTGACTTCCATTTTCCTCAACCTTTACCCCGTTAGAAGGGCGAATGTCCCTCTAATGGGGTTTACCTTTATGGAGTCTTACCCTTAACCTTTGTCTTTCGATCACCTGAATGACCGTGGAACGTCCGTGTAGGGGAGAATTCCCCCAATTTATGGCCGACCATCTCCTCAGTGACGAAGACTGGAATAAACTTTTTCCCATTATGGACTGCAAAAGTTAAACCGACCATCTCAGGAATGATGGTGGAACGCCTGGACCAGGTTTTGATCACCCTTCCTTCCCTCGTTCTCCGGGCCTCCTCCGTTTTCACTCTTAAATGGGCATCCACAAAGGGCCCTTTTTTGATTGACCGGGCCATTAATCTCTCCTCTTCAGGATATATTTATCCGTCCTTTTATTTTTGCGTGTCTTCCTCTCCGGAACCCCCCATGGCGTACAGGGGTGACGACCTCCGGAACTCTTTCCTTCGCCTCCACCAAGCGGATGGTCGATCGGGTTCATCGCCACTCCGCGAGTAACAGGGCGTCTGCCGATCCATCGGTTTCGTCCTGCTTTCCCAAAAGAAACATTTTCGTGCTCGAAGTTGCTCACCTGTCCAATGGTGGCATAGCAGTCCTGCAGGACAAGCCGTACCTCACCCGATGGAAGTTTGACATGAGCATACTTACCTTCCTTGGCCATCAACTGACCGCTGGTTCCCGCACTTCGAATGATCTGGCCCCCTTTTCCGATTTTCAACTCCACATTGTGGATTAACGTGCCTGTCGGGATGTTTCGCAGGGGAAGGGCATTGCCGGGTTTGATATCAGCGCTGGAACTTGCCATGACCTGATCCCCTACCCTCAATTGATCCGGAGCGAGGATATATCTTTTCTCACCATCCACATAATGGAGCAGAGCGATGCGGGCGGACCGATTGGGGTCATATTCAACGGTTGCCACCTTCGCAGGGATCTCCCTCTTGTTTCTCTTAAAGTCAATGATACGGTACATCCGTTTTGAGCCTCCGCCACGGTGCCAGGCCGTGACTCTTCCGTAACAGTTCCTTCCTCCAGTCTTCCTCATGGGACGAAGAAGGCTTTTCTCCGGTGAGGCAGAGGTGATTTCCTCGAAAGTCGAAACGGTTTGAAACCGTCTGCCAGGGGAAGTGGGTCTAAATTTTTTTAATGCCATCTTTTAACTCCCCAAATCCGAAATTCGAATATCGAAATCCGAAACAAACTCGAATGACCAAAATTTTAAACTCAAAACGAAAAAAACGGTTTTTAATCTTTTGATGTTTTGATTTTCAAAACTGTTTCGATATTCGTGCTTCGTATTTCGAATTTATTGTTTTTATGCTCCTTCAAAGAAGTCGATGCGGTCCCCTTCTCTCAGGGTGACAACAGCCTTCTTCCAGTCGGGCCTCTTTCCATATCTCCTTCCCAGACGCTTTATCTTACCTAATACGTTGAGGGTGCGGACATTGTTGACCTTCACTTTGAAAAGGAGTTCGACCGCCGACTGAATCTCGATTTTATTGGCGTTCCGATCGACTTCAAAGACATATTGATGACCCTCGTCTTTCTGACGGGTGCTCTTTTCAGTGACCAGAGGTCTTCGGATAATTTTCTGCGGCTCTTTCATGAGACCAACATCCCTTCTATTTTTTCGACAGCCGTGGTTAATAAAATCAGGTATTCATGATTCAGGATGTCGTAGACATTGAGGCTATTGTAACGGAGGACCTCGATGCCGGGAATATTTCGTGCTGACCGTTCCAGGAAAGTATGCTTGTCATCCGTCACGATGAGGGCATTCTCTGCATTAAACCTCTTTAGAATTTCAAGGACCTGCCGGGTTTTAAACCCTTCAAGCGGAAACTCGTTGAGAAGAATCAGTTTGCCTTCTTGACGCTTTAAACTGAGAGCGGACCAGAGGGCAACCCGCCGTGCCTTTTTGGGAAGGGAGAAAGAGTAGTCCTTTGGCATGGGGCCGAAAATGGTTCCGCCCCCTCTCCAGAGAGGAGAACGCCGGCTTCCTGCCCGGGCATTTCCGGTTCCTTTCTGTCGATACGGTTTGGCTCCACCACCACGGATAAGGGCTCGGTTCTTCGTGGCGGCGGTCCCTTTTCTCTGTGAAGCAAGGTGGCTGCGCACAGAATCATAAAAGAGGGAAGGATTGATCTTTGCGTCAAAGATCCGATCGTTCAGTTCGATCTCCCTCACTTTCTGATGGTTGATGTCATAGACGGCTAATAGGCTCATCTCATCCCTTTCCTTATGCAGATGCTGCAGCAGATCTCTTCTCTTTTGTGGCGCTTCGAATGAGGACCCATCCGCGAGGACCGCCAGGAACGCCTCCCCGTAAGAGCAGAAGGTTCTGATCTTCTCTCACTTCCAGGATCCTGATGTTCTGAATCGTTACACGATGATTTCCCAGATGGCCGGGCATCTTCAGGCCTTTAAAGGTATGGTGAGGGTAAGTGGCCGATCCTACCGATCCGCCATGCCGAAAATACTCATGGGTACCATGAGATCCCGGAGAACCATGGAATCCATGCCGTTTTATTACTCCTGCAAATCCTTTCCCTTTGCTCAACCCGGTGACATCGACGACATCGCCTGGCTTAAAGAGCTGTCCGACATTGATCTCCTGGCCTAACTCAAACCCTTCGGTGCTCTCCATACGGAATTCCTTCAGGTGAGTGACCGGAGTGATGCCTGCTTTTTTGCAATGGCCGGCAAGAGGTTTCTTGACGCTTTTTTCTCTCTTCGGAAGAAAGCCGATCTGAAGGGCTTCGTATCCCTCTTTCTCTTTCGTCTTTTTCTGGGCAACCCAGCAAGGTCCGGCTTCGATGACCGTGACCGGAACGACGGAGCCATCCTCCTGAAAGATCTGAGTCATTCCTATTTTTCTACCGATAATTCCGAGTGTCTGTTTCATGATCTTTCAATCCCTTATAGTTTAATCTCCACATCGATCCCGGCTGCCAGGTCGAGTTTCATCAGTGCATCCACGGTCTGCTGAGTTGGCTCGATGATGTCGAGAAGGCGCTTGTGGGTTCGAATTTCAAACTGTTCCCTCGATTTTTTATCCACATGGGGAGACCTCAACACGGTATAACGATTGATCTTTGTGGGAAGGGGAATAGGACCTGCAACACTGGCGCCGGTTCGCCGGACTGTTTCGACGATCTCAGCCGTTGACTTGTCGAGCAGTTTATGGTCATAAGATTTAAGGCTGACTCTGATCTTCTGAGCTGTCATTCCATTACCCCTTTCCTTCTCACATACCGTCTATTCGAGGACATCGCTGATGACGCCAGCGCCCACCGTCCGTCCACCCTCGCGTATCGCAAACCTCAACTCCTTCTCCATCGCTATCGGCGTGATCAACTCCACCGATAACGACACGTTGTCCCCGGGCATCACCATCTCCACGCCATCAGGCAACGTCGCCACCCCCGTCACATCCGTCGTCCGAAAGTAAAACTGAGGCCGATACCCATTGAAAAACGGCGTATGCCGCCCCCCCTCTTCCTTCGTCAGAATATAGGTCTCTGCCTTGAATTTCCGATGCGGCGTTATTGAACCAGGCTTCGATACCACCTGCCCTCGCTCCACCTCTTCTCGCTTCACTCCTCGAAGCAAGATCCCCACATTGTCTCCCGCCTGACCCTGATCCAATATCTTACGAAACATCTCCACCCCCGTACAGACCGTCTTAAGCGTGTCTCGTATCCCCACCACTTCCACTTCTTCTCCCACTTTGATCATCCCTCGCTCCACTCGCCCCGTTACCACGGTCCCTCGCCCTGAGATCGAAAAAACGTCTTCCACCGGCATCAAGAAGGGCTTGTCCACTTCTCGCACAGGCTCGGGGATTGAGGTATCCACCGCATCCATCAGTTTCAGTATCCCACTACACCACTGACATTCCACTTTCCCACACCCACATTCCAAGGCTTTTAGCGCTGATCCCCTTATCACCGGGGCCACATCTCCAGGAAAGTCATACCCAGACAGAAGTTCTCTTACTTCTAACTCCACCAAGTCCAATAGCTCCGGGTCTTCTACCATGTCCACTTTGTTTAAAAAGACCACGATATAGGGCACTCGCACCTGTTTGGCCAACAGCACATGCTCCCGCGTCTGGGGCATCGGCCCATCGGCTGCCGATACCACCAGGATCGTCCCATCCATCTGCGCTGCTCCCGTGATCATGTTTTTGATGTAGTCCGCATGCCCAGGACAATCGATATGCGCATAGTGCCGCTTGGCTGTCTCGTATTCCACGTGCGCAATGGCAATCGTCAATCCACGCTCTTTTTCTTCTGGCGCCTTGTCGATCTGGTCAAACGCCATATACGAGGCCAACCCTTTGCCTGCCAATACTTTCGTGATGGCTGAGGTTAGCGTCGTCTTCCCATGATCCACATGCCCAATCGTCCCAATGTTCACATGCGGCTTCGTCCTCTCAAATTTCGGCTTCGACATGGCTTAATCCCTCCTTGTCTCTGGCTGCTCTCAGGCAACCTTTCTCAATTCTGAAAGGATCTCCTCACTCACGGATGCAGGCACCGGCTTGTAATGTGAGAATTGCAGGGTGAAGGTCGCCCTTCCCTGTGTGAGGGATCGAAGGTCGGTAACATATCCAAACACATTGGCCAGAGGAACCTCTCCGGTGATCACATTGGTTCCCTTACGATATTCGATTCGTGTCGTCTTTCCTCTTCTGGAGTTGAGGTCGCTCACCACCTGTCCCACAAACTCCTCTGGTGTGATAATCTCAATCGACATCAGAGGCTCAAGCAGGATAGGATTGGCGCGCCGGGCTCCTTCTTTAAATCCCATGGATCCGGCGATCTTGAAGGCCATTTCAGAGGAATCGACATCATGATAGGATCCATCAAAGAGGGTCACTTGAACATCGACCATAGGAAACCCAGCGAGAACACCTTTTTCCATTGCTTCTACAACTCCCTTTTCGATGGCAGGTATGTATTCCTTTGGAACAGAGCCTCCCACAATCTTGTTAACGAATTCAAAACCCTTTCCAGGAGACTGCGGTTCGAGGGTCAACCACGCATGTCCATATTGACCCCTTCCACCTGACTGACGTATGAAACGGCCTTCAGACTTGACCGTTTTCGTAATCGTCTCGCGATACGCGACCTGGGGTCTGCCTACATTGGCTTCAACCTTGAATTCCCTCAGAAGCCGATCGACAATGATTTCGAGATGGAGCTCGCCCATCCCGGAAATAATGGTCTGGCCTGTCTCTTCATCGGTCTTCACTTTGAATGAGGGATCTTCGAGGGTCAGTTTGTGGAGGGAGACTCCTAATTTTTCAATATCGCTCTTTGTCTTAGGCTCCAGAGCAACGGCGATGACTGGCTCGGGGAAGTTCATTGATTCGAGGATGATGGGTTCTTTTTCTGTACAGATGGTATCGCCGGTGGTGGTATATTTGAGGCCTACAGCGGCAAAGATGTCTCCTGCCGATACTTCATGGATCTCTTCCCTTTTGTTTGCATGCATCTTTAACAACCGGCCGATCCGTTCCTTTTTCCCCTTACCGGGATTGAAGACGAAATCGCCCGATTTGAGCGATCCGGAATAGATTCTAAAAAAGGTGAGCTGGCCGGTATAGGGGTCGCTCATAATCTTAAAAGCAAGCGCTGAGAGAGGATGCCCGTTGTTAGCCGAAAAGGCTTTCTCCGCTCCTTCGAGGTCAATCCCTTTCACTGGAGGTAGATCAAGCGGAGAAGGGAGATAATCGATAATCGCATCGAGCAGAGGTTGGACCCCCTTATTTTTAAAGGCTGATCCGCAGAGTACCGGCGTTCCTTTTAGTTTGAGGGTTGCCTCTCTGACCGCCTGTTTAATTTCAGGGATAGATACTTCCTTGCCCTCTATGAACTTCTCCATCAAGGAATCATCCATTTCTGAAAGCCTTTCGATGAGAAATTCTCTCCGCGTTGCAGCTTCAGTTTGATAATCCTGAGGGATGTCGGTGGTGTCAAAATAGGATCCCTGGGTGTCCGGATCGAATAGAAGGGCCTTCATTGAAACAAGATCAATCACTCCCTGAAAATCTTCCTCTTTTCCGATTGGAATCTGAAGAGGAAGAGGGGTGATCTTGAGACGATCGATCATCATCTGAAGGCAGGTGTCGAAATCTGCTCCTACCCGGTCCATCTTGTTGACAAAGGCAATCCGGGGTATCTCATACTTATCAGCCTGTTTCCAGACCGTTTCCGATTGAGGTTCCACTCCTCCGACCGAGCAGAACACCGCAATCGCTCCATCCAATACCCGGAGAGACCGCTCTACTTCGATCGTAAAGTCCACATGGCCGGGTGTGTCAATGATGTTGATCCTGTAATCCTTCCAGAAGCAGGTCGTAGCCGCAGAGGTAATGGTAATCCCTCTCTCCTTCTCCTGCTCCATCCAATCCATCGTGGCAGAGCCGTCATGGACCTCTCCCATCCTGTGGGTGACACCGGTATAGTAGAGGATACGCTCCGTGGTCGTTGTCTTTCCCGCATCGATGTGGGCCATGATGCCAATATTTCTGGTCATCTCTTTTAAAACGTTTGACACCGAAAACCTCTTAACGATTTGAGTCACGCGCATTGCGTGATTGAAATTCAAAATTATGGAAAACAGGTTGAGGTTAAGATTGAGATTGAAGGGGGAACTAATTAAATCCTAAACCTTATCCTTGACCTAAACCTTTCACCCACCCAGTACCAATTGGAGCTGAATGGAATTGATATTAAACAGTTACCAGCGGTAGTGAGCAAACGCCTTGTTGGCTTCTGCCATCTTGTGGGTATCCTCTCTCTTTTTAACAGAGGCCCCACGGCTATTGGCTGCATCGATTAATTCAGCGGAAAGTTTCTCTTTCATCGTCTTTTCCGAGCGCTGTTTTGCATAACCAATGATCCATCGAATCGCTAAAGATGTTTTCCGGCTTGGCCTCACCTCTACCGGCACCTGATAGGTGGCACCGCCGACCCTCCGGGGTCTTACCTCGATCATCGGCTTCACATGATCCATCGCCTGGTTAAAGATTTTGATTGGATCAGATTGAGTCTTGTCTTTAATGAGATTAAGGGCTCCATAAAAGATCCCTTCTGCCACGCTCTTCTTCCCTTCGCGCATGATGCCGTTGATAAACTTGGCGATCATCACATCACGATATTTCGGATCTGGCAATATCTCTCTCTTTCTTACTTCTCTTTTTCTGGGCATAACTACTCCTTCTTCCTATATTCAGCCATACTCAAAGAGAGGTTGTTACTTGGGTTTCTTGGCTCCGTACCTTGAACGTCCCTGTTTGCGGTCTTGTACCCCTACCGCATCGAGGGTGCCCCGAATGATATGGTATCGAACTCCTGGCAGGTCCTTAACTCTTCCTCCACGGATGAGAACGACGGAGTGTTCCTGAAGGTTATGCCCGATTCCTGGGATATAAGCCGTCACTTCAATCCCATTGGTCAATCGTACACGGGCAACCTTTCGAAGAGCGGAATTTGGCTTCTTAGGTGTTGTGGTATAAACTCGAATACAAACCCCCCTTTTTTGGGGCGATCCTGTTAGAGCAGGGGCAGAGGTCTTACTTTTTACCGCACTTCTTCCAATTCGAACCAATTGACTAACTGTTGGCATTTATCTCCTCATTAAACAGAACTAATAATTTCAATAAGTTACAAACTCAATAGATTGAACAAGAGTTTAAGGCGAAAAAACTTTATAATATTATCTGAAAAAAAGCTGTTTGTCAATATTTTTTTAATTATAATTGTAACCCCTCAGTTACGGGGTGCAATTAAGAAGGGCTTGCGTTCTGATTCTCCGTGTGTTAAACATGAATCATGAACGAAACGATCAAGTATCGGGGTAAGGTTTTTGGCCCAAGAGAGATCAATGAGATCAAAGAATTCATAGCAGCCCATTTTGATAGAAGCCGATGGTTCATCTCCAGAGAGTTATGCCGAAGGTGGGGTTGGACTCAACCCAACGGCGTTCTGAAGGATATGGTCTGTCGGGGGTTATTGTTGCGCTTAGAGGCCCAAGGGCTTATAAGGCTTCCTCCACGTGGTAAAATCCCTCCCTACCATTTATCTCCGCGTAAGAGGCCTGCAACGGTCCAGATTGATCAGAGTTCGGTGGAGGCCAAATTATCTGATCTGAGGCCCGTTGAACTTGTTCAAGTTCGACGGACTCCTCTCCAAAAGGTCTATAACGGCTTAATTGAACAACATCACTACTTAGGGTATACCCGACCCGTGGGAGAGCATCTGGAGTATCTTGCCATGGCCCAGGGTCGAGTGATTGCCTGTTTGGGATGGTGTTCGGCTCCGCGTCATATCGGGTGTCGAGACCGTTATTTAGGATGGAGCCGGGAGCAACGGACCAAGTATCTTTCTCGGGTGCTCATCAATACCCGGTTTCTCATCTTACCTTGGGTCAAGGTTCCTCATTTAGCCTCTCATCTTTTAGGATTGATGGTTCGAAGGCTTTCACGGGACTGGCAGGAAGTTTATCATCACGAGGTGGTCTGGCTGGAGACCTTTGTCGATCCTGAACGGGGGTTTTCGGGGACTTGCTATAAAGCGGCCAATTGGATTTCTTTGGGACAGACGACCGGACGAGGGAAGAACGACCAGACTCATCGTGCCAACCGGAGTCTCAAAGAGGTCTTGGGTTACCCCTTAAGAAGAGATTTTCGGGAGGCCCTTTATGCTCAATAACTGTGAGGGGTGTCTCCAGAAGCAGCGCCAGATCGACCAACTTCTTGAAGAGGTCCAACGTTTAAAGGCAAAGCTCCGATACCAAGAGCGAAAAGGACAAGAAGGGTTCTTTGGGGCTTCGACGCCTTCCTCCAGCGTTCCCTTTAAAACCAATGCCTCTGAGGAAAAGAAAAATCACAAAGGAGGAGCTCGTCCCGGTCATACGGGTCATGGCCGAAAAGCTCACTCCCAAGACACGGCAGACCAAGTTATCCCGATCGATGTGGGAGCGATTTGTCCGGATTGCGGAGGATCGCTGAAGGTAAAACGAATAAAAGATCGGACCGTGATTGAAAGTCAGCCCGTTAAACCCAAGAAGATTCTCTACCACCTTTACCATAAAGAGTGTACGAATTGCCACCATGTGTTCCAGGCGAAGGCTCCTTCGGTCCTACCCAAAGCTCTCTACGGCAACCAGATCACGGCTCAGATGGCGGTGATGCATTATTTTCATGGAATCCCCATGGGGCGAATCTGTGAAATGACCGGCATCCCGTTGGGGAGTTTAGTCGACCTGTTCCATCGCCTTTCAGGCTATTTTACTCCCCTTTTGGACCTCCTCAAGCACCAATACAGACGCTCTCCGGTCAAACATGCGGATGAGACGGGCTGGCGCAATGACGGCCAAAGCGGGTATGCATGGTTATTCTGCACTCCGCAGATCAGCCTCTTCTCCTTCCAAAACACCCGATCCGCCAGTGTGCCCCGAAGTATCTTCGGAGAGAAGAAACTGCCCGGAGTGTTAGTGGTGGACCGTTACAATGCCTATAACAAAGTCCCCGCTCTCCTTCAATATTGTTACGCGCATCTACTTCGAGATGTGGAGAAATTGGCAAAAGACTTCCCAGACTCTCCTGAAGTTCAAGTCTTTGTCAGCGTTCTGGCTCCGCTTCTCTCCCAAGCCATGCATTTAAGGACCCAGCCCTTATCCGATGCACAATATTACCGGCAAGCCAAAGAGATCCAGAACAAAATCATCAAGGTAACGAAAAGCCCCGCTCAACATCTCGCGATTCGGGCGATGCAGGATCTGTTCTCGACGAATCAACACCGGTTATATCATTGGGTCCGCGACCGACGTGTCCCACCAGACAATAATCTGGCCGAACGAGATCTCCGCCCTACTGTAATTGCCAGAAAAATAAGTTTCGGGAGCAGTTCCGATGCCGGATCTAAAACACGCTCCGTCCTGATGTCCGTCCTTCACACGTTGAACAAACGCCGAGCCGGTCAATCCCTCGAATCCATCTTTAAGAACCTCCTCGACGATATCGCCAAGATTCCCTCGCTTCAGATAGCCTCTCTTTTCCCTCTGCCAAAATCTATACCCCGTAACTGAGGGGTTACTTATAATTTATAATTAATTTTAATTTCAGGCTGGAATTGATCGGGAGGAGTTGTCACGAAGGTTTTTATTAGATTAAGATATTTTATACATTTTTTCAACACTAAAGCTTTTATATAGAAGGCCGAATTTAGTTATAACATCTTGTTATTATTGTGTATTACATAATCTGACGGTTAATATTCGTAGCGCCAATGGCCTGGAATCCATACCTTTTCCTATCCATAAGGGGTCCATCTCTCCCCCTTATAACCAGGAAACCAAGCCCTATAAACATATTCATATTTACTCTAATTGTGAACCTTTTTGTCTATTTAGACGAAAGAAAGATGGTATTTATTTAGGGATATAGTAAAATTGACACCTGATATTATTGAATCATATAATAGAAGCCGATTCAGAAGGATTTTAGTCAACGGGATCATGTATCAAGAGCGAACCTACCGCAACATTGTCAGAACCGACGATCTTGTCCAATTCAAGGTGATCGTTAAAGAAACTGATCTTCTTATTCGGGCAAAGAAAGATCTTTCACAAGAGGCGAAGGAATCGGTGATTAAATACCGAAACCAACTTGAAACCTATATCGCTATCAATCCTATTTTTGAAAAAAGCCTTATCCCTGTTGAGGAAGCCCCTCATGTACCCGAAATTATAGAGGAAATGATTCGAACGTCCAGCCTCGCCAGAGTTGGCCCGATGGCAGCAGTAGCCGGAGCAATGGCCCAGTCCGTTTCAGAGGATCTGCTTCGATTTTCTGACGAGGTGATCGTTGAAAACGGGGGGGATATCTACCTGGTCACCTCTAAGGAACGAACCGTTGGAATCTACGCAGGCCTTTCTCCGCTCAGCATGAAGGTCGGGATCATGATCAAACCCAAAGATTCCCCCATTGGTATCTGCACCTCTTCTGGTACGGTTGGTCCCTCCCTCAGTTTTGGAAAAGCGGATGCGGTTTGTATCCTCTCAAAATCCACAGCGCTTGCCGATGCAGCAGCCACAGCAGTCGGAAATGTTGTTCGGGAGAAGAAGGATATCGAGCGGGGATTGGAAAGGGGGCAGGAGATCGAAGGAGTCTTGGGAATATTGATCATCATCGGAGAGAAGATGGGAGTCTGGGGAAAGATCAGGCTGATCAGACTTTGATATTTTAAAATGAAGACCATTGCCATTGCTACGCTCGGATGTAAAGTGAATCAGTATGAATCAGAAGCCCTGATGGCTGATCTGGAGGAAAGGGGTTATCGCCTCGTTCCCTTCGGAAACGGAGCGGAGATCACCATCATCAATACCTGCACCGTCACTCATCGAGCTGATTTTGATTCGAGGCAGATGGTTAGGAAAACCCTTCGAAAGAATCCGGATTCATGCATCATTGTGACCGGATGTTATTCTCAGGTAACCCCCGAGGTTTTTTCAGAAATGAAGGGGGTCCGATATCTTCTCGGAAATAGAGAAAAGACCCAGATTCCTGACCTGCTCCTACTAATGGATAAAGGTGAGCTTCCGCTTGTCCAGGTCAGTGACATCCAGAGAGAGAGGATCTTTTCAGAGACCCCTGTCCATACGTTTCGTCGCCACACGCGGGCCTTTCTCAAGATTCAGGATGGATGTGATGGACGATGCTCCTATTGCATCGTTCCCTTTGCGAGAGGGCCTTCGAGGAGCCTTCCTCCTGGAAGGATCCTTGAACATCTAAGAGCATTAAAAGAGAAGGATTTTAAAGAGGTCGTGCTTACTGGCATTCACATCGGCTCCTACGGTTTGGATCTTCAGCCTCTGTTCTCCCTTGAAAAATTGCTCCAACAAATCGAGAGGGAAGATACCCCACGTCGGATTCGACTCAGTTCGATTGAACCTCTCGATTTTTCACCCGGTCTCATCTCCATCCTGTCGCAGTCAAACAAAGTATGCCCTCACCTCCATATCCCCATCCAGAGCGGAGATGAGCATATCCTGAAAAGAATGAACAGAAATTATAACCCTCTCTTCCTCAAAGGTCTCGTTCAGGAATGGCATCAGAGGATTCCGGAGATCTCCATCGGTGCGGATGTGATCGTTGGATTTCCTGGAGAGACAGAAGAGCAATTTGAGAACACTTATCAATTAATCGAATCCCTGCCCATCTCTTACCTTCATGTTTTTCCCTTTTCAAAAAGGAAGGGGACGGTTGCGGCCCAGATGGACCAGCAGGTCAACCGGAGGGAGGTCAAGCAGAGGGCAGGGGCAATGAGAGAACTGGGGAGGCAGAAACGACACTCTTTCTATAACAAGTTTCTCCATCAAGAGTTAAGTGTGTTAGTGGAGGATCGAAGAGAGAAACGATCAGGGAGATGGAGAGGCCTTTCGAGAAATTACATTCCTGTTATTCTATCAGGTTCTGAAGATTTAAACCTGGCCAATCAGGAAAAGAGGGTGGTGGTATTGGAATCGAATGATCGGGAAGTGATTGGCAGAGTGGCGGAGGGTTTTTATGGATGAAGAGAGGCTGGCCCTTTTAAAGGAGCTGGAAGAACGGGTGGGTTATCAATTTCAGGAGGCCGTATGGCTGGATCGGGCACTCACCCATAAGTCTTTCGTCCATCAGACCAACACTGCGAACAAAGTTTCCAATGAGGTCCTGGAATATCTTGGTGATGCGGTTCTCAACCTTGCCGTCAGCCACCTTCTTCTCAAGGAATTTCCAGAGGCCCAGGAAGGAACACTCTCGATGTGGAGGGCCCATCTTGTCAAACGGAGCTCTCTCGCCTTTTTTGCCAAACAACTTCGATTGGATCAATATCTCCTTTTCGGGAAGAGTGAGATCTTGGATGGCGGGGCAAAAAAAGCTTCGATTCTGTCCAATGCTTATGAAGCCGTTATCGGAGCTGTTTATATGGATTCCGGATTTGATCAGGCCCTGAAGGTCGTCCAGAGTCATGTTAGCCCCTATCTTGGATCAGATAATTTTCCCCTCCTTTCTAATGATTACAAGAGCCTGCTTCAGAAATTTTCACAGAAAGCCAATGGACTTACTCCCCAATATCATGTCCTGAAAGAGTCAGGACCCGAACACGAAAAACAGTTCCAGGCTTCGGTAATGATCGGAGGAGAGGTGAAGGGGACAGGATGGGGAAAAAGCAAGAAGCAGGCCGAGCAGGAAGCCGCCCGAAACGCCCTCGGCAAATTAGAAATTCAGAACAAGGAGTCCGATATGGTTGAAATTCAAAACACTAAACTCTAAATCCTAAATAAATCCAAAATATAAAACTCAAAATGAGAATATACAGTTTTGAGTTTTTGACTTTGGAAATTTGAGTTTATTTAGAGTTTATAGTTTTGTGTTTAGAGTTTAATATCTTTGTCTCGCATTGACGCTCTTGGGAAGCTTCACCCGATATTTTGATTGAATGACGACTCCACGGATCATTCCTATTTTTCTTCCTCATCTGGGCTGCCGCGAGCGTTGTCTCTTCTGTAATCAGAAGACAATGGTGAGAGAAGTTCCTTCTCCCCAAAAAGTCCACGAATTTATTCAAGCCTCTCTTCACCATTTCTCTTCTCACGCAGAGGAAAGAAAGAGGCAAGTTGCATTTTATGGAGGAAGTTTTACGGCAATGAGGTGCGAGGTTCAGATGTCCTATCTGAACGAGGTCCAGCCTTTTATCGCTACTGGTAAAATTAATTCTATCCGTCTCTCCACTCGACCCGATGCCCTGAGCGAAGAGACGCTTGCTATGTTGAGAGAATATGGGGTTAAGACCGTTGAAGTTGGAGTCCAGTCAATGGTGGATGAAGTCCTGCATCTGTCGAAGAGGGGACATACTGCAGAAGACTCAGTCTCTGCTATCTCGCGATTAAAGCGCAGAGGTTTTGAGGTGGGTGTTCACCTGATGATCGGGCTTCCAGGTGACACCTGCGATAAATTTTTGCAGTCCCTTGATCAGATCATTGGTCTCAAGCCAGATTTTGTGAGAATCCACCCTACGCTGGTGCTCAAAGGCGCATCACTTGAACAACTCTGGAAATCAGGAGAATATTGTCCTATGATGATGGATGAAGCTGTAGAATGTCTTAAAAAAGGTATTCTCAAGCTGGAGAAAGCCTCCATCCCTGTTGCACGCGTCGGTCTTCAGCCAACCAAAGAGTTAGAGGAACATCTTTTGGCTGGACCTTTTCATCCTTCATTGCATCAATTTGTCGATTCGGCTATCTTTTATGAGATGGCAGAGGAGTTGCTCCGGAAGTATCCGAATGGATTGAATCCTGTTTTCGTCTGCAATCCAAAGGACCTATCCAATCTGAAAGGCCAGAAGAATGGGAATATCCTCAGGTTAAAAAACCATTTCAATTTGAGCGATATTTTTATCTTCGGTAGGGAGGATGTCCCCAGAGGAAGGCTCGCACTTCAAACTAGAGCAGAAGAGGTTTTTATTGATAAAAAGTCACTTGATTAGGTCTTTTTCTTCTCACGGCTTTTGATTCGACAAGGTCATGCTGTTGATTCTGCTCGTCTCAAAAAGTTTGCTCATATTTATACCCATGTCCTAAAGTTCGATAATATTGAATTGTTCTTGGTGGAAACCAGATTTGGCCTTGATGACAATCTTCTTTTTCAACTTTTTCTCTAATTCTTCTACCCTTGCCCTTTCCTCTTCAAAGAGCAAGTCTGCCACCTCCGGGTGCGCTTCAACCATGATGCTATGCCCTCCAAGTTCAGAGGAGGTCCGCTCAATTTCACGGAAGATGTCGTAACAGACCGTGATCTTCGATTTGATATGCCCTCCTCCTTCGCAATAGGGACATGGTTCTCCAAGAACCCTTGAGATATTTTCCCGCGTCCGTTTCCGGGTCATCTCCACGAGCCCCAGTTCGGAAATCTTAAAGATGTTGGTCTTTTGGCGGTCTTTTTTAATGGCCTCCTCAAGGGCCTGATAGACTTTCTCCTTATCTCCTTCTCTCTCCATATCGATGAAATCGATGATGATGATCCCCCCGATATTGCGGACCCTCAACTGGTAAGCGATCTCTTTGGCGGCCTCAAGGTTTGTTTTCAGAATCGTATCGGCAAGATTTCTTTTGCCCACGTACCGACCCGTGTTCACATCAATGACCACCATGGCTTCGCTGATATCGATAATGATGTAACCTCCTGATTTGAGCCAGACCTTCCTTCCCAGGATCTTATCGATCTCCATCTCAATACTATAGGCATCGAAGATAGGTTCTTTTTCCTCGTAATGGAGAATTTCATACTTTTGTTTAGGCATATAGGTATTGATGAAAGAGACAATATTTTCATATTCTTCTTTCGAATCGATGATGATCCGGTTGATTTGCGGGGAGAGAAGGTCACGGATCATTCTTAGGATCAAGGTCAGATCGCCGTGGATGAGAGAGGGGACAGAGGCATTTTCCTTTTTCCTCTGGATGTTGCCCCAGATCTGAAGAAGAAAATCCATATCATTTCGAATCTCATCGGGCTCCGAACCTTCGCTCGCTGTGCGGACAATGATGCCACCTGAAGGGGGTTTGACAGACTGGGCAATCTCCCGCAATCTTTTTCGTTCCTTCTCGTCTTTGATCCTGCGAGAGACACCCACGTGATCCACCGTAGGCATGAAGACAAGGTGTCGGCCCGGTAGCGTAATGTGGGAGGTAATTCGGGTGCCTTTGGTGCCAAGGGGCTCTTTCGAAACCTGAACCAACACCTCCTGGCCTTCAAAGAGAAGATCCTGGATCTGTGAGGGTGCATTCAGATAATTACTCATCTCCATACCCAAAAAACCCATTTCCTCATATTCTTCCATCCCTCCATAAACGTCGGCGACATAGAGGAAGGCGGCCTTCTCCAGCCCGATGTCAACGAAGGCGGCTTGCATACCCGGCAAAACCTTGACAACCTTCCCCTTATAAATATTTCCGATGATGCCACGGTCTCGTGTGCGCTCAATATGGAGTTCTGCAAGGACCCGATCTTCCAGAAGGGCAATCCTTGTTTCCTGAGGCGTCACATTGATCACAAGTTCATTAGCCATAAGTGGCTCCTTTTAAGTCGCAAATCCGAATTTTCAAAATTCAATTTTAAACATTCATTTGTTTGAACATTTGAAATTGTTTCGAATTGGTCCTGCTGGACGCTTCGCCCGTGCTTCGGATTTCGAAATTCATTCTACCTTGATGACCCTGCATTGAGCCAGTGCTTCTCCCTTTAATCCTAGCAGGGCTTCTAGTGCCTCAAGAGGTTTTGCCGTCTTTCCGCTAAGACTCCGGAGGACAAGCTCTAACTCCAAGCCCGCAATGTCCCCTGATTCTCCGGTTTCCTCCCTTACCTCCGCTCTCTCGATCAGGGGAAGAAGATCGATCCTCCTCTTCTTCTCCTTTCTCTCCTGCAGGATGAATAGTTCTCCTTTCTCCAGAGCCTTTTTCAGTCTCGATTGGGCTTCTTCTTTTGAGAGGAGACGATCGAGGTAGATTCGATAAACGGACCTATCAGGAGGAGACGAAGACGCAAAGGGAAGCAGGACTTCCCTGGCCTCAATGATTTCAATTCCGTCCGGAAGGCTCCGATTGAGCCTATCTATCAATTCATCTGAAGCGATCCTTCCTTCCAGTTCGATATCAACGATCTCTCGCAGGCTTTCCACACCCACTGGAAGGGCCTTTTCAAAAATGATTTTCGGCATCGGATGAAATCCCTCGGAGTGATGCAAAGAAAGGCCAGCCCTCTTTGCCGACCGATAGAAGAGATGCGCCAGTTCAAGGTGACTGATGAACCTGACCTCCCCTTTTTTGACAAAGGTTAACCGAAATTTCATCCTGAGACCTTTCTTTCGAATCTCGCTCCTCTCCTTTTTTTGTGGTGCATCTTTTGGTAAAGGACGCCCTTCCCTCACAGTGATCTCTTTCCCATCACAGAGGCTGCAGCGATGACAATCCCCGGCTGAGCAGGAAGGAGTGATCTCCTCTTTGAGGCTTCTCTGATATTCCTTCCATAAGAAATCGGATCCGACTCCTGTTTCGATGAAAGACCAGGGAAGTGTTTCTTCAAAATTCTTTTTCCGGGTATAGAAGGTCATCTCCAGCCCTGCCTTCTCAAAGGCTTTCTCCCAGAGATCATATCGAAACTGATCACTCCAGCCATCGAATCGACATCCCAACCGATGGGCCTCGACCAGTGAGCGCGATAAATTTCGATCTCCCATGGAGAAGACACCCTCGAGGAAACTGAGGTGAGGATCCTGCCATTTGAGACGGATCTTTTTCCCCTTGACATGTTCCTTTAAAAACTGGAGTTTCCCTTTCATCACTTCAAGAGAAATTTGTGGTTCCCATTGAAAAGGGGTGTGAGGCTTGGGCACAAAGGTGGAGACGCTCACGCTGATCTGAGGATGGATTTTCTGACGTTCTCCAAGAGAGGAGATCCTTCTGGAGAGGTCGATGATACCTCTCAAGTCCTCCTCCCTCTCAGTGGGAAGGCCCATCATAAAGTAGAGTTTGAGATTCTTCCAGCCCATGGAGAAAAGTTCGCTTACTCCACGAAAGAGGATGGCTTCATCCAACTCTTTATTGATCACCTTTCGTAGCCGTTCTGTTGCGGCCTCGGGTGCAATGGTGAATCCTGTTTTCCGGACCCGTTTCACTTCGCCCGCGAGCTGGCCAACAATGCTTTCAATCCTCAATGACGGAAATGAGACTGCGACCTGTTTTGACTCGAATCGGTCCATCAGATTCGAAAGGAGGGGTTTGATGGAAGAATAGTCTCCTGCGCTAAGGGAGAGCAATGAGATCTCTTCGTAGCCTGTCTGTTTCAATGTTCCATTGATGGCCTCCTGAATCGCTTCCGGGTCTCTCTCCCGATAAGGCCGATAGATGAACCCCGCCTCACAAAAACGGCATCCCCGTTTACATCCCCGGGCGACCTCCACACTGAGGCGGTCATGAACGACCCTCATAAATGGAACGATGGGGCAGGTTGGAAAAGGGGCACGGTTGAGGTCGGAGATGAGTCGTTTCCGTATTTTTTTCCCCTGATGGAGACTGGGAATATAGATGCCATTGATTTTAGAGAGCGATTTTAAGAGATCATCCTTTTTTCCGTTCGATTCTTTCCATTGGATCGCCAGATCACAGATCTCAAGGACTACTTCTTCTCCATCTCCAATGACAATAGCATCGAAGAAATCAGCCACAGGCTCAGGATTGAAGGCGGTTGGCCCTCCGGCGATAACCAGCGGAAACCGCTCATCCCGGTCTCTTGAAAAGAGAGGGATGCCGGAGAGATCGAGCATATTGAGGACATTGGTGAAGCTGAGCTCATATTGTAAAGAGAAACCAAGGATATCGAATTGATTCAGAGGTGTGGACGATTCAAGAGAGGAAAGGGGTATTCCTTTCTCCCTTAGAACCTTCTCCATATCAATCCATGGAGTAAAAACCCTTTCGCAGGACACTCCGTTCTTTGAGTTAAGGATATGATAAAGGATTTGGATGCCGAGGTGGGACATCCCCACTTCATAGACATCCGGAAAGGCAAAGCAGAACTTCAGCTTGACTTTGGAGGGATCTTTTCTGATTGAATTGATCTCCCGGCCCAAATACCTGACCGGCTTTGAAACAAGAGAAAGATACTCTTTCACCAATAACCATCCTAAATCTGTGTAATCGGATCCTAATCAATGTAATCAGAAATTCCCATTCTTCAACATCAAAATAGGAATTTCTCTTTATGTGCTTAAAAATACTATAATTCCCCCAACCTGTCAATTTATGTGGGGTTGCAATTTTCTCTTCCCTAATTTTTCAAAGTGGTATATATTACAGTCGAAAAGTGTCAATGCGAACTATATTTAATTCCAAACAAATAATTCATTCCTAAATTATCTCGTTTCCATATAATATTGTTTAAAGCAATCTCTTCTGGAAAAATATCATGAAATTGGCCCTTTTTGAGCGAAAGAGAGCTTTAAATGGTTTATAGAGCTGGCTGGGGTCAGCCCTTGACACGGGACAGGGCAACCGTGAACCGGGCATATGGGGTCATGATTATTGGGCTTGATGTGATACATAAAAATTATGAAAACTTCAGTCGTCCATGCACGGATTGAACCGCAAACAAAGCAAAAGGCAGAAGACGTCCTTCGGAAACTTGGCGTTACTCCAACGGAGGCTATCCGCATTTTCTACAAACAAATATCTCTTCGTGGGGGTTTCCCTTTCTCGGTCGCTATTCCGAATAAACTTACAGCCTCCACCTTGAAGAAGAGCCGCCGGGGCGAAGACATCCAGGAATTCGAGTCGTTAGAGGCAATGTTCAAGGATTGGGAGAAATGAAGAAAGTCTCCCAGACCACGCAGTTTTCCCGCGATGTCAAACGCATGCGGAAACGCGGTAAGGATCTAAAGAAACTCCAGGAAGTGGTCAAACTTCTGGTTGAGGGCATCCCGCTTCCACCACACCACACAGACCATCCGCTCACAGGAAGTATCCCCCTACCCTTTGTCGATATAAATCAACAAAGGGGGAATTTCCTCTATGGACTCATTGATGGGAGGGGATGAAATTTAATTTCTTTTACAGGATAGTGTTTTGTATTGTAGGTGACAAGAATCAGATCATAGAGAAGACAAGTGCCGGCAATGATCGCGTCCGGTAGATCTAAAGTAACCCCTTTTGCTTTATATTCCCGTATGATTTGAGCCGCTTTCATTGCAATTTCGATATGAACATCAAAAATTTTTAAAGATCTTAAGAAACGTTCAGTCCCTTCCTCCTCCCCTTTCTTCACCCCCAACTGAACTTCCAGGACAGTAAGGGCTGAGCAACCTGGTAGTCCATATCTTTGGATATCTCTAAGCATCTCCGTTATTTCCTTTCTACCTCGAAGATGCCAGATGATCACATCGGAGTCTAAAAGGAATTTGCTCATATTAAAACTCTTTCACCCTTTTTCGGTAAGATTGCCTTTTCTCCCTGATATAGCGCTCCATATCCTTGTTGGTTCTTAATTCAGGATGATTTTGGTCAGTCCATGCCCCATGAGTCTCTTCAAGGGTTTTCAAAAACCTTTCTTTCTCTAGTTTCTCTCGGGCCGCTTCAGCAATAAAAAGACTCCTCTTTTTCTTACCCGCAATTTTATCCACCTCATTAAGGATCTCAATAGGAATAACCAGATGGGCTTTCGATTTCATAAGGGTTACCTCTTATGTACATAAATAGTTCCATATTAAGTATACATTTTTATGGCACTTTGTCAAGATCATAAAATTAAAAAAGCTAATTTGCTTTCCTTTCCTATTTGTGGTATTAAAAATAAAAAATTGAATATGTGTTCAGGTGGCTTGAGGCCCTAAAAGGGAACCCCGTGAGATTCGGGGACGGCCACGCCGCTGTGATCGGGGACGAAACCTGCCAATAACCACTACCCGAAGCCCTGAGCTTGTCGAAGGGGCAGGGTGGGAAGGGACAGGGATGCCTGAAGTACTCGGATGACTTCAGGCCAAGTAGGATGATCCGTAAGCCAGAAAACCTGCCTGAATGCGCTTCACGATTAGGTCTTCGGTGGAAGGCTGTGAAGGGTGACGTCAATCAAACCCGCTCTTTCTCCCGAAGAGCGGGTTTTTTATTTTGAGACTCTTAAGATGAACGGAACCTGGAACTTAAAACTCTTTTTATCTATCTCATTGGGACTCCACCTCTTTGTCCTTTCCCTTCTTTCTATCCTCATGCCGGATTTGAAGATCATTCAGCTTCCACGGTTAGATATTGAGGTCTCCTTTCTTCCTTTTGCCAAGGAGGAGCGGGAGCTTCCCAGAAAAGTGGAAAAGAGGGTTACAGTTCGGAGTTCGCCTGCCCCGATAAAATCGGGGGAGTTCAGGGTTCGGAGTGAAGAGGTAGAGCTAAAGACCGAACCACTCGAATCGGTGAAAATCCATGATGAAAAGAAGGTTGTTCAGACGGAGAGGGTAGAGGTAACTCTTCCCAAGAAACAAGAGGAGTCTGTTGCCACCCCGCCCGTTCAAAGCCAACCCAAAGTCATCTCTGTGAGCGATCTCAAACCATCTCCGCTACAGAGTGAAAACAAGGAAATAGAAATTAAGCAGGAAGAAAGAATCGTTGTCGCATCGCTCGGAAATCCTGTTCCGTCAATAAGTTCCTCTGAAAAGCCTCATACGGCCTTGAGATCTCCGCCCCTCTCTGAGAGTGATATCATCTTTGCTCAACCCCGCTATGCCGAAAACCCCAAACCCCTCTATCCCCGTGAGGCCAAAAAAAAGGGATACGAAGGAGAGGTTCTTCTCAGGGTTGAAGTCTTATCCAATGGGCAGGTGGGGGAGATTGAGGTGAGGCGTTCTTCAGGACATGAGGTTCTGGACCGTTCTGCCATCAAAACCGTAAAACAGTGGAAATTTATCCCTGCCAAAAAGGGTGAAACCCCTGTGCCCATTTGGGTGAATATCCCCGTTGCATTCCAACTTCGATGAGATTCCTATGTCTCCAAGGATAAAGGGCATAATGAAGACGTCATTGCGAGAGGCGAACCCCCCAAGCAATCCCTTAAGAGAGATTGCCACGCTTTCGCTCGCAATGACTTTTCTTTTAACATCTATCATTGGGATGTCAGCTTCCTATGCCGGCAGCTTAACCCTGAAAGATGAAGTTGGAAGGGAAGTGAAGTTTACTTTCCCTCCAAAGCGAGTTGTCTCCCTCGCTCCCAACATCACTGAAATCCTATTCAGCCTTGGCCTCGATGAAGAGGTGGTGGGTATTTCCATCCATTGCAATTACCCTGAAAAGGTGAAAAGCAGGCCGAGGGTCGGAAGCTATATCAGCCTCGATTTTGAAAGGATCATCTCCCTCAAACCCGACCTTATCATTGCCACTGGAGCTGGAAACACAAAGGAGATGGTGGAGCGCCTTGAAAGGCTGGGGTTCCCGACCTTTGTGATTTTCCCGAAAAGATTCGATGATGTCCTTCAGAGTATTCGTCACCTCGGTCAGGTCGTGGCAAAGGAAAAGGAAGCTCTCTTCATGATTGAGTCGATGAACAAGCGGAAAGGAAGAATCATTGAACTAACCAGAGGTCTCCGCCGCCCGAAAGTTTTCCTCCAGATCGGGGAATCACCCATAGTGACGGTTGGGAAAGGAAGTTTCGCTGACGATCTCATCCGTCTGGCAGGTGGGGAGAATGTTGCAGGAAATGATCGCGAGATGTATCCTCGATTGGGAATGGAAGAGATTTTAAAGAGATCGCCGGAGATGATCCTGATCAGTTCCATGAAACCTGGTGGGGATTATGAGAGGGCATTACGGGAATGGGAGCGCTGGAAGACGATCCCTGCTGTAAAACAGGGCAGAATTCACCTGATCGATTCGGATCTAATCGATCGCCCCTCACCCAGAATCATCGATGGACTGGAAGAGATGGCGAGGTTTATTCATCCGGAGCGGTTTAAGAAACCAGTGCAAAATTAGCATTTGAAAATTAGCATTGCAAAATAGAAAATGAACTACCCCGTCGCAAGCAGCGGGGTATCACCTTCTCTTCTTTGCCGTCATTCCGTGCTTGATTTAGCCTGCCCCGCACTTGATGCGGGGGAATCCAGGCGGGTTTTCTGGATACCCCGATTTAATCGGGGTATGACGAATTCGCCGCAAGCAGCGGGGAATATAATCCCAAGAAATTTAAAAATGCTAATTGCTAATTTTTCAATTTGCAATGGAACTCAAATGAAAATCCTTACCCTTAAAAAAGTCCTTACTGTTACCCTTCTCCTCGCTCTTCTCCTGATATTTGTGACTCTGTTGTCGGTGATGGTGGGAAGTGTGAGGGTTGATCCCATACATTCCATCTCTATCCTCCTCCAGCCACTTCTGGGCTTGACAGAGACCGGAACCGAGATGGAGCGGACGATCATCCTCTCTCTCCGCTTTCCCAGGGCCCTGCTCGCTGGGTTGGTCGGCGCAGGGCTCTCTGTTTCTGGCGTCATCTTCCAGGCTCTTTTGAGAAATCCCCTGGCCGATCCCTATATCCTCGGAGTCTCCAGTGGTTCAGCCGTGGGAGCAATCATCGCTATCCTCATAGGGTTGAGCGCTTTCTCCTTTGGTCTTCCCCTTGCTTCCTTTGCAGGCGCATTGATGACGATTTCTTTCGTCTTCTATTTCGGAAAACAGGAGGGGCGGATCCATCCCAACATCCTCCTTCTGGCCGGAGTCATCACAGGGTCATTTCTCTCTGCCATCATTATGTTCTTTCTCTCCATCTCCCAGAAGGAGGAACTCCATACGATCATCTTCTGGTTGATGGGAGACTTCAGCTTTGCCAATCCTCGCTCCATCGGTATCGTATTTCCTTACATTGTGGTGGGCTTTTTAATCCTCTACTGGAGGTCTCGCCATTTAAACCTGATCCTTTCGGGCGAGGAGAATGCCCTGCAATTGGGTGTGAATGTGGAGCGACTAAAAATTGTCTCTTATCTCTCAGCTTCTCTGATTACAGCAGCCTCTGTCTCTATCTGTGGCCTGATCGGTTTCGTAGGCCTGATCATTCCCCATTCCGTCCGACTTCTCTTTGGGCCCGATCACCGGCTTCTTCTTCCTGCTTCAGCCCTGGTTGGTGCATCCTTTCTCATTGCTTCTGACACATTAGCCAGAACGATTCTGGCGCCAGTGGAACTTCCTGTCGGTGTGATCACGGCAGCTTTTGGAGGACCCTTTTTCATCTATCTTCTGAGAAAACGAAAGGTGGTGAAGACGCTTTGATTGATCTTCGTTCCCTCTCTTTCCGTTATCGCCAGGACTGGGTCCTTCAGGATATCTCTTTTCGGATCGAAAAAGGTGAATTCATCGGCGTGATCGGACCCAATGGTTCCGGAAAGTCCACGCTTCTTAAAACCCTTTGCCGCCTCCTCTCCCCTCAAAAAGGGGAAGTCCTGGTCAATTCCACTCCGTTAAAGGATATGAAACAGGGAGAAATAGCGAGAAAAATAGCAGTGGTGCCCCAGGAAGCCTATTCCCTATTTCCCTTCCGTGTGGTAGAAATGGTTCTGATGGGGAGATCACCCTATCTGGGCCATCTCATGTTCGAAGGGTCGAAGGATCTGGAGATTGCCAAGAAGGCAATGGATTGGACGGAGATTCTTCCGATTAGCGAGCGGTCTGTTGATGAACTCTCAGGCGGTGAGCGAAAGAGGGTTTTTATTGCGAGGGCATTGGCACAAGAACCTGAAGTCATTCTTCTGGATGAACCCACGGCAAACCTGGACATCCATCACCAGGTGGACTTTATTGACCTCATCCTGAGCCTTAACCGCGAAAGGGGACTCACGATCGTCATGGCCTCCCATGACCTGAACATCGCCTCCGAATATTGCGACCGGCTCATCCTGCTTCGGGGAGGAAAGATTTATAAGATAGGGCCTCCACGCGAGGTCATTACCCGGGAGAATATTGAGGAGGTCTATGGTTGCAAGGTATGGGTCGATGAGAATCCCATCTCAAAAATGCCCAGAATCACTCTCTTAAAAAAAGGAGAGCACTCCATTGAAACTCTGGAAAGAGATTGAGCAGGCAGGGGATCGGATCAAGAAGGTCGTTCTCCGGACACCGATCATCTACTCTGAGGCACTCTCAAAGCTGACCGGAAAGGAAATCTTCCTCAAGCTGGAGAACCTCCAGAAGACAGGTTCCTTCAAAATCAGAGGAGCCTATTATAAGCTCTCCTGGTTAAGCAGAGCGAAGCAAGGGAGAGAGGTAATTGCCGCATCTGCAGGAAACCATGCTCAGGGAGTTGCTTATGCCTCATCCCTCCTTGGAATTCACTCAACCATTGTGATGCCCGAGGGCGCCCCCCTTGCCAAACAGATGGCTACTCGAGCCTATGGTGGAGAGGTCATCCTCCACGGCCAGAATACGGATGAAGCCCTTTCCCATGCAAGAGAGATGGAAGGGACAGGAAAGATATTGATCCATCCCTTTGACGATGAAGAGGTCATCGCAGGACAGGGAACGATCGGCCTTGAGATCCTCAAGGATGTTCCTGAAGTGGAAGGGATCATCGTTCCCGTTGGCGGCGGAGGATTGATCTCGGGAATCGCCGCCATTGTAAAAAAGAAAAAACCTAAAGTTCAGATCATCGGAGTTCAGTCCAGCCACGCGCCAGCCGCCTTCCGCTCTCTCGAGAGAAAGAGGATCGTGGAGGTAAAGGTCAAACCGACGCTTGCCGATGGGATTGCCGTGGGAAGAATCGGAGAGATCACCTTTCCCATCCTGCAACAGAATGTAGATCATATCGTCACCGTCAATGAAGAGGAGATCGCCTCTGCCATTCTCATACTGATGGAAAGAAAACGGTTGGTAGCGGAAGGCGCAGGGGCAACACCGCTTGCGGCGCTGCTATCGAAGGGAATCAGGGTCAAGCCCAAAAAAATCGTTCTCGTCATCAGCGGAGGCAACATCGATGTCCACCTCCTCGACCGGATCATTGAGAAAGGGCTCACCCGGACCGGAAGGATGGCTCGCTTTGAAGTGCTCTTAAGAGATGTGCCTGGATCTCTCACTAAGTTGACTGGTCTTGTCGCCCAACATCATGCCAACATCCTCCACATTGTCCACGAGCGTGCAGCAATGGATATTCCCATCGGATTCTCAAAAGTGATCCTGATCCTCGAAACCCGCGGTCCCGACCACATCCTGGAGATTAAGAAGGGACTAAATGAAAAAGACTACATTTTCCAGAACCTTAGTTAAAGATTTTTCTGTTGTTTACAAATTCATCTTTTGGTTGTAGTATGGATTTTAAGAAAAGGAGAAAACATGGCTGAAGCAGAGCATACGTTGGCGGTTTTTATCGATTTTGAAAATCTTGCCCTCGGATTCAAGGGAAAGAAGGATAAACGATTCGATATTCAGAAGGTTCTTGAGCGACTAGTCGAGAAGGGGAAGATCATCGTCAAGAAAGCCTATGCCGATTGGGCCGATTATGCGGAGTATAAAAAACCCCTTCACGAAGCGGCCATTGAATTGATCGAGATTCCGAAGCGGGTGATGACCGGAAAGAACTCCGCCGATATTCGCCTCTGTGTGGATGCTATTGACCTCTGTTATTCGAAGGAACATATCGACACCTTTGTCATTGTCTCTGGCGATAGCGATTTTTCCCCCCTGGTCTCGAAATTGAAAGAGAACGGAAAGCGAGCCATCGGCCTCGGGATGAAAGAATCAAGTTCCAATCTTCTGATCGGTAACTGCGATGAATTCATCTACTACGAAGATCTGGAGCGGCCCATTGGAACTCCTCCCAAGATTGAGCAGGACCTACCCGAGAAGAAGAGAGAGGCTTTTCAGCTCCTGGTCGATTCCGTCGTAGCCCTGGTTCGTGAGAATAAGGAGATTCTGTGGTCGTCTATGGTCAAAGAGACGATGAAACGAAAGAAGCCCTCCTTCAACGAATCCTATCACGGCTACCGAACCTTCAGCGACCTCCTGGAAGATGCTCAGAAGGCAGGGATCATTCATCTGAAGACCGATGCCCGAAGTGGAACCTATGTGGTCGTCGGTTTTGGAAAAGAGGAGAGAAGAGGCGAGCCTGAGGAACTACAAGAGAAAAAAGTTGTAAAAGAACGAAAGACACAGAGATCTCGATGGCGGCCAAGACAGAGAAAACCCAAGCCCGCCACCCCCACGATCACATCAGAGGCAAATCATGCTTCCCCTGAAACTCCAAATGTTCAGGAGACAGAACCAGCCGCATAGAATAGAAAGCGATGATTATTACAAGTATCAAGATAGTCCATACGTTGAAAGTACCGAGACCACAACCCATAACCCCTCCTCTACCTCCCCTTATTTTAAGGGGAGGAATACCCCCCTCTTATGTTAAGAGGGGGTGAAGGGGGAGTTATTTCTAATGAATCGTTCCTTCCAAAGATATATCTTCACTACTCTCTTTTTCATCTCGCTAAGTTTCCAGCCTGAATCTTCTTTTGCCTTTCGCGATCTCGGTGTACCGGTAAAGGAAGGAGTCCCGTGGGGGAGCTATGCCGGTCCTGGAAAAACCGGCAAGATAGACACGATCTATGTCGTCCTTGGCCGGTATAAGGAGTCGGTCTCCCTTTTAGCTGTCGATCCCGATACCGGCGAAGTCCGTCAATATAACAGCCCTCTTCCCAATGAGATGGGTTCCTGGGGGTTTACCATCGATCAGGAGAACCGGATCTATCTTGGAACCTATTATAACGCTCACCTGCTCCGTTTCGATCCGAAGACAGAGAAGTGGGATGATTTAGGACGACCCGGAGGAGAAAGCGAAACGTTTATCTGCTCGTTAACGACCGCCCCGGATGGAAAGATATGGGGTGGGACTTTTCCCTCTGCCAAACTCTTCTCTTATGATCCAAAGACTGGCGAGACGAAAAATTTTGGTCGGATGGATGAAAAGCAGTTCTATTGCTATCCAACGGCGGGCGGCGATGGGCTGATCTATTGCGCGATCCGGTTTGAGAAGACAGACATCGTTGTCTTCGACCCGGCAAAAGAGACCAAAACATCTCTCATCCCTCTTGAAGAGAGAAGAGCCGGGTGGCTCAGCCTGACCAGGGGAGAGAATGGAAAGATCTACGCAAAGCTTCCATCGGGCAAATGGGCTCGCATTGAAGAGGGCAAGAATCTCATCGAGGTGATGGAGTCAGAGATTCCATTTCCCAAGAGAGGCCTTCCAGATGGACGCCAGTTTCATCTGGTCGATTCTCTTCTTCTCAAAATCCAGAACCCTGCCACAAAAGAAGAGAAAGAGATTCCACTTCGACATGAGGCTTCCGGAGCTTTTATCTTTGTTGTGGATTCGGGTCCGTATGGACGGATCTATGGAAGCAGTATGCTTCCCCTGAGGCTTTTCGTCTATGATCCTCAAGATCAATCTCTAACCAACCTGGGTAAGGCCACACACGCTGGCGGGCAGATTTATTCAATGGGGTCCTATGAGGACAAGCTTTATCTCTGTTCTTATCCGGGGGCACGGATTTCGGTCTATGATCCAAAGAGACCAATAAAATTTGGGGATGGAGAAAACGCCAATCCAAGGGATCTCGGCCCTCTGGGCGAAAGCCAGGACCGTCCGAGAGCTATGGTGGTCGCCAGACCCCACAATAAGATCTATATCGGAAGTTATCCTGATTATGGCCTTCATGGTGGTGCGATCAGCGTCTACGATCCTAAGAAAAACGAGAGGAGGGTCTATCGCCATATCGTTAAGGATCAGAGCATCGCCTCATTAGCCTATGTCGAAAAATTTGATCTCATTGCTGCAGGCAGTTCGGTCAGGGGCGGAGGCGGGACACGGGCCATTGAAAAAGAGGCAAAGCTGACCCTGTGGGATCCAAAAGAGGAAAAGAAAATCTTCGAAATGGTCCCTGTGTTAGAAGCGAAAACGATTCTTTCCCTTGCCGTTAGTACTGAGGGAATTCTCTACGGAGTGACTGATAATGAGAAAGTCTTTGTCTTCGATGTGGACAAAAGAGTGACAAGAAAGGTCATGGACCTGGGATTTAAAGAACCGAGAGAAATCTCCCTTCAAATGGGCCCGGGTGGGAAACTCTATGGACTGGCCAAAGAGGTAATCTTTTTTATCGATCCCAAAGATGATCGAATAGTTCTTTTAAGCAACCCTCCTGTTCCAATCACTTCGGGCATGGCCCTGTTCGGCCGAAAGATCTACTTTAATTCACATGCCCATCTCTGGGAATTCGAGATCCCGGAAAACACTCCAGCCCCCACCGATTAAATTCTAAAATCACAAGAATCTGTAAAATAATCCAGCCTTACTATAAAAAGACTTTTAAATGGTGCCAATTTTTAGCTTAACTCAATTACATTGCAAATTTTACTATCATATATTAATGATATATGTATTGATTAAATCTCCTTTTATTAAACCAAAATACATGAGTAAACTCGGTTAGAAGAGCTTCGCCCTTCTAACCGGAAGGCTCAACCCCGATAGAAGCTGAACTTCGCACGGGGGGGCTTTCTAACTGGGAAAACATAGGTTGACCGAACGATGACCTCCACAACTTATACCATCCTTGTAGTGGATGATGAAGAATTAATAAGGAAATTGATCTCCACTATTCTGTCCAATCTGAAGCTTGCTTATATAACAGCAGTGAACGGAGTTGATGCTCTGAATAAAATTAAAGAAAATAAATTCGATGCTGTGATCACAGACATCAAGATGCCCGAAATGGATGGAATTATGCTGACCCGGGAGATTTCCAGTCAATACCCCGGACTTCCAGTGATGGTGATGACAGGTTTTGATGAGGAGTATTCTGCCGCGACGGCGATTTCTGTTGGAGCCCGGGAATTTATTAAAAAACCATTTTCTGTAGAAGAGTTTTCTTTAAGATTGCAGAAGATGATTGGCGACTCAGAAACTTTAAAAGAACTGAAGATTGAAAAGGATAGAGAAGATGATATTAATGATTTGATGAATGAGTTAGAAACCGCATTGGAAAAAGATTTAGAATCTCGCCAAAAGTAAAGCTTCCCGTCCTTCCGGACGGGGCATTCTGCGTAGGCGGGTAAATAATCCTTATTCATCCAGAAGATGATCAGATCTTGCTAATCGATAACTCCCCTGTCCCCACTATATCAAGATTAGCCTTCTTTGGGAAAGAAGGACCTATTTTGGAAAACACGGGTACCTCTGGGAGCCTGACATTCCTACCAAAAATTTTAAGCCAGTAAAGTGATATCCTCTGCGACTTTTGGATAATCAGTCCACATCTTCATATCATGGCCTGGGAAGAGGAGGTCTAACGATGAAACTTTCGATTTTATTTTCTCATAGGTCCTCATCCAGGCGACCATATCGTTGATGAAACAACTCGGGATTTCTTTTTCATAATTGGCAAAGATGTGGGCACAATCCGAGCCTATAATCGCTTTCCCCTTAGCGGTATGGACTGCCACGACCTGAAGTCCGGGAGTATGACCTGGCGCAAGGAGGACCTCCATGCCAGGAAGGATCTCTTGATCTCCATCGAGAAGGATCAATCTCTTTGTCCCTTCGAGTTTGGCAAGATGTTCATTGCCAACAGGATCGGCCATCATGAGGAACGGAGGTTTTTTAGCTATCGGATCTTTGACCCAGAAATTGAATTCTTTCTCCTGAACATAGAAGGTGGCGTTTGGAAAAAGCTCAACTCCATTGATGTGATCGAAATTCATGTGGGTGATGATCAACCTTTTTATCTGAGAGACTTCGATCCCAATCCTCTTCAGTACTTCCACAGGACTGACATATCCTTCGAGCTTCATATTCTGAGCAAGAAGAGGAGTCATGCCACCATCTATGACCACGATCTCCCCGTTCCCTTTCACAACCCAGAGATAATAATTAATGTGGATCTCTTTCTCCCAGTCTGTATTCCAGATGACCTTGGCCATGGGACGGATAAAAGGTCCTGCATATTTGACCGCATAGATTTGATAGATGGGCATAGTAGATGACATGATCTGTTTCCTTTCTGACTATTTTTGAAATTGTCAGTGGGGGCTTTTAAAATCGTCGATCCGCTTTTCCTGTTCCCTGAGAAGAGAGTACGCCTCTTCAATAGAAACAGGTTTGAACCAAACAAAGTCTCCTGGCTTCAATTGGGCGACTTTAGTTAAGTCTGTTGAAATGATGGTCGCAATCTTTGTGTAACCGCCAGTAACCAGTTCGGCAAGAATGATGATTGGCTTTCCATCGCCAGGAACCTGAATCGCACCCGGGAGAAAACCCTCAGAAATGATCGATTCCTCCACATCAGACCTTCTCTCGATCTTGGGACCATTGAGTCGAACCCCCATCCGATCACATTGAGGGGATACCTCGTAGGCTGAAGAGCAGAAGGTATGGAATCCTACTTGAGTGAAGTGGTCATCCTGGGGACCGGGGATCACTCTGAGTGTTGTCTCCTTTTCGAAAAGAGGGATCCACTCTTCCTGGAATCGGCGCCCTATTCTGTTGAGCAGAGAAGACGCATCAGACCTGTATAGGATATCCCCCTTTTTCAGAGGTCTTCCCTCCAGGCCACCAAACTTTCCAGAGAGATATGTAGACCTGCTTCCCATCACCTCAGGGACAACGAATCCTCCATATGTCGAAAGATAGGCACGGCATCCCGAACGGACCTTTTTGAAGGCGATGACATCACCCTCAATGAGAAGATGGGCTTTCCACATCTCAAGAGGCTCGCCGTTCAAAGTAGGGGTGAGGTCTCCGCCTGTAATGGTGACGATGAACTCTCCAAGGGCTCTCAATTTGAGTCCCATGAGAGTCGTTTCCAGACAGGCTTCATTCCTCTGATTGTTTACCAGAAGGTTGGCCACCCTGTAGGAGAAAGGGTCAAGGGCTCCTGAGGGTGGGACTCCGAACCGACTGAAGCCAAACCGACCCCCATCTTGAATGGTCGTCAGAATTCCAGGTTCGATGACTTCGAAAGCTGCTAATTCTTTCAATCCTTAAACTCCTAAAATATATCCCCTCTCCCTTGAGAGGCTGTGTCACAATGGGGAGGGTGAGGGGTAAGAATTTTTAGCATAACGAATGAAAAAACTCTACCTGTCTCCATATCGATATGATACAATGCAG
>Ga0194120_10000458_pt1 | contig 77288 bp, 65 predicted proteins | sample TA2MahCa65mmetaG_FD_148642 | JGI IMG/M metagenome (GOLD analysis project Ga0194120, IMG submission 148642) | Freshwater microbial communities from Lake Tanganyika, Tanzania - TA2015019 Mahale Deep Cast 65m | ecosystem: Environmental > Aquatic > Freshwater > Lake | place: Tanzania: Lake...
TTCCTTCCCACTCATCGTGACTCTGTCCTCTCCGACCATCCGGCCCTCCTGGTGAAAGCCGACAGTCTAGCAATGAAGAGGACATTTCTATCTTGGCGAAAGCGGACATTCTCATGTTGGGATTACATGTACCACTTGACGCGGTTTTCTCTTAAAGAGATGGCCGAATGCGGAGCCGAGCTTCGCCGGTTGGGCACCGGGGCTCAGAGCTTGGAGGAAACGGCCAACCGGATCGTCCGCCACCTGTATGAACAGCTCTGCGATTCGGAGATAGAAGAGAAGGCCTGTGTTCTTGTCCGGCTGTTCAAGACCCATCCGTTCGGCGAGTTGGATCAGGATCTCCAGCGCTACGTCAAGGAGATATTAGGGGCAAGGCCTGCGGCGCCGACCATGCCCTGTTTCACCTTGATGGCCACGGCGGGACTCCTGCCGGAATGGAACGACCGGCATCAATCCAAGCGCTTCAAAGCCATCCCGATCGCCGACCGACAGTTCGGCGCCCAGTTTCCCATGTTTTCCCAGCTCATGACCCAGTTCGGTGTGGATCTCGGGACGATCTTGGAGCCGCGCACGGAATTGTTGCTGGATCGGCAGGAGACCAGCTACAACGTCTTTCACGTTCCCGACGCACTGGGTAGTCCCTACGTTCCGGGCCAGAAGCCATTCGTAAAGCCGTATGGCGTGCGCTCGGTGCTGGGCTTCGGCGGCCTGCTGCCGACCGGCTCGCTCTTCGCCGTCATCCTCTTCTCCAAGGTGCGAATTCCCAGGGACACGGCCGAGCTGTTCAGAACTCTGGCCTTGAGCGTGGAAATCGCCCTCCTACCGTTCGACGGCCAGGCGGATTTCACCGTCTCGCAGGAGCCTCCCGGAAAAACCGCTGCCCCCGCGAAGGGCGAGCGGCCGATCAATGTTGTCAATTGGTTGAAGGCGCGGATGACCGTGCAGGAGCAACTGATTCACGCCCACGATCAAGCGGTCATCGATCAGGCGGACCGTATTGAAGCGGCGACAGTGAAAATTCGAGACCAGGCCGAGGCGCTCAGCGCGATCGAGAAGGGGACGGCGGTCACCACCGGCGAAGACTTTTTCCGGTCGCTCGTCTTCCACCTGGCCGGCACGCTGAAGGTCCGGTACGCGTTGATCGGGGAACTCAAGGACGGGGATCCGAGCAAGGTTCGGACGCTCGCCTTCTGGGACGGTACTGCGTTCCTGGAGAACTTTGAATACGATCTGCTCAATTCACCCTGTGCCCAGGTGATCGGTCGGCAACTGCGCCATTTTCCTCAGGGGGTACGGCAATTGTTCCCGGACTATCGCATGCTGGCCGACCTTGGGGTCGAGAGCTACTGCGGGGCCCCCCTGTTCGACAAAGCGGGGCATGCCTTGGGGCTGTTGGCCGTGTTGCACGACCACCCTATGCGGCCGTCGTTGGATATCGAGCAGATTCTGACCATCTTCTCGGCTCGGGCCGGGGCGGAGCTTGAGCGCAAACGGATCGTGGTCCAGTTGCGGGAGACCAAAGATCGGCTACAGGCGATTTTGGATAATACCCCGGCGGTGATCTATGTAAAGGATGCCCAGGGGCGTCATATCATCGTGAACCGTCGGTTCCAGTCCCTGGTCGGTCTTGCCGAGGACCAGATTATCGGTAAGACCAATCACGAGTTGTTCCCGACGGCCGAGGCAGACACCTTCCGGGCGAACGACCTCAAAGTCCTCAGCTCCCTGGCGCCCCTGCAGAGCGAAGAGACGGTGGAGCGGAGCGACGGACTCCATACCTACGTGTCGGTGAAATTCCCGGTCTTCGACGGTGAGGGCCGGCCGTTCGGAATCTGCGGAATCTCGACGGATATCACCGAGCGCAAGCATCTGGAGGAGCAGCTCCAACGGGCGGCAAAGATGGAAGCCATCGGCCGCCTGGCCGGCGGCGTCGCCCACGACTTCAACAACCTGCTGACGGCGATCACTGGGTACAGCGAACTGCTGGTCCAGAAGCTGGGCCCAGGCAATCCCCTCTGCAATCATGCCGGGGAGATTCTGAAAGCCGGCGAACGGGCCGCCGCGCTGACGGCCCAGCTCCTCGCGTTCAGCCGTGGGCAGGTGGTGCAGCCGAGGATTTTGGACCTGAACCAAGTGGTCACCAACGTCGTGGGGCTGCTACGGCGACTGATCGGCGAGCATATTGAGCTCGAGACCCGGCTGGCCCCGAAGTTGTTGCCGATCAGGGCCGACATGGGGCAGATGGAGCAAGTGCTGATGAATCTGGCCATCAACGCCCGCGATGCCATGCCGCATGGGGGCCGGCTTGTGCTCGAGACGGTCAACGTTCCGTCCGGGTCCGTGCCGAATCTGGTGGCGGCGCCGGGGCCGTCGCGCGTCCGGCTCTTGGTTTCCGATACGGGACAGGGGATGGAGGAGGATACGTTGGCCCGTATCTTCGAGCCCTTCTTTACGACGAAAGCCCCGGGCAAGGGGACGGGGTTGGGGCTGGCGATGGTGTACGGCATTGTGACGAAAAGCGGCGGTACGATTGAAGCGGAGAGCAAGCCGGGGCGGGGGAGCACCTTCACGATCGACCTCCCCGCCGCCGGCCAATCGGTCGAGGCGGCTCCGGCTCCGGCTAGGCCTGGCCGGTCTCTTGGCGGCACGGAGACAATCCTGGTAGTGGAAGACGAAGAAGCGGTCAGAAATTTCGTGGGGGCCGTGTTGCGGTCTCAGGGGTATCGGGTGCTCGAAGCCGACAACGGCGAGGCAGCTTTGGCGCTATGCGATCGCGATCCTGCGCCTATCGATCTCTTGCTGACCGACGTCGTGATGCCGGGCATGAACGGGCGCAGTCTTGCCGAGCGGTTTGCCGTCCTACGGCCGGGCGCCGGCCTGCTCTACATGTCCGGATATACTGAAGACGAGGCCCTTCAGCGGGGCGTTCAGAATTTGGGCGACGCCTTTCTGGCCAAGCCGTTTTCTGCTGCCGCTCTGGCGGAAGCCATTCGGACGGCACTGGATGCCCGCTTGCAGAAACCGGCGTCCGCGCGCTGAGCGAATCAACGGGGACCGGTCTCGCCCGGCTGGCCGTTCTCTCCTTCACGGTCCATGTACCGGTTCTTGATGAGCAGGACCTCGTCCATCTTGCCCAAGAACAGGTCCAGCAAGGCCGCATCGAAATGCGTGCCGCGTTGCTGGGTCATGATGTCGGTCGTCTGCTCCACCGAGAAGGCCGGCTTGTACACGCGTTTGGTGGTCAGGGCATCGAATGCATCGGCGATGGCCACGATCCGGCCTTCGAGCGGGATCGCTGCACCCACCAATCCCTTGGGGTACCCGCTGCCGTCGACTTTTTCGTGGTGGGTTCGGGCGATGGTGGCGGCCAGCTGCAGCAGTGCGGAATCCGACCCGGCCAGGATCTGGTAGCCGATTTCCGTATGGCGCGTCATGATCGAGAATTCTTCGGGTGCAAATCCGCCGGGTTTGAGGAGAATGTGGTCGGGGGTCCCGATTTTCCCGATGTCGTGCATGGGGCTGGCGATGCGAATCAGTTCGCAGTGGTCCGCTTCCAATCCATAGCGGCGGGCGAGCAGGGCCGAGTAGTGGCTCATGCGTTTGATGTGCTGGGCCGTGCCTTTGTCCCGGAATTCGGCGGCAATGGCCAGGCGCTGGACGGTCTCTTCCTGGGAGAGACGGAGGCTTTGTTCCGCCTCTTCGAGGCGTGTGACGGCCAGCCTCAATTCGGCGGTCCGTTCCCGCACCATTTGCTCGAGATGTTCCCGATGAGCCTGGTTCTCGATCTCCAGGCGCCGCCGGCGCAGCGCGTTGGCGATATTGATGAGGATCTCGTTGGTCTCGAAGGGCTTGAGGATATAGCCGTAGGCTCCCGATTCCAGCGCCACGTTGGCCAGTTGGGGATCGTCCAGCCCCGTCACCATCACGGCCGCGGTCTGCGGATAGTCCTTCAGGACCTGCCGGACCAAGTCCAGCCCCGACTCCCCCGGCATGTTGACGTCGCAGAGGATTAGGGCGAACTCCCGTTCGCTCAGCCGGCGGCGGGCCTCCTGCGCGTCTCCGGCGAGGGTGCAGGTATAGCCGTATCCTTCGAGCAACCGACCCAGCAGGCGTCGGGTCGCGTCCTCGTCTTCGACGATAAGAATGCTGGCGGCCTGTTCGGATATAAAATGCGCCATGATGGCTCGGCCTCCTGCTGCATGCATTATAGATCAGGGACGACCCCAGTCAACCGGTAAGTGCGCGGTCGGTGCGATTGGGTCGTGAGGGGGGTTTTAGGGTTGCCAGCGAAGAGGGAACCGGTTAGGCTGGTGGCATGCCGTATGTCTTCCCTTATGAACAGCTTTTCGTCCTGGGTATCGGCGTCCTGATCCTGGGGCTGTTGGTCGTTCGAGTGCGGTGGGTCGCGCGGCGACGGGCGTCTTCGGCCGTGCCGGCGCCCGTGGGTAAACAAGACGAGAGGGCATCGGCTCGCCCCATTGATTGAGCTTTGTTCTTCTTGTCGTTTCCATTATAATTCCGGGCCCGGTCTTCAGGCTTAGGGGGGCACGCATGAACCAGGCAGCGCGGCTTTTGCGCCAGGACGGGCGCCGGAAGGATCAACTCAGGCCCGTCAAGATCACGCGGGATTTCATCAAGTGGGCCGAAGGCTCGGTGTTGATCGAAATGGGCGCGAACAAAGAGTGAGGACAAGAAGGCAGCAGGAAGCTGGGAGGACGAGGGACGCGCACGCCCATTTTTGCCGTGGTGACCTTCAGATGTTCGTGCGGCTTGGTCATCCGTTCGCGCGAGCTACGATCTTTGTGCCAGGCAAGGTGTTGCGGAATTGACCGCGGTGCTTTGTCAGGACGGCGCCCTCTTTGCGAGGTGTGTCCCAATACCATAATGACGACGTAGAGTTTTGCTAGACATCCTGAGACACATGACGGCCCTTGGATTATCTGCCGACCCTGGAGCGACCATGACGTCCAGGAGTGCCTATGCGATGACGTCAAGAGGTGAACGTTATAGATGGACGTGCTGTTCATTAATCCGGACTCTTCGGCAAAGGCCTATCAAGGGCTAGCAAAGATATACTCGGCTATTGAGCCCCCGACATGGGCGTTGCTATTGGCCGAGTCTTGCCGTGCGCAGGGGTTTGGCGTAAGCATCCTCGACTGCGACGCGGAGCGATTGTCCCTTGGGCAGTCCATACAACGGGTCAGCGATATCCGGCCGAGGCTTGTCGTCTTCGTGGTGTACGGGCAGAATCCCAACTCCGGGACCACGAGCATGATCGGCGCTCTGGATTTGGCACGCCAGCTGAAATCCCACCATCCTGAACTTCCGATCTGCTTTGTCGGGTCGCACACCAGCGCATTGCCCATGGAAGTCCTCTCGCACGACTGCGTCGACTTGGTTCTGCTCAACGAAGGCGTCTACGCGCTCCACAATCTTTTGCGCAGCAATCTCGATGGCGATCTACAGCGGATCAAGGGCATCGGCTATAAACGGCGAGGCGGTGAAAACGGTAAAACGCCCGTGCTTAATCATCCGCAGGGTGTAGTGCCCCAAGATCGTATGGATCGCGATTTGCCGGGCTATGCCTGGGATCTTCTGCCGTACCGCGAGAAGCCGCTCGACCTTTACCGCGCGCACTTTTGGCACGCCGAGTTTGATCACGGCAAGCGGACTCCCTTCGCGGCCATCTATACCTCTTTGGGGTGCAATTTCGGTTGTGATTTCTGCATGATCAACATCCTCAATCGTGTCGACAACGACGCCGCGGTCACCGCCGCGGATTCTCGAGGTATGCGTTTCTGGAGCCATGAATGGGTCGGCCGGGAAATGCGCAAGCTGGCGAATCTCGGGGTGCGAACGTTGCGGATCAGCGACGAAATGTTTTTTCTCAATCGGAAGAATTACCTGCCGATCTTGCAGCACGTGATCGACCAGGGGTTCGGCTTCAGGATGTGGACGTATTCACGGGTCGATACGGTGCGAAAGGATGCGCTCGAGCTGTTCAAACGAGCTGGGGTAAACTGGCTTGCGCTTGGGGTCGAGGCTGGCAACCAGACGGTTCGGCAGGAGGTCTCGAAGGGCTCGTTTCAAGAAGTGAATATTCGCGAGGTGTGTCGGGCAATCCGGGACGCCGGCATCTACGTCATCAGCAATTATATTTTCGGGTTTCCCGAAGATACGCTGGAAACCATGCAAGAGACGCTGGATCTGGCATTGGAGCTGAACACGGAAATGGCAAACATGTACCCCTGTCAGGCGTTGCCGGGCAGCCCCATCTATCGCCGCGCTAAACAGTACGGGTGGGCGCTCCCCGATTCGTATGAAGGCTATGCGTTCCTATCGTACGAGTGCCAGCCGCTCCCGACCAAGTCGGTGAGTGCGGCGGAGGTGTTGAGGTTCCGCGACGAGGCTTGGCGCACCTACTTCACTAATCCGGCCTATCTCGACCTGATCGAGCGCAAATTTGGAGCGCTCGAACGGAGCAATGTCGAGGCACTGGCCCTTATTCGACTCAAGCGAAGACTCTTGGGTGACGCCATCGCATGATTATTACGCGAACACCGTTCAGGATTTCATTTTTCGGCGGCGGGACGGATTATCCCGCTTGGTATCGAGAGCACGGCGGATCGGTTCTGGCGACCTCGATCAACAAATATTGCCACATCAGTTGCCGCTACCTCCCCCCGTTTTTTGAGCACAGGCACCGGATCGTGTATTCGCTGATTGAAAACGTTCGGAACATCGCCGAGATCAAGCATCCGGCCGTCCGGGCCATTCTGGACTGGGCGGGATGCGATGACCGAGGACTCGAAATTCATCACGATGGCGACCTGCCCGCGCGGTCTGGACTTGGTTCCAGCTCATCGTTCACGGTCGGGCTGATTCATGCGTTGGCGGCGTTGCGCGGCCACTATGTCTCAAGGGACGAGCTGGCCGCGCAGGCCATCCACATGGAGCAGGAGATCATCAAGGAGCATGTCGGTTCGCAAGACCAAGTCTCAGCCGCCTTCGGCGGATTCAATCATATCGACTTTCTGCCGAACGACACCTTTCAAGTATCTCCGATCATTTTGCCCAAAGAACGGCTGCACGAGTTTCAAGAGCATCTGATGCTGTGCTTCACCGGTTTTTCGCGAATCGCCTCGGAGGTCGCCCGATCCAAGATCGAAAACTTCAAGAGCCGGCACCACGAGCTACATCGGATGAGAGAGATGGTCATTGAAGCCATCCGCGTTCTTCAGAATACCGGGGCGCCGATCGAGGATGTGGGTCGGATGCTGCACCAAAGTTGGCTGTACAAGCGAAGCCTTTCCGAAAAGGTGTCGACGCCCGAGATCGACCATTTGTATGAGGAAGTGATGCGAATGGGAGCCATCGGCGGAAAACTGCTCGGGGCCGGTGGCGGCGGATTTTTGTTGTTGTTTGTTAGGCCCGATCTGCAGCCGAAAGTCCGGGAGCGGCTCAAGCATCTGGTTCATGTCCCCTTTCGTTTCGAAAACTCTGGCAGCCGTGTCGTGCTGTACCAGCCTGATGGACTCTCGTAACGATGGGACCGCGCGATGCCAGGATTTACGTGGCGGGGCATACCGGGCTCATCGGTTCGGCAGTCGTGAGGCGACTGGAGCGGGGCGGCTCCCCCGCACTTCTCACGCGATCCCGAAGCGAGCTGGATTTGCGAGATGCCGGTCGAGTCACGGAGTTTTTCCAGGAGAACCGCCCCGAGTATGTCGTGCTTGCGGCCGGACGAGTCGGGGGGATTGTCGACAACCAAACGTATCCCGCCGACTTTCTGGAGGAGAATCTCGCGATCCAGTTCAACGTGTTGAAAGCGGCGCGCGCGACCGACGTCAAGAGGCTGATTTGCTTTGGCTCTTCCTGTATGTATCCTCGGGAATGCGCTCAGCCGATGGCCGAGGATCTCTTGTTGTCCGGGAAGCCGGAGCCGACGAGCCTCCCGTATGCCATTTCCAAAATGGCCGGGACCTATCTGTGCCTGGCGTACAACAAGCAGGAGCGTGAAAACCGGTTTATCCCCGTCATTCCGAATAGCGCCTACGGGCCGCACGATAACTTCGATCCGAGATCCGGCCATGTGCTTTCGGCGCTAATGGCGCGATTTCATGAGGCGAAACTGCGCCATGCCGAATCTATCACACTGTGGGGCAGCGGCTCTCCCCGGCGCGAGTTCATCCATGCCGACGATATCGCGGATGCGTGCGCTCATCTATTGGCCTGCGACAGCACAAGGTTTGACCTGCCCCTTAACATCGGGGTCGGAGAGGATGTATCGATTCGTGAACTGGCGGAATTGTTGTCGGACGTCGTGGGATATGAGGGGCGTATAGAATGGGATTCGACCAAGCCTGATGGGGCGCCCCGGAAACTGCTCGATAGTGCTCGTATGCGGTCCCTCGGCTGGCAGCCGACGATCACGCTTCGCGAAGGCCTCTCTCTGACTTATCGATGGTATCTGGGCAACCTGGGCTCGGAGAGGGCTGGGGTCGGGGGGGCATGAGAAGGAAGGCATGATGACCAAAGACGAACTCATTGCGTTCGAGGAAGAGATCGCCGCCTTGTTCAATGCGGGAAAAATTCGCGCGCCCGTGCATTTGTATTATGGGAATGAAGAACAAATGATCGGAATCTTCCGCAAGATTCGTCCGCAGGATTGGGTGTTGTGTTCCTGGCGCTCGCACTATCAGTGTCTGCTCAAGGGAGTTCCCAAGGAACGGGTTCGCGATGAAATTGTGGCGGGACGATCAATTTCGTTGTGTTTCCCAGACCATCGCATCTTTTCCTCGGCCATCGTCGGGGGCGTGCTGCCGATCGCTGTCGGAGTGGCGATGGCCATACAACGGAGCGGCGAAGACGCCAAGGTGTACTGCTTCATGGGTGATATGACGGCGGAGACCGGCATCGCGTACGAGTCGATCAAGTACAGCCGCAACCATCGCCTGCCCATTCACTTCATCGTCGAAGACAACGCCAAATCCGTCTGCACCGACACGCGGGAAGTCTGGAATCAGCCCCACCTCAGTTATGAAGGGGTGGCGGACGAGTATGTCAGTTACTACCGGTACGAAACCAAATACCCCCATGCCGGGGCCGGCATTCGCGTGCAGTTTTAGCGTGGCGATGAAATATTTTGACGAACTCAAGCGGTCGATGGAGTTGTTGGCGAGCAATCCGCGCACGATTTTTATCGGACAGGCGGTGGCCGTAGCCGGGACTGCGATGACCAACACGCTCAATGGGGTGCCTCGCGATCGCCTCATCGAGCTGCCCGTGGCCGAGGAACTGCAGATGGGGATGACGACCGGAATGGCGCTGGCCGGTCTTATCCCCGTGAGCATATTCCCCCGATGGAACTTTCTGCTCTGCGCCATCAATCAACTGGTCAATCATTTGGACAAGATCCAAGTCATGTCCAATGCCGGCTACCGGACGAACGCCATTATTCGCACGGGTATCGGCTCTCAGCGTCCCTTGCATCCCCAGCATCAGCATGTCGGAGACTTCACGGAGGCTCTTCGCGCCATGTGCAGCACGATCGAGTTGATCCGACTCGACGAACCCGAGGAGATCTATCCGGCCTATGAGCGCGCCTTGCTCAGGGACGACGGGCGGAGCACGATCCTGGTCGAGTATGGAGATTATTACGGTGAGAAGTAGGGACGAGGCGTCAAAAGAACGGGCGGTGACGTCGATCGCGCGGCGGTCTCGACGCTCTCAAACGTGACACTGCGGACTTGGGCGAGAGAAGCACGCATGCCATACCCCTTGATGAGAAACAATGTCTTGCGCGAGGATCTGGACGCCGTGATCGAGCATTTGCGGCAAGATGATCCGATTCTGACGCAAGGCGCGAATGTGAAGGCTTTTGAAGCTGAATGGTCGGCGTGGCTGGGGGTTCGGCACAGCGTCTTCGTGAATTCCGGGGCGTCGGCCAATCTCTTGACGATGGCGATCCTCAAACTTCGCCACCCTGAGGGGGGGGAGGTGATCGTTCCGCCGTTGGCCTGGGTGTCGGATATCGCGTCGGTCCTGCAAAACGGATTTGCCCCGGTTTTTGTGGATATCGACCCCCGGTCGCTGGCGATGGACACGGCGAACATTCTGGCGACGATCACGGATCGGACACGGGCGGTGTTCCTGACGCATGTCCAGGGATTCGACGGGCTGACGGATCGGTTGCTGAGCGAGTTGCAGCAACGACGGATTCCACTCATTGAGGACGTGTGCGAGTCGCACGGGGCCACGCATGGCGGCAGGAAGCTGGGCAGCTTCGGGTGGATCTCCAATTTTTCCTTCTATTATGCCCATCATATGAGCACGATCGAGGGGGGGATGATCTGCACGGACGACCCGGAGGTGTACCAGCAGGCTCGGATGCTGCGCTCTCACGGCATGGTGCGCGAGGCCGGCGATCCCGCCGTGCATGCGGCTTACCGGTCGGCAAACCCAGATCTGAATCCCGACTTTATCTTCGCCTTCCCGGCCTATAACGTACGGAACACGGAGATCGGCGGCATATTGGGGCGCAGTCAGTTGAAGCGATTGGATGGCAACGTGAAGCGGCGGACCGACAATCTGCTGCGGTTCCTCGATCACATCGATCCCAAGAAGTACCGAACCGATTTCAAGATTGAAGGATCGAGCAATTATGCCTTCAATCTGATCCTCAAACGGCCGGACGACGAATTGGTCGAGCGCTTGATGAAGGTCATGCGCGAATCGGGGGTCGAGTTCCGACGCGGCAGCGCGGGAGGCGGCAATCAGACCCGCCAGCCCTATCTGAAGGGCATCGTTGCGAACGACTACCATCGTGCATTCCCCGAAGCCGAACATATTCATTTCTATGGTTTCTACATCGGCAATTTCCCGGACTTGCGCGATGATGAGATCGACCGTCTTTGTGCGATCCTCAATGCCGCCTGAGAAGACCGCGACCTCCGCGGTGATTCTTGCCGGCGGCCTTGGGACCAGGCTGCGCAGCTCTGTGCCCCATCTCCCAAAGCCGATGGCGCCGATCGCCGGCCGGCCGTTTTTGGAGTATCAGCTCGATTATTGGATCGCTCAGGGGGTCTGCCGTTTTGTGCTCTCCGTCGGCTATCGGTACGAGGCCATCAGAGACCACTTCGGGACTCGATACAAAGGAGCGGAGCTTGATTATGCGATTGAGCGGCAGCCGTTAGGGACTGGTGGAGGATTCCTGCTTGCCGCGGAAAAAGTCGGCCGCGAGAAGCCGTTCTTGCTTTTGAACGGCGATACCTATTTTGCCGTTGACTGGAGCGTGCTGAACGCCTATGCACAGGAACATGAGGCGGACTGGTGCATTGCATTGTTCCGAGCCGGTGGGGGGGGGCGATATATGGGGGTCGAGATGTCCCCTCAGGGACGGATTACCTCGATGAAATCGGGGGCGGACCAGGGGGCGCGATTTGCCAACGGCGGGGTGTATTGGGTCCACCCACGCGTTTTAGAGGCAGAACATTTCGTTTCGAATCGCATGGTATCACTCGAAGATGACGTGTTTCCCGCCGCTCTTGCCTCAGGGCAGCGCATGTTCGGCCTCGAGTGTGTCGGCACATTTATCGACATCGGGGTGCCGGAGGACTACCAGCGTGCGGCGGCACTCCTGGCGGGGGAGCGCTGAGGGAGTCGGCCCATCGGAATTGTGTGGCGCGACGGAACACTTCGATCGCCAGAAAAGGATGGAGCGCATGACGTACCACATTCTCGTGACTGGAGGAGCCGGGTATCTCGGTTCCACCATGGTTCCGGATCTTCTGCAGCTCGGCCATCGCGTGACGGTGCTGGACAGTTTCATGTATCGGCAGTCGAGCCTGAACCATGTTTGCCATCATCACAATTTTTCGATCGTTAAGGGCGATATCCGCGTCGAAAGCGTGATTGCACCATTGCTCAAGAAGGCGGACATCGTCATTCCCTTGGCTGCTCTCGTCGGGGCGCCAATATGCGGGCAAGATCCCGTAGGGGCTAGAACGGTCAATCACGATGCCGTACTTCTTATGCTGAAACTCTTGTCGAATGGACAACGGGTTCTTATGCCGACCACCAACAGCGCCTACGGAACAGGAGACGAGCATAACTTCTGCACGGAAACATCGCCTCTCAACCCGATTTCGCTGTATGCCAAGGAGAAAGTCGCCATCGAAAAAGAACTCATGCAACGCGAGAACTCGATCAGCTTTAGACTCGCGACGGTCTTCGGGATGTCGCCTCGCATGCGGATCGATCTGTTGGTCAATGATTTTACTTATCGTGCTGTCCACGACCGTTTTGTCGTCTTATTTGAAAGCGCGTTCAAGCGGAACTATGTGCATGTGCGCGACGTCTCAAGGGTCTTTCAGCACGCCATCGTCAACTTCGAGGGCATGAAAAATCAGATTTACAACGTCGGGCTTTCCGATGCGAACATCTCCAAAATAGATTTGTGTCAGGCGATCCAGAAGCATGTGCCGGACTTTGTGTTCCTCGATGCGCCCGTCGGGACAGATCCCGATCAGCGTAACTACATCGTGTCCAACGAGAAGATCGAAGCCACGGGCTATCGACCCTTGACCTCCCTCGATGCCGGGATTGCTGAGTTGATCAAGGGATACGCCATGATCAAGAACTCCCGCTATGGGAATGTGTGATCTCCGATACATTGCACGGCCGCATGAAACTCACCACGCATCCCGTCCTCGACGCCGCGATTATCGCCCTGCTGTTCCTGGCTCTGGTCGAACTGCCGACGGAGGCCACCGTCAACGGCCACGATTCGGGGAGCCAAGCCGCCTACGAGTATTGGACGCTCCATGGATTCGCCTACGGGATAGACATCTTCCAAAACGTCGGTCCGCTGGGATTTCTGAGTTACCCGAAAATCTATACGGGGTTTCTGAGCGGAACCAAGCTGCTGCTGCACGTCCTGTTGATGTGCAGCTTGATCGTCCTGCTCCTGCGCCATGCGGAGGGCATGGTTCGCTGGCGGCGCCTGGTGCTCCTGGTCGCGGCGGGGAGTTGTGCCGTCGGCTCGACGTCTCTGTACCTGCTGCTCTTGTTGGCGTCGCGGCAGTTGATGGCGGCCGAGCGACGGCGGGTCGTCTTGCCCGCAGCGGTGCTTCTGGCCTTGCTGGCGCTGGCGCACGGCACCTATTTGTTTATCGCGCTGGTCAGCGTCGCCGCGGCCCTCGCCTGCCAGTTGCTCTCCCGGCGGCCGCGGCTCGCGGCGACCACGGCCGTTGGTTTCCTCGTCTCCCTTATGGCGATCTGGGCGGCTGCCGGTCAATCTTGGGTCAATTTGCCGGCCTATTTTTACGGGATGATCAGTTTTACGAATGGCTACAACGACGCGATGGCCCTGTATCTATCGTATCGCATCGACGCGGCCGGGTTCCTCGCCTTGTTGGTTTGTGCGGGGCTGATTGTCCGGAGAGTGTGGTCCAGCGTTCTGTCGGATCGGGTGGACATTGCGCAAAGCGCCAGACAAGCGCTCTGGTCGGGGACTGAACTCCTCATCCTATTGATCGTGTGGAAGCATGGCATCGTGAGGGACGATAACCATCACCTGGCCATCTATTTCCAGTATCTCGTCGTCGGTTTCGCCGGAGCCCTCTTCGCCAGGCCGCTTCCGGTCGACAGCGTGTCTTGTGCGGAGACGCTCGCGCGAGGCCGGGAAAGCGTTCTAGGGCGTTCCGCGAAGACCGCGGCGGGCATTCTCGCGGCCCTGCTGCTGATAGCGACGCTCCCAAAGATCGAGCGCACGCTGGCAGGGATCGTCGACTTGCCCGGCTATTTTGCCGGGCTTAACGCCGAGCTGCATCGCAACGCCGCGACCATGCAATCCCCCGCCGCCCGTGCGCTCATAGGGCGGGATGCCGTCGGGTATTTCGGCAATTTCCCGGCGCCAATGCTATATAGCGGCCTGAATTATGTCTCGATGCCGTCGACCGTGTCGTTCGCCTCCTGGAATGACCGGATCGTCAAGGCCGATGCCGAGTTCATTCGCGATGACCGGCGGGCCCCGCCCTATCTGTTTTTTGCGCTCGATTCGGCCGATGGACGGCTTGTGGCGCAGGACAGCGCGCTGGCGCAACTGGAAATCCTGCATCGCTATGACGTAGTGAGATTTCAGAGCGACATTTTGCGGGGAGACTATTCTCCGCATCGAGGGAAGCTGCTGTTACGCCGGGCCGGCAAGAAAAACCCGCTCCTCAAGGTTCCGATCGCGGCGCGGGATATACGGGTTGGCGAGTGGGTCGACGTCCCTTACGATTCTTCGAATCCGCTCTGGGTGAGGGTCGAGGTCGGGCGAGGACTCTTGGCCCACCTCGTAACGCTGGCCTACAAGCCTCCCCAATACCGTCTTGAGTTGGCCTTCAAGAACGGGATGATCCGGACCTATAAGTTCGTTCCGCAAACGGCGGCCACGGGGTTTCTGATGAATCCGTTGATCCTTGAGAACGGCGACGCGCTGGCCGTCCGCTTTCGACAGGAATATCAGCGGTACATGGCCGATGCGCATCCCGCACTCAGCAAAGTGGTGCGCTTTCGGATCGCCTGCGATCGTTTGGTGGCTCTTTGTGAGCCGGCTGCGCAAGTGGCGTTCGAGGACGTCCGCGGGCTTGCGCTTGGGTCTGATAACGATCAGGAGCAATTCTACCGTTTCAAAGCAGGGCAATTCGACTTTGATGCCGAGGTTGAAGCCATGGACGTGGCGTCTCCCGTGATGAGTGCGACGGCATTTGGAAAAGCATTCTTTCAGTTTACTGCACCAAGCCGTATCCAGTTGCATAAGCCCAAGGGCGCTCGTCGATTGACAGCCTTCTATGGGATGTATCCGAAGACTTATGAGAAAGAGCCTCCGCCTTTTTACAGCCAGATATATCAGCTCAAAGTCGGGTTCGATTGGCTTCGTGGTGTAGTGGACGATCCAATAGGTGGCCGATCGGCGGAGGCCGTAACCGGCGTGGCCGTATCCGTGTCCGCGCGCGAAAGGGGCAGTCAGGACGTCAAAAGCGAAGTCGGCACGCTGAAGGTCGAACTTGACTGGGTCCGTAAGAAGTCCGCGATGAAGCTGTATGCCGGCACCTTGTCCGGAGCCGGCGCTGACGGCGTTGAATTGGCCGTCCGGCTGGAGACGAAGGAGGGCGGCACCAAGCGTCTCTATGTGCGAGACGTCAATCCGATCGAGACCCCCGGCGATCGAGGTGAGCAGCGATTGGACCTCGAGCTACCGGTCGAGGAAGGAACGGTGTGGATTGACGTGAACGCGAAGAGCAACCCAGTCTACGATCAGTTTCTTTTAAGGAGCCTTCGCCTCGAAAGATCGGGAGTACCCGCTCCGTCATCGTAGCGTTTGCTCATGGCCCAGGCCCTTCCCTCTGGGTGAAAGGCCGTGCGGGGAGAACGTGGAATATCTAGTGAACTGGGTCCACAGTGCGGTGGCGAATCACCCGGTGACTGCGCCGATACTCTTTATCTTTGCCCACACCGTGCTGGCCGTGTGCCTTTTACCCTGTTCGCCGATGACTATGCTCGCAGGCGTCTTGTGGGGCGGGGGGAAGGGCGTGATGTTGTCGGGGGCGGCGGCCCTCGTCTCCTCGGCCACGACCTTTGGTTTATCCCGGACGTTTCTGCACGACCGTATCGAACGATATCTCCTGCGGCGTTACCCGACCGTCGCCGGACCTTTGCAGCGAGTTGTCGCCCACGACTGGAAGATCATCGCCGTCTTGTGGTTGAGTCCCTTGATCCCCGCATCCACTGCGGGGTACGTTTTCGGCTTGAGCCGGATCACGTTGCTGCGATACCTCGGGTTTTCAGCCGTGTTCATGCTGCCGCTGCAAATCCTGCTGGTGATGACCGGCCATTCGGCGGCCACGCTGTTCTCGCCTGGGGGACAGTGGGGCATGACGGCGGCGTTGATTGCGCTGCTCATTGCCGTCCCGTTTCTCGGCAAGCGTCTCTCGACGAGCCTGGACAAATCGCTCGGAACAGGGGGTGGGGAATGAATCGTGCGTCGGCCTCCGTATCGGTCGTGCTCTCGTTTTACAACGAGCAGGCGGTGTTGCCCGAACTGTTGAGCCGGTTGAGGATGGTGTTTGCCTCGCTGATGGAGCGCGGCCAGGTGAGGTTCTACGAACTCGTGTTCGTGAACGACAATTCGACGGACGCTTCCGAGGCCTACCTGAGGTCGGAGTTGGGCCGGGGGGACATCGTCCTCGTCAGCATGTCCCGAAACTTCGGGGTGTCCGAATGCGTCATGGCGGGGATGGCCCATGCCGGCGGAGACGCGGTGATCTACATGGATGCCGATCTGCAGGATCCCCCCGAAGTGATCCCTCGGCTGGTTGAGGCGTGGATGGCGGATCCGGAAGTCGAGGTGGTCTATACCACGCGGACCAGCCGCCAGGGCGAGTCGAGGGTAAAGATGTTCGTCACGAAAATCGGATATCGATTCATCAACGCCATTTCGGACATCGAGCTCCAAGTTGATTCAGGGGACTTCAAGTTGCTCTCTCGACGCGCCGTCGAGTGCCTACTTCAGTTGAAAGAGGACAAACCGTACATGCGCGGGCTGGTCAGTTGGATCGGGTTCAAGCAGGTGCCGGTCTACTATGACCGACTGCCGCGCCACGATGGACGCCAAAATACCAAGATGAACGTCCTCAGCCGGAAAGTGATCTATTACTGGCTGGATCGCGCGTTGATTTCGTTTTCCGATGCCCCGCTCAAGCTCATGCTGGTGCTGGGTTTCATCTTGTCCGGGATTTCCATGTCGTACATTCTCGTCGTGATCGCGCAGAAAATCATGGGGGTCGCTGTCCCTGGGTTGTCCGCAATCATGTCGGCCGTGCTGTTCTTGGGCAGCCTGCAAATCATGCTCTTGGGGTTTGTTGGATTGTATATCGGAGCTATATTCAGAGAAGTCAAGCAGAGGCCGCGGTATCTAGTAAAAGAAGTGTTGCGGAAGTAGAGCCTATCTCAAAATTTAAACGGCTTTACTTCGAGGAGATGCTGCTTGCTAGCTTGAGAGCTCGGGGGGTCGCTTTCCCAGGAATACTGCGATTCGTTCAGGACTCCGGTCCTCCTGGGCAGACGCATCCGGGTAGGAAATCGATTTTGAGATAGGTTCGAGTTGGCGAAGGTTGGATTCCTATTGGGCGCGCTATCCCCGCCTACATCCGGGGTTTCGAGCGGACAATAATGCGGGAAACATGACACGTCAGGTCTACGACATCGCTATCATCGGCGGCGGCATCGTCGGATGCGCGCTTGCGCGCGCGCTTGGCATCCGGTTCGACAAGGTGCTGTTACTGGAGAAAGAGGGGGGAGTGGCGTGCCATACCAGCGGGAGGAACAGCGGCGTCGTGCATTCCGGATTCAACCCGACACCGGGGACGTTGAAGGCCAAGCTTTGTGTTGAGGGAGGGCGGCTCATTCGTGAGTTGTGCCATGACCGAGGCGTGCGATGCGAACAGGTCGGTACGTTGGTGGTTGCGGTCGATGAGCGAGAAATGCCGATTCTCGACGGCCTCAAGAAAAAGGGTGAACAGAACGGCGTGCCGGGTATCGAGATCGTGCCGATCGAGCAGGTCCGATCGTACGAACCGAATGTCAAGGGCATTGCCGCGTTCCACTCGCCGGCCGGAGCCATCGTCGATTCCGTGGGCTTGACGCAAGCGGTGGCCAACGAGTCAAAGCAGTTGGGAGTGGATATCGCGCTGGGACAGGAAGTCCTGGCTGTTCGCGAAGGCGCGATGGAAGTCGAGGTGACCACAAGGACCGGGACCTTCTGTGCCCAGCTTGTCGTGAATTGCGCAGGCCTGCACGCGGACCGGTTGGCGCACATGATGGGCGTGGGTCGCGACTACGTCATTGCCCCGTTTCGCGGCGAATATTTCATCGTTCGGAGGCCGGGTCCGCCCATCATCCGAAGCATGGTCTATCCGGTGCCCAATCCGATCGTCCCGTTTCTAGGTGTGCACCTCACCAAATCCGTGGACGGCACGGTATTGGTGGGCCCAAACGCGGTGCCAGCCTTTGGGCGAGAGGCCTACAGCCGGTTCTCAATCGGCTGGAAAGACCTAAGAGAAATCGCGACCCACAAGGGAACCTGGACTGCCTTCAGGAAAAATCGTGCGTTGGTCGGAATTGCGTGGAACGAGTTGCGTAATTCGTGCAGCCGCCGGCACTTTCATGCGGAGGCCAGCCGCTTAGTATGTGGATTGCGGCCGGAGGACCTTGCCCTAGACTCTCGGGTCGGGATTCGACCGCAGCTCATTCATGCGAACGGGCATCTAGTCGAAGACCTTGTTATTGAGACAACGCCTCGTTCCATCCATATCTTGAACGTGGTTTCGCCGGGCATGACGTCGTCGCTGGCCTTCGCGGACTGGGTATCCGGGGGAATCAGCGGCGATTTGCGATGGACCCGCGCAGCCGAAGTTGGTATGGCGCCGGCCTGCGCGATAGCACGCACGGATGCTGTGCTCAACGGGTAGCCTGATTTCTTCGACCGACAATTCTTTCGAAAAATAGACGCCGCCGCGTTGGCAGTGTTGATGAGGCCTGGACTCGAAGTGCTGGAGATTGTAGCCATACACCCCCGATTCCAGGGCAATATTGGCCAGTTGAGGATCGTCTAGCCCCGTCGCCGCATCAGCAGCTGTTTGTCCTGGGCGTCGGCGGCCTGATCCTGGGACTGGCGGCCTTCCGTCTGTGGCTGGCCCGTCGGCGCTGGACGCCCTCCGTCGGGCCGGAGCCCCAGGGCAAACCGGACAAAGTGACACCGTAATTGAGCTATGCTCTTCTTGCGGTTTCCCTTATAATTCCCGGGTCGCATTGTTAGAATAATGGGGGGCATGCATGAACCAGGCAGCGCGGCTTTTGCGCCAGGACGGGCGCCGGAAAGATCAACTCAGGCCCGTCAAGATCACGCGGGATTTCATCAAGTGGGCCGAAGGCTCGGTATTGATCGAAATGGGCGCGACCAAGGTTATCTGTACGGCCTCCATCGAGGAAAAGGTGCCGCCCTTTCTCAGGGACAAGGGGCGGGGATGGGTGACGGCCGAGTATGCCATGATTCCGCGGGCCACGCATGAGCGGACTCAGCGCGAGGCCGCCAAAGGCAAGCAAGGGGGCCGGACCTTGGAGATTCAGCGCCTTGTCGGGCGCGCGCTGCGGGCGGTCACCGATATGGAGCAGATGGGCGAACGAAGCATTTGGATCGACTGCGACGTGATTCAGGCGGACGGAGGGACGAGGACTGCGTCCATCACCGGCTCGTTCATTGCGCTGGCGGACGCCTTGGCGGTGCTGAAGACGAAGGGGCTCATCAAGGCCCGCCCCCTGACAGACTATCTGGCGGCGGTGAGCGTCGGCCGCGTGGGTGGCGAGGTGTTCGTGGACTTGGCCTATGAAGAAGACTCGCGGGCCGAGGTGGACATGAATCTGGTGATGACGGGCAACGGCCGGTTCGTGGAGGTCCAGGGGACTGCAGAACGGTTGCCCTTTGCCAAGAAGGACCTGGATGAGTTTCTGTCGATGGGCGGGCATGCGATCCAGGAACTCGTGGCGCTGCAAAGGGAATTGGTGGGGAGCCTCGCGTAAAGGATGCCCGCGATCAGGGAACTGGTGCTGGCCACGCGTAATCGGGATAAGGGCGCGGAGCTGGCCGCGCTCCTGGGCGACCTGGGGGTGATCATCAGGACCCTGACCGAGTTTCCCGATGCGCCCGAGATCGTGGAGGATGGCGAGACCTGCCGGGACAATGCGATCAAGAAGGCCAAGACGATTGCGCGCCATACGGGATTGCCTGCGGTGGCCGACGACACGGGGTTGATGGTGGATGCGCTGGGGGGGCGGCCCGGTATCTATGCGGCGCGCTATGCCGGGGAGCACGCCACGTATGAAGACAACTGGCGGAAGTTGCTTCGGGAACTGACGGGAGTGCCTCGGGCCCGGCGCCGGGCTCGGTTCGTCACGGCGGCGGCTATGGCCTGGCCTGGACAGGAGCCGGTGGAGGTCGTGGAAGGAACGCTGGAAGGGGTGATCGCCGAAGAGCCGGCCGGCAACCAAGGATTCGGATACGATCCTGTGTTTTTTGTGCCGGAGCTTGGCAAGACGCTTGCGCAGCTCACCCCAGAAGAAAAAAACCGCGTCAGCCACAGGGCTAAGGCCTTCGCCAAGGTCAAAGATCTCTTGGGAAGCAAGCTTCCAAGGATTACATGAAATAGGCTTCGAACTTCATTGCCTGTGCTAAGGATTAGCGAGCGTCGGTGTTTAGGTTATCGATGCCTGTTCACGAGCTGAGTGGAGTCGGGGCGTAGCGCAGCCCGGTAGCGCGCCTGCTTTGGGAGCAGGATGTCGGAGGTTCAAATCCTCTCGCCCCGACCATACCTCGCTTGCGTGTGCCGGCGGCTCATTATCGAAGTATCGAATTATTGCCGCCGGAGAAACACCTTAGTTTAGGTTTTTGCAATTTGAATTTCATCCGTGTGAGCCGCCGGCTTTTTATCGCTTTATCGTAATTAATGCCGGCGGATAAGCACCTCAAGTAATCCGAAGTGCTGTAATGACATCGGCTCGTCGTTAGGCGCGACAGGTGCTCACCGACGGCTGTTGATCAGGCCATGGCGCGCCAGCAGTGCAGGCGGGGCATGGCGTTTGATCACTGGGCAAGGTGTCGCTACGCGACCGTGGTCTAGGATGAACACGGGCTTCAACCTTTTCCGGCGCCCAAACGCCAAGACGTGAAGGTCCCTGGTGCGGGAGGGCTTGTGGGAATACGTCTCGATGTTCCTGTCGCGCCAAGCAAGACCATGATTCAGTCGTTGCGAAGCAACACCGCTTCCGGTGTGTGCGTGCCACGGCCGAAAGGGATATCTGATGGGCCATTGCCCGATACTTCTCCGTCGGAGCGCTTCTCTCGCGTTAGGAAATAGCGCCCGTAGCTCAGTCGGATAGAGCACGAGCCTTCTAAGCTCGGGGTCGCAGGTTCGATTCCTGCCGGGCGCGCCATCCTCAAGTTTGGCAGCCGGCGTCCGATATCTGACATGGAGATGTGAACGAGATTTTGGTATAAGGCAACAAGGATGGCAGAACCGTCGCCGGCAGAAACGATATTGCTAGTCGAGGATGAACCTGAAATCCGACGGTTCATTGTCAAAGTTCTCGCGGTGCAAGGATACCAGGTCCTGGAGGCTCACGACGGGACACAGGCCCTTGCGCTGTGCCGACAACACCCGGGCCCCATCCATTTGTTACTCACGGACGTGGTCATCCCCGACACGAGTGGCCCGGAACTGGCCGCCAATATCCAAGCGTTTCGTCCCCAAATCCGTTTCCTCTACATCTCCGCCTTTGATACCGGTTTGCTCAGGCAGAACTTCGGCTTGAACGCGCGCGCGGCGTTTCTTCAAAAACCGTTCGACGCGGAAGATTTACTGAAAAAAATCCATGATGTGTTGCAGAGCCAGGACTAAGGTTCCGTCATGTCGGCGGTCTGAGGAGCGGGAGCAGGTGAGGCAGATTGGCGGGAGATTAATCCGCGCGGTGGCAGAGGGTACGTGCCTGGCCACCAACACACGAATCAGCGTTTGTACCGCATGCGGGTTCCATAGACGAGCGACATGGTGATTTCTTCGGCGGAGAGTTCAGCCGGGAAGCAGGCGCCGGACACCTTGGCTGCGTTGATGCTGGCCCCCTCCAGGCGACACTGTTGGAAATCCACGCCGCGCAAGTCCGCCTGCCGAAAATAACAGTCGCTGAAGTCAAGGCCCTGGGCGTCGAGCCCACGCAGGTCCACGTTCCGGAAATCGCAGCCGGTGAGATCGGCCTTGTCGCCCCCCGCCTTGATGGCGTTGAACTCCTTGATATTGCCCTCGCGCAGGAGTTGGTACATCCGATCAGGCGGGCACTTGAGTCCGCCTCTGGTTTGCGTCGTAGGCATGGGGTCTCCATTCGGCAGTCAGCGATATGCCGAGCAGTGCTTCATCCCCTTGTCGGCAGGTCAGGCCGGATTCTTGAGTGGGCGGTTTCGTGGCAGGCGCGCCCGTTGATTTGGAGCTATCGGCGGAGTATGGTTTGGCCTGGCCGGTGACCAATATGAAGTCAGCCAAACCCAAGCACAGTCACAATCGCAGACGGACCAAGAGTGCCGCCTCATCCGTGCGGGTCGAACCGGGGGCCAAGCGGCGGTTTCAGGCGCGCCTGCTCAAATGGTATCGGGAACACGGACGAGACCTGCCTTGGCGAAAAACATCCGATCCCTATAAGATTTTGGTCTCCGAAGTGATGCTACAGCAGACCCAGGTGGATCGCGTCATTCCCAAGTACCATGAGTTTCTGGAGCGGTATCCGTCGTTTCGACATCTGGCCCGGACACCCGTGGAAGAAGTGCGGAAGACCTGGTACCCGCTGGGGTACAACATCCGTCCCCACCGCTTGCACGGCATCGCCTGTGAAACGGTGGCCCGCTATGGGGGAGCGCTGCCCAGTGATCCGGAGGAACTGCTCTCGTTCAAGGGGATCGGCCGATATACGGCCGGGGCGGTCCGGTCCTTTGCCTTCAATGAAGACGCACCGATCCTGGACACGAATGTGATGCGGGTGCTGCACCGGGTCTTTGTCGGCCAGGGCGATCCCAAAGCGCAGAAGTCCACGCTCTGGGCCCTTTCCGAGGCGTTGATTCCCAAAGGCAAGGGCTATGACTTCAATCAAGCCTTGATGGACTTCGGCGCCCTCCAGTGCACGGCCCGCGATCCCTACTGCTTGCTCTGTCCAATGAAGTCGTTCTGTAAGAGCTATCCGTTCGACGAAAGACGTAAGGCGTGAGGGGTGAGGCGTGAAGGGCAAAAGAGACCCAACGGCTCGGAGCGGCCAGGTTTTTTCTGATACCTTGCGCCTGACGCCTCACGCCTCACGGCGGCCCGCGACAGTGCAAGTTGCGGTCGGCCTCATCGTGCAGGATGGCCGTTATTTAATTGCCCGGCGCAAGGCCGATGTCCATCTGGGCGGCCTCTGGGAATTTCCAGGCGGCAAGCGGGAAGCGGAGGAAGCGTTGGAGGATTGCTTGCGCCGGGAGTTGCGCGAGGAGCTGGGGATCGAGGTGACGCAGCCGGTCTTCCATCGGGTACTCCGCCACGAATATCCAGAGAAGTCGGTAGAGCTGCATTTCTTCCGCTGCTCGATTCGAGCCGGGCAGGTGCGGGCGCTGGACTGCCAAGAACTCCGATGGGTCGCGCCCGAGGAGTTGGGCCGGTTCGAATTTCCCGCGGCGGACCAAGCCTTGATCGAAGAGCTGTTGGCGGAGAGCTGAAGGTTCGTCCATGAAAGTCGTGCTGGACATCGAAACGGTGCAGCCGCCCCGCGAGGAATGGGCTCGGTTGGTGGGGCTGGCTGGCCTTCAGGCCGGGGACAGAGAGCCGGCCGACGATTTGTTCGCCTCCGCCGAGGCCGGCGAGCGGAAGCGGCAGGAGGACGAGCAGTACGAACGGGCCTCGTTCGACGGGACCTTCAGCCGCATCGTCTGTATAGGCCTCATTCAACTGTCCGACCAGCTGGATCCGCTGGGGGCTGTGTCCTGGTATGGCGCAAACGAGCAAGAGTTGCTGCGGCAATTCTGGGCCAAATTGGGCCAGCTGCGTCCGTCCTCGTTCGTCACCCACAACGGCCTGGGGTTCGACCTGCCGTTTATCAAAAAGCGATCCGTCATTCATCAAGTAAAGCCCAGCCTGGAGCTCAACTTGGCCAAGTTCAGGACCGAGCCGGTCTACGACACGATGGCGGTCTGGAGCAACTGGGACAACCGGGGCTGGGTCAAGCTGGATGTGCTGGCGCGGGCGCTGAACGTCGAGAGCAAGTCGGGCAGCGGCAAACAGGTGGCGGAGATGTGGGCCAAGGGGCGGGGCAGGGAGATCGCGGACTATTGCCTGCAAGACACTTACGTGACCTATGCCTGCTATTGCCGGATGAACTATCGGCCGCTCTTGCCTCGCGAAACGGTGCTGGCGTCAAAGGAATTGATCGAGGTGCGATGAGGGCTGTGCGTCCGACGACACTCAGGGGATCGATGGCGTGGTCGGCGGTGGAGTCGGTTTCTTTTTCTTCTTCAGCTTCTGTTTGTCCGCATCCTGTTCGGCCAGTTGCTTCTTGATCGCGCGCAGTTCCTCTTTCAACTCCTGCATCTCCATATCCTTCTTGATCAAGAGATCCTTGACCGATTGGAGTTCGGTAGCGGCGGCGCCTTCCGCCTGGGCCGGGGCTTTGGCCGGCGCCGTCACGGCTGCTCCCTTCGCCGCGCTTGTATCTTTTGCCGGCAGGGGCCGGGACGAAGGCGCGGCCGGTTGGGCTGGCGCTGTGGCCGGCAGTTTGGCCAAGAGCTGATAATCGATCACCAGGGTTGTGGCGTCGGAGTCGCCGAAAAAGCCGGACTGTTTGAACGAATCAGGCCGCTTGGCCGCTTCCGGCGTAAACAGGACCTGGAGCCGGTCTAATCCGGTCCGGTCTGGAATTTGGCGGTTTGGCATGTTGATCGCATCGGGTCTCGTCGGCCGATGATGGTATTCCGCCAGCGTGAGATGCAAGGACAGGCCATGCACATAGAGACTTCCGGAAGTCGTCTCCGGCTCCGGACCGTACGGCGGCGACTCGGAAGAGCCCACGGCGGCGCCCTCCCGTTCCTGGTATGCGATGGGACTGACCAGATGGGAGACACGGAACCCCACTTGCTGCGATGGGCCGGCCTGGGCCAGGGCTTTGATCAGAGGAGGGGCGAGAAACCCCACCTCTTCTTCCGTAAACACTCGGGTGGGCTTGGGTTTTCCGTCGAAGAGGCCCTCGACCGTGCTCTTGTCCCCCACGACCTGGATCCCGCGCAACACCTGCGCGATTGTGGTTGCTGGCAGAGTGATGGGGTGGGCGGCTTGGAGCGTCTTGTCCGGCAGGGCCTCCAAATAGACGCGCCCGTGTTGGCTATCGTAGACGATGATCTCCGGGCCGGCGGCCGATACACAGCCGGCCGAATATGCGCCGATCAACGCGGTGGCCAAGAGAAACGCGAAGGGTAACGGAGGGCGGTGTGGAGGACGTCGGATCATGCGTACGAGGTCTCGGGTAGCTCCAGACGATGCGCCGCAGTGTACCACAAAGATCGGGCCGGGCAGAAAGAAAGAAGCGGGAAACAAATGGTTGACAGGGATTGGGTGGATTGGTATAAGTGGCGCCCAATACACGTAGGCGCGAGCGCGCGGACAATGTCGTCCTCGCTTTCGGCGCAGACACGGTGAGGACAATGGTGTCCTTTTGGTCCAAGGTGGACCGGAAGGGCGCTTTTTTTTGCCTTGAAGCCCTCCGGTCTCATTTTACATTTGAACGATTTGGGGATACGGAGGAGGTCATGTTGAAGAGATTGGGTATGTGGGGCGGCATCAGCCGGACGGTGCTGGCCGCGGTGTTCATGGCGAGCGCGGCGCCGGCGTTTGCGCAGGAACAGAAGGACGGCGCTCCGAAGCCCATGCTTGAGGAGATACACAAGCAGGAGGTAGCGCCGCAGCAAGAAGAAGGAGCCGGGCAGCTGATTCGCAAGGAAGAACCGGCGACGCACCTTTGCGCCGGCTGCTTGAGCGCGATCTATACGGAAGGCAGTAAGGGGAGCATCACCCCTTACGGGCGCATCGAGTTGGATGCGATCTATAGCAGCCGCAACAACAACCCCCTGGACCCGGGACAATTCAACGGGTATGCCACAGCGGCAGGCAAGGGCAACAACGCGACTGCCACCCTGAACCCGCGCTACAGCGTGTTCGGCATCCGGGCGGACCGGACGGATGGGAAGCATTCGCTGACCGGCGTGGTCGAGGTGGACTTCTACGGACAGACGGACAACGCAGGCAACATTCCGCCCCGTCTCCGCTTGGCTTTCGTGAAGTACACGAACGACAAGACCAGCCTGACGGCCGGCATGGACTGGACCCCGATCATGTCCTTGCATCCGGACCTGATCGACTTCTCAATCATGGGCTACGGCGGAAACCTCTGGCAACGTCTGCCGCAAATCACCGTACGGCATCAATTCAATCAAAACATCGAGGGGTTGGTGACGGTCATGCGCTTCGAGCGCGGGCTGTCGGCTTGCTGCGGCAATACGCAAACCAGACCCACGACGATCCCGTCGGGGCAGGTCGGCGGCGGCTCGACCAATGTTGCGCCGTTCAACGATCCGGTGCAGAACCCCTACTACGGAGGCCGACTGGCCTACACCGGCACCGGCAATCTGCAGGGCTCGATGCTGGCGGCCAGCGTGGGCTATCGGTACTACCGGTCCGCCCCAATTTCTGGCAGCGCGTTCCAATCGGGCCGGGATATTAATTCCTACCTGTTCGGAATCGAAGCGGTGCATCCGCTCACGAAGAACCTGAAATTCTCCGGCGAGGTTGCTTACGGGCAGGCGATGGGGGTCGAGTTCTTCCGTTTCAACCAGGAGTTAAACCTGACGACCGGCAAGCCAATTCGGGCCTTGGTCGGGTGGGGCCAGTTGTCTTATGCCCCGTCTCATTCGCCCAGCACCTTCCTGGTCGGCTACGGCTTCGACAATCCCAACAAGAACGACCTGAGCGGCAGCACGTCGGCGGCCAATATCCAATACCTTTCCAACCAGCGGATGTACGCAACCTATGTGCGGCCGATCTGGGCCGACTTCTATTTCGGGGCGGAGTTCCAGAACCTCTGGACCCAATGGACCACCATGGAGCGGTTTTCGGGTCAACAGTACAACATGTCCGTGTGGTACAACTTCTAAGCAAGCGCGGATGGCAAAAAGCTGCCATTGAGAACAAAGAGGAGATACGTCCATGAAAGAAACTGATAAGAATGGGCTGTCGCAACAAGCAAGGGCAGGTAATAATCAGTCCCGCCGTGACTTTCTCGTGAGTGGCGGAAGGGTTGCCGCGGGTTTGGGCGTCGCAGCCCTGCTGGGGGACCTGGGCAACTGGGCCCTGTCCTATGCGGCCGACAAGGAGCCGATTAAGATCGGGGTGCTCCACTCCTTGAGCGGCACGATGGCGATCAGCGAAGTGTCCCTGCGCGACGTGGTCCTGATGGCGGTGGAGGAGATCAACGCCAAGGGAGGCGTGTTGGGGCGCAAAATCCAACCGGTGGTGGTGGACCCGGCGTCCAACTGGGACCTCTTCGCGGAAAAGGCCAAGCAGTTGCTGCTGGTGGACAAGGTGGCGGTGGTCTTCGGCTGCTGGACGTCGGTGAGCCGCAAGTCCGTGCTGCCGGTCTTCGAGAAAAACAACGGGCTGCTGTTTTACCCAGTGCAGTACGAAGGGGAGGAGTGCTCCCACAACGTGTTCTACACGGGCGCGGCGGTCAACCAGCAGGCGGTGCCGGCCGTGGAATACCTGATGAGCAAGGAAGGGGGCGGGTTCAAGAAGTTTTACCTGCTCGGCACCGACTACGTGTACCCCCGCACGACGAACAAAATTCTGCGGGCCATGTTGCTGGCCAAGAAGGTGCCGGCGGCCAACATCGCGGAAGAATACACGCCGTTCCACCATCAGGACTATCAGACCATCGTCGGGAAGATCAAAAAATTCTCCGCGGGCGGCGGGGCGGCCGTGATCAGCACGATCAACGGCGACAGCAATGTGCCCTTCTACAAGGAATTCGCGAATCAAGGACTGAGGGCCGAGGATGCCCCGATCATGGCCTTCAGCGTGGCGGAGGACGAACTGCGCGGGATGGACACGACTGCGCTGGTCGGACACCTAGCGGCCTGGAACTATTATCAAAGCGTGGACACGCCGCAGAACAAGCAGTTCGTGGCCAACTTCAAGGCCTACTGCAAGAAGAACAATCTGCCTGACGGAGACAAGCGGGTCACGGACGACCCGATCGAGGCGGCCTACTTCGGCGTCCATGTGTGGAAGCAGGCGGTCGAGAAGGCCGGCAAGACCGACGTGGATTCGGTGCGCAAGGCCGTCTACGGACAGAAGTTCCTGGCGCCGGGTGGCGAGATCAAGATGGACGAGGCCAACCATCATACGAACAAGCCGGTCCTGATCGGCGAGATTCTGAAGGACGGGCAATTCAAGACGGTCTGGCGGTCCAAGGGACTGGTGAAGCCTGAGCCCTGGAGCGAATACACGAATCCGGACAAGGGGTGCGACTGGATCAGCCACCAGGGCACCTATCAGAAAAAAGCTTAAGCCGGGCTGAGGGCCTCCGAGTGTGGCGCGGCAGTTGGTTGCCGCGCCACACCTATGTTGTAACGAGGATTGGGCAAGGCCATGGCAAGAAAGAACGTTGGGACGGGCAGCAAATGGGAAGAGGCCGTGGGCTACTCGCGGGTCGTCCGGATCGGCGCGCAGGTGTTCGTGTCGGGGACCACGGGGACAGACGAGGCGGGTAATATCGTCGGGCCCGGCGATCCCTACGCCCAAACGGTCCAGATCCTCAAGAAGATCGAACAAGCCCTCCACGGCGTCGGCGCAACCATGAACGACGTGGTGCGCACGCGGGCCTTCGTGACGAACATCGACGACTGGGAAAAGATCGGCAAGGCCCACGGCATAATCTTTCACGACATCCGTCCGGCCATGACGATCGTGGAGGTCAGCCGCCTGATTGCTCCGGAGATGCTCGTGGAAATCGAGGCGGATGCGGTGATGGTTGCATCGCGGCCGGGATCGGACGAGCCTGCATGAAGAAGATGTGGGGGATAGTGGCATTGGCCGTCTTGTGCGGCAGCGTCGCCGGCGTGCGGGCTGAGGAACCGGCTCTCACCGATCCGTCGGCTGCGCCCGTCATGATGGAAGAGGCGCTCAAGGACCTGGCCAGCGAGGATGCGGCGGTGCAAGAAGCGGCCGTCCAGACGTTGATTACACGGGGCGACGCAGCCCTTGTGCCGAAGTTGGAGGCAATGCGTGCGGAGGGAGATCGCAGCTTGCGGATGGCGATCAAGCCGGTCCTGGATCTGCTGAAGAACAAGGCGAAATTGACGAGCCGGAAGCAGGAGGAGCGGCGCTCGGCGGCGGCCGATTTGGCTGCCACCGGCAATCCGATGGCCTTGGTCTGGCTGGAGGCGGCGTTCCCGACCGAGCAGGATCGGTGGGTCCGCTATCAGATCGAAGAGTCGATCGGCTTGATCAAGCTGGCCGACGCCGACCCGGCCGTCAAGGCGGCGGCCGCAACCAAACTGGGCGAACTGCATAGCCAGAATGCCGTCCCGGCCTTGAAAGAGCTGGCTGCTTCGGCAGGCTCAGCACAGGCGTTTTCGACTGGCTCAGGGCAGGCTCTTTCGACCGACTCGGCGGCGCAGACACCGGAACAGGCCCTTGTCGCCAAGGCGGCGAGAGAGGCCATCGAGCGTATCGAAACATGGAGTAGCTGGACCAGCGCCATCGAGACCTTATTTCGCGGCATCAGTTTGAGTTCGGTCCTGCTGTTGATGGCCCTGGGCCTGGCGATTATTTTTGGGCTGATGGGCGTGATCAATATGGCCCATGGCGAGTTTATGATGCTGGGAGCCTACGCCACGTTCTTGACTCAGGAGGGATTTAAAGCGTGGCTGCCTCCGGGCCTCTTCGACTATTATTTTCTGCTGGCCATGCCCTGTTCATTCCTGGCGGCGGGCCTGTTCGGCCTGTTGCTGGAGGCGTCGCTGATCCGGTTCTTGTACGGCCGCCCGCTGGAAACCTTGCTGGCCACCTGGGGCGTCAGCCTGATCTTGATCCAAGGGGCGCGTGTAGTGTTTGGGGACCTGACGTCGGTCGTGGCTCCCAGCTGGCTCAGCGGGGGGATGCAGTTGATGGTCGGCGTGCAGCTCCCGTACAATCGTATGTTCATCATCGCACTGGCGGCGGTCTGTGTGTTGGGCATCTACTTGCTGCTGTTTCGCACCGGCGTGGGATTGAGGGTCCGGGCGGTGATGCAGAACCGGAACATGAGCGCTTGCCTGGCGATTCCAACCCGCAAGGTGGATGCCTACACCTTCGCCTTCGGGTCCGGCCTCGCCGGGCTGGCCGGTTGCGCGCTCACGCTCATCGGTAACGTCGAGCCGGGCTTGGGGCAAAACTACATCGTGGACTCGTTCATGGTCGTGGTGACCGGCGGGGTGGGGAAGTTGGCGGGCACGATCGTGGCCTCGCTGGGGATCGGGGGCTTGAACAAGCTGTTGGAGCCGAGCTTCGGCGCGGTCTACGGCAAGGTGTTCATTCTGGTCTTGGTAATCCTATTCTTGCAATGGCGCCCCTCGGGACTGTTCACGATCAAGGGACGGCATGTCGATTCGTGAAGCGTGAAGCGTGAAGCGTGAAGCGTGAAGCGTGAAGCGTGAAGCGTGAAGCGTGAAGCGTGAAGCGTGAAGCGTGAAGAAGGACCTCCTCCCTACGAACAACGAGATACGCTTCACGAGATACCAATGATGAGGGTCTGTGTCGGAGCCGACGGTGATGGAACAGGGTAAAGAATCGGGAGAAGGCTTGTCCTTCTGGCTGGTCGGCTTTGTCCTGTTGATCGTCCTGCCGCTGTTGAACGTGCTGCCCGGCACGGAGTCTCCGCTGCACGTGTCCGACTTCACCCTGAATCTTTTCGGCAAGTTTCTGGCCTTCGCCATCCTGGCGCTCGGGCTGGATCTGATTTGGGGCTACACGGGCATCCTGAGCCTCGGCCACGGCGTGTTCTTCGGCCTGGGGGCCTATGCGATCGGGATGCACATGATGCTCTCGATCGGGACCGAGAGCGTCTACGGCAGTGCGCTCCCGGATTTCATGGTCTGGAACCAGGTCAAGGAGCTGCCGCTGTTTTGGCGGCCGTTCTCAAGCGCCTGGCTGTCGGTGGCGGCGTCGATCCTGGTCCCGACGATCTTCGCCGCGATTTTCGGATTTCTCGCTTTCCGCAGCCGGATCAAAGGGGTGTACTTCTCGATCATCACGCAGGCCTTGGCCCTGTCGGCCTGGTTGGTCTTCAACCGGAACGAAACGAACCTGGGGGGCACCAACGGCTTGACCGACTTCAAGACCCTCTTCGGGTTCCGCCTGGGCGAACCGGGCACACAGCGGGCCCTGTATGTCGCGACGGTCTTCTTCCTAGGCGCCGCCTACCTGCTCTGTCGCTGGATCGTCAAGTCCCGCACGGGCAAGGTGCTGGTGGCGATCCGGGACAGCGAGCAGCGGGTGCTCTTTTCCGGCTATTCCCAGGCCAACTACAAACTGTTCGTGTTCGTCGTGTCGGCTGCGCTGGCCGGTCTGGCCGGGGCCCTCTATGTGCCGCAAGTGGGCATCATCACGCCGGCGCAAATCGGCGTGTTGCCTTCCATCGAAATGGTCATCTGGGTGGCGGTCGGCGGGCGGGGAACCTTGGTGGGCGCGGTGCTGGGCGCGGTCGGCGTCAACCTGGGACGGAGCATCCTGACCAATCATTTCCCCGAGCTCTGGCCGTTTTTCCTGGGGGGCCTCTTCATCGCCGTCGTCTTGTTCTTCCCCGACGGGTGCGTCGGCCTGTTGCGGAAACTGGGCGGCAGCTGGTCGTCCCGGAAAGCCGGCGATGGCCTGGATAAGCCGCTCGCGACCTCCGAGCCGGGCCCCCATTAACGTGGTCATACGATGAACGGAGCCATCCAGGACGAAGAGACGGTGCACGTCGCGGCCGAGCGGGGCTCCATCATTTACCTCGAAGGGGTCACGGTCGACTTCGACGGGTTCAAGGCCCTCCGCGACCTCAACTTCATCGTCAATTACCACGAGCTGCGCGTGGTGATCGGGCCCAACGGGGCCGGCAAGACCACGTTGCTGGACGTGATCTCCGGCAAGGCCAAGCCACAATCCGGTCGCGTGATATTCGGAAAGGATCAAGATTTGCTGCCCCTGCGCGAGAACCAGATCGCCGCATTGGGCATCGGCCGCAAGTTCCAGACGCCGTCGGTCTTCGGCAACCTGACCGTCTGGGAAAACCTGGAGTTGTCGGTCAAACGGGCCAGCAAGGGGGTCTTCGCCACTCTCTGGGCCAAGGCCACGCGCGAGGAAACGGAGCGGATCGAATCGGGCCTGGCCACGATCGGGCTCAAGGACAAACGGGGGAGCAGGGCCGGTGCCCTCTCCCACGGCGAAAAGCAGTGGCTGGAGATCGGGATGGTGCTGTTGCAGGATCCGGCATTGCTCTTGGTGGACGAGCCGGTGGCCGGCATGACGGATCAGGAGACCGAGCAGACGGGGCAGTTGCTCCTGTCGCTCGCAGACAAGCATTCCATCATCGTCATCGAGCACGACATGGAATTCGTGAGGCAGATCGCCCGCACGGTCACGGTGCTGCACGAAGGGACGGTGCTCTGCGAGGGGCCGGTGGAGACAATCCAGTCCGATCCGCGCGTCATGGAGATTTACCTGGGGCGAAAGAAGGAAAAGAAAGAGGATGCTCCGGCTCGATAACCAGAACGTCTATTACGGCGAGAGTCACATCCTGCGGAACGTGTCGCTGGAGGTGGGCCCTGGCCAGGTGGTCTGCTTGATGGGCCGGAACGGCGTCGGCAAGACGACCCTGCTCAAGACTATCATGGGGCTCCTAAAGTCGCGGACCGGCAAGATACAGTTCGGCGGAGACGATATTGCGCAGGAGTCTCCGGACCGGCGTGTGCGGCGTGGCATCGCCTATGTGCCGCAAGGGCGGGAGATTTTCCCCCACCTGACGGTCCGGGAGAATCTCCGGCTGGGCTATGAGGCGGGGCCGGCGGATCAACACGGTGGCTCCGAGAAGGAAGCCTACGACGAAGTGTTCTCCTTGTTTCCGGTCCTGGCACAGATGCTGGAACGGGCCGGCGGGGTCCTGAGTGGCGGGCAGCAGCAGCAACTGGCGATCGGCCGGGCCTTGTTGTCCAAGCCCAAGCTGCTGCTCCTGGACGAGCCGACGGAAGGCATCCAGCCATCCATCGTCGAGCAGATCGAAAACGTGATCGAGCGCTTCAAGGCCGAACGGCGCTTCGCGATCCTGCTCGTGGAGCAGTACATGGAGTTTGCGGCGCGGCTGGCCGACACCTATGTGATCATGGCCAAAGGGGCGGTTGTGGCGTCGGGGCGGGCGGCCGAGTTGAGCGAAGAACAGGTGAAGCGGCATTTGATCGTCTAGGGCGGCTGGGTAGCTTCCCTTGCTCGTGGAGGCCGCACTTCAGAAAGTGCTCCCTCGACACGCGCAGTTTGGAAGCCACCCAGCCGCCCTGAAAAACCTGCCCCGAGCGGGGAGAGAGTAAGGGGTAAGAGAAGAGGGTTGCACGCAGAACGCGCACGATGAAGCGGTGCTCGTTTGATGTGCGCAACCTTGGTCTGCCGCCGTCCTTCCTAGAATCCTAGGCCGTTGCCCCAACCCAGGTTTTCCGGTCCCTTCCATTTCCTTCCTGCTTCAGGCAAGATTCGCGCATTAAGTGGAGGCCTGCCTGCGTCGAATCACCCTGTCTCGGCTGAGTTGTTTCTGTGCTTGGACGATCCTCCTTGCCTTGTGTGTTCAGGGGCAGCCCGGTTTCGTTTTGGCCTTGGATGAGCCTATCAAGGTTGAAGACAGGCGGGATGCTCATGGACGGCTGATCGTCTCCAAGGCCCTCGGCATCTCCTTCTCCGGCTATCTGGAAGGCTCCTACACGCAGAACTTCAGCAACCCCTCCAACGGCATCAACCAGCTGCGCATCTTCGACGTCAACGCAAACGAGTTCCGGCCGAACGTGGCCAAGTTCGTGCTCGATCGCGAAGCCCATGCGGATGGAGCCGGCTGGGAGCGGGCCGGCTTCCACGTCAAGTTCAACGCGGGCAAGGACTCGAAATTCATCGGGGGCACCAACCTCAGCCCCTATGCGGATTTCCAGGAGTTCTATGTCCAGTATGTCCTGCCGGTCGGAACGGGCCTGGACATCAAAGCCGGCCGCATCAATACCTTGATCGGCTTCGAAGGCCTTGAGAGTCCGGAGAACCCGAACTATTCTCGGTCCTGGCTCTTCGGCCTGGGGCAACCCTTCACGACGTTCGGCATACGAGCTTCCTACGAGTTCAGCAAACAGGTCTCCTTTTCGATCGGCGGGATCAATTCGATCACCTCATCGACCGGTGATTCGACGAACAAGCTTATGGTGGAGTCGGCCCTCGTCTGGACCGTTACCGAGCGATTGAAGGCGACCTTCTACGGGCTCTTCGGGCCGAGACCGGGACAGCGGCCTGGGTCGGGGGGAAACCGTGTCCTTGGCGGAGGATTTGTGAACTACCAATTGTCCGACAAGGCGTCGCTGGTCCTGGAGGCCTACTACGCCAACCAGGAGCGAGCCAGCGATTTGAGCCGGGGGGGGGAACGCCAGATGGGACGGGGTGGCCGGCTACCTTATCTATGATGTGAACAAGGAATGGGGGGTCAGATTCCGGTCCGAGATCTTCGAGGATGCGGGCGGGTTTGTCTCCTGCAACGGGACCGAATCCTTCCCGAAGGCCAACGTCTGTTTCGGCGCGACGGATCGCCGGACGTCCCGCGACGTGGCCCAGACCCTTTGGGAGACCACCGGCACTCTCCAGTATCGTCCCTTCGCGTCGCTCCTCACACGCCTGGAGTACCGCTACGACAAGTCCGACCAGAACGTCTTCCAGCTCGGTAATCGCGCGACCAGTTACCAGCCGACGTTGACGCTGGACGTCGTCTATTTCTTTTGATTCCCCTGGTTCCAGCCGGAGATGCTCGTGTTGACTGAGACCATTGGAAGTGCTAGGTTTCGCCCGCTGTCGCTGGTCTCCAGCGGGGCTCATCAGGGAATGTGATCGGCGGCGGCTGGGTAAGGGGACTCTATGCATCTGACTCCGCGAGAACAGGAAAAACTGCTGATCTATGTGGCGGCGCAACTCGCCAAAGAGCGCAAGGCCCGCGGATTGAAGCTCAACCACCCGGAGGCGGTGGCCTACATTACGGCGGCCTTGCTGGAGGGGGTCAGGGACGGACGGACCGTGTCCGACCTGATGAGCTATGGGGCCACGCTCCTTGGTAGGGCCGATGTGATGCCCGGCGTGCCGGAGATGATTGACGATATACAGGTCGAAGGGACCTTTCCAGATGGGACGAAATTAGTCACGGTTCATCAACCAATTAGATGATATATAGAAAGTGATTGTTAAGATATATTGGCCCTTGAAACACGAGGTCCGATGATGAAGAAATCAGCTAAGAGAATCACGGCCAAAGCCCAGCCGTCCGTCAAGATTCAGGCCAAGGCTTCCCCGCAGGCTCCGTCTCGCAAAGCGCCCCAACCGGCTGATGTGATCCCCGGGGAGATCATCCTGGGGAAGGGCGACATCGTCGCCCTTCAAGGTCGTCGTACTGTGGAGGTTACGGTGGCGAATGAGGGAGACCGGCCGATTCAGGTCGGGTCGCACTGCCACTTTTTCGAGGCCAACCGATCGCTCAAGTTCGATCGGGAGAAGGCCTTCGGGTTCCGTCTTTGCGTCCCGGCCGGGACGGCGGTCCGATTTGAACCAGGCGAAGAAAAGCAGGTGACGCTTGTGGCTCTCGGTGGTAATCGGGTGGCCTATGGTATCAACGGGCTGACCCATGGCCGCCTGGACGATCCGCAGGTAAAGGCCCAGGCAATGGCGCGCGCGGCTGGACAGGGCTTTCTCGTAAAGGGATCGCGTCCATGAAGATTCCTCGCCGCCAATATGCAGACCTCTACGGGCCGACCGCCGGAGATCGGATTCGCCTGGCCGACACGGAGCTGATCGTCGAAATCGAGAAGGACCTCACGACGCCGGGCGAAGAGGCCAAGTTCGGGGGTGGGAAAGTCATCCGGGACGGGATGGGCCAGTCGCCTTCGGCAACCCGTGCGGGCGGTGCGCTGGACCTCGTGATCACGAACGCGATCATCCTGGACCATTGGGGAATCGTCAAGGCGGACATCGGCATCAAGCACGGACGCATTTCCGGCATCGGAAAGGCGGGCAACCCGGACCTGATGGATGGGGTGACGCCTGGGATGGAAATTGGCCCGGCCACGGAAGTGCTTTCGGCGGAAGGCAAGATTGTGACGGCCGGCGGCATGGACACCCACATCCATTTCATCTGTCCGCAGATCATCACGGAAGGGTTGGCCAACGGCCTCACGTCGCTGATCGGCGGTGGGACCGGCCCGGCCACCGGGACGAACGCAACGACTTGCACGCCCGGCGCCTGGAACATCCACCGAATGCTGGAGGCGGCCGAGGGATTTCCCATCAACCTGGGATTTTTGGGCAAGGGGAACTCGTCGCTACCCGAAGGGCTCAACGAGCAGATCGAGGCGGGCGCCATCGGGCTCAAACTCCACGAGGATTGGGGCACGACGCCGGCCGCGATCTCCACCTGTTTGGATGTGGCCGAGCAGTACGACGTGCAAGTGGCGATTCATACCGACACGCTGAACGAGGCCGGGTTCGTCGAGGACACGATCAGGGCATTTGCCGGCCGGACGATCCACTCGTTTCACACGGAGGGAGCGGGAGGTGGCCATGCGCCGGACATCATCAAGGTCTGCGGCGAACCGAACGTGCTGCCGTCTTCGACGAACCCCACCATGCCCTTCACCGTCAACACAATGGATGAGCACCTGGACATGCTCATGGTCTGCCACCATCTCCATCCCCGGGTGCCGGAGGACATCGCCTTTGCCGAGTCCCGCATCCGGCGCGAAACGATCGCGGCAGAGGACATTCTGCACGACATGGGCGCGATCAGCATCATGTCGTCGGATTCGCAGGCGATGGGGCGGGTCGGGGAGGTGATCATCCGCACGTGGCAGACGGCGCATAAGATGAAGCTGCAACGCGGGCATCTTAAGGGCCCGGGCGAAGGGGCGAGCGTCACGCACGATAATTTCCGCGCCAGGCGATTCGTGGCCAAATACACGATCAATCCTGCGATCGCGCATGGAGTCGCCCATGAAGTCGGCTCGGTCGAAGTGGGAAAGCTGGCGGATCTCGTTCTTTGGAAGCCGGCCTTCTTCGGGGTCAAGCCGGAGATCGTCGTGAAGGGCGGGTTTCCCATGTCCGCGGCGATGGGCGACCCCAACGCTTCGATCCCGACGCCGCAGCCGGTGCTCACCAGGCCCATGTTCGGGAGCTTTGGTCGGGCCCTCTACAACACCAGCCTGACGTTCGTGTCGCAGGCGGCGTTGGACCGGGAAGTGCCCAAGACTCTGGGTTTGCAGAAGCGGCTGGCCGTCGTCAAGAAGTGCCGCGGGATCGGTAAGCGCGACCTCAAATTGAACGACGCGCTGCCCAGGATCGAAGTGGACCCGGAGACCTACGTGGTCAGGGCCGACGGACAGACGCTCTCCTGCGAACCGCTGGCCCTCTTGCCGATGGCACAGCGGTACTTCCTCTTTTAGCAGGCTGATGAAAATGTCCTCCAGCTTCGTTCTCAGTCGCTCGACCCCCTCAACGTACTTCTCCAGTACGCCTCAGGGGCCTCGCTCCTTGCGGCCTTGCTGGAGACCATTTTGATCAGCCTGTTGGTCTGAACGGGATAATATAATGAAAGCCCTTTCGCTGCTTCATGGCATCCGGTACGTGGACAGTTTTTTCCCTGCCGGGGGATTTGCCTATTCGTCAGGTTTGGAGGCGGCGGTGCAGAGAGGGGCGGTAAAGGACTCGCAGGGGTTCGCTCTGTACGTCGAAGATTTCTTCCAGTCCGGGTTGGGGAGGCGCGAAGCCGTGGCCGTAGCAAGGGCCTGGCAAGGGGCGAGGGGCAAGGGGCGAGAGGCGCAGGAGGCGGACCAAGAACTGGATGCGATGATGACGGGCCGCGAGAGCCGTCAGGCCAGCAAGCAGATGGGACGGCAGGTGCTCAGAGGAGCGCTGGTGGACGAAGACGCGTCCCCGGTCGTTCGGGAGTATCTCCGAGAAGTTGAGGCTGGTCGCGCAGCCGGGCACCTGGCCGTTGCACTTGGGTTGGTGCTGGGCGAAGCGGGCTGGACAAGAGAACAGACGGTGACAGCATTTTTGTACCAGCAATCGGTCGGGTTCGTGTCGGCGTCGCTCAAGCTGCTTCCTATCGGTCAACGCGAGGGCCAGCGGTTGTTGGCTTCCTGGGCTCCGATGATCAGCCGTCTAAGCCGACAGGCTGTCGCTGACACGGCCATGACTGCCTGGACGCCGGTGCAGGACATCTACGCTATGAAGCATAGCCGGTTGGCTTCACGCCTCTTTCGGTCCTAGCTCGTCGCTGCAGGCTGATGGCTCATAGCCGAGGGCGTTTCTTATGGGCGGGCATCACCACGATCACGACCACCATCATGAGGGCAACGGGAAGCCGACGTTGGCCCGTGCCAACAAGATCCCGACGTTCGGTGTTGGTGGTCCGGTCGGATCGGGCAAGACCGCCCTGGTGGAGGCGCTTTGCCGCAAGCTGCGCGACCGATTCAGCATCGGGGTTGTGACCAACGATATTTTCACCAAGGAAGACGCGGAATTTCTCACGCGGCGCGGCGTCCTTCCGCCGGAACGTATTCTGGGGGTGGAAACAGGCGGCTGTCCTCACACGGCGATCCGCGAGGATGCGTCGCACAACCAGGAAGCGTTGGACGATCTGGTGAGGCGTTTCCCCGACGTCCAAGTGCTGTTCATCGAAAGCGGCGGCGACAACTTGGCCGCGACCTTCAGCCCCGAGCTGGTGGACTATACGATCTATGTGATCGACGTGGCGGCGGGCGACAAGATTCCGCGCAAGGGCGGGCCTGGGATCACGAGATCCGACCTGCTCGTCATCAACAAGATCGATCTGGCCCCGCATGTCCGGGCCGACCTCTCCGTGATGGACCGCGACAGCAAGAAAATGCGCGAGTCGTTGCCGTTCATCTTCACGAATCTCCTTACCGGACGGGGGCTGGACCAGGTGGTGGAGTGGGTGCTGGCGCGCATTCCCGCGAATCGCTGAAAGGGCAGGGAAACATGGGGCGCCAGGCCGTTCATGCCGACTCCTTGCGCTCGGTCGGCCGGATCGGCGCCATGACTCTCCGCTATGAGCAGCGCCGTCGGATGACTGTCCTGTCCCATTCCCGCTGCACAACCCCCTGGCACCAGTCGCCGCCCATCCAGCTGGACGGGTCCGGTTCCGTCTATCAGCCGCTGCTGAACCCCTCCGGCGGACTGGTGGGGGGAGACCGACTCTCGCTCGATGCGCAGTTGGGGCCTGACACCCACGTGATCGTTTCGACTCCCTCCGCGAACCGCGTCTACCGATCTCTGTCGGAGACTTCGGCGCAACTTATTAATCTGTCCGTCGGGGAGCGGGCGATCCTCGAATGGGTCCCGGATCTCACGATTCCCTTTGCCGGAGCCCGGTATCGACAAGAAATCCATGTCCGGCTGGAAGCGGGTGCGACGCTGCTGCTCTGGGATGCCCTTGCCTGCGGCCGCGTCGCCCGAGGCGAGCGCTGGGATTTTGCCAGCCTAGAGAACGAGATCCGCATCATCGCCGCCGACGGCCGTCGGCTGGTCGAGCGGTACGATCTCGATGGGTCGAAAGGGCCACATCGAACGGGGCTCGCGCGAAACTGGGAGTATGTCGCGTCGCTCTATCTGGTCGGCGATTCGATCGACGCCGAGCGCAGGAAGAAATTGGAAGAGGCATTGGCATTGATTCTGGATGAGCATCCGGAGGAGGTCTTGGGGGGAGTCTCCCAACCGGCCGTGCCGGGTTTGGCCGTCAAGCTGCTGTCCCGTTCGGCTCCGGCCCTGGTGCGGACGTTTACCGCGCTCTGGACTGCGGCCCGGTTGTGCTTGTGGAATCGCCCCATGCTGGAGCTGCGCCGCTACTAAGCCGACATGGTTTTGACGCGGCGCGCCTGCGCGTCTATTATGATCCGCCTACCGTGCGGTCCGACCCGGAGGGGGCATGCCCACACTTGAGCGGCAGTATCAACTCCTCTTTGACCAGAACCCCCAGCCCATGTGGGTCTTCGACATGGAGACCCTCGCCTTCCTCGCCGTGAACGATGCCACGGTTGCCCATTATGGCTACTCGAGAGAGGAATTCCTCGGCATGACGGTCAAGGATGTTCGTCCGCCGGAGGATATTCCCGCCTTGCTCGAACACTTCGAAAAAACTCCCGATGGATTGGTCGAAGCGGGGGAGTGGCGGCATCGGAAAAAGGACGGCACGATCATTGACGTCAAGATTACGGCCAGTCGGCTGCAACTGGAAGGCAGACGGGTGTCCGTCGCCTCGATCCAGGACATCACCGAACGCAAACGGTCCGAAGAGTCGCTGCGTTTTAGCACCCAGCAATTCACGAGCGCCTTCGAACATGCCGCGATCGGAATGGCGCTCGTGTCGCCCATGGGCCATTTTCTCAAAGTGAACCGCTCGTTGTGCGACATCACGGGATACTCGGCGGAGGAATTGACGCGGACGACGTTCCAGGACATTACGCACCCTGAGGACATCGAGCGCGACCTTGATTATGTGCGCCAGATGCTGGTCGGAGAGATTCGTTCGTATCAGATGGAGAAACGGTATGTCCATAAGGGAGGGCACATGGTCTGGGTTCTCCTGAGCGTGTCCCTCGTGCGGGATACCCAGGGGCAGCCCGTCCATTTTATTGCACAGATTCAAGATATCACCGGGCGCAGGCTGGCGGAGGACAGGCTGCGGGAAACTCAAAACCGCTACCGGAACATCATCGAAGCGACCTTCGATGCGATCGCGATCCACGAGGACGGAGTGATACTCGAAGTCAACGAAGCCTACGCCAAGATGTTCGGCTATACGGTTTCCGAAGTCATCGGGATGCATGTGCTCGAGTTTGTGGCGCCCGAATCAAGGGGGTTGGTCACGGAGAGCGTCCACGAAGCGCAGGAAGCCCCGTATGAGGCGGTGAAAGTCCGTAAAGACGGCACCATGGTGTTTTGCGAGGTCATTAGCCGGGCCTACGTTTACCAGGAACGCAAGGCCCGCCTTGCCGCCATTCGCGATATTACCGCCCGCAAGAAGGCCGAAGCGGAGGCGGGGCGCGTGCAGGCGCTGCTCGGCTCGATCGTCGAACACAGTCCCACGATGTTCTTCGTCAAAAATGCCACGGATCTTCGCTTTGTGCTGTTCAACAAGGCCGGGGAGGATTTGGTGGGGTACAAGCGGGAGGAACTGATCGGCAAGAACGACTATGACTTCTTTCCCAAAGACGAAGCCGATTTCTTTACCGCCAAGGATCGGGAAGTGTTGGCCAGCGGACGATTGCTCGAGATACCGGAGGAACCCATCCAGACCCGGTACAAAGGGTTGCGGTATTTGCGCACGCTGAAAGTCCCGATTCTGGATCAGGGTGGGCGGCCCCAATATTTGTTGGGCCTCTCGGAAGACATCACGGACCGTAAGCATTTGGAAGAGCAGCTCCGCCAGTCGCAAAAAATGGAGGCGGTCGGGCAACTTGCCGGGGGAGTCGCCCACGACTTCAATAACCTGCTGACGGGTATTCTCGGCTATTGCGACCTGGCCCTGGACCGGATCGCCGGACAGGATCCGCTGCGATCCGACATAGCGGAGATCAAAAAAGCCGGGGATCGGGCCGCGGCCTTGACCCGTCAGTTGCTGGCCTTCGGTCGTCGCCAGGTCTTGCAGCCCAAAGTGCTGGACCTGAACCTCGTCGTGGCCGATTTGGAGCGTTTGCTCCGTCGGCTGATCGGCGAGCACATCGCCTTAAGCACGCAGTTGGCTCCTGCTTTGGGGCGAGTCAAGGCCGATCCTGGACAGGTGCAACAGGTGCTCATGAACGTGGTGCTCAATGCCCGAGACGCCATGCCCCAGGGCGGACGTCTGACGATCGAAACGGCCACCGTCCAGGCCGATCGGATCGGCCCGAACCGGCACGGTTCCGTGCAGCCTGGCCCGTACGCGATGGTCGAGGTTACCGACACCGGTTGCGGGATGGATGCCGGGACCTTGGAGCGTATCTTCGAACCGTTCTTTACGACCAAGGAGATCGGGAAGGGGACGGGATTGGGGCTCTCCACCGTGTACGGAATCGTCATGCAAAGCGGCGGATGTCTCGAGGTGCGGAGCGAACCCCACCGCGGCACGAAGTTCGCGATCTATCTGCCCTGCGTGGAGGAGGCCGCCGAAGGCGTTCCGGGATTACTGACTCCGGAGGCCACGGCGGGGGCAGGGACGGTGCTGTTGGTAGAAGATGAAGACATCGTTCGCAACATGGTTCGATCCGTTCTCGCCCAGAACGGGTATCGGGTCTTGGAAGCTCGCGGGGGCAACGAAGCCCTCCATCTCGCGCAGCAACATGAGGGGGCGATCGATCTGCTGCTGACCGACGTAGTCATGCCCCTGGTGAGCGGGTCGGAGGTGGCGCGCCGCCTGTTACCGCTCCGCCCGAATATGAAAGTTCTTTTTATGTCTGGCTATGCCGGCGAAGATGTGGTGGCGCATGGCTTGTCGGTCAAGGGAATCGTGTTCCTTCAAAAGCCGTTCACGCCCTCGGTGCTGCTTAGCAAGATTCGGGAGATGCTCCTCGCGCCGAGCACGTGACCCGGGTCGGCCTGCCTCTGCATCGGTGTGGAGCCCCAGCTCGCGTCTACCAAATGCCCAGGCCCATCAGGACGATGCCGACCACCATCCAGCCCACCAATCCAACCGATATCATCCGCTCGAGACTCATGAGAACGCTCCCCGCAAAATTGGCCTAATGGCATAGCGAAAGCAAAGACGATGCCGATATTTCCCATACAGGCCTATGGGCATATATTCAGAAAAATGAAGGGATTATCCGGCTACGGCTAATCTGAGGTTGGCCGAAGTTCTGCCGAACGGTCAAAATTTCGCCTTTGTGCCGAGAATCCACCGGTTGGGAAAAAACTTTCTCTTAGAGGAAGAGGCGAGAGGAGCGGGAAGAGGCGGATAATCGCCCGCTAGAGAGCGATGGCTGGCCGGCCGAACAGGGTCGTGACAGAAGCATGAGTGACATAGATTGGTACTTTCTCTCCAACCCTCGCGCGGGAGCCTTCTTTCTCCCACACGACTGTCACGTTGGAGTCCGTATGGCCCATCCATTGGGAGGATGACTTCTTCGCGTCGCCTTCGACGAGGACCTCGACGGCGGCGCCGATCAGTGCTTGGTTCTTCCGAAGCGCAATGAGCTTCTGCCTCTCCACGAGCCTGGTGGCGCGGTCGGATTTGATCGCATCCGGGACATCGTCCGGATATTTTCGGCCCGCGATCGTGTTCTTCCGTTCTGAGTAGACGAAGACGAAGACCTGGTGATAGCCGACCTCCTGCACCGTCCGATAGGTGTCGAGAAATTCTTCTTCGGTTTCGGTGGGAAACCCGCAGATGACATCCGTAGTCAGCGCGATGTTTTGGCTCCGGCGTCGGATCTCCTCCACCAGGGCCAGGTATTCCGTGCGGCTGTAGGTCCGGTCCATGAGGCGCAAGATACGATCGTTGCCCGATTGCAACGGCAGGTGAATGTGCTTGCAGATTTTCGGATGGTCCGCGACCGCGTCCAACAGGGCCGGGGGAAAGTCTTTCGGGTGAGGTGAGGTGAAGCGGACCCTGGCGATCCCGGGCACTTCCGCGACGGCCGTAATCAGCCGCGCGAAGTCCCATCCGTCGTACCGGTAGGAGTTGACGTTCTGTCCCAGAAGCGTGACCTGCTTGTGGCCGTGGGCCGCCAGGTGTTCAGCCTCGCGGATGATTCCTTGCGGGTCCCGCGAACGTTCCCGCCCCCTGGTATAGGGCACCACGCAGAAGGTGCAAAAGTTGTCGCAGCCCCGCATGACGGCGATCCAGGCGTTGAGGCCCTCGGCCCGTTGCGGCAGAATGTCTTCGTAGGTCTCGTACTCGGAGAGATCGACGGCGAGACCCTTCGCGGTGAGGCCCTGCTCTTGCGCCTCGATGGCTCGGGTGAGCAAGTCCGGCAATTTGCGATAGGCATCCGGCCCCGCCAGCACGTCCACGATGGATGCCTGGTCCATCAACTCCTGTTTCAGATTTTGGGCCATGCACCCCAGGACGCCGACGACGAGGTTTCGCTGCTTCTTGATGGTCTTGAGCGTCGCCAGATGTCCGTAGACTTTATTGTGCGCGTGCTCGCGGATGGCGCAGGTATTCATCAAGACCACGTCGGCCCGTTCTCGATCTTCGGTAAAGGCAAAGCCCCTGGCCTTGAGCAGGGAGCGGACCAGTTCCGTGTCGTACTCGTTCATCTGGCAGCCGAAGGTCTCGATGTGGACTTGATAGGCCGCCGGTGCGCGCGCGATCATGCCGAACCTCCGGCCCCGCTCAGGTGTCCCACGGCCAGCCCGTCCATCGCGCCGGTGACCACGACCGGCTCGATCTGTTTTCTCAGGTCCCGGTGGCTCCGCACGCCGACGCGCAGATAGTTGCCGGTCCAGCCGGTCCAGAGCCCGGAAGGTTCCCTGGCCTCGAAGAGGACGGGCAAGGTTTGGCCTGTGAACCGCTGATAAAACGCGAGCCGCTTGGCGCGCGAGAGCGAGGCCAGGGCCTTCGCGCGGGCGCTCAGGGTTGCGGGTTGGATGACATCGGGGAGCTTGACTGCGGCGGTCCCGGGCCGGGCGGAATAATTGAAGACATGAAAATAGGCCAGCGGCAGGTTGGCGACCAACCGGTAGGAGTTGGCAAAGGCACGATCGTCTTCGCCGGGAAAGCCGACCATGAGATCGGTGCCGAGGCACAGGTCCGGGATCAGGCTGGCGGCCTTCTGCAGGAAGGAGGCATAGTCGCCGGCGCGGTACCGCCGGTGCATGGCCTGCAGGATGCCATCGTCGCCGCTCTGCAGCGGGATGTGCAAGTGGTGACAGAGTTTCGCGGAGGCGGCCATGTGGTCCAGCAAGGCATCGGGAATCGTGGTCGGTTCGATGGAGGAAATTCTGATCCGCGCCACGCCGTCGACTCGCTCCAGTTCCTTGATCAGATCCAGCAGGGATCGTCCACCGTGCCGGTACTGTCCGATGTTGACGCCGGTTAAAATCAGCTCTCGGTGCCCCCGCGCGACGAGCGCCTCCGCTTCGCGCACAACGTCGGGCAGTTGCCGGCTCCGCTCATGGCCCCGGGCGAAGGGAATGTTGCAGAACGAGCACATGAAGTTGCAGCCGTCCTGGATTTTCAGGTTGGCTCTCGTAGAGTCGCAGGCGCCCGTTCCGTCCAGGACGAAATCGGCTCGCTCGATGGTATTTGTGTGCAGCACCAGGGGCGCCGGTTGTTTCGCAAGGTCCGATGGCGCCGGCAGGTAATCGGGCAGGTCCATCTTGTACTGGCCGCCGACGATCAGGTCGATGCCGGAGAGGCGCCTGAGTCCCTCGACGCCGGTTTGCGCATAGCATCCCGTCACGGCCACAAAGGCGTGGGGTGAGCGGCGCAAGGTCCGGCGGATTTGGTAGCGGCAGTCCTTTTCCGCGTCTTCGGTGACGGAGCAACTGTTCAGCACGAACAGGTCGGTCGGCTCGCCGTGCTCCACGAGCTGGTACCCGTCCCGCTTGAGCCGGTCCGCCAGCAGGGCGGTCTCCGCCTGGTTAAGTCGGCAGCCGATGGTGTGGAGCGAAGCCCTGGGACGGGCCGGCCGCGGCGCCCGGACTTGTTCTGTCTGCGAATCGAGGTGCATAGGCTCGCCATTATAGGGGAGTGGGGTGAAGCGGGGCAAGGAGGCCTCGTGCAAGGCGACCGCACGCACGAGTGGATTGATCGAGCGTTGACAGGATCGGGCCGGCTGGGTACTATTCGAAAGGCGCGGTTGCGCATGGAACCTGTGGCCGGCCGGTGCCTCATTCGGTATGATCCCGTGTGGGGGGGGAGAGGGAGGTGCGGGGATGAACGACCTCAGAGCCTGGGTTGGGCTTGTCGTGTTCGGCGTTGCGCTGCTGTCTCCTCCCGCCGGCTGGTCGAAAGAAACCCTGCCCGTCGAACCGGACGAAAGCACTCGCGTAGACGAGCTGTACGACCATGAAGCCCGCATGTTCCTCATGCTCTACTCGTTGAAGGGAAACGGAGAGGTGGATTACGTCACCGGCCGCCTGGTGCAGGAACATGCTCGGAGTCACTACGGCAACCCGGTCTATTATACCGAGCCCTTTCCGCTCTTTTATTGGTGGAACCACACGATGTGGAACGATCCGGAGCAGGATGGGGTGAACGGGAACGAAAAGGTCTATCAAGAGAACATCGACTTCGATCGGACGCGCTTCAAACCCTGCGTATTCAACGGGCAGCCTTGTTGATGCCTGTGTTCTATGACGCAGGGGCCTCCTCCGTTCCGTTTCCGATTCTGCTCGGCAACCAGTCGGCCCCAGTCAGGTGAGCCGGCCTTCCTTCCTCGAGACATTCAGCCACCGTCGCCTCGGAATCATGTTGCCGCTCGGGTTTGCCTCCGGCCTGCCGCTGGCGCTCACTTCCGGCACGTTGCAAGCCTGGTTGACCGTCGCCGGAGCGGATCTGCGCACGATCGGCTTCTTCACGCTCGTCGGCATTCCCTACACCTTGAAGTTTCTCTGGGCGCCGCTGATGGATCGCTTCACCCTGCCCTGGTTGGGACGGCGCCGAGGGTGGATGGTGGCCGCCCAGGCGGCGCTGATGGCGGGGATTGCCGCCATGGCCCTGTTTGGGCCAGGCGTGCGCGCGGGATCGGCGGATACCTTCTGGCTGATCGGGACCCTAGCCTTGCTGGTGGCCATTGCCTCTGCCTCCCAGGACATTGTCTTTGATGCTTACCGGACCGATGTGCTCAGGCCGCCGGAGCGGGGATTCGGCGCGGCCCTCTCGGTGACCGGTTACCGTCTGGCTATGCTGGTGTCCGGCGCTGGGGCCTTGATCCTCTCCGAGCGAATCGGCTGGAGCGACACCTACCTGCTCATGGCAGCGGTCCTGCTCGTTGGGGTCCTGACGACTATCCTGAGCCCGGAGCCGGAAGTGCCGGTGGTTGCGCCGCCGAGCCTCGGGGAAGCCGTGTGGGGACCGATTAAGGAATTTTTTGAACGGTCCGCCGCGCCCTGGCTCCTCTTGCTCATCGTGTTCTATAAGATCGGGGATGCCTTTGCCGGCACGCTGACGACTGCGTTTCTGATCCGTGGCGTCGGGTTCTCGCCCACGGAAGTGGGGGTGGTGAACAAGGGGCTTGGGCTGGGGGCGACAATCGTCGGGGCATTAGTGGGCGGGGCGCTGATGGCCCGGCTGGGCCTGTTCCGCTCGCTGTTGCTCTTCGGCTGCTTGCAGGCCGTCTCCAATCTGTCCTTTATGTTGTTGGCCTGGGCGGGGAAGAGCTATACGGTGATGGTCTCAGCCATCGCGTTCGAGAATCTGGCCGGCGGGATGGGCACGGCATCCTTCGTGGCGCTGCTCATGTCTCTCTGCGACCATCGCTACACCGCCACGCAGTTTGCCGCCTTGTCGGCGCTGGCCGCGCTGGGGCGCGTCTTCGTGGGGCCTCCGTCCGGCTATCTGGTCGAAGCGGTCGGGTGGGTCACGTTCTTCTTCCTGACCTTTCTCGCGGCCTTGCCGGGCCTCTGGCTGGTCTGGAGGCAGAGGGAGAATCTCTCGGCGATCCAAGGGCGCGAATGACGTGCGCTTGACGGACTACGTTTTGATCGGGCGCTGAAGAAACAGGACGAAGGCCATGAGCGTCGGCAGGGGGGCGAAGAGAAACGGCAACAGCCAGAGCCAGACGTTCTGCCCGCGCACCCGCGCCTGGTCGATCATCCAGACGAAGACCCAGAGCGCCAGCCCGGCGTAGTTCAGGGTGATCCAGCGTATCGTATGCATCTTGAGCCCGCTGGCGCCGCCGGCCTGGCCCTCGATGACGAACATGACGAGCAGTAGGCCGAAGGCGGCCAGCAATCCGATCACAAGACGCTTGCTCCAGACGTACATGACGACCTCCGAGGCTGGTGTGATGCGATGTCGCGTAACGAACGGCGAGTCGGACGGAAGATAGGCGAGCAGGGGGCGATTGTCAAACCGGCCGGCGCCGCCCTGGTCGCGCCGGCGCCCGGCGGCCTGGGCAGGGTCGAACGGACATGAGCAACCGGAGTTTGAGCCTCATCGTGGCGCTGCTGGGGATCAGCGTCTGGCTTGCGCTGACCAACCCGACGATGCAGGACTATGTCGCCTTTCTGGAGCAACGGTTGGTGCTGGCGCTCGATCGGCGGCCGCAAGGCCAATCGGACCTGGTGGGCGCGCTGCTGACGGGGCAAGGCCGGCAGGTGATCGAGACCGTCGTACGTCCGAACACGATGCGCCGCAGCTACGGACTCTTCAGCCTCTTTGAAACCAGCCTCCTGGGGGAGCGGGTTCTGGTGCTCGGAGCCGGAGGAGTCTTCTTGCCTTTGCAAGGCGTCGAGCAAGTGACGAAAAAAGTCGGGTCGCTCGGCCTCCGGCAGGCACAATAGGTCCTTTCCGAGGGCATTCCACAGCCCGATTACCTGTTGATATCTGACGGTCGAGTTGGGTCTCAGCCGCATGGGCTGCGGCGATTTTTCTATCCACAGCCTTTCCCTCCCAATCAACAGGACCCCACAACATTTGGTATTGACAAACGATGGGCTTCGCCATATATTGCGGTTCGTCCGGTTTTCTAGAGGTGATGCACATGTCGAACGGGGGCCTCAGATGACGCGATCTGAACCTCTCAACCTCCAGGGTCAGCCGGACGAACGAGCCAGGACAGGGGTTTCCTGAACGGAAGCGAACACTGCGGACTCCCGGTGTTCGCTTTTCTTTTTGGCACCCAGGGCCGGATGAGCCCGAATCGGGTCCCATAACCAGCAGGAGGAGACATTGTGAGGATCGAGCGTCGCTTTACGCAACGAGGGCAGAGTCCCTACCAGGGCCTGCCGTTCGCCAAGCGTTCCTCGGAGATCAAGAACCCCGATGGCTCCACGGTCTTTAAGCTGGACAACATCGATGTGCCCGAGAAATGGACCCAACTCGCCGTCGACATCCTGGCGCAGAAATACTTCCGGAAGGCCGGCGTGCCCCAGGTCGGTCCCGACGGAAAACCCCTGCTCAACCAGGAGGGCAAGCAAGTGCTGGGCGGCGAACGGGATGCGCGGCAGGTCTTTCACCGGCTGGCCGGTTGCTGGACTCAATGGGGAAAGAGCTACGGCTACTTCACCAAGGACGAAGACGCCTCCGCCTTCTACGACGAGATGTGCTACATGCTGGCGCGTCAAATGGCGGCGCCCAACTCGCCCCAGTGGTTCAACACGGGCCTGCACTATGCCTACGGCCTCTCCGGCCCGTCCCAGGGGCACTATTATGTCGATCCGAAGAGCAAGGAGATGGTGAAGGCCGCGAACGCCTTCGAGCATCCCCAGCCGCACGCCTGCTTCATCCAATCGGTGGACGACGATCTGGTCAACGAGGGCGGGATCATGGACCTCTGGACCAGGGAGGCGAGGCTGTTCAAGTACGGGTCCGGCACCGGCACGAACTTTTCCAAGCTGCGCGGGGACAACGAGCCCCTGTCCGGCGGCGGCCGTTCCTCCGGCCTGATGTCCTTTCTCCGGATCGGCGACCGGGCGGCCGGCGCCATCAAGTCCGGCGGAACCACGAGGCGCGCGGCCAAGATGGTCTGCCTGGACCTGGACCATCCCGACATCGAAGAGTTCGTCGACTGGAAGGTGGTCGAGGAGCAGAAGGTGGCGGCCATGGTCACCGGCTCCAAGATCTGCGCGCAGCGCCTGAACGAAGTGCTCCGCGCCTGCCACGAGCAGGACGGCAACGGCGCGACGAAAGTCGAGATCGATCCGGCGAAGAACGAGGCCCTCAAGCGGGCCATCAAGGCCGCGCGGCAGGCGGCTGTGTCGGAGGCCTACATCCAACGGATGTTCTCCTACGCCCAGGAGGGGTTCACCCACTTCGTCTTCCACGAGTACGACACGAACTGGGACGGCAAGGCCTACCAGACCGTGTCGGGGCAGAATTCCAACAACAGCGTGCGCATTCCCAACGGGTTCTTCGAGGCCCTGGAGCAGGACGGGGACTGGGCGCTCAAGCGCCGCACGGACGGCAAGGTCGTCAAGACCGTTAAGGCCCGCGAGCTCTGGGACAAGATCGCCTGGGCCGCCTGGATCTGCGCCGACCCCGGCACGCAGTACGACACGACGATCAACGAATGGCACACCTGCCCGGAGGACGGGCGCATCAATGCGTCCAACCCTTGCAGCGAGTACATGTTCCTGGACGACACGGCCTGTAACCTGGCCTCGCTGAACCTGGGCGAATTCTACGAAGCCGACGGCCAGTTGCGGCTGGATGATTTCCGCCATGCCGTGCGGCTCTGGACCATTGCGCTGGAAATCAGCGTGCTGATGGCATCGTTCCCGAGCAAGGCTATTGCCGAAAAGAGCTTCATCTACCGCACGCTGGGGCTGGGCTATGCCAATTTAGGGACGGTGCTCATGCGGCAGGGGATTCCCTACGATTCTCCGAAGGCCCTGGCGATCTGCGGGGCGCTCACGGCGATCCTGACCGGCGAGTCCTATGCGGCTTCGGCGGAAATGGCGGCCGAGTTGGGCCCCTTCGACGGGTATGCACGAAACCGCGAGCCCATGCTCCGGGTCATCCGCAACCACCGGCGGGCGGCGTACCATGCGGCGCCGGAGGAGTACGAGGGGCTGACGATCAAGCCGCAAGGCATTCAGCCGGAACATTGCCCGCCGGACCTGTTGATCGGAGCGCGGCGGGCTTGGGACAAAGCGCTGGAGCTGGGCACGGCGTATGGGTTCCGCAACGCGCAGGTGACGTGCATTGCCCCCACCGGCACGATCGGGCTCGTTATGGACTGCGACACGACCGGGATCGAGCCGGATTTTGCACTCGTGAAATTCAAGAAGCTGGCCGGCGGCGGCTACTTCAAGATCATCAACCAAAGCATTCCGCCGGCGCTGGTGACGCTCGGGTACAACGAGGCGCAGGTTCAGGAGATCGTCACTTTCTGCACCGGCCGCCGCACGCTGAAAGGGGCGCCGTTCATCAATCACGAAAGCCTGCAAGCCAAGGGTTTCGACGGAGCGGCGCTGGACCGGCTGGAAGCGGGCCTGGGCCAGGCCTTCGAGATCCAGTTTGCGTTCAACAAGTGGACGCTGGGGGAGGAATTCTGCCGCGAGAAGCTCGGCTTGCTCGACGCGCAGTTCAACGAGCCCAATTTCAACATGCTCAAGGCGCTCGGGTTCACCCAGGAACAGATCGTCGTGGCCAACGACTACTGCTGCGGCACTATGACCGTCGAGGGGGCGCCGCACCTGCTGCCGGAGCACCTGCCGGTCTTCGACTGCGCCAACCGCTGCGGGCGCACGGGGCAGCGCTACATCGCCGTGGACGCCCACATCCGGATGATGGCGGCGGCGCAGCCTTTCATCAGCGGAGCAATCAGCAAGACTATCAACATGCCGGCGGATGCGACGGTGGAGGAGGTGAAGGCCTCCTATCTCCTGTCCTGGCACTCGATGGTCAAAGCCGTGGCCCTCTATCGGGACGGCTCCAAGCTCAGCCAGCCGCTCAACTCGGCCTCGGATTCCGGCGAGTTGGCCGAGGCAGCGGCAAGCGGGGACGTGCTGACCGCCGCCGAGAAGATCACCGAGCGGGTGCTCGTTCGGTACCTGGCGAGGCGGCGGCGGATGCCGGAACGGCGTTTGGGCTACACGCAGAAGGCGATCGTGGGCGGGCACAAGATTTATCTGCGGACCGGCGAGTACAGCGACGGGACCGTGGGCGAGATCTTCCTGGACATGCACAAGGAAGGCGCGGCCTTCCGTAGCCTCATGAACTGTTTCGCGATCGCCATTTCGCTGGGACTCCAGCATGGGGTGCCGCTGGAGGAGTTCGTCGAGGCCTTCGTGTTCACCCGGTTCGAGCCCAACGGCCCGGTCAAGCTGAACGACCGGATCAAGATGTCCACCTCGATCATCGACTACATCTTTCGCGAGTTGGCCATCACCTACCTGGGCCGCCACGACCTGGCGCAAGTAGTGCCGGAAGACCTGCGCATGGATTCGGTGAAGAAGGACGCGCAGGACCCCGAGTGCAAGGACAGCGAAGAGGCGGACCCGCAGGCCCTCGCGTCCTCCTCGATCAGCACGGAGATCTTTCCGGCCAGGCGCAGAAACGGCAACGGCAGCAACGGGCACGGCAACGGTGAAAACGGCGCGGTGGCGCACAAGCTGGAGCTGAAACGCGAGACGCTGACCTATACGACCGTCGAACTGGCGCGCTTGAAGGGCTACGAAGGCGATCCTTGTCAGAACTGTAAGGAGTTTACGTTGGTGCGCAACGGCACCTGTCTTAAGTGCATGAACTGCGGCGCGACGAGCGGCTGCTCTTGACGGAGGGCTGACTATGACTACTATCACCGGTGATGTCGCAATCCAATCGCTCCATGATCAGATATCCAGTCTGGTGGCGCAGCGCTGGGCCAAGTCGTTCCAGTGCAAGGTTACGATCAGCCCCGGTTCGGAAACCGCGGAGCCCGATGTGTTCGGCTGGCAGTTCAGCCCGACCGGAAACCGGGTCGAGTGGATCGCCGAAGTCGAAACCGAGGACTCGCTGACCAGGCTGGACCGCTACAAGCGGTGGCAGACGCTGGCCGATAAAAGCGTCCCCTTCTACCTGGTCGTGCCGAAGGGCTATCGGTCGAAAGTGCGGCAGCTGGCGGTCATGGCCGGCGTGGATCTGAACGGCATCTACGAGTATGCCTTTCTCAACGACACGTTCCAGTTGGCCTAACGAGCCTGGTCAAAGGTTGAACAGGAGGGAACTCATGGCGCGCCATCGGGCGATCAGGTTGCGACGAGCCTGCGATACGGTCTGGATGGAGCGGGCGGCGGGGCAGGCGCAGGATCGAGACGTAAATCGGGCCGGCCGTCCCATTAAGGCGCGCACGAGGATCGTCCGCCGACGATGGAGATGCCCCCGGTCGTAAATCAGCCGGCATTGAGCGCCGGTGGCGCTTCTGTCAGTCATGGAGGGGATGCAGGCTATACGCCGCATCCCCTTTGTGCTTTATCCTCTGAGTTCTTCCATTAAGATGGCCTTGCGGAGATCAAATTAGGAAGGCATTGCGTCAACTATTCTTTGTGAAGGGAAGATAGATTAGCTGGGCGCAGATCGTAGGCAGGTCGAACGAGACTGACGTTCCCGCGGGTTTTCCTGTGGTCTCTGGGTTGACCCGCGGGGGCAAGTGTGGGAAGAATATGTACATGCGACGGATGAGCTGCTGATAGTGTTGGAAGGGAAACTGTAGTTGGAGATGCAGGGGAAGACGTTCCGCCCAAACATTGAAGAGGAGGTCTTCATTCCGGCGCACGTCACTCGATCGGTGCGGCACGTGGGCGGCACCACCGCCAAGTGGCTCTATGGATATCAAGAAGCGTAAAGTAGAACGACCTGAATAACTGGGAGCGAATATTATGCCGGCGATAACGCAATTCGTAATCAGCGAGGAAAGCAAGCCGGGCACCCTGGCCCATGTGGCGTCGGTGCTCGGTGCGGCGGGGGTGAACATCAAGGCCTTCTCGGCGCCGGAGGTTGCCGGCCACGGCCATCTGCGCTTGTTGGTGAACGATGTGGAGAAGGCAAAAGTTGCGCTCACGGGGGGCAAGATCAAGTTTCGGGAAGAGGCGGCCTTGGTCTTGAGTCTGGAAAACAAGCCGGGCGCGTTGAGCGAGATGGCCGAATTGCTCAAACAGGCCAAGATCAACATCGAGTGCGCCTACCTGACTCCTTCCCGCGAGGGGAAGCGTGCGATCGTGGTGCTGACCGTTTCCGACCAGCAGAAGGCGTTGGCGACGCTCCGGGATAAGTCCTTGGACGAAATCTAATAGGATGCTAAAAGAGGTCTACGGCATCGCGCTTCGGCCTCTCCTCATCCGTTCCTGTCTATCGTTGTTGCTGCTGATTGTCTGGAGCGTGCCTGGCTGTGGGGGCGGGCCGCAGAAGACCCCTTCCCCAGCCGGCTATCCGGCGGGCTACCCAATCGGCCATGTGGAACGGGGTGTGGCTTCCTGGTATGGACCGGGGTTCCACGGACATAAGACCGCCAACGGCGAGCAATACGACATGCATCGGTTCACGGCCGCGCACCGCACGCTTCCGTTGGGCTCCGTCCTGTTGGTGAAGTCGTTGAGCAACGGTCGGACGGTGACGGTGCGCGTCAACGACCGAGGACCTTTCGCCAAGAATCGAATCCTGGACCTGTCGCTGGGGGCGGCCCAGAGCTTGGGCATGACCGGCGCGGGCACCAACCAGATCGAGCTGCGCGTCACCGCCTACCAGGGCCGTCCCGGCGCCATGGGCTACCTCCAGGTCCAGGTGGCGTCGTTCGCCGAACACGCCAATGCCCAGTCGCTGGCGGGGAGGCTCAAAGCCCAGTACCACGATGTGCGTGTCGCGCGAGTCGAGCTTCCCGCAGGCATCCGGTATCGCGTGCTGGTCGGCCGCTTTACCTCGGAGCAACAGGCAGAGGCCGTGGCGGATAGATTGGGAACTCAATTTTCGGTCGAGCCGTTGGTCCTGCGCGACGATACGTAGTCAACCTCTCCGGACTTAATCGCTGCCGCACTTCAACCGCGCATCGGCAGCCATTCGAGCCTTCTTCAAAGATTGGTCGTGATGTGTTCCGCGGTGAAGTCGCGTTTGTGCGATCCGAGTCATCCAGACCCCGATGTCCCAGGTGGACCAGGATCGCGGTTTAACGACCGGCTAACGGGCGAGGGAACGCAGTCCCACGTTGGCTTGGAGGGTCAGCAGCTCAAAGGCGGTCCACAGGGAGTCGGGAATCGGCGCGGGGAGATCGGCCCAGATCAATCCGATCAGCCGATTGTTGGTCCGTAAGGGGCCAAGGGCGATTCCGACCGGGCGCAGGCTTTGTAATAGTTGAGGCGGCAGGGTCTCTGCAAGGCCAGGCCAGGGGCTCTCGAATCGCATCGACGTTGAGGTTTGCGTCAGGCCCGGGCAGGCGGCGGGGCCCTCCTGCGGAATGGCGAATTCGTTCAGGAAGGTATCGGAGAGGGGGCCGAATCCCAAGCGAGCGATGAATTGGCGATCTTTGGGACTGCTCAACAACAGAAAGGTATGGGTGAACCCGGCCCCGCGATGGAGTCCTTCCAGCGCGAGGTTTAAGATCGTGTTGAAGTCCGGCTTTTCGAGCATGTGTGCGCCGAGATCGGTCAGGTAATTGAGATAGGCCGGAGTCGAAGCGGCCTCATCGGTGTTTGCGGAGGACTGGCCAGTGGTCTTCGACGAGGGCGCGACGACTGGGGCGCTTGTCTGTGAAGCGACCTGGCTTGCCGACGAGGTTAAGGCCGGCGCCACGATTTTAATGCAAGCTTCGACGAGCTCTGCCCGAACCGTGGGCGCTCCTTCAGACGTGACCTTCGAGGGCACCAGATGCTTGGGGTCGAATCTTACGACGTCGGCCAATTGAAGCGTTTGTTCGAACGCCAAGGTGACGGTGTTGGTGAGTTTGGTGGTCTCGACGTGGAAGGCGGAGGCGGCATCGCGGAGGAGTCGCTCCAAACTCGCATTGCTTGCAGCGGAAGCGGGGGAGAGGAGGTTTCTGGCCAGGTCGTTCGCGAGGTGGATGACGGCTCCCCATCGATCCTCATCCGTCCACTGCGCGCTGGCCTCCCAGCATGGGAGCGTGGCCGCCACAAGTTCCTGTGGAATCTGGTAGGGCTCGCACACCTTGCGCATGGTCTCCTTCGGGCTGGCTCCCACGACCCGCTGGTGGGCGGTGCTGTATGACAGGTTTTCCTCGATCATGAGGGTTTGGATGTTCTGGCGGACGGTCGGCAGATGATAGGCCAACGCCAATTCGCCGATGCTCTGGAGAAGGGCGCTGGTGAACAGGAGTTCCGTGTTCGGGAGTTCGAGCGCCTTGCCCAGGTCGGAGGCCTGGTTGGCGGCGACGAAGGCTTTGGCGATAATCTGGCGGAGGTCCACCCCGGCTGGCAGATGTTTCTGCGCGAATTCGGCGAATTCCCCGGCGAGGGCGAGATCGCGCAATGCGCCGTACCCGATCAACAGGATCGCTCGCGTAACGGATGTGACGGGCCGTCCCGATTGGCGATTGTAGAAAAAGGTATTGGCCATCCTGAGGACGCGGGCCGTGAAGGCTTGGTCCTGCAGAATGATTTGTGCCAGCGCATTGATCTCGGTTTTCGAGGAGCTGGCCAACGTAATGACACGGGCGGCACTCTGCCGGAGGATCGGCAGTTCGCTTTCTTTAATCTTGTCTTGCAGTCGGTCGAGTACCGACTTGGCCAGGACCGGCATCCACGGCTCCTTTCGTTATCTGGAAACGCACTCTCTTCAACGGTCTTTTGTCTGGATTGCTTGAGCGAGGACTGGGCCAGTCTGGAGTGTGGCTCGAGTCCTGCGTGAGCCATTGGCGGAATCTCTTCATCGTACGCGATGTCAACCCATTGAATTGATGGGCATTTATTATTGGTTGATTGCCTGATTGCAAGGATTGTGATACAAAAAGCCGGCTATGGATGACGATGGCCCTATAAGCACCAAGCCGTTCTTACCGCGTCGCACCGTTGCGGTTGCTCTCTTCTCGGCGACGCTCCTGCCGACACCTACCGGTCGCGCAGCTATATCCACGGCACTAGTCTTCGCCTGATTTCTCCATGGACTTTCTGATTCTGCTGGTTTTGATTTTCCTGTCAGCCGTGATCTCGGCGGCCGAGATCGGATTTTTTTCCGTCAACGAAACGCGCTTGAAAGCCTTGGCGGAGGCCGGGGGTAAGCGAGCGACGCTGGCGTTGCATTTACGGGCTCATCCCCAGCGGCTCCTCTCCACCATCATGATCGGGGACAACCTGGTCAACATCGGCGCGGCCTCCTGGGCCACGATCCTGACGATCCGGACCTTCGGGTCCGAGGCCGTGGCGATCGCGACCGGCATCCTGACCTTCCTCCTGCTGATCTTCGGGGACGTGGTACCCAAGACCCTGGCGGCCAAGCATTCGGTGTCCGTCGTGCTCACGATGGCCTATCCGATCTATTGGATCGAGCAGGCCCTCTCGCCGGTCCTCTTCGTGCTGGAGCCGATGATCGCCGCGATTACGGGCGGGAAGGGGCTCACGGTGCCCTTCGTGACCGAGGAGGAGCTCAAAATCATGCTGGACGTGGGGGGGAAGGCGGGGGTCATCGAGACCGAAGAGGTCAAGATGATCAAGAACGTCTTCCATTTGAACGACCTCACGGCCGAAGATTCGATGACCCCGCGCATCTATGTGTTCGCGCTCGACGGCAATCTGAGGCTGAAGGAGGCGCGGGAGCAGTTGTTCGCGTCCAAGTATTCCCGCATTCCGCTGTTCGAGGGAAGTCTGGACAACATCATCGGCATTCTCTACAAGACCAAGGCGCTGATGGAGCTGGCCAAGGGGCATGACGGAGTCCAGCTCAAGGCGATCGCGAATCCGGCCCTATTTGTGCCCCGCGGGAAGCCGGCGGACGACCTCATGAAGCAGTTCCAGCGGGAGAAACGCCACATGGCCGTCGTCGTGAACGAATTCGGGGGCATGATGGGCCTGATTACGCTGGAGGATCTGCTGGAAGAGGTGGTCGGCGAGATCATGGACGAGACCGACCTGGCCGTGGAGTTGATCAAGCGCATCGGCAAGAATCAGATCCTGGTGCACGGGCGGACGGAGGTGCGGCGGATCAACGAGTTTCTGAAAGTGTCGCTGGACGAGAAGGCGAACACGATCAGCGGACTGATTCAGGAACAGCTGGGCCGCATTCCGGCGGCCGGCGAGGAGGTGCGCGCCGGGGCCTGCCGCCTTATCGTGCACGAAGCGGATCCCAAGTCCATCAAGAGCGTGCAGATCGTCAAGGAAGAGAAGGCCGACGTCCCGGTCGAGTCAGCGGGAAGCGGGTTTTCCCTCTGAGTAGAGGCGCTTGGCCTCGTACATCCGTTTATCGGCCACTCGCAACAGCTCGGCGGCGGAGGTGACCGGGGGAAACCCGGGCACCGTGGCTGTGCCCAGGCTGAGCGACACGGGAATAGGGCCGGACTCGGTCTGCAGGCGCAGTTGCTTGACCGTGTCGCACAACTTCTCGATGACGGGCCGGCTGCGTTCGGTGTCGGTCCGGGGCAGCAGGGCCGCAAACTCGTCTCCGCCGACGCGCGCCACCAGGTCGCTGGCTCGGAGCGTTGCACGCAGCCCCGCGCCGACCTGCTGCAGGGCCCGGTCGCCGGCTTCGTGCCCAAACCGGTCGTTGACGCTCTTGAACGCGTCTACATCCATGATGATAATGGTGAAGCCCTCCCCGGTCCGCTGAAAGCGCCGCCATTCCCTCGCCAGCATCTCGTCGAAAAAACGGCGGTTATAGAGCCCGGTGAGCGGGTCCCGAATCGCAATCTGGTCGAGCTGTTGGTTCCTGGTTTCCAGCGTTTTCAGCCGCTTGTCCTGCTCCAGTTGCTGGCGCTTCAGGGTGGAGATGTCCTGGTGGGAGAGGACCACCCTGCCGTCCGCCTGCGCAAGCGGAGCGGCCTGCACCAGGAACCACCGCAGGACTTTCGGGGTGCGAGAGGGATACTCAAGCGAGAACTGCCCGACCGCTCCGTCCCGCACCGCTTGCACGCCGGCGAGGATTTTCCTCGCCGCTTCCGCCGCGTCCCCGGTGACGCGGCGGCAGGCGTTGAAGTAGCTGGTTCCCTGGCTTAGCCGCGGGAAGGGGAGCGCCTGGGTGCGAGCCGCACGCTTCCACGCGGCATTGGCCGCAATCAGCAAACCCTTCCGGTCCAACACCGCCACCGGCCAGGCCAGCGCATCCAGAATGGCCGACGACTCCGGGGTCTTGGTCGAACCGGTTTTGGAGCTCGGAGGCCGGGCCGGTTTTTTCCGGCGCGGGGCGGGCTGCGTAACGGCCATGGGGCGGGTTGTCTTCACGAGGGCTCCAGTAAATCGTGAAACTCCGGTTCCGTCAAGATTTGAACGCCAAGCCGCCGGGCCTCGTCGAGCTTGGAACCTGGGTCCTGGCCCGCCACGACAAAATTCGTGTGCTTGCTGACGCTGGAGGTGACTCGGCCTCCGCTGTCTTCGACCAGGCGTTTGGCTTCGTCCCGGCTGAGCCGGGTCAGCCCGCCGGTAAACACGAAAGTCTTGCCTTCCATCCGCCGCGCCGCGCCGCTTTTCGGTCCGCCCGGTTCCTCGAAGCTCATGCCCAGCTTGCGCAGGCGGTGGATCACGCGCCGATTGCGCTCTTCGCGGAAGAACGATTCCAGGCTGGCTGCAATCTCCGGACCGATCTCGTGAACGCTTTCGAGAATGTCCCGGTCCGCGGCCACGATCGCGTCCAAGGTTCCGAAGCGGCGGGCCAGGACCTTGGCGATGTGCCGACCGACCTGCCTAATGCCCAGCCCCATGAGAAACCGGTCCAACGTCGCCTGCTTGCTCTGCCGGATGGCCTCCAGCAACAGCGAGGCGGACTTGTCGGCAAATCCGTCCAGTGCCAGGAGCTGATCCATGGTCAGCTCGTAGAGATCGGGCAGCTCGCGGACCAATCCTTCCTCCACCAGCTGCGCCACGGTCTTTTTCCCGAGCCCGTCGATGTTCAGGGCCTGCTTGGAGGCGAAATGTTCCAAGGCGCCTTTGAGTTGGGCGGGGCAGGCGGCCTGCCCGGAACAGTAATAGTAGGCTCCTTCCCTCGCCACGGCGGCGCCGCAGACTGGGCAGGCGTCCGGCATGCGGAAGGGTTCGGCGCGTCGCTCGCCGGTGATCGGCACCCGTTCGGCGATGGCGGGGATCACGTCGCCCGCCCGCTCCACCTTCACGGTGTCGCCCACGCGGATGTCCTTGCGGGCGATCTCGTCGGCATTGTGCAGGGTGGCGCGGCTGATGGTGACGCCGCCTACCTCCACGGGTTTGAGCAAGGCCAGGGGCGTGAGCGTGCCCGTGCGACCCACCGACACGACGATGTCCTGCACCCTCGTGATTTCTTTCCGCGGCGAAAACTTGAATGCGATGGCCCAGCGCGGGCTCCGGGACTTTTCGCCCAGGGCCGCCTGCCAATCGCGGCGGTCCACTTTGACTACCACCCCGTCGATCTCGAACGGCAGGGCTTCGCGCTCCGCTTCGATATCGGCATGGAATGCGAGCACCTCGTCGATGCTGTCGCAGCGCCGCCGCTGTTCCGGAGCCGGCAATCCCCAGGCGGCCAAGGTGTCCAGCTCGTCCCAGTGCGTGGGCGGTACTGGGCCGGACCGGACCATGGTGTCATAGCAGGTCAGGGCCAGCGGACGCTCGGCGGTGATCCGGGAGTCCAGTTGGCGCAGCGACCCGGCGGCCGCGTTCCGAGGATTGGCGAAAGCGTCGCCGCCCCGTTCGGTGATGCGGCGGTTGAGCGCTTGGAAATCGTCCAGGCGCATGTACACTTCGCCGCGGACTACGAGGTGCGCCGGCGGGGCCACGTCCGCCTGGAGGGTCAGCGGCAGGGAGCGGAGGGTGCGGAGATTGATCGTCACGTCCTCGCCGACGTGGCCGTCGCCTCGGGTGGCGCCGCGCACGAACCGTCCCGACTCGTAGACCAACTCCACCGACAAGCCGTCGTATTTCGGCTCGACCGTGTAATGGATCGTTTCGGATTCCATCGCTCGATCCAGCTCTTTACCCAATTCCCGTCGCACGCGTTTGTCGAAGGCCAGGACTTCTTCCCGATCGGTGATCGAATCCAGGCTGAGCATGGGCCGTTCGTGCGCGACCTTGGCCAGTTCGTCCAGGGGCGGGGCCCCGACGCGTTGGGTCGGAGAATCGGGGGTGATCAGATCTGGGTACGCCGCCTCCAGGTCCACGAGCTCTCGGAACAGGCGGTCGTAGGCCAGGTCGGAAATCTCCGGCCGGTCCTTAACGTAATAGAGGTGGTCGTGCCGGCGGATCTCTTTCCGCAGCGTCTCGATGCGCTGACTGGCTAGGACACGCTTTTCCGCATCTGTCTGCGTCGATTGGCGCATGATCATTCCCGGATGAATTTGGTCGCGTAGCTCCGGATCTCGTGTCCATTCAGGACATGGAAGCGGCGCAACCGGTCCAGGGTCTGTCCCGAGAAGCGGCTCAGCGGAATCGGCACCAGCCGGCGGTTGAACGAGCGAGCGATCCTTCGCCAGCGGGCCATCGGAGGCACCGGCGTCACCAGTACGATATGCGGGTCCTGCGAGTGCAGCGCTCCGGCGGCGATGAGCCGTTCCTCCAATGTCCGGGCGGCGTTCAGTCGGGGATCCTTCCAGATGTCGGGGATCGGCCTGGGTGGAAACAGGAACAAGGCCCCGCCGTAGCAGGACTGGGCGATGCCCGGTCCGACCATCCGCTCTTGGAAGGGGCTGGCATAGAAGCAGAGGGTGGACTCTTCCTGATGCTCGGCATACCAGGTGGCTTGCCAGGAATAGCGGGCTGGATCGGCCGGGGTGTCGAACAGGAACATGACCACGTCGACCTGGCCGCGGGCCGGAGGGATGTCTTTGACATAGATATCCATGCGCGGCTTGGCGGCCTGGCTGTTGGCGCCGTAGCCCGTATGTCTCCGCGCCTTGTGCCAGTGGCGGAGGGTCTCGCGCATGTCTACTCCGTCCTTGATCGAACTGGTGAACTTCTCCACCCGGGCCAGATCTGCGCCCAATATCGCCCTGGCCTGCTCCCGCACGTGCTGCGTGAAGCTTTCGATCCGGTTGTCCTCCGGCGGCCAAGAACATTGCCGGAACGGATTCCATTGCGGGGCCCACCGTCGGCTGGTGACGGGTTCCGGGGCTGGGCGGAGGGAAAGGGACCGCCAGGCCAGGGCAGGGCCTTGCAATCGGTTCTTGGCAGCCGCGACCTGGCCGTCCGGCAATTCCAGCTTGCCGACGCCGACGGACAGGGAGGGGCCGGCCCATTCCTCCGTGTCTTCTTGAAAGGCGTAGCTCCTGGCCGTCTCCAGCAACGTGATGGCGAAGTCGTCTCCCGCCATCTGCTTGGCGGCCAAGACCAGGGTGTAGAGATCGGGGGTCAGGCGGCGGTCCAGCAGGGCCAGGTTCCGGACGTATTGGAGGTATCGTTGCAACAGGTGGGGCGTCACCCAGTTGGCGATCGACCGGTTCTCGGCGGTGCGTCTGTCGGCCCAGCGGGTTCGGGCGCTCAGCAGGAGTTCCTTGATGCCGTCAACCGAGAGGTGGCGGTCCGAGCGGACTTCGGCGCGTCGGCGCTCGTACAGTTCGGTTAGAAACGGCAGCTCCCCGAGCGCAAAGTACAGGGTCGCAGGGGACACCGGAGCGGCGGACGGACGTTGGGCGATCGGCTCCGGAGCGACGTATGGGCGGCGTTCCCGATAGGCCTCCCGCAGCCAGGGCCAGTCGGCGACATGGCAAAGACAGAGGATGGACGCATAATCCAGCTCCAGTTCGTGGAGGCGGAACGCCATCCAGTCGATACGGAGCCGGCGTTGACTTTCGGGAGCCGGCGCCGGAAGGGAGGGGACCAGGGCCGCCGCATAGGCGGCCAGCGAGATCCGTTTGAGCGCATAGGAGTCGGGGGCGGTGAAGGGCGTCGGCTCGAAGACGGTCACGTCCCGATCGATGTAGGCGCGCGCAATGCCCTCGCCCATCGAGACTCGGATGCCCATGATGACCGCCTGGCAGGGATCGACCGGCACGAAACTGACCGACGGGGCCTCGCCCCGGTCCGGCTCCGGGAGCACCACCAGATGGATGCGGGGTAGCGCCTCGACGGCCCGTTCCAGCGCCGCCTCAACCGAAGGCGGCAGGGGCACCGCCAGGCAATCGACGGGGCGTGAAATCAGGGTCTCGCGGACCTCCTGCGCCAGGTCGCCGCTTCCGTGAAGGATCGGCAGGACCTGAATTCGCGGGGAGAGGCGCAGGATCGCATCGATTCGGTCGGTCATAAAAGTTGCAAAGTCAGAAAGACATCACGTCTATCGCCGCCGAGCCTTTGCGACTCGACGACTTGCATACTTTCAGACTGTGGCCTACCGTTCCGGGTGCAGCGGATCGTCACCTTCGAAGAAAAAATCGCCCAGACCCTGGGGCAAGGCTTGGTCTCCCAGCGCCCGCTTCCGTCGCCGCGAGAGTCCTTCCAAGTCCAGCGCCTCTTCGCCCAGTACTTTGACCAGCGATTCCCGCCAGGCTTCGTCTTTCGACAGGGGGTGGGTCGAGTCTTGCGCCAGCCGCTTGAGCGCATATTGCAGCAGGTGAATCCCGTCGCGGACCGAGAACTCCGGATTGAGCTGATGCGCCGCTTGCAAGAAGTCCACGGTCAGCCCCAGCATCTCACCCGGCGCGAAGGGCATGTGGTAGCGCAGAATCGCCAGCTCGTCGTCTCGGCGCGGGAAACCCATGCTCAAGGTCGGTTGCAGGCGGGACAGGATGTAATCGGGGACCTCGTAGGTCGAGGCATCCTCGTTCATGGTCACGCAACAGCGGAAATCGTCCCGGGCCTGAATCAGCAGGCCCGCCACGATGGATTCCACGCAGCGCCGGTGGTCCAGGAGGGAGGCCAACGAGGCCCAGCTCTTTTCGTTCATCCGGTTGCCCTCGTCCAGCACGCAGACGCTGCCGGTCAACATGGCCGTGACGAGAGGCGAGGCATGGTAGGCGATCGTGCCGGACTCCGCCAGCACCGGCGTGATCAGCAAATCTTCGGGCCTGGTATCCGCGGTGCATTGGAAAATGTACAGGTCCTGCTTGCGCTCCTTGGCTCCGGCCATGGCCAGCGAGGTTTTGCCGATGCCGGGCTGGCCGGTGATGCGGGGGGACAGGGGAAGGTCCCGTTCGTCGATCACGAGCCAGCAGGCGAGCAACTGCTTGAGAATCTCGCGCTCGCCGATCCATTCCTGCGGGGAGTCCATGGGTTGGGCCAGGTGGATGGTCACCCCGTCCAACAGCACCGAGCGGCCGGCTCTGGTCGTTCCCGCGAGTCCCTTCTGTCCGTCTCCGTCAGGCTTGTGCATGGCTGCTCCTGGATGCCCGGCCTTCCACAGTTGACGCGGGTCCGATCCGGCTCAAACCGTAACATACCCTCGGAGAGGGGTCAAACCAACGACGTCGGTCAGGCGCCATCTCCTAAGGCGCCCTCCTCCCAGTTGTGAAGAGCCTTTCGCTTTGACTTTCAGTCCCTTCAGTTCTATGCTTTGGACGTTCGCATGGTGGCTTACGGGAATTAAAGACGGAGGGGAAGAGGCAATTTATGATGGGTGGACAAGCAGGCCGTCTCGTGGCGTTGGCGATCGGCGTGGTCATGCTGGCCGGCTGCGTGATGGCGGAGAAATATGAGGCGGAAAAAGCCCGTGCGATGAATTTTCAGCGGTTGCTGGCCCAGGAAGAAAAACGGACCGGCGAGATGGACAGCGAGTTGAAACGCCTCAAGCGGGACTCGTCGGACTTGGAAGCGCGCAATCGTGAATTGGCCGCCCAAGTGCAAGCAGTCCGCGAACAGTTGGGACGGATGCAAGAGGAAGCTGCGGCGATGCGCGACGCGGCCCTGTTGAAAGACCAGGACGTGCTGGGGAAGGCGCGCAAGGCGCCGGCCAAAGGGAAGCGGGTCGACAAGATGGCGCCCATTGGGATGGACCCTGGCGCCCTGGCTCCGGTTCCGATGCCGGACTTGGCCCCGACCGGCGGCGCAACCCCCCGGTATCACGAAGTCAGACCGGGCGATACCCTGATGGCGATCGGCCGACTGTACGGGGTCGACGTCAATACGCTCAAGCTGTTGAACAACATGAAAAACAATACGATCCACGTAGGCCAGCGTCTGGTGGTCGGGCGCGAATGATCGCGGCGTCGTCTATGCGGTTCGTTCCGGCCCGGTAGCTACGTTCCTCTGCCCATGGTCCAGCGACGGCTTCCTGCCAACGAGCCCGCGACGGCTCCTTGCTGGGCCGCATCCGATACAGGCATCGCGCCCCGGGATACGGGCATCATCCCATGTTCGGACTAGGACTTTCTGAAAAACGGGAAAAAGCCTACAGCCAGCGGGACTGGGATACGGTGATCTCCGTCGCGCGCAAGCAGGTGGAGAGCGACCCGCAGGACATCAAGGCGCTCAACGATCTGGCCGATGCCTACTACCATAAGAAGATGCTCACCGAGGCGCATCAGACCTGCCAGAAGATCAACGAGGTGAACCCGATCCAGGACTTGTCCCGACAGGTCACCGAGCTGGGCGTTCGGTACATGCGCTATCACCTGGTGCAGGGCGAAATCTACTATGCCCGCGGCCAATACGATGAGGCCTTGCGGGTCTTCGAACGACTCCGATTCCTGAAGGGCAACCTCTCCGATAAATTCCACTTTGCCGCGCAGATCCATCTGTCCCGTGGCCATGCCGACCAAGCGGTCAGCGAATACGAGCAGCTCTGGAAGTGGCGTCCGGACCGGGTGGACCTCGTGCTGAAGGGCCTGCACTCGGTCACCGAGAAGTTTCCCCGGACCGCCAAGGCCCACCGTCTTGTCGTCGAAGTGCTGAAGAAGCGGGGCCAGCTTAAGGACACGGTGGACGGGTGGGAGCAGTCCGTGCGGGGCGGCGCCAAGGACCAGGCCGACATCTTTCGACTCGGGTTCTACTATCAGATCGAGGGGCAGGATGCCAAGGCCATGGAGTTGTTTGCAAACTATGCGCAACGCCATCCCGAGGACGACGGCATGCGCTGGTTCCTGGCCGACCTCCAGCTGGAACGGGGCCAGTTGGACAAGGCGCTTCCGCAGTACCGACAATTGTTGGAGAAATGCCCGGAGAAGGCGGATCTCGTCCAGGCCCGACTCGAGCGGGTCTCCACCCAGCGGCCGGATCATGTGCCGCTGCAAGCGGAGGTGCTCTCGCTCGCCCTGCGGCGCGGGGGCGCGGAGGCGGCGCGGGCGCGGTTGCAGACCGCGCTCCCGATAGCCCGCACATCCCAGCCTCTGCGGGTGGAACTGGAGCGTATCCTGGCCACGGCCGCGCAGGAGCATGCCGACACCGGCGAACTGGACGCCACCCAGGCCCTGCTCGAACTGCTCTTGCAGCTCGACCCAGGCAACCAGGGTTATCGAGATCAGCTGGATCAGCTGGCGTCGGTCATGGGCCCCCAACGGGTCTGCGAGATGGAGGAGCGGCTGAAAAGCGGCATGCTCTCCGAACAGGAGGCGTTCGCCTTGCTCAACGAGTTGGGCGAGTGCTACGTCAAGCAAGGGGAGCCGGATGACAAAATCGTGGCGGTCTACCAGCAATTGGCCAAGCCGACGTCGCCGTACCAGCCGGACGCGCTGTTCCGGTTGGGCTTCATTTTCCTGCGCCAGGGCCTGGTCGATCTGGCGGAGAACCATTTCGAAAAGCTGGGGCGTCTGGCTCTGCCCGAGAACGTCAAAGCGCAGTTCTGGTATGAGATCGGCATGACCTTCGAACGGGTCGGCCGGACGGAAAAAGCGCGGGACTATTACAAGCGGACGGTAGAAGTCGACGTGAATTATCGGGACGTAGCCCAGCGCCTCAGGCAGCTGCCGGTCCAAACCCCGCCCGCGACCCAGGTGCAGATGCAGAGCCCGGCCCCCTTCGCGTCGCCATTCCCCCAGACCGATCCGATGGCGGTGGTCCGGGAGCGCTATGACCGGATCGAAAAAGTCGGGGAAGGCGGAATGGGATCGGTCTTCCGCGCGCAGGACCGAGTGCTCAAGCGGGACGTCGCGCTGAAGTTCATCAAGAAGGATTTTCAGTACGACACCGAGGCGGTGGCGCGGTTCATCCGCGAAGCGCAGGCTGCCAGCCACCTGCGGCACGCCGGCATCGTGGCGATCTACGATATCCACGTGAAAGAGCCGATCTACATCGCGATGGAATTCGTCGAGGGGGGGAGCCTAAGGGATGGGCTCAAGAAGGGCCCCTGTCCGGTGAAGCAAGTGCAAGCCATCGCCCTCCAGCTCTGCGACGCCTTGGGCTACGCGCATCAGCAGGGGATCGTCCACCGGGACATCAAACCGGACAATATTCTGACGGTCAAGGGCGGGGGTATCAAGATCGCCGACTTCGGCCTGGCGCGAATCGAAGAAGGCGGCGGGATGACCAAGGTGGGCCAGGTCATGGGCACTCCCCGGTACATGGCGCCCGAACAAATTCTGGGCAAGACGGTGGATGGGCGGAGCGATCAATATGCGGTGGGGATTATGCTCTACGAGCTGCTCACCGGGTCCGTGCCGTTCAACGAAGGCGATATCGCCTACCGGCAAATTCATGAAACCCCCACGTTGCCGGGCGTGCTCAATCCCACCCTGCCGGCGGCGCTCGATGCGATCGTCATGACGGCGCTCGAAAAGCGACCCGAGGACCGCTACCCGAACATGGAAGCCATGGGGCGCGACCTGCACGCGCTCGGTTGATGGGGCAAGCGAGATGGCCGACGAACACGTAGTCTGCCCGCACTGTAACCACGAGCAACCTGCCGCGGTCTATTGCCACCGGTGCCGGGTGCATATCCTCCACTATGGCGGCGTCAAGAGCGCCATCGCGCGTTTCGAAGCCGGCCTCGGACAGATGCGCACTCACCTGCAGGCCGCCGCGCCGACTTCCCAGCCGGCCTTGGACGGCCTTCGCGGTCTCGGGGACGCCTTGCGGGGCCTCAAGGTCAACGTGGAGCGATTGAGCCGGTCTCAGCGCGAAATGACGACGCTGGCCGAAGTGGGTCGCATGATCAACTCCGTCCTGACGATGGACAAGCTCCTGAATCTGATCATGGACATGGTGATCAAGACGATGTTCGCCGAGCGGGGACTGTTGATGCTCAAGGATGCCGTGACCGGCGAGCTGACCGTGCAGGCGGCCCGCGACATGACCATGGAATCCCAGAGCGGGACGGAATCGCGATTGACGATCAGTACCAATATCTGCAGTAAGGTGGCCAACGAGGGCAAGCCCATCCTGGCCACCGACGCGCAGAGCGAAGATCAATTTCAGGGCATGCAAAGCGTGATGGCGCACAACCTGGCCTCGCTTGTCTGCGTGCCGCTGAAAGCCAAGAGCGGGGAGGTCATCGGAGTCATATACGTGGACAACCGAATCGTGTCCGGCGCGTTCACTGAGGACAGCGTGGAACTGCTCACGGGCATTGCCAACCAGGCGGCCATCGCGATCGAGAACGCCCGGCTCTATGAGAACGTCCGGAAAGAGACCAAAGCCCGGCTGAGCCTGCAGCGCTACCTGTCGCCCACCGTGGTGGACGACGTGATGAAGAGCAAGGAAGGCACGTTAAAATTGGGGGGGACCAAGCTGGATTGCTCGGTGCTCTTCGCCGACATCTGCGGGTTTACCCCTCTGGCCGAGAATCTGGACCCGGAGCAGGTCGTGCGTGTGCTGAACGAGTATTTCACGGCCATGACCGATATCGTGTTCCGTCACCAGGGCACGTTGGACAAGTTCATCGGGGACGCGATCATGGCCGTGTTCGGCGCCCCGGTTCCCATGCCCGACCATGCGAGCCAGGCGGTGCTTGCGGCCATCGAAATGCAGCGGGAGGCGAAACGCTTGCAAGGAAAAGCGGAGCAGGAGGGACGGCAGGGGTTCCACCTGCGCATCGGCATCAACAGCGGCCAGGTCGTGGCGGGCAACATCGGGTCCCCGTCGCGCCTGGACTATACGGTGATCGGCGATACGGTCAACGTGGCGGCTCGCCTCGAGCCGCTGGCGCCCGCGGACGGCATCGTCATCAGCGACGCCACCTATCAGCAGGTGAAAGGGCTGGTGAGGACCGGCAAGCTTCCGCCGGTGCAGGTCAAGGGACGGACCGGCATGGTCGAGCCCTACGAAGTGATCGACCTGTTGGAACAGGAACAAGCGGAAGACAGCAAGAAGAACCTCCGCCGTCACGACCGGCTGGATGTCTCGCTGTTCGCGATCTACCGGGATGCGACGAGCAGCCGTATGTATCAGGGGTCCATCAAGAACATCAGCCGGGGCGGGGTCCAACTCAGCACGCGGGAAGTCTTTCCCATGGGGACCGAGTTTATCCTGTCCTTCAGTTTGCCCAACGGCCACAAGCTCACCGAAGTGGGGGGCAAGGTGGTCCACGTCCTGAAGCTTCAGGACGACAAAGGCAAAGAGTATTGCAAGCTCGGGATCGAATTCATCAAATGCTCGGACGAAGATCGCGAGAAGATTGTGAGCGCTTGGCGGATGCCCTCCTTCCGCGGGACCGCGCCGAAGAAAAGCTGACCTCCCGTTCTACGCGAGTCCTGTCTTGTTTTCCCGGTCCCGGTCCCGCTCTGTCGACCACCCAGGCCACTCGTTCCTGTCCCGTGAAGCCGGTTTCCGCTCGTTGACTTTGCGCAGGGTGCGTGCTAGTTTTCGAGGATGAAAACCCCTTCCTTTTCGTTGAGTTTCGAGGAGTTCCGCACCCTCGCCTCACAGGGGAATCTCATCCCTTTGTACCGCGAGATCCTGGCCGACTTCGAGACTCCTGTTTCCGCCTTCACGAAGATCGACCATGGCCCCTCCGCCTACCTGCTGGAAAGCGTGGAGGGGGGAGAGACCTGGGCTCGCTATTCCTTCCTCGGCAGCGGATCGCCGATAGTCATTCGCGAAGAACGGGGGATGCTCTTGATCGTCCGGGGCGGGAAAGTCCAGCGCCTGCCGATCTCAGCAAAGCAAGGGGAAACCCCCCTGGATCGGTTGCGTGACATCATGGCCGCCTACCGGCCGGTCACGGTGCCGGGGCTCCCGCGCTTCGTGGGCGGGGCGGTCGGGTATCTGGGCTACGACATTGTCCGGTATTTGGAGGACATTCCGTCGCGCCGTAAGGATGCGCTGGGCTTGCCGGACCTGGCATTTCTGATTACCGATACGCTGCTGATCTTCGACAACGTGGCGCAGAAAATCAAAGTCGTGGCCAACGCGTATGTGCCGTCCGGCAAGGAGTCGGACTTGAAACGGGCCTATGCCGACGCGACGGCGCGCATCGAGCGGATGATCGCGCGCCTCAGGAGGCCGCTGCGCCGCCCCGGTCCGAAGCGGCGCCGCAAGCCTATCGCCTTTACGTCGAATATGAGTCGCGCGGATTTCGAGAAGATGGTCGTGAAGACCAAGGAGTACATCAAAGCCGGCGACATCTTTCAGGGCGTGCTGTCCCAGCGATGGGAGACGCGCATTCAAACCGCGCCGTTCGAAATTTACCGTGCGCTGCGGCTGGTCAATCCCTCGCCCTATATGTACTATCTGCGGGTCGGCGGCGTCGAGCTCGTGGGCTCTTCGCCGGAGATCCTGGTGCATTGTGAAGAGGGCAAGGTGTCGGTGCGACCGATCGCCGGCACCAGAAAGCGCGGAGAGAACGAGGAACAGGACCGGGCGTTGGAGCGTGAGCTGTTGGCGGACGCGAAAGAGCGGGCCGAGCATATCATGCTTGTGGATTTGGGCCGGAACGATATCGGGCGCGTGGCGAAGAAGGGCACGGTCAGGGTGGATGCGCTCATGACCGTCGAACGCTACTCTCACGTGATGCACCTGGTTTCCAACGTGCAGGGCGAATTGGAGCGGCCCAAAACCGCCTACGACGTGATGCGAGCCTGCTTTCCGGCTGGCACCGTGTCCGGCGCGCCGAAAATCCGCGCGATGCAGATCATCGAGGAGCTGGAGCCTGCCAGGCGCGGGCCTTACGCGGGGGCGGTCGGCTACTTCAGCTTTTCCGGCAACATGGATACCTGCATCAATATCCGCACGATCGTGATCAAGGGCAAGCAAGCCTTCATCCAGGCCGGCGCCGGTATCGTGGCCGATTCCGATCCCGCCCGCGAGTACGAAGAGACTTGCAACAAGGCCAAGGCCATGATGAAGGCGATCGAGCTGGCGGAGCAGGGACTCGAATAGGAAAAGAGCCGATGGCATATGGCCGATGGCAAAAAGCTCCGATGTTGTTCCGGAGCCGGCCATAGGCTATCGGCCATCAGCTATCAGCTCTGAGAGTGTACGATGCTACTGATGATCGACAACTACGATTCCTTCACCTACAACCTGGTGCAGTATCTGGGCGAGCTGGGGGAGGATGTCCGCGTCTACCGAAACGACATGATCGCGTTGGACGAGATTGCCGCGTTGAAGCCGCAACGGATGGTTATTTCGCCAGGCCCCTGCACGCCGAAAGAGGCGGGGGTGTCGGTGGCCGCAATCCAGCGGTTTGCCGGCCGGTTTCCGATCCTGGGCGTGTGTCTGGGGCACCAGTCCTTGGCCGCGGCGTTCGGGGGCGAGGTGATCAGGGCCGGGCGGCTAATGCACGGCAAAACGTCGATGATCCACCATGACGGTAAGACTATTTTTCACGGCCTGGCCAATCCCTTTGAAGCGACCCGATACCATTCCCTGCTCGTGAATCGGGCCAACCTACCGGACTGCTTGGAAGTCTCGGCCGAAACGGCCGAAGGGGAGATCATGGGGCTGCGCCATAAGACGTTGCGGGTCGAGGGGGTTCAGTTCCATCCCGAATCCATTCTGACGGCAGTCGGCATGGATCTGCTTAGGAATTTTCTGAAGCTCTAGTTGGGGCTCTCCGGCCATGCGCCATCGGTATCGGCCATTTGCTCATGATTAAAGAAGCCATCGGCAAACTTGCGGAGAAGACGCACCTCTCGGAGAAGGAATCCGAGGCGGTGATGCTGGAGATCATGGGCGGGGTTGCCACGCAGGCCCAGATTGCCGCCTACCTCATGGGGCTCCGTCTCAAGGGAGAAACGGCGGAAGAAATTTCCGGCTCCGTCAGAGCCATGCGGGAGAAGGCGGTCGGCATCCGGGTCGCCGATCCGCTGGTGGTGGACACCTGCGGTACCGGCGGAGACGGGGCGCACACGTTCAACATCTCGACGACGGTCGCCTTCGTGGCGGCGGGCGGCGGGCTGACCGTGGCCAAGCACGGGGGCAAGGCCGTGTCCTCCCGGTCCGGCAGCGCCGACGTGCTGGCCGCGCTGGGCGTGAAGATCGATCTTCCCCCCGAGCGGGTAGCGGACTGTATCAACGAGGTCGGCATCGGGTTTCTCTTCGCGCCCTTGTTCCATGGGGCGATGAAGCATTGCGCATCGGTCCGTCAGGAGTTGGGCATCCGCACGCTCCTGAATATCATGGGCCCCATGTCCAATCCGGCTCGGGCCGGGTTTCAGGTACTGGGGGTCTATGACGCCAATCTGACAGAACTGATGGCCAAGGTCTTGTTGGGGCTCGGTGCGCAACATTGTTTTATCGTCCATGGCATGGACGGGCTTGATGAAATCACGCTGACGGATCGCACGAAGGTGTCGGAAGGAAAGGGCGGCCTGGTCTCGACCTATTTCGTCGAACCGAAAGATTTCGGGCTGGAGCGGGTCCGTTCGAAAGAACTTGCCGGCGGAACCGCCGAGGAGAACGCGCACATCCTGCGGGAGATTCTGCAAGGCAGGCCTGGGGCTAAGCGGGACATCGTTTGTATGAACGCCGCGCCGGCCTTCGTGGCTGGCCGCAAGGTGAAGACGTTGCAGGAAGGCTACGAGTTGGCGGGCCAGGTGATTAAAAGCGGCGCGGCCTGCGAGAAGCTGGAGCGGTTGATCGCGTTTACGAACAAAGGGTAGGGGCATGGTGGAACTCATCGCTCCCGCGTCTCCCGAAGCGACCTTTCCGGACTCTGCCGGGTGGAAGCCTTCGGAAATTCCCTCGCGGACTCGGTCAGTTTCCGCTTTCCTTCCCGGCAGAGTCTCGGTGGGTGCCCCGCTTCTCCGACAAAGTTCGCTCTGAGTTCCACCATGCCCCTGGTGACCGCGATGGGGTTGGGGGAGAGTAAAAAGAAGATGATTCTCGATCGAATCCTGGAACATAAGAAAGCGGAGGTGCGGCACAAGCAGAGCCGCGGGTATCTGGTCGAGCTGAAGTCCAAGATCAGCGACCGGGGGGCGCCGCGGGGGTTCATCCAAGCCCTTAAGGCGACCCGCCCGCCGGACTGTCCGTCGCTAATTGCCGAAGTGAAGAAGGCCTCGCCCAGCCTGGGCTTGCTGCGGCCGGAGTTCAAGGACTGTTTCGAACCGGTGAAGATTGCGGAACAGTATAAGGAACATGGGGCCTCGGCCTTGTCGGTTTTGACGGACAAGGAGTTTTTTCAGGGGGAGCTGGACTATCTCCAGGCGATCAAGGACAAGGTCGGGCTGCCCTGTCTGAACAAAGAATTCATGGTGGACGACGTGCAGTTCTATGAGGCGCGGGCCTATGGAGCCGATGCGGTCTTGCTGATCGTGGCGGCGCTGGAACGGCGGCAGTTGATCGACTTCTTCGCGCTCGCCCAGGAACTCTCGCTGGATGTCCTCATCGAAACCCACCATGAACGAGAACTGGATACGGTGCTGGAGCGGCTGTCTGTAGCCAAGCTGATCGGGATCAACAACCGGGACCTCAAGACCTTCTCGACCGACTTGGGCGTGACCGAACGGCTGGCCAAGCGGATTCCCGCGGGCAAGATGATCGTGAGCGAGAGCGGCATCCACAAGCGGGACGACGTGAAGCGCATCATGGACGCGGGCTGCCAGGCCATGCTGATCGGGGAGTCGTTGATACGAGCTGACGACACAGGGAGGAAGATCAAAGAACTCTTCGGAACCGACGAGGTTAGATCGGCATGATCGTCGGGCTTGACCATCTTCTGATCGCAGTCGAAGATCTTCCCAAGGCGATGGAGCTCTATCGCCGTCTCGGGTTTCAGGTTCTGGTCGGCGGGGAACATCCGACGGTCGGGACACACAATGCCCTGGTCTCGTTTTCCGATGGCTGCTATCTGGAGTTGATCGGGGTGAAGAAGCCGGAGCTGGCGCAACAGTTTCCCTTCGGGCAGCAGGTGCTGGAGGCCCTGGCCAAGCCCAACCGGTTGGCCGGCTATGCCCTGGAGAGCGACGATGTGACCGGCGATGTGCAGGCGGTCCGCGACCGAGGCTTGACGATCGCCAAGGCGCCTCCCGGGGGGCGAGTCAGACCCGATGGACAACAGGTCTCCTGGCGGACCGCCCATCCTGAAAATCCTCGGCTGCCGTTTCTGATCCAGGACCTGACGCCGCGTCAGCTGCGCGTCCCCCCGACGAGCGAAGGCCTCGGCGGCGCGACGCGGATCGGCTGGGTGGAGGTCGGAGCCTCGGATTTCCAGCCGACGATCACATCGTTCATGCAACTCCTGGGCGAGAGGCCTGTGGAGGGGAAATTTTCGCTCCAACGGGGGGCGATTCATCTCTCCCAGAGTTTTTCGGGAGACGGAGTGCAGATGGTGGCGCTGCTGACCCAAGATGTGGCCAGTCTGGCGCGTGATTGGGAAACCCGAGGCGTTCCTTTTTACGACGAGGTCATCCGCGGGATCGGCCGGGTCCTGGTCCCGCGAGACACGGGCGGCGCCAGACTGAGCGTCTGTCAGATTCGTTAGGACGTCGATGGTTGGCGTGTGATGGATACGCGAGAGACCTATACGGTCGGGTACAGCGATGTGGCGGTGCGGTACATGAGACGTCGCCATGCGTCGCGCGACGCGGGCTTTCTGCTGCCGCATCTGAAGCCGGGCATGACAGTGGTGGACTGTGGCTGCGGGCCAGGGACGATTACGGTGGGCTTGGCCGAGGCCGTGGCGCCCGGTCGGGTGATCGGTGTGGACCTTGAGGAATCGCAAATCGAAGCGGCCCGCAATACGGCCCGGGAACATGGGACGAAGAACGTCGAGTGGCGGGTCGCCAGCGTCTATCAACTGCCGTTTCCTGACCGGTCCTTCGACGCGGTCTTTTCCCATGCCCTCTTTGAGCATTTGGGTGAGCCGCTGGCGGCGCTGGAGGAGATCAAGCGGGTGCTGCGTCCCGGAGGGTTCGCCGCAATTTCCAGTCCCGATTGGTCCGGAAACCTCATGGCTCCGCGTGATCATGACGTCGAGCAGGCCATCCAGGTCTACAAGGCGATTCAGCAGCGGAACGGGGGCAATCCCTACGTGGGGTGCGAATTCGGACCGCTCTTGCAGGAAGCCGGGTTCTCGCGCATCGCGCTGTCGGCGATCTACGATTGCTACGAGGATGTGCCGCTGGTGGCCGAACTACTGGCGCAACGGATCGAAGAAGGGGTCGGAAAGCAGATCGTCGCCGGGCCTGGATTGGGCCGGGCCGAAGTCGGAGGCCTCTGCCGGGCATTGCGCCAGTGGGCCAATCAGCCGGCGGTCCTGTTCGCCCAAACGTTCGTCGACGCGATCGGGTATGTAGACGCATGAGCGCCGTCAAAGTCAAAATCTGCGGGATCACGAATGCCGACGATGCGGCCGCTGCCGTTGAGGCGGGGGCCGATGCGCTGGGGTTCATGTTCTACGCCAAAAGCCCTCGCTGCGTCGAGGCGCCCCTGGTGAAGCGTATCGTGGCCGGGCTGCCTCCGTTCGTGTTGCCGGTCGGGGTATTCGTCAATGAGGAAGCCAAAAAGGTCCGCGACCTCATGGATCAGTGCGGTCTGGCCATGGCCCAGCTCCACGGTGACGAGACGGCGGCCTATTGCGACACGCTGGGTCGGCCCGTGCTCAAAGCCTTTCGGTTCCGCGGTCCGGCCGATTTGCTCAGTTTGGCGGAATTCAAAGGCCGGGCCGGAGTGCGGGGCTTTGTCGTGGATGCCTTTTCCGCGGCTGCCTATGGCGGGACGGGCCAAGTGGCGGACTGGGCTCTGGCGGCGGAAGTAGCCAGGCATGCTCCGGTGCTCCTGGCCGGGGGGCTGACGGCGGAGAATGTCCGCGCTGCGATTCAACAGGTCATGCCGTACGGCGTGGATGTGAGCAGCGGGGTAGAAGCGAGCCAAGGCAAAAAAGACCAGGCGAAAATCCGGGCGTTCATTCACGCGGCAAAGCTTGTTTAGCCAGAGACGCAAGGCTATACTTCGCGTGAGTTATCAAGTTGGAACGTCCATCAAGGGATACGGTTTTCTAGAAGGTGAGATGTGACGGCGGTTCGACGTCCGGGTTTTTAGACTCATACGTTATGCCACAATTGCCCAATGCACAAGGCCGTTTCGGTGACTATGGGGGGCGCTATGTCCCCGAAACGCTCATGCCGGCCATCCTTGAACTGGAGCAGGCGTATGCCAGGGCGAGGCAGGACCGAGCATTCCAGGCGGAATTCGCCGGCTACCTGAAGCGGTTTGTCGGACGTCCCACCTCCCTCTACTTTGCGGAACGGCTCACGAAACGATTGGGCGGCGCCAGGATTTACCTCAAGCGGGAAGACCTCTGTCATACCGGCGCCCACAAGATCAACAATTCGATCGGTCAGGCCCTGCTAGCCGTCCGGATGAAGAAGAAACGGGTCATCGCCGAAACCGGCGCCGGCCAGCACGGGGTCGCCACGGCGACGGCGGCCGCCATGTTCGGCCTCTCCTGCGAAATCTACATGGGAACGGAGGATATGCAACGCCAGGCGCTGAACGTCTTCCGCATGCGCCTGCTGGGTTCCACCGTGACCGGCGTAGAGGCGGGAAGCCGGACGCTCAAGGATGCCATCAACGAGGCGATGCGCGACTGGACCACGAACGTCCGAACCAGCAACTACATCCTCGGTTCCGTGCTCGGACCGCATCCCTATCCCATGATGATCCGCGATTTCCAATCCGTGATCGGGCGGGAGGCCCGCAGACAGATCCTTACACTGGAAGGAAAGCTGCCGGACTATCTGGTGGCCTGCGTCGGCGGGGGCAGCAACTCCATCGGCCTCTTCCACGCGTTCTTGAAGGACAAGAGGGTCACGATGGTCGGGGTGGAAGCGGCGGGGCTGGGCGTGGAGAGCGGCAAGCATGCGGCCCGTTTTGCCGGCGGGAGGCCGGGGGTGTTGCACGGGACCATGACCTATCTGCTGCAAGACGACGACGGGCAGATTAATTTGACGCATTCGGTGTCGGCGGGATTGGATTATGCGGCGGTGGGGCCTGAGCATAGCTACTACCACGATGCCGGTCGTATTCACTATACGTCGGCGACCGATGACGAAGCCATGGCTGCCTTCGATTTGTTGGCCAGGGAGGAAGGCATCATGCCGGCGTTGGAAAGCGCCCACGCCATAGCCGAAGTGGTGAAGCTGGCCCCCAAGCTGAAGAAGCGCCAGGTGGTTATCGTGAACTTGTCCGGACGCGGCGACAAGGATGTGCAGCAAGTGGCGAGGATCAAAGGCGTTAGCTTATAAGCAATTGTGAATTGTCAGTAGTGTCCGGTTAAAACGTGAATAGGTTCAATTGGTTCGCGTTCTCAAGTAATTGCCCGGGCCAGTTGTCTCCAAGAATGGCCTGTTGTAATGGGGTTTTCTCGAAAATGGTCACCGACAAGAT
>Ga0194120_10000460_pt1 | contig 77249 bp, 66 predicted proteins | sample TA2MahCa65mmetaG_FD_148642 | JGI IMG/M metagenome (GOLD analysis project Ga0194120, IMG submission 148642) | Freshwater microbial communities from Lake Tanganyika, Tanzania - TA2015019 Mahale Deep Cast 65m | ecosystem: Environmental > Aquatic > Freshwater > Lake | place: Tanzania: Lake...
ATGGGCTTTGAGAAACAGACTTTGTAAATCTTCCACGAGACTCCATTTGTTAGAATGGTCCAATCGATCCCTTGGTTAGCCGCATAATCAACCGCTTGCTTGACATGAGCGTCCTTTAACTCAATTCCAATTGCTTTCACTTCAATCAGACAGTGAATAGCTCCGTCCATTTTAAGAGCCAAATCGCAAGATGTTCCCCGGATCGCAAACTCAGACGTGATCTCAGAATATTTGTCGTAGCCAAATATCTCGGACAGCATGTCGGTCACAATGATGGCGGTGTCAGATTCATTGACATCGCGTGACTTCGCGGCAGAAAGAATAGGCTGGAACCTTTTGATGCCAGCAGCAAGTCGGTCAGAGATTTTTCGAGAAATAGAGGCCATACGCGCAAACCCTATTTCAATAACCTGCCGATTTTCAAGACGAAAGCCTAGATTCTTTAATTAGTCGAATCGTTGCTGACAATCCGTCCGTTTGACCGTTAACCGCTTCGGAACTGATCTAAAGATGGGCACAGCACTTTGGCCTTACGTGCATAAGAATGGTGAACGGCTCGGCTCCCATGGCCTAAAGCTGCTTGAGCAAACCTTTCAGGATACCCAAGACGGAATGCTCGTTCTGCCCAGGCATATCGGTATGAATGAAGTGAAACACCGGCGATTTTAGCAACTGTGCAGCGACGATAAAACTCTGCGGCCTTGCCATACCATTTCGCTGCTTCCACGAGGTCTTTGGCCACACCTGTTCCGAGAGCGTAGCACACGCCAAGATTCCGCTGTGCTCTTGCGTGGCCCTGTTCAGCCGCCTTGCGGTACCAAGCTGCGGCATCAGGGAGACTCTTCCGGACTCCCCAGCCGTTGTAGTAGCAAACGCCCAAATTTGACTGCGCCTTGGCGTAGCCTTTGTCAGCCGCTTTGCGGTACCAAGCGACGGCTTCGACGAAATCTTTGGACACACTTTCGCCTCTTTCATAACAAACGCCCAAATTGTACTCGGCTTTCGCATTGGCCTGATCAGCAGACTTGCGCAGCCAGTTCACAGCTTGTTCAAAGTCCTTTGTCACTCCGACTCCGCTGAGCAACAGGAGTCCGAATTCGCACTGAGCCACTGCGTCGCCTCGCTCTGCTTTGGTTCTCGTCTGCTCGGCAAACATGCGGTCAACATCGCCCTGCTGGGCCAGTGTTTGAGCGATTACGCTCAACAGAAAACCCCATATCGCCCAATTGGGACTGGCGCTTTTCATAGCCCAAAGTTTCACTTTCTTGTGCTTCCGTGGCTCCGACTATAGCCCCCTTACGGGAAACCGATTCAGTGGGTGAGTGTGACGAAGCATGGGCTGAATCATTTTGAGCTTAGAGTTAGCTCTACGTGCGTATGGGATTCGCAACAGCACGTGTCTTCATCCGATATTCAGGCATTCCTTGCGCATCTGCTGAAGGGAAATAAAACGTCAAATGACTCAACTCCGCCAACGCCACAGGAGGAGGCAGCTTTCTTTCAGGGGCATAGTGACTTCCATGCTCTCAAAGGCTATTTGGCTCAAGTGGCCTGGGATTTCCGGTTCCGTCATTTACCTCCAGCAGCAACGTCAGTAGCAGAAGGCAAATCCTCAAACTGAAACTACCGCTGTATTCGGGTAATAGCGGAATTATTCTGTACTAAGGTCACCCAGTCTGCTAAAATCATAGAAACACTCAACAAAAGGAGTTCTCGCATGATTTTACAGATACCCAAAGAAGAATCATTTTTATGTCCCGAGGGGATTTTCCAAGCCGCGATTATAGATGTTCGCCCTTATTCAAAAAAGGTCAACGAGGAGCTGAAGACGTTCATTCGTATCGTTTGGCAGGTCCATCGTGGCATTGAATACGGAACAACCAAGGCAGGGAAGAACTACAGCCCAAGTCTCGAGTCTGGCAGTGAACTGAGGGAGGATTTGTCAGCTCTTGGAATCACACTGCCGCCAGGAGGGCAGCTAGACACGGATCTACTCATTGGTCTTCAGTGCGATCTACAGATTGGACACATCTACAACGAAGGCCATGACAAGCCATTTGTTCACGTCAAAAAGGTAGCTCGATTGGGAGCACTGGCAGGAGAATAGACTCGGCAGTCCCAAACGATTCTATTTCGATAAGGGACAACGACGGTTCGTAAAAATGAGTTGTCCTTCGCCTAGAAGAAATGCTTTTGGAGGAAACCCATTCTGAGTACGGAAATTGCACAAACCGGAATAGTCCAAAAGTTGGAGAGAAATCTGAAAGTACGGACCCCCATTTTTCTAGCAAATATGCTACCCGCCGTCGCTGCCGGAATCAGATCGCCGGGTTCAATAGCATCGCGTGCGATTTATTTTGGCTTCCACGGCGGTTTTCTGGTGGCCGGGCTACTTGGATGCATATTTTTACTCCGAATTTTTATAGGGCATTTTACGCGCTAATCTCGGCCCTCACTGCCTTTTCCTTCTTCGCACAGTAATTGTCCTTTGGTTTCCGTCTGCGTCTGATTTGGGTAACCCTCCGGTTCAAAATCTTTCTGATCCCCTTTGCATCCGTGATAAGTTGGTCAACATGAACCAATAGGTCAATCACGTCTCGATCTGTTTTGGGAATTTGCTCAACAGGTTTGAACCGTTTCTTGAATTGCTGCCAGTAGGGTAGAGCCCTCCTGATAAACGCCAATGCTGAGCATGCAAGGCGATAATTGACGCGCTCTATGTCTATGGTCATGAAAAGCGAGTCCCTTTTGTCTGTAAGTGGTAATGGAATTTCACTGTGACCAGTCACCATTGCCAGTTGATAAAACGCCTGCCCGGTTTGCTCAGGCGCATCTACCACGAATTCAAACGCTGGTTCCTTGTCCACCTTTCGCATGCCGTTTTCTAACAAAACCATCCGCCGCGCTCCACCAGGAAACTGATGAAGCGTCGCGGTTGGTGGTTATTCCCAGTGGCATGAACATTCCTGCATCAGCTCCAAACACCCAATGCAAACCTCCAGTTCACAACCGTCCTCATGTTCCTGCCCCTTTTCAACGTCACATCCAGGACAGGAATTTGGCTCGATTTCTGCAGGTTCGTCACCGAACAGAACCTTGGTCGGTGCAAATTCATCTTTTTCGTGAATTTGCTGAGCGCTTTTGGGCTGATTATCCTCAGCCAGTTCGTTGTCGATACTGGTCCATGGCGAGCCTATATCATCGGCTGATTCCTCGAATAATTCCTCATATTGTATTTCTTCAAACATCTTTTTCGTTCTCCTGGCGTTGTATGGTTACACGAAGCATGAAGCCACAGCACCGTTAAGGCTTCCTGCTTCGAAATATTGTCTTGTACTCGGCATTGATTTCTGCGATTATGGAGGGAGTTGGACCCAGTGAAGAACCCAACTCTCTTTTGTTCGTTTCACTTCACTCCTCAGTAGCTCCAGCCTCAGCTGATCCGTTGGTTGAGGTTGGAGCTGCTCCTTCCATTTGATTGCCAACATCCGGTTCGATAACTGGCACTGGTGGTATTGACCCGCGCACCGTTAATGATTTACCGGGACCAGTCGATGATTGGCTGCGTGATAATACCTTCCCATCTATGGAATTCGTACCGTTCTGACCGCAGCTGAGTCCTGGATGAAGGAGGTTGTTGTTAACGACACCTATAGAATAGGTGTCGTCGTTAACCACCAACCTCGCTTCTTCATGAGGGTTATTTACAGGCATTCCTGCCTGTCCGTAACCCTGTAAACAACCGGAATCATCAGCTGCGGTATCACCCAGCTGCGCATCAGGTCGAGATAACATAACAGCAGCCGGTCCATTATTTCTGCGTTGCTTGGTTTCGATCAGTTCGCCCGATCCCACCCAATCGTTAATATATCGTCTCAGCTTGTGTATTCCGGCAATTTTGGCTCGTTGCCCTGCTTCGATCAGGTCATTTTTTGCAATGGGTCGATTCGCAGGAACTAATGCCATGAGTAAGTTCTGTCTTTCATGATTCTTTTGGATCGTCCTAGTCGCTTCAATCTCATCATTCGTTGCCGGTCGCCAGTAGATCTCACCTTCGCCACGAGCGTGAGCAATAAATTGCGAAGTGGTTCTTGTAACGCCATCAGGACTTCTCCAGCCTAACCGCCACCCTCGTTTCCCGGCTATTAGTTCGAATACGGTTTGAGATCCTACATTTCTTAACGCCATGATTGCACGAGGCCAATTTGCCCATTCAGCTGATCCACTGCCAAGATAGGCGAAATCTGAGCCACTCCAGGTGGATTTTTCTATGCCATTGGATGGTTTATTTGTGTGGTGAATAATCACCGCCCCACATTCAAATTCTCTCAGCAACGGGTTAAGGTGATTTCTTAGAAAAGCACCCACGTCCTTTTGGGAATTAGTCTCACCACCCAAGTAAGCAAGCGCAGGGTCGATCCATATAAGGTCAGGCCGGTGTTCCTCCAGCAATGGCCTAACAGCTTCTCCAAAGAACCGAGCTGACACCCTGGTGTCCTCACGACACACGAAGATCCCATTGGTTGCCTGGTTGGCGTCGTGGTCATTCAGACCCAAACCGGCAATAACTCCGTCTCTCATTTCTGCGAGATCGCCATCGTCGTTTTCTGCCTGAATTAGCAACGACTTTAATGGACGTGCAGGCGTAATATCAAACGATGGCCAACCCAAGGCCCATGACAGCATACACTGCATACTCATAGAACTTTTACCGACGCCTGTAGGTCCGACCAATAATAACCCGCCGCCTTTGCAAAGGTAACGGTCCTTGAGTAATTCGTCCGGATCATTCTGAAGATGTCGTTGCAATTCGCCTAATGGGCGCGCAACTGGTGGCACGATCTGTTCTTCTAAATCGTGCGATGGGAGATCTTCATCCATCCCATCGATGTTTTCTACGATATATTCGCTCATTCCAATATTCTCCATTTCTCTTGTTCATTTTCATAGTATGCTGCGTGTAGATGTTTGAAGTCGCAGAGATCTTTAATTCTGGCACCGTCTGCGTTGTTGAATTTCGACAAATCCACGAAGTCCACTTTCGCTGCCCCGACTTTCAATAATTGTTTCCTCCAGCGTGAGGCAGCTTTTAGACCTGCTGGATCAACATGCGGTATAATTCTAACGTGCTTTCCGGTAAAGGATGGCAGTGCATCGTCACCAATTAGCGAACTTGCGGATAACATTGCTACTGGTGCCCACTTTTCGATTTTACCCTCGTCCTGGATGATTTGATGGGCAGCTAAAAAATCAGGCACCCCTTCACACAGCAACAGTTGTGGGGATTCTGCGGTTTCTAGGATTCCCAGTGGCCAATTCTTTCGACTACCTTTAATGGAATGGCTTTTGCGTTGCTGTAACCCCACTGACTCCACCGCAGGAAACAACTGATTATCCAACCGGCGAAGTTCAATGACGTTCCCTGATTTGTCGGTCACACCGTAGACCTGAAGCCCATGCCAAAAGCCAAAGACGAGCACACCTCGGTTCTGGGCAAACTTCAGTGCCTCGATCTTGAAATCCCTGGTGGCTACCAGGGCATCCAGCTGCTGATCAGTTCCAATCGTGAATCCTAGTCGATTGGGCTTTTCTCTTTGTTCTTGGACCGGTAATTCAGATCGTGATAAAGCGACTGAGTCCTTGGCGCATATATCAGCATAACGATCCAGGATTCTCCTGAAATCTTTCCTTTCATCGAGGTGGTGGTACTTTGCCAAAAATGTGATCTCATCACCAGCATCACCATTACCGTGATCCTTAAATCTCCATTGGCCGTCATTTGCTTGGTAAATTCCCCAAGAAGGATTTCGATCATCCCTCAATGGAGAAATGCACGACTTCTTGACATGTCTGTCCAACCCGAGCTTGCGCAGCAGTATGGGTAACGGACACTTTCGCTTTAAAGCAGCCACTTCGTCAGAGGGCTGTCTCTGTACGTAATTCTTCTGTGATTTCATAATTCGTGAAAAGAACTGGTGGAGGACCTGTCACGTCTAACAGGTCCTGACCACCAGTAGAATTATGCAGCCTCCTGCTCGATTTGTGGAGGCAGAGGTAACATAGCGCCAGTTGGCTTGGCTTCCGTGACAGCCATCACCGGGTCATTGAGCTGAATGAAGACCTCAGCGTGAGACGTTAGCTCTGGTTGCTCTGTTGCGACAGGTGCTGGCTCTTTTGCCGGTTCCCATCGTTTGTAAAACCCCGATGGTTCCAATTTGGTTTTGCCTGGCGGCAAAATGTTCAGCAGCTTTAAATATGCATGGCCATTTTTGCTGATCGCGTCCACGATCTCTAACCGGCATGGCTTACCAACCTGTTTACTCCAGTTAATGCCATTTTTTAGCTCATTCTCGGTTAAATCCCATCCTCGCCAGCTCTTCATAAGCCCCCGAAGCGTTGACTTCTCGTGGAGGTTGTTGTTGAGCGTTCTTCTAACTTTAAGTGGAAGGGCCGTTTGTTCGTTAACCTCGTCAATCTCGAACACAGGCTGGAGTTGTCTCTTTGGTCCCCAGGGTGTTTCCTGAACGCCCAAATCAATCATGTCAACCAATACACCGTTGACAATAGTGGCCCCATTTGACTGAGCGGTAGCCTGCTCATTGTGGGTTTCGTCACCCATATTCTTTACCTTTCAAATCTGCTGCTAAAACGAACAATGCAGTAGCAATCAGGAGTCTCTACGCTGCTCAAAGAATATCGGATTAAGAGGTGTTCCGGGTGCAGTAACTACACACGAAATCTTCGGACCCATAATCTCTCTTTTTTCGTTCTGCGTCTAATCTAGCACGAAGGAACTGACGGTGACCACGCGTATATCAAGGGGGCTTTGATCGTTAACAAATTTGTCAGCTATGGAATAATCGCTGCGGATTTGCACGCCAGTTTGTAGTCTGCCATCGCCTTCGACACTTGAGAGCGTTCACTCTCATTTAAAACGCGGTTTGTGAAGTATCGAAGATCCATAAGTTCTATGGGCTTCCATGAAATTGGTCTTCGCCGAATTCCATAACCAGGTTTTGGTCGGTCGATATTGTTTAGCTTTCGCTCTTGTTGGATAGCTTTGCGAAACTGCTCGACTAGCACGGAATCGTTTAGACTCAGATTGAACCGGTGATAATGCAGCCTCACAAATAGGCGGTGGTCTTTTAGTGACGGGAGCCAATGACGGAATGGTCCTGGATTTGGCCACAAGCAATCAAGCATCCGTCGTTCCTCGTTGCTACAGAAAATCCAGGAATGGCCAAAGGGATGTGCGTAACGCTTTTTGTAGCGAGCAGCCAATTCGTAGAGGTATGAGCTGCGTTCGAAATGGTCCTGGAAAATTGGGAGCATGATCTTCGGCCAGTCTGAGAGACCATTGTCAAAGATTCTGGCGCATCCTTGTTCATTGGCATAGCGCCACCACCAGAGTCGTGTTTCAAGGAATTGCTGATCAACCTCCGGGCTCTTTGCCGGAAATCCCCTAAAAAACCCAGGGGCGTCATTGTCTGGTTTGATAAGGCTCTCAGGGATTTGACGCTCTTTTAGCCAAGCGCGAAGCAACTCGCTTAAGTTACGGGTCGCCTTCGTTTTGGCTTTGGTGTTTTTCGCTTGTCCCATTTTTCTCAATTCGTTTGAGACTTGGGCAAAAAAATAGAGCGCTGACCTGGTTCAGATCAACGCTCCTGTTTTCCAAGAATTCTCAGCCACTGCTTATGCAGCTTGGAGTTGGCTTGTCACGAGCTTTTCGATTTTGTCTAAAAGCTTCGTCACTTCTGTGTCCTCAGCCGTAATTTTCTTACGGATTTTTTTCACCCAGGTGACGATTTTTCGAAGTTCCGAATTCGGTTTCGTCGTTTTCTTGCCCTGACGCTTCCCCAAAGTTTTTCGCTTTGGTGCATCCAACAAGACTTGGCTCACGAATTCAGCGGTCACTCGCTTACCTTCGCTTTGATCGACGACCTTTTTCCATTCAGCCGCCCACTTATCCGCTTTAAGAGAAGCTATCGGTCTGATTTGGCTTTCGTATGTTGGCAAAAAATGGGTCTCACCAAATTGGTGCGCATGCTCTTTTAGCACCTGCCAACACTCAGCAGCACGAATCAGACGGTGTGCATGGGAACCGCTCATTTGCCATCGTTCGAGGCAATAATTATCGAAGTCGGTGGCTACGCCTTTGTAAAGTCTGCCCTCGTTGATTTTCTTCAACGCCATTCCGACTTCAACAAAGCTGGCCAAACCAGATTCGATCTTGGTTTCCAACTGCTCCAGGGTTTCATCTTCGTGCTCTGCGTCGCCTAAGATTTCACTCGCCACTTGCTCGAATCTGGTCAACTCGCTTTTGAAAAGGCCGGATGACTCAGATGCAGGTTCGGAGCCGGTGATTGCCCTAATGTCCGCAACGTTTTCAATGCTGATGCTTTCTGTGCTCATCGTCATTCCTCCTTTATTTGGTGGTTCTGGCAATGAACTCATCGATAGACTGCTTTGAAATCATCTTGTGGCGAAACGCCGTAGATGCCTTAAGCAATCCTCGCTGCAACAGCCTGTAAACAGTTTTGGTTGAAACGCCGAACATTTCGGCAACTTCGTTCGTGTCAAAGAACAACCGAGAATTGGTCTCGGGTTTTGATGTAACTAACATATCGAGTAACGATAACCCCGTCATTCATTGACGAGATCGGTTCCTGCTCAGCAAAATATTACGGCCTTGCAGGATGTACTCGCACCGTTGAAAACATCAGGTCTCAACGGAATATTAAGAAATCCCATCAACCTTTTCAGAGATTTCTGTCCCAGCCCAGCAGCTTTCTTTCCCTTGCCGAATTCACGGATTCGAAAAGGAACTGCACGAGTGGCAGGACGATAGGATTTTACCCTATGACCACCAGAGTGCAAGTGGGGGTGTTTGAAGTCAGGCGGGCACCAAACGTTTTGCCATTTCCTCAGAATGTTCCATTCGTAAATGGCTATAGGTTTTGGCGATCAGTACGCCCCCGTCACGGTGACCTTGCCAACCCGCCAGGGTCTTGAAATCGATTCCCAATTCGATGGCCCGCGTGACGAAACACCGCCTAAAGGAACGATGTGAGAAATGAGGAAACCCCAGTCTTTTGCAAGCGGCAGTGATTGCTTTTTTGGCGTCTTTGATTTTGAGGACAGAGCCCTCTGGATTGAAATCGGTTGGTTTCAGCCGCTCCAAAAACGGTTTCACTTGTGGATAAAGTGGGATCACAAACCCTTGGTCGGTCTTATTCCGATAGACTGTGATGCGTCCAGTGATGAAATCTATGTCTTTCCATTTTAGATTTGCAGCCTCGGAGTTACCTAGCCCCGCAAGCCCCAGAAACTCCACAAAGTTGGCAGAATCTGCGGCCTCAGCGTTAAACTGCTGCTCCCTGATGTTTCTTACGATGGCTTGAAATTGCTCCCAGGTGGGCGTAAGCCGAATCGGATTCTCTCGCTTAAGTGGTTTGATTCCTTCAGCAGGGTTCTCAATTATTATTCTGTCATTGATTGCCAACTCGAATAGCTTCTTGGCGAACCGCAGATACTCGTTAAACGTGGCCTTGCTCAGTCGTTCTCGATGCTTTCCCAACCACGTTGCGACATGGGATGGTTTGGCATCTCGGACCTGTTGGCTTATCCCACTTGGCCAAGTTTCTTTGAATTGCTTGGCGATTGCAGAACGAGTCTTAATTGTTTTTGTATCAAGGTATTGAATCGAATCCAAGTATTTGGATACAAGCTCCTCAATGGTGATCTTCCCCGCACTTGGATCGATTTTATGCAGATTGTCCTTAAACTTTCTGAGTGCCCGTTTGGCAATCTCTGGGTCGGTCGTTTCCAAACTCCGCCGAATAATCTTGCCTTGATGCTTTACGACAACGTAGTAAACATTGTTCGATGAGTAACGATAGAGACATTCGCCCACCTTTAGGAAGGTTGGTTGCTTTCCTTGTGACATGGGTTGATTTTATCGGTATACCAAACCGGTTGACAAGACGGAATTTAAGCCCTCAAAGTCGGCTCTTAAGTTACTCATTATAAATTGGTTGGGGTCGTAGCTCAGTTGGTAGAGCGTCTCGTTCGCAATGAGAAGGTCAGGGGTTCGAATCCCCTCGGCTCCACCAGCCTTCACTCTTGATAATCAGCCAAGCCCCGAAAGGATTGCGCGTTGAAGTCCTTCAGCCGATAAACAATTACCCAATGGAAAGAAGAAACGTTACCGGAACGTGAGTCAAATTCTGGGTCAGTTGGCATCCACGAAGCGGCTGTTGGCTTGCCTTGATCGGACCCTCAAAACCGCCCTGGGGTCTTCGAGATGAAGTAGGTAATTACGCCCGCCAGGGCCGCCCCAAAAACCGCCAGAAGAACTTTGAAGACAAGCAGGCCGTAATTGTCGGCAAACTTCGTCATCTTTTTTCGGCGGTGTGAGCGATGTTTCATTCCCGCATAGGATCGTGCACACCATCCGGGCCTTGACAAGGCAAAACCGGGTCGAGGTTAGTGAAGCTTAGTGAAGCATCTACAGAGATTCTCCGACGCAAGATCCAGGGTTTCCCCTATAGGCAACAGTCCGGCGTTTGTTAAAGTGCTCGCGACTTCTCTTCAACGCTGTGGCCCGCTCAAAGGAGGTAGCGGGCTAAATTTCCAACAACCCGATTAAGTCCTCCTGGATCAGCCAGCTTATTTTTTCAGTTCGGACTTTAGTTTGAGGACAGCTTCCATCAACTCGTACGGCCCTTGCCGCAGAACGTCGCAGACAGGCAGCACCATCTCTCGCTTGAGTCTCTCGCATTCGTTTTCAACCTGTTGATCCGAAAATCTTCGGCCATTCACGGCGACCCCGATCACCTTGCAGGGATGCATGAGGTTGCCCATCGTTTCGTACAGCTCTCTTAAACGGGAGAGCGGCGGGATTCTGAACGAATCCATCCCCGCCACTGTCTCGCGTCCCATCTCGCAGCAGAGAATCAACCCATCTGGCATGCATCCATGGAGCAAGCCGAGCGTCACCGCAGAGTATCTCGGATGCGCGATACTCCCCTGCCCTTCAATGAGCAGAATGTTGTGGTGCTGGTTGGCGAGAACCAGTTTCTCAGCGGCTCCATTTACGAAATCGGAGACGACGGCATCGATAGGACAACCATCGCCTTCGATCATGATGCCGGTTTGTCCTGTGGCAACGAATTTGGCGTCAAAGCCCGCCTTCTGCAAAGCCAGGCTTAGTTCAAGGCTAACGACCATTTTGCCGACGTTGCAATCATGGCCGACGGTGTGGATGCGAAGACAGTTTTCGCCGATGCCTCGTCGGTGGGCGACATCCCGTTCCGCATTCTTGCGAATATCAAAAAGCTTCGCGCCGTGCTCATGCGCGGCGCGCGCAATCTCCGAGTCCTGGCTCAAGAATTCGTGCAGCCCGGAAACCACGGTCATCTTTTTGGAGATCGCGTCGAGAATGACGGCTCTCATCTCAGCCGGCAGTTTGCCGCCAGTAGGAGCAACACCAACGACGAGAGTATCGGCATCCGGCGCGCTCTCGAGCGAGCCAATCACTGGAATCGCGCCACCGATTCCGAACAGCTGCTGACTGGTTTTCCCGCTGTGGGCCTGATCGAAAATCGCGACGACTTCACCGGCCTTGTAGCGAATCAAGTTGATGGCGGTCTTCGCAGGCCCGGCCCCAGTAATACCGGCCGTCAGCAAAACAATTTTCCTAGGCATGGTGCGTTATCCCCAAAAGCGCCGTGGCGTTTTGAGGGCGCCAATTAATCATTGCGGCTTGAGAAAATCGAGCAGAGGTTTGTGAAATTCCTGCGGCGCTTCAAGCTGCGGAATGTGCCCGACGTTTGGCAGTTCGACGAGTTTGCAACGTGGAATGTCTTTCGCAGCGGCTCTTCCGAGAAGGGGGAAGTTCCCTAAAGCCGCGAGGACCGCGTCGCTCGCCAACCCGTGTCCGAACGCGGTGCGATCGGCCTGGCCGATGACCAGAAGTGTCGGTGGGTCAATCAAGAAGAACTCATGGCGCACTGGTTGCTGGCAGATCATTTCATCAATGAGGGCGGCAGCCTTTGCCCATCCCGGGTACTCGCCAGTCAAAGTCACCCGAGCGCGGACCTCGACGAAATGCTGGTAGACCGAGGGTTTCCAATTCGCAACATAACGCTGGAAGTGAGCTCGGATTTGTTCGACGTTCGTCTCATTCATTTCTCGCTCAAATAAAAGACCGCGACTTGGGGGAGGAATTCTAAAACGATAATCCTCCAAGCCGAGCGGGTTCACCAAAACCAGGTGACTGGCGCGATCAGGGAAATTGCGGGCAAATCGCACCGCCAACATGCCGCCGACGCAATGGCCTACAAGGGCAACCCTCTTAAAGCTCAAAAAAATCGAGCAACCGAGCGGTATTCTGAGCGAGCAAATCAAAACTATAATGGAGACTGGGCTTCGACGATTTTCCAAAACCAATTTGGTCAGGGATCACCACCAAATGGCCGGCCTCGGACAGTGCCTTAATTGTCTCCTTCCAGGAGCTCCCATAAAAACTTTTGCCGTGGAGCAAAAGCACGATTCGGCCTGACGTCTGGCAGCTTGGCAAGATAACCATGTAGGCCATGCGGACGCGCTCGCCCTCGATGTCTAAGGAAAAATTCTGCACGGGGTAAGGATAAGAATACGATTCCAAAGCTATGCCGAGAGGCATCAAGTAAGATGGGGCTGGAATTCGTTGATGGCAGAACAGTCAGGACCAAACTCAACAAAGAGGAAGAACACTCGGGTCATTGCGTAACGCCGGTATCCGGTGCTGACGCCCGATAGATTGGAAGACTGCGTCCAATAAGGATACGTCACCATTCGATAGCCAACCTTAGGTCTGTTCGTGGCAACGTCTATCAGGGAGAGCCCTGCATTCTTGGCAAGGGTGAGCCGAATCCAACGGCAGGATCGTTTCTTAGGCTTGAGGAACCGCAGAGCACACAGCGCATGGCGACGTTGTCGGTAGCGGCGGGCATCCTGCCTCTCTATCTCTATTTTACCGCTTGCTGTCCTCCGGTCTCCCCTCTACTTTGGCCCCTATGAGCGGGCGCGGCAATTTGCAACGGCCATACCTGCTTTCACGCGGAACATTGAGATAGACTTTACTCGCAACAGGTAATTTTATCGCTTTTGTGAACGACAATAAGAATGACGAATTGGCCATCATAAAAACCACCCAAGGTGAAATGATTCTGGAGTTTTGGCCGGAGGTCGCGCCAATTACGGTGGCCAATTTCAAGAAACTAGCGCGCGAGGGATTTTATGATGGCACAGCGTTTCATCGGATCGTGAAAGATTTCATGATTCAGGGAGGCGATCCTCTCAGCAAAACCGATGATCCGTACGTGGGAACTGGTGGGCCAGGATACAAAATAAAAGCCGAATTCAATGACAAATCGCATGTGCGCGGCGTCATTTCAATGGCTCGTTCGCAAGATCCCAACTCGGCCGGCAGTCAGTTCTTCATCTGCCTCGCTGACGCAACTTTTCTCGATCGCCAGTACACTGCTTTTGGCCGCCTCATCGATGGCGATGATGTCCTTGGACGGATTGGCGATAGGCCTACAACTGCCGGGAGCGGCGGGGAAAAGAGCAAGCCGACCGTTCGCGTCGCTGTTGAGAGCATTCGGATCGCTTCGAGAGAGTAGTTCCAAGGCATCGATCAGCGGCCGCGCTGCAGAGAAGGCGCTCGTTGCCGAAGATCGCGTCGAGATGAACGCTCTCGGTTCTGAGGAGGTGTTCTACAGCGTAAAGGCCGCATTTACGCGCGCAGAACGCAGCGGTCTTGCTGCCGCTCCTCGATGTCCCAGAGAGGCAAAATTCACTTGTCCAAGCAAAATAATCAGCGTAGGAAATTCGCATGCCTAATTCATCCCCTACGCCTGGGACGGCTTTTCCGATCAGCCGTCGCAACTTTCTGACGAAATCTTCTTTGGCTATTGGCGCTGCGGCGTTGTCCGGCCCCTACATTCTGCGCGGTCAAAACCTCAACAACAAACTGAACGTTGGAGTGATTGGCGCTGGCGGAAAAGGCGCCAGCGACACCGACAACGTCGCCGAACTTGGAGAAAATATTACCGCGCTGTGCGACGTGGACAAAAACACGTTGACCCAGCGAGGGGCCAAATATCCGGAGGCCGCGCGTTACCAGGATTTCCGCAAGATGCTCGATCGCCTGGGCAAGAGCCTCGACGCCGTGATTATTTCAGCTCCGGACCATGTGCACGCCTGCGCAGCCGCGATGGCAATGAAAATGGGCAAGCACGTCTATGTCCAAAAGCCGCTCACGCATTCGGTCTTTGAAGCGCGCACGCTGCGTCAACTTGCCAAAGAGAAGAAAGTTGCCACGCAAATGGGCAATCAAGGCAGCGCTGGTCCTTACCTCCGCCGCGCCGTCGAAGTGATTCAGGCCGGGCTCATCGGCAAACCGCTCGAACTGCACGTTTGGTCCAATCGCCCGATCTGGCCGCAAGGCGTCGCTCGCCCGGAAGGTGAAGTCCCGGTTCCGGAAAATCTCGATTGGGATTTGTGGGTCGGTCCTGCGCCGATGCGGCCCTACAACAAAGGTTATCATCCCTTCGCGTGGCGCGGGCGCAGAGATTTTGGGACCGGCGCGTTGGGCGACATGGCCTGTCACACCGTTAACATGCCCTTCCGCGCGCTGAAGATGGGCTACCCGAATGTTGTCGAGTGCGAGGAAACGTCCGAATTATTCCCCGACACCTATCCGAAGACTTCGCGAATTCGGTTTGAGTTCCCGACGCGGGGCAGTTTGCCTCCCCTGAAGTTCTGGTGGTACGACGGCAGCCCTGACGATACCTCAGTGAAATTACTTCGTCCGCATCCAGACCTGACCAAAGAGATTCTCGATTGGGTGGAAACACAGAAGGACCGGCAAGGAAGTCCCAGACCTCGCCGCTTGCCCGCGAGCGGCTGTCTCATCATCGGAGATAAGGGCAGAATATTTTCACCCGACGATTACGGCTCTCAATTTGTTTTCATGCTTCAAGGAGACAAAGCCTTTCAGAACGCCCGAACGACCGAGGATGGCAAGAGCGTCGAGCACGAAGCGATTCGCGGCATCAAACAAACCATCCCGAGGCTGCCTTCGGGCAATGGCGATCTCATGCAGAAGAAAGAATGGCTCGACGCCATTCGCGGCGGCAAACCGGCCTACAGCAATTTCGACATCGCCGCTTACCTGACCGAGATCATCTTGCTTGGCTGCGTGGCGATGGGCGTCGGCGTTGGGAAACGCCTCGACTGGGACGGCCCGAAGATGCGAGCCAAGAATACACCCGAAGCCGACAAATTCGTCCGTCGGGAATATCGCCAGGGGTGGACGCTCTAAATCGAAGCGCTCGTCGTACGTGTTCCGTGCGCGCGCCTTTGTGGTAACGCAGACTTTCAGTCTGCTGTATCGCCGATTTGCAATCGGCATACCGTCCGAACCTTCGAGGACGCTCAAACTTGCGGGCGGTCCTCAGAATACAATTCTGCGCTACGCTAAACGCGGCGCGACGTCAGCGTTTTCTAGCCTTGCGGCAAGGTTATTACTGCAACATTGCAGCCAAATGAGTCAAGGACGTTAGCTCGGACTCGGGCGGCGAGGCAGTGGATGATCGCTTTCGATTCAAAAGCGCCGCCTGCAATCCGGCCTGAATCGAACCTTGGAAGTCCTCCATCGGGCTGTCACCAACGTGCAAAACGGCTTGTGGAGCAAGGCTGAGCTTGCGAATCACTTCGTGAAAAATGACTGGGGACGGTTTGTGGAACCCAATTTCACTCGAGATCGCCAGGAACTCGAAGTATCGATCCAATCTTAATTCCCCGAGCAGCGGCCGAAGCCGTTCATCCCAATTTGAAATCACCGCCAGTCTGATTCCTTGTTCGCTCAGTGACTCGAGAGCCGGAAGAACGTCATCAAAAATCCGCCACGCTTCCCGATGAGCAAATCGCTCGTATAACGCCTCGAAGAACTTGATTTCACTTTGTCCCGAACCGTGAAACGTTTTGGCGACAATGTCCGCCCACCCGGAACGGGAATAATCAAACCCTTCTTTCGCCCGCCAGACGGCCGCAAATTGCCGATTGAGCGATTCTGGATCCAAGCCACCAACGCCATGGGCGGCCGCAACTTCGGCGTATACATGGCCCACGGACGGCCACGGTTCGATCAAGGTGCCGCCGACGTCGAATGTGATGGCCTGGATTTCTTGGGGCTTGCTCACGGATGTGGTTCTTGCTCGTTGATCCTGATCCTGCTCTTGCTCCACTAAGAACTTGCACCGACGAGATTATGATCAGGAGCAGAAATCAAGATCATGAAAACAATCCACTAAGCCAACACTTGCGCGATCACGCGCCGATCCAGAACACCCGTCAGCCGCTGATTGAGGCCCTGATGAAAGTAGGTCAACTTGGTGTGGTCCAAACCCATCAGGTGCAGAATCGTCGCATGCAGATCGCCGACGTGGCATGGATTCTCGACCGCCTTAAACCCTAACTCATCGGTTGCTCCGATGGCCTGACCGCCTTTGACCCCAGCGCCCGCGAGCCACATGGAAAAGCCGTGCCAATCGTGATCGCGGCCGGGCTTGCCGAGGCCTTCACTGGTTGGAGTGCGGCCGAACTCGCCACCCCAAACGATAAGCGTTTCATCCCAAAGACCCGTCCGCTTCAGGTCAGCCATTAGAGCGGCGATCGGTTTGTCAGTTTCACCCGCGTGCAGCTTGTGATTTTCAATGCAATCGTTGTGCCCGTCCCAAGTGTCTTCGATGTGTCCGCCGCCGGAGTAGAGCTGAATGAAACGAACGCCTTTCTCCAGGAGGCGGCGCGTGATCAGGCATTTCCGTCCGAAGTCAGCCGTGCGCTTTTCGTTCAGGCCGTACATCTCCTTCGTCGCACTGTCCTCGCGCTCGACATCAACAACTGAAGCGGCGGCCGTTTGCATGCGATACGCCAATTCGTACGACTCGATTCGCGCGACCAACTCTGACTCGTCCGGATGTTGCTTGAGATGTTCCTCGTTCAATTGCTTTAGCAGGTCGAGGCTATGACGTTGCGTGCGATCGCTCGTCCCTTCCGGTGTGGCGAGATCAAGCAGAGGCGACCCGCCGCTGCGAAACAGCGTGCCTTGATACGCCGCCGGCATATAACCGCCCGTCCAATTCGACGCGCTGCCAATGGGACCGCCCCGAGGATCGGTCATCACAACGTAGCTCGGCAAATTCGCGTTCTCTGTGCCCAACCCGTAGCTCAGCCAGGCGCCAAGACTTGGCTTGCCGATAAATATGCTGCCCGTGTTCATCTGCAAGCAGCCTGACGCATGTGCAGCCGTGTCGCTGAACATCGAACGCACCACGCAGAGGTCATCGGCAAACTTGGCGGTGTGCGGAAAAAGACTGCTGATCTCAAGTCCGCTGCGGCCGTGGTTCTTGAACTCGAAGGGCGATTGCATTAAGTGACCGATCGGACGTCCATTCGATCCGACCTTCGCATCGCCTTTGTAAGGCGAGCCATTAAATCTTGTCAGAGCGGGCTTGGGATCAAAAGTGTCGACCTGGCTGGGCCCGCCGTTCATGAAAAGGAAGACACAATGGTTGGCTTTGGCCGCAAAATGCGGCGATCTGGGAGCGAGTGGTGATGTGGCCGCCGCGCGAGTGTTCCATCCCGGAAAGCCGCTTCTCGACAGCAGATCGATCAGCGCCAGTCCGGCAAAACCTCCACCGACCTGCCACAGAAACTCGCGACGCGTCTGGCCGCAAGGCGTTCGATTGGGAATGCAACGATTGGGGAAGTTCATAGGTATTCAAAATGATACTCGTGTTCTAGCCGCTCTCTGTCGCAACGCAGAGTTTCACTCTGCTGTATCGCCGACTTGCAGTCGGCAGCGCATCCATACGTTCCAAAGCGTTCGAACTCGCATGCCGTCTGCACAATGCAATTCCTTCCAAGGAGCAAGGTGAACGCACCCCTCTCCCCATCCGATGGGGCGAGGGGACACGACAGACGCCTTCGCACGATGTTCTTTTCCCTCGCCCCATCGGATGGGGAGAGGGTTAGGGAGAGGGGTGCGTTCACCGCCATAGTTGCGCAAGGAGTATTAGCTACTCTGGGTAAACGAATTCATTGAGATTCAAAATCACCCGGCAGATTTGCTCGAGGGCCGACTGTTCAACTTCTCGCTCGCGGAACTTTAACATCGCCGTCGTTTCCACTTCGGCCGGGGCGCGGCAAAGTGCGACGCGCCAGGCAAACTCGATCTGCTGGCGCAAGTCGCTGCCCGATTCCCTTCGAATGCGCGCGGCGAAGCGACGCGCCTGTTGATTGACAAACTCGCCGTTGAACAGGCTCAAGGCCTGCGGTGCGACCGTGGTGACCTGGCGTTGCGGACAACTATGCACGGTATCGCCCAAATCAAGCACTTCGAGCATCGGCACAACCAAGCCGCGCTTGATGAAGGCATAGACCGTGCGCCGCGACGCCTCCGTTTCACTCGATGATTTCCAAATCGACTCTTTGTCCGTGTTCGCTTCGAGAGCTGCTTGCTGAATGGGCGGTTTCATGGCGGGCCCGGACATCTTGAGATTCAACTGTCCGCTGACGGCGAGCATCGAATCGCGAATCGCTTCGGCTTCGAGGCGTCGATAGGGCATTCGCCAAAGCAAACGTTCGTCGGGATCGCTGGCGGCGTAATCGGGGTTTTTCGCATGGCTCATGCGCCAGGCATTGCTGGCAAGAATCAGCCGGTGCAAACGCTTCAACGACCACTGGGCGTCGTGCGCGAACCAATGCGCAAGCCAATCCAGCAACTCGGGATGCGTTGGGGGTTCGCCCATCACGCCAAAGTCATTGGGCGTGCGGACCAGGCCTTGGCCGAAGTGTTGTTGCCAAACGCGATTCACGATAACTCGCGCAGTTAGGGGATTCTCAGGACTTGCCATCCACTGGGCTAATCCAAGACGGCGTTGTGACGAGCGTTTTCCCGGCGGTGGAAAGACGGGCTGTTGCTTTGCCAGAACAGCGGGCACGGCGGGCGAGACAATTTGTCCTGAGCGCGTCGGCGATCCGCGCAGCAAAACATGGGTGACCGCGGCTGCGCGCGACGGCTCTTGCATGATGTACGCTTGCGGCAGGTCAGGCCTGATGATGCGCAGTTGTTGAATTCGCCGCTCGATTTCGCTAGCGGCCAGCGTATTAGTCTGTTGTTTGAGCCTGGCAATTTGATGATCGCGTTCGGCAAGAGCCGCGACTTGCGCGGGCAATCCCACGGGCACGGCTAACTCGGTCCGTCCCTTCTGTGGGCGTTCGAGCGGGCTAAAGATCGAGACCATGCTGTAGTAATCCACGGTGCTGAGCGGTTCGAACTTGTGATCGTGACAGCGCGCGCAACCGAGAGTGAGACCGAGGAACGCTTGCGCGGTGGTGCTCACAATGTCATCCAGTTGATCGAACCGGTCGGTCGGCGGGTCGGCCGGCTCGTCATCCCAATGGCCGAGCCTCTGAAAGCCCGTGGCGATCATTGTTTCAGCGCACGCGTCGGATAGTTCATCGCCCGCGAGTTGTTCGATGACAAAACGGTTGAACGGTTTGTCGGCATTGAAAGCGTCGATGACGTAATCGCGATAACGCCAGACGAAAGGCTTTTCCGCGTCGCGCTCGTAACCGTTGCTGTCGGCGTACCGAACAACATCGAGCCAATGGCGGGCCCAGCGTTCGCCGTACGCGGGGCGCCGGAGCAATTCATCGATGACACGGTCGAGCGCTTCGTCCGTCGGGCTGGCGAGAAACCGTTCTTGTTCGTCCAGCGTTGGCGGCAATCCGATCAGATCGAGATAAACGCGGCGCAACAATGCGCGTGGTTGCGCTGGCGCAGCCGGTTTCCACGCGCGTTCTTCCAGCTTCGCGAGGATGAATGGGTCGATCTGATTCCGAATCCGGGTTCGATCCTTGACCACGGGCAGGCCTGGGCGCTGAACGAGTTGAAAGGCCCAATGCTCCGCCGGCGTTTTCGGAATCGTTTCGTCTTTGGGATAGGGCGCGCCAGCGTCGATCCAGCCGCGCAGCAGAGTCACCTGTCCGGCGGTGAGAGGCTTTTCCTCCGGTGGCATCCGCTCATCGTCATCGGTCGAGAGCACGCGCTTAAGAAGCAAGCTCTCAGCCGAGTTTCCCGGTAGGACCGCTGGTCCGTGTTTGCCGCCCTTGTGAATCAGCGATCCGGCATCGAGCCGCAGATTGGATTTTTGCTTGAGCCGGCTGTGACAGGAATAACAGCGCTGTTGGAAGATCGGTTTGATGTCGCGGTCGTAATCGGGCGTATTTGCTGCATTGCCTGGCTCTTGAGCAGCCATTAACGCAACTCCGAAGATCAATATGGCAAGCGAAAAGCGGTGTGAATTGCTGGCGAAGTCACTATGCGTTGCGGGAGAATTCTGTTCGCTTGGGCTCACGTTGGAAGTAAACGCCGCAGTCTTGCTGCGGTCAAGGACAGCTTCGTTCTCCTTGAGCGGTGGGCAGAGTTCTCGCAACGGCCCTTGGACATTTGAAATCCTGATGAATTCCGGGGAAGTGGCGAATCCACTGTCATCCCAACGGGATGAAATCATTTCAGCCCAGGGTTGTATCAATCCCACACGTAACGTTCATCAAATGAGACTTGGTAGCGCGTCAGCAAAAGCCGAAACTCATCCTGAAAGGACACTCTCCGATGATGTTCCTCCTGGCCGGCGATGTACTCACGGACGGCAACCCTTTCAGGGTTGATGAATTTGTTGGACCCAAACCCAGGGTAGCCTCACGGCTGCAACCCTGGGCAGAATGATTGCAATCCCGTTGGGATTGCCCGAGGCAAAACGTCCAAACTCGAGAGACAGGCGAGACGCCTGTCCTACTGTGATCAACTTCCGAGGCGGCGCCTCACTTCGTTTGCGAATAATCTGTCGGGACGAGAAAGAGCGACTTGACGCCATCTGGGACCGTCAACGAGCCGCCTGCTTCATCTTCAGAAGCTTTCCGGGCCTTGACCCAGTTCGGGTCTTCGCGGAATGCCTTAAAGGAGGCGCCAGCTGCGTCTTTGCTTTTGTGGGCGAGGAGATAAATCAACGTATCGTCGGCGCCTTTTTGTCCCTTCATCGGCGTCCAATAAGCGAAGTTCGTCATGCCGTGCTTTTGAAAGAGAACGACCGTGTGATGGCGAAATCTTGCATTGAGATTGCTCAACTTGCCGGGGGAGGCAGTATAGGTGCGGAGTTCGAACACGCGCGGTTCGCTGGTTTTCCCCGGCTTGATTGCCGGCGAATAATCCGTTGCGTTTAAGAAGACCGACTCGGCTTTGGCCACCAATTTGCCGTTTGCTTCAGAAGCCTTCCAAGCGGCTTGCCATTCGGGATCGGCCATAAACGCTTTCCAAGATTGATCGCGAGCTTCGCGGCTCGGATAGGCCAGGATGTAGATGATTTTGCTCTCCGGATTTTCTGTTGGCACCCAATAGCCGATGTTCACCATGCCATGCTTTTCGAACAACTTGCAGGTGTGGTTGCGAAAGCGCGCGTGCAGGTCGTCGAGTTTGCCGGGAGCGGCGTAATACGTGCGCATCTCATAACAATTTGAATCAGAACTGTCATATACGGTCGCGGCCGAGGCAATTCCAGCGGAGGTCATAACAGCAACAAGGGAGGCGAGGACAATGTTTTTCATAGGTGACGTTGTGAACTGGATCGGGGAGATGGCACCGCCAAATGGGCCCACTGTCAAAGCAAAAGTGCGTCCCGGTTGCAGAGATCGCGTCGTAGCGGCAGGGCATCCTGCCTGCCGTAGAGGGCGGCATCTTGCCGCCCGGAGCGCGCTCGACTGTGTTATCGCGTTAAAGTCGCCCGCACTTCCGCTGGGCAGGATGCCCAGCTCTACGGCAGGACGGAGGCCCGCCGCTACGGAAAAGTTTCGATTGGTCGCAGTGCCGCCACGCGCTACTTTGAAAGAGAACCATGAAACCGATGCCGAAGGTAAGATGTCCGACTTGCCGGAAGCTTGGTCATTGGTTCGCCACATCGTTCGGTCCTTTCTGTTCGAAACGCTGCAAGCTGGTCGACCTGGGAAAGTGGTTCGGCGAAGAAAATCGGATTTCGGAGCCGTTGCGGCCTGACCATTTCGAAGAGCTCGAGAAATACTCGGACGAAGAAAAGCCCGACCAGCGCGACGACGAGGGTTCGTAGGCGCAAAACCAAAGGGAACGAACGCGGACAGCGTAGCGCAGTCTAGACTGGGCAGTCTGCGCTACGAAATGGATCACGCCAATCGGCGCGCCTTCGCAACAAGGCTGTCCGCGCGCCGGACGGCAGCATCGATTTTTGTTCAGATTGATCAAAAGAACACAGGCGCTGTTGCCCTCGGGGCATTCGCTTCACTGGCTGGCGTCCTTCAAGCGCTGAAGCGCAGCTGTTTTCCAGGCTGCGGCGTTCATCATTACCCAAAGCAGACACAACCGCGTTCGCGCATGCCAGCGCGGCGAAGGCGCTCGAATGAATCCAATCGATGAATTCGATTAATAGGATTCATGCTCTTTCATTCATCTCAGGCACTCACTCTGCTGAAGGCGGGCCGATAACCGTAACGTCGTTGCTTAGCCGTCACAGCGCCGACGCCTAGCATCGCAATGCAACTAAAACGAAGCGGCAGGGCATGCCTGTCGTCCGCATTCATCGGAAAGCAACACAAACAGAAAGAAACCAAACCGAATGAAATTCAAAAAGAAACCAAGAATCACGGCCGGCCATCGGAATCGACTCAAGACATGGGGTGTATACGTCGGCAGCGCCGTCGCTGCGGCCAGCACGGCTCTTCATGCGCAGCCCGCCGGGACAGTCGAGAAGCTTGAAAAGGAGAACCAAGAACTGCGCAAGCGCTTGGATGCCCTTGAAGCTGCCGCCAAAAAGGAAGGCACTCTGCCAAGCAGCGAACCGGCGAAGTTTCCGGTCACTGCACTTTCGGAAACCATGATCAGCGGGTTCGTGCAGAGTTCTTATTTTTATAACACCAAGGAACCGGCAGATCGGAAGTCAAACGGTTACCTCTGGAACACGACGCACAATTCTTTTTCGATCAATAAGGTCAAACTGACGATCGCGAACCCGCCCGCCGAACGCAGCGGCGACCAATGGGACGCTGCTTATCGCGTCTCGATGATCTGGGGTGAAGATGCACCGGTATTGAACACGGGCAGTCCGGTGGCTGGATTTGAAGCGCTGCGCGAGGCTTACGTGGAAGTAAATGCGCCAGTCGGCACGGGCCTGAACATCAAAGCCGGTCAACTGATCTCGTTGCTGAATTACGAGTCTGGTGATGGCGGCGCGGCCAACGCGAATTTCTCGCAAGGATATCAGTGGTTCTTCACCGGCAACGGGCCAGCGGCGGGCGTGCAGGCCGGTTACACGTTCACCGATTGGCTGGATCTGAAAGTGCGGCTTCAGAACGGCCTCTACGGAGGTCCGGTGGACATTAACGATTCGAAAACGTTCCTCGGCAGCATCGGGATCAAGCCGTGCAGCAAGGCCTGGATTAATCTCATTGGTTTTGCGGGCGATGGCATGCCGGTCTCGGAATCGGTCAGTGGCGGTTCCGTTCTAGCCGGTTTTCAATTCACCGAACAATTCAATGTGGGATTTGAATTTGATTACTTCGTTTTCGAGCCGGTCGGCGGCGGGTCTGATAAAGATCTGTGGTCCGTCGGCACCTGGCTGGGATACGACTTCACGCCCAAAGTCGGCGTCGCCCTACGCGGTGAATACCTGGATGACGTGGATGGATTCGGCATGAAAGGCGTTGGCTTCCCTGGAGGGGGCCGGGGCGCTGCGAGTGCCATCGCGTCGCCTGATGCCGATGGCGATGTAGGTAGTCTAACGTTCACACTCAATTTCCGGCCGACTCCCAACCTCAAGATTCAGCCGGAAATTCGTTACGACCGCACGTCCTATTCGGGCGGCTTCGATGGTTCGAAAGATCGCGTGATCGTCGGGGCCGGGGCCACTTATCTCTTCTAACCTGAAACCCGTTCACAATTGAAAAATAAACGCTGCAAATTATGAAAACGAACTTATCTAAACTGTTTGGCGGCTTGGCCGCTCTCTTGTTGTGCGTTCAATTGAACGCGGCTGAAACGGTCAAGGTCGGTGTGCTGCATTCGTTGAGCGGCACCATGGCCATCAGTGAAACGTCTCTAAAAGACGTGCTTCTGTTCACATTCGACGAAATCAACAATGCCGGCGGAATCAAGGTGAAGGGGAAGTCGCACAAGATCCAGCCGGTCGTCGTTGATCCGGCTTCGAACTGGCCGCTCTTCGCGGAGAAGGCTGAACAACTGCTCGTGCAAGACAAAGTGTCGGTTGTGTTCGGCTGCTGGACCTCGGTGAGCCGCAAGTCGGTTCTCCCCGTGTTCGAACGGCATAACGGCTTGCTTTTCTATCCAGTCCAGTACGAAGGAGAAGAACAGTCGAAGAATATCTTCTATACGGCCGAAGCCATCAACCAGCAGGCCACGCCGGCGGTTGATTTCTTGATTGCGGATGGCCGGAAGAAATTCTACCTGCTCGGTTCGGACTATGTCTATCCACGCACCACGAACAAGGTGTTGAAGCAGTATCTCCGTTCGAAGGGCTTCCGCGTGCCGGCCGACGGGGAGGAATTCGATCCGATCAAGCACGACGTTTATGAAGAGTACACGCCGTTCAGCCACCAGGATTATCAAACCATCGTGGCTCGCATTAAGAAGTTCTCGGCGGGCGGCAAAGCTTGCGTCGTCAGCACACTCAACGGTGACACCAACGTTCCGTTCTTCAAGGAATTCGCCAATGCCGGCTTGACTTCGGAAACGTGCCCCGTCGTTTCGTTCAGCATTTCCGAAGATGAATTCCGCAGTTTGCCAACCAAGGACCTCGTCGGTCATCTCGGTTGCTGGACCTATTTCATGTCGATCAATTCGCCCGAAAATAAAAAGTTCATCGCGGACTTCAAGAAATGGCTCACGACAGCTCCGGCTGGCGTCGAGAAGAACAACCGTGTCACTTGCAGCCCGATGAACCTGTCTCGCATTGGTGTGTATCTGTGGAAACAAGCTGTTGAAAAAGCCGGCTCCTTCGAAGTCGATAAAGTGCGCGAGGCGATGTATGGCCAAAAGTTCAAGGCGCCGACAGGGGAGGTTGTCATGCAAACCAATCATCACCTCAAGAACCCGGTGTTCATCGGTGAAACTTTGGCGAACGGCCAGTTCAAGATCATTAAGTCGCTCGGCGCCGTTCCCGGTGAACCCTGGAGCGCGAAGTTCCTGCCCAAACTGTAAATCCAAGACACGGAATTAAGTTTCCAGCCAGGTCCATAATGGTTGGTTCCTCCACGGCAGAGACGGGCGCAGGCAACTGCCCCGCCTCTGCCTGCAAATACAGAAAGCGCCCGTGAGGATTTCGCGAAATAACGCCTCCGCTGTTCCGGCCGGAACCCATGCCGCAAATCGGCTCGTAGCGCAGAGTTGCAGCGGGCTGTATCGCCGATTTGCAATCGGCAGCGCGTCTGCACTTTCTAAAGCGTTTGAACTTGCGGACGGTCTGCGGAATGCAATTCTTCCAAGTAGCAAGGTGAATGTTGCCCCTACCCATGAACCTAAAGGTAGGGCGGCGTTGCTGCGCCGCCTTGGCAAACCCACGATGCTGGCGGCGCAGCAACGCCGCCCTACCGACGCAGTGGTTCATCGGTTCAATGCACGAAATTTTGTTTCGGAGAAGTCTCTCCCCATCCGACGGGGGGAGGGAATCGAGCCTTTGCAATGGCCGGTGCCTGATGGGGCAACGCGCCCAACGGCCAGGTCTTTTCCCTCGCCCCATCGGATGGGGAGAGGGGCGCTGCAGCTGTCAACTACTGCATTTTTCCGCCGTCGAACGGTGAGCAGAGTGAAACTCTGCGTTACGGGAAATGCCGTATTCAGGCGCAATCATTTTCGCTCTGCATTCATCAGCTTCCTCCTCACTGCGTTCATAGTTGCACGAGCCTGGTCCGCCGCTCCTGGGGCGGATCGGGCTGCTCTTGTCCAGGCGATCATCGGAGAAGAAGGCGATCAGGCCGAGTTGGTCAGCAAACTTTCGGCCTCGAGTGATTCGTTGGTCGGCCAAACTCTGGAAGCTTGGCGCGTCGGGGAAGTCTTCCTTCACGAAGCATCGGATGGCGCCAAGATTCCGTTTCTGCTCGACAAGCAAACTGACGCTGACGGAAAGGCTCGCGCCAATCGCATACTCGACGGCGAACCGCTTCGCGACTCGTCAGGCAAGCCACTTTCGTTCACGGCAACTGATTTGACGGCCGTCGATACCAGCCGCTCCTTGCGGAAGGTCATAAAGCAAACGCTTGATCTAATGGCGTTGAGCAATCCTGATCCTAAATTCCGGCGCGATGCGGCGTCGCGGCTTGGTTTCGAACAGAATCAAGATTATGTTCCCTTCTTCGAATCGCGTCTCGCGACAGAAAAACAGGGTGATGTTCGAAAAGCGCTGGCCGAAGCAATCGCTATCACACAGTTGGCCAGCGATAACGCAGATGCGCGGAAAGCGGCAATTCGCCAGCTTGGCGAATTGCGTTCCATCAGCGGCCAAAACCTTTTGCGGGAGATTTCGGCAAAAGCTCAGGCGAATCCCAAAACCTACGATGCTGAAACACTCGCAGCCGCACGCGCTGCTTTGACTGCGATCGATGAATACATTTTCTGGGGCAACCTCTTCGGGACGCTGTTTCGCGGGCTCAGTTTGGGCGCCGTGCTGCTCATTGCTGCGCTCGGTCTCGCGATCACCTTTGGACTCATGGGCGTCATTAACATGGCGCATGGCGAGGTCATTATGGTGGGCGCGTACGCCGCTTATGTGACGCAGAATATCTTCAAAGCGCGCTTTGGCGAATCAGGCTTCGGCTTCGACATTTATTTTCCAGTCGCATTGGTGGTCGCGTTTGCAGCGTCCGCGTTACTCGGCCTGATCCTCGAGCGCGGCATTATTCGTTTCCTTTATGCGCGGCCACTCGAATCTCTTCTCGCGACGTGGGGCGTCAGCCTGATTCTTCAGCAGATTTTTCGAGCGCACTTTGGCGCGGCGAACGTCTTTGTAGCCTCGCCCAGTTGGCTGCGTGGCGCGTATAGCGTTCATGACGTTCTCTTCGCTTACAATCGAATCTTCGTCATCGGATTCGCGGCGTGCATCGTGTGGTTGACTTATCTCCTGATGACGAAAACGGCTGTGGGGTTGCAAATTCGCGCTGTGATGCAAAATCGCAACATGGCTGCGTGCATGGGCGTCCGCACGAATCGAATGAACATGATTACGTTTGCGTTCGGATCAGGTCTGGCTGGGCTGGCTGGCGCTTGTCTGGCGCAAATCGGGAATGTCGGCCCGAGCCTCGGCCAATCCTACATCGTCGATTGTTTTATGGTCGTCGTGCTTGGTGGGGTGGGGAACATTATCGGAACCGTATCGGCGTCGATCGGTATGGGCATCGGGGACCAGATACTGCAACTGCATGTTCAAGCTGTCCTTGCCAAAGTCTTGGTGCTGGCGGCAGTCATCCTATTTCTGCAATGGCGGCCCGCAGGACTTTTCGTCACGCGCAACCGCGGGCTCGAAGGATAAGCGAACTCGCCGATTCGAAATCCGAAATCCGAAACAAATCCAAATATGTAATGAGTGGATGCTTAAAAACCGAATCCCGTCGGACCGAGCGTCTCGCCTGTCCGGCGCAATCGATTCGCGCGGGCGGGGACAGGCGAGACGCCCTGTCCGACGGCCTTGCGGCTCGCGCAAGCTTGAATTTGTTTCGGATTTCGGATTTCAGATTTCGGATTTTCCCGCGATGAGACGCACACTTTCAAAAGCAGACTACTGGTTCCTGGGGTTGGTTGCCGTAACCGGTCTCGTGATTCTGCCATGTCTCAACGCGTTCCCGCCAAAGGAGAGCTTCTTTCACGTCAGCGACTTCAAAGTCAGTCTTTATGGCAAATACCTTTGCTATGCTGTGCTGGCGCTAAGCGTTGATTTGCTCTGGGGCTACACGGGACTGCTCAGTTTAGGCCAGGCACTCTTCTTTGCGTTGGGCGGTTATGCGCTCGGAATGCATCTCATGCTCATGATTGGTGAACGCGGCGTTTATAAGAGCAAGCTTCCCGATTTCATGGTCTTTCTCGAGTTCCCGGCGAAATACCCGGATACTGCCGGCCTGCCCGCGCATTGGATTCCTTTTTACAACTTTTGGTTCGCGACGGGCGCGGTCATTTGGGTCCCGGCGCTATTGGCATTGGTCTTCGGTTATCTGGCGTTCCGTTCACGAATCAAAGGCGTTTATTTCTCGATTCTAACGCAAGCCTTAACCTACGCAGCCTGCCTGATGTTTTTCCGGAACGACTTTACCTTTGGCGGCAATAACGGGCTGACTGATTTCAAAGATATTCTTGGTCAGAATCTCAATAGCCCTGCAACCAAACGCTGGCTTTTCATTTGTTCAGTGGTGTTGCTTCTACTGACTTTCTTGCTTTGCCGTTGGGTAACCGCGACGAAATTCGGCAAAATCCAGCGCGCCATACGCGACAGTGAAAATCGTGTTCTCTTTTCCGGCTACGCGACAGCGAACTATAAACTGTTCATCTTTGTCCTGGCAGCCGTCATCGCATCGCTTGGCGGCGCACTGTTCGTCCCGCAGGTCGGCATCATTAATCCCAGCGAGATGGCGCCAGAAAAATCGTTGGAAGCTGTTGTTTGGGTGGCCGTCGGTGGGCGGGGCACGTTGGTTGGGCCAATCATCGGAGCAGTCGGCATCAACGCGCTCAAGAGTTACTCGACGCATTCCTGGCCGGAGTACTGGCTTTATATTCTCGGCGCGCTCTTCGTCTTCGTCACCGTATTTCTCCCGAAAGGGATTGCCGGGATCCCAGGACAATTACGCAATTTGAAGAAGCGCATGTCGCGTCCAACAGAGAACATGATCACCGCGCAGGTCAGCACTGCGGATACTAAGACATGACACCACCATCGATCGTAACGCAGACTTTCACTCTGCCGTATCGCAGACTTTCAGTCTGCCGCGCTCCGGCAGAATCGAACGGGCCGGACAACTCGCACGCGTTGCCGACTGCAAGTCGGCGATACAGCAGAGTGAAACTCTGCGTTACGCTTCGCATCAATTCGTAGCCATGGAACACGCGAAGGAATTCATTCTGACGGTCGAGGGGGTCACCAAGACGTTCGATGGTTTCAAAGCGATCTCAGACCTCAACTTCTACATGGATAAAGGGGAGTTGCGCACGATCATCGGTCCCAACGGCGCCGGCAAAAGCACATTGCTCGATTTGATTACGGGCCGCTCGAAACCGGACAAAGGGATGATTGAGTTCGAGAAAGACACCGACCTCACCCGGCTTAACGAATACCAGATCAGCCGTCTCGGCATCGGACGCAAATTCCAAACGCCCTCTGTTTATACGAGCCACACAGTCTACGAAAATATACTGCTTTCGCTTGAAGGCAGCCGTGGAGTGTTTAGTGCTCTGTTCGCTCGAACCACATGCGCACAACGCGACCAAATTCACGAGATTCTCAAAACGGTTGGGCTCGAGGGCAAAGCCAATGACATCGCTGGCGACCTTGCGCATGGCCAAAAGCAGTGGCTCGAGATCGGCATGCTTCTGGCGCAAGACCCAAAGCTGCTTCTCGTCGATGAGCCCACCGCGGGCATGACCGATGAAGAAACGGCGCGCACGGGTGAATTGCTCTTCAGCCTTGTGCCGAAGCACAGCGTAGTCGTGATCGAACACGATATGGTTTTCGTGCGGCAGATCGCCCGAAAAGTTACCGTCCTCCATCAAGGGACCGTCCTGTGCGAAGGGACCGTCGATGAAGTGCAGAACAACCCGCGGGTGATCGAAGTTTATCTGGGCCGCAAACACGAAAGGAAGGCGGCATGAAAGCCCCTCTCCCTATTCGATGGCGAGAGATTCCTCCGAAACACATTTTCGTTTCGCGCCTAGCGCCCATGAACCGGCTGCTGTGGTATGTAGTCCCGGCTTCAGCCGGAGCGATTGCCATCCGCGAATCTTGTTTCGGTGCCAGCCAATGCCGCCGCCTAAAGGCGGGACTACATGCCCTGAGGCTCACGGAGAGGGTTAGGGAGAGGGGCTTTCATGCTTAAAGTTGAACAGATCAGCGTCTCCTACGACGGCTCCCGCATTTTGCGCGACGTCAGTTTCGAAGTGCCCGCGCAGCAACTGGTCTGTCTCATGGGCCGAAATGGCGTTGGCAAATCGACTGCGCTGAGAAGCATTGTTGGCTTGCTCAAACTTGGAAGCGGCTCGATTCGTTTGGACGGCCAGGAAATCACGAGTCTTGCTCCGCCAGATCGCGCTCGGCTTGGAATCGGCTATGTCCCTCAAGGACGCGACATTTTTCCCAATCTAACGGTTCTGGAGAATTTGCGGATCGGTGCAGTCGCACGCGGTCGCAAGCTGAACGGTGAATTAGACCGCGTGTTCCAACTTTTTCCCGTGTTGAAGGAGATGCGCCAACGCAAGGGCGGTGTGCTGAGCGGCGGGCAACAGCAACAGTTAGCGATGGCGCGCGCACTTCTTACTGGACCTAAGCTGTTGATTCTCGATGAACCGACCGAAGGCATTCAGCCTTCGATCATCGATGAGATCGAACAAACGTTGCGAACGATCAGGAGTGAAGGGCAAATGAGCATTTTGCTCGTCGAGCAGTATTTGGATTTCGCGCGCGCACTGGCGGACCGGTTTTACATCATGGACCGCGGCGCCATCGCGGCCAGCGGGGGCGTCCAGGACCTCAATGATGAAGTAATTCGCAAACATTTGACTGTGTAGCCGTGGGTATGCAGCCAAAGTTTCCTTGCCTTTCTATGAAACCTGCGCGGTAGGATAGGCGTCCCGCATGTCCAGCATTTGCGTACGCCAAGACCAAGACAGGATGAGACAGGCGAGACGCGCTGTCCTATGGATTCACGAAATGAGGCGCGCACGATTAATCTGGATTGCGCTTCGGCGAATAGTGTAGCTATCTATGCGGCTAATTTATGAAACAACCATCGACTTATCTGTGCCCAATTGTGCTGGCTGGCTTTCTCTCGCTGCTTCCCACCGCCGTCTTTGCTCACCCTGGACATGGCTTGCACGAGGGCGGCTTGACCCACTGGCTGACCAGTCCGGATCACCTGGCTGTGCTCGCGCTGGCCGGGTTGGCGGCATGGTGCGGCGGAATGCTCGTCAAAGACGCGCGTTACCGGAAGGTCCTCCGGTATGCCGGTTCCGCCGCGGTCGTTTCGGCGGCCCTCCTTTGGAGCTTCAGTGCTTGATGGCGGCGCCTTCGAAAGAGGCATCCCATCCTGAACGGCGCAGCGTCGAGCGAGATTTCCTCGGAGAAGGAAAGCCTCGAAAACGCCCTGCATTAACACACCTCAAATCGCTCTCTTGGAATCGGGAGAGCCTCAATCCTTCGTCTTCGGTTTGTGCAATCTCTTAATGCCAGCTCTGGACAGGCCTGCTTGGAAGTCGATTTCGTCGCCGGACATAGCACGATTACGCGTGCTTGGGCACGCAATCCCCTTAAGCTGCTGACGCCGCGGTCGCGCGGGCCGAGCGTCTGGTCGTACACGAGCAACTTCGGTGGAGGATTTGTGGCTGGCGATTCCGCGCGCCTGAACGTTAGCCTTGGTCGGGGAACGCGCTGTTTTCTCGGAAGCCAAGCTTCCACCAAAGTTTATCGAAATCCTGCCGGACTTCCGTGCACACACACACTTGGCGCCAAGGTCGGAAGCGAAGCCGTGCTCGTTCTTGCGCCCGACCCCATTCAATGTTTTGCCGGGTCCCTCTATGAACAGCGACAAGAGTTTTTCCTGGAAGCTGGCGCGAGTTTGGTTTTGGTCGATTGGCTAAGCGCGGGACGGTTGGCGCGCGGTGAGCGTTGGGCGTTTGGTCGTTTTGAAAGTCGAAACGAAATCTTTGTTGCTGACGAACGGCTGCTCATTGATGCGCTGCGGCTCGACCCATCGGATGGCCCAATCGATTCGCCGTTTCGGATGGGCCGTTTCAATTGCCTCGCCACAGTCGTCGTCGTTGGCGCCGCCGTGCAGGAGTCCGCCAGGCAAATCCTCGATCGTGTCTCTTGTGAACCGGTCTCGCGCCGGGGCGCATTGGTCCAGGCGGCGAGCCCCTTGCGCTCTCCTGCAGCGCAGGTTGCCCAATCTGCTGTTTCGCCGACTGCCCAGCCGGCAGAGCGCGCGCGAATGTCGGTCCCTGAAACGCACGGAAGTTCGCAGGTTCGGCAACCTGCAATACAGCAGACTGGGCAGTCTGCGCTACAGCCCAGCGCTGGCGTTATTCTTCGCATCGCTGGGACGAGCGTCGAACAAGCCGGTGCAGTTCTCGCCAGTCACTTGGGTTTTGTCCGCGATTTGTTGCGCGACGATCCGTGGGCCAGAAAATGGTAACCAACGCAAAGGAACTTTATGCATTTGTCTCCGCGGGAAATTGACAAGCTGCTTTTGCACAACGCCGGCGTGGTGGCGCAAAAACGCCTCGCCCGTGGCCTGCGTTTGAACCACCCGGAAAGCGTCGCTCTCATTGCCACGCAATTGCTCGAATTCATCCGCGATGGGAGATCGGTTGCCGAACTCATGGATCTCGGCCGACGCTTCCTTGGCCGCAACCAAGTGATGCCAGGCGTGCCGGAAATGATCGCCGAGGTTCAGGTCGAAGGCACGTTTCCTGATGGAACGAAGCTGGTCACCGTTCATCACCCAATTGCGGCCGAGAATGGCGATCTGTCACTGGCGCTTTATGGCAGCTTCTTGCCGGTGCCGGACATTGCTGTTTTCGCTGCGAAAGCAACGGAAACGGACGCCACGCCCGAACCGGGAGCTATGGAAATCAAGGACGGCGAACTGGTCCTGAACGAAGGCCGTGCGTCCATAACACTCGCAGTCACAAACCTGGGTGATCGGCCCGTTCAAGTGGGCAGCCACTATCACTTCGTCGAGACGAATGCTCAATTGAAGTTCAATCGAGCCAAAGCGTACGGAAAGCGTCTCGACATACCTGCCGGAACCGCTGTTCGATTTGAGCCTGGCGAAACCAAGACCGTAAACCTTGTCGAAATCTCTGGTCAGCGCGTCATTCGCGGCGGCAATAATCTGGCCAGCGGTCCAGTCACCGAAGCCGGGCTTGAAGCAACGTTGGCGCAAGTGAAAGCCAGAGGATTTTCACATCACGAGGATTGAACGAGGATTGATTATGGCTCACCGAATGAAACGCTCGCATTACGCCGATATGTTCGGTCCCACGACCGGCGATAAGGTCCGTCTTGGCGACACGTCGCTCGTGCTCGAAGTGGAACACGACTTTGCCGTGTACGGCGACGAGTGCAAATTTGGCGGCGGCAAAGTGCTGCGCGAAGGCATGGGGCAAGCCGCCGGTGTTGGGCAAGATGAAGCGCTCGATGTCGTCATCACGAACGCATTGGTCGTCGATTACACGGGAATCTTCAAAGCAGACATCGGCATCAAGAACGGCTTGGTCTCAGGCATTGGCAAAGCGGGCAATCCTGACGTCATGGCCGGTGTCACAGCAGGCATGATCGTCGGTGTGACGACGGAAGTGATCGCCGGCGAAGGTTTGATTCTCACCGCGGGCGGGATCGATTCGCACATTCACTACATCTGTCCGCAACAGGTTTTCGAAGCGTTAAGCAGCGGCGTCACCACATTCGTTGGCGGCGGCACTGGACCAGCCGTCGGGACATGCGCGACGACTTGTACGCCAGGCGGCGGCCACGTGCGCTTGATGCTCGAAGCCACGGATTCGCTGCCGATGAATTTCGGATTTACTGGAAAGGGGAACACTGCGTTGCCGCACGGTTTGGCCGAACAAATCCTCGGCGGGGCGATTGGTTTGAAATTGCACGAAGATTGGGGCACGACACCGGCGGCAATCGATTGCTGCCTGCGCGTTGCCGACGAACACGACATCCAGGTAACGATTCACACCGATACGCTGAACGAATCGGGTTTCGTCGAAGCCACCATCGAAGCGTTTCGAGGCCGGGCCATTCACACGTACCACTCGGAAGGCGCCGGAGGCGGGCACGCGCCGGACATTATCCGCATTTGCGGCGAGAGCAATGTGCTCCCGAGTTCCACCAATCCGACTCGCCCTTACACGGTCAACACGATTGACGAGCATCTCGATATGTTGATGGTCTGTCATCACCTCGATCCGAATTTGCCCGAAGATGTGGCGTTCGCCGAAAGCCGCATTCGAGGCGAAACGATCGCCGCTGAAGATATCCTTCATGACTTGGGCGCGATCAGCATGATGAGTTCGGATTCGCAAGCCATGGGCCGAGTTGGGGAAGTCATTACGCGCGCGTGGCAGACGGCCGACAAGATGCGTCAACAGCGCGGGCGCTTGCCTGCCGAGCAAGGGCCGAATGACAATCTCCGCATCAAACGTTACATCGCCAAATACACAATCAACCCGGCGATCTCGCATGGCATGGGGCATTTGATCGGATCGGTGGAAGTCGGCAAGCTCGCGGATCTCGTCCTTTGGAAGCCGGCGTTCTTTGGCGCGAAGCCAGAGATGATCATCAAGGGCGGTTTCATTGCGTGGTCGCAAATGGGCGATCCGAATGCGTCGATCCCGACCCCGCAACCGGTCTTAGCGCGACCGATGTTCGGTGCGTTCGGCGGGGCGCCAGGCCCGATCTCCATCGCATTCGTCAGCCGCGCTTCCCGCAACAATGGCATTGCCGGCAGTTACGGCTTGAAGAAGCGCGTGGAAGCAGTCCGGGATTGTCGCAAACTCACCAAGCAAGACATGAAATGGAACGATGCGACTCCGAAGATCACCGTCGATCCGGAAACGTACCAAGTAATGGCGGACGGAGAATTGCTCGTGTGCGAACCGGCCAAAACCTTGTCACTGGCGCAGAGATACTTTCTGTTTTAGACACCCGTGGTGGAGCGTGTAACAATGACTGGTAAGAACCAATTCCGATCATAATTCGTTTCGGCAATTCCAAACGAGTTTTGTCCCGAAGGGACTGCGTGAGGATAGCCCGGCGTTTTAACGCCGGGACCGTGACGAACGACACACAAGTCCCGAAGGGACGGCTGAACAGTTGATTCTCAAATGCGTTTCAATCGTCCCTTCGGGACTCGAACTCATCGTGATTCCGGTCCCGGCGTTAAAACGCCGGGCTATTCTCGCGCAGTCCCTCCGGGACAAATGTCTGCGCGCGCTTGGGGCACTGGCGGTCCGAATAACCGAAACCAATCTCAATGACCGAGACATCCGACTGGCTGCTCTGGCAATTGGCGGACTCCGCTTTTCCAACCGGCGGTTTCGCCCATTCCGGCGGCCTCGAAGCGGCTTGGCAGCAGGGCGAAGTTGGTTCACGCGCGGAGGCGAGCGACTTTATGAAGACGAGCCTCAGCCAATTAGGTCACAGCGCTGTGCCGTTGGTGGTCGCAGCGCATCGCACACCCGCGAACTTTGCTAAGTTGGACGTGTTTTGTGATCGATTGTTAAATAATCATGTGGCGAAGCGCGCCAGCCGTCTGCAAGGGCAAGCGCTACTGATCGTTGCCCAGCGGAGTTTTCCGAAACCCGCGCTGGATGAATTGCGGCGGAACGCGCTCGATCAACAGGTGCCAGGTCATCTGGCTCCGGTCTTCGGCGTCGTTACGCGATGTCTTGAAATTGACGATGCATCCGCCGTTCGGTTGTTTCTCTTTCTTGCGTTGCGGAGCGTCATTGCGAGCGCCGTGAGGCTTGGCATATTCGGGCCAATGGAAGCGCAAGCCCTCCAGTTTCAACTAACGCCCTACGCGGAACGCGCCGCTTCGCTGAGCATTAACAGGCCGTTGTCAGAGATCGCCCAAACCGCGCCGCTTCTCGATCTGTTCCAAGGAGCGCACGACCGTCTTTATTCACGACTTTTTCAAAGCTAAACAAGTATGAACCACCAACACCACCAACAACAACACGGTCCGCATGGCCACACGCACGAGCATCTCGATCATCCGGGTCACTTCCACGAACGAGTCATGCCGCTGGAACGCGATTTCAGCCGACGCGCGTTTACCGTTGGCGTGGGCGGCCCAGTGGGAAGCGGAAAGACCGCGCTCATGCTTGCGCTTTGCCAGCGCCTGCGGGACCGCATGCGATTGGCCGCTGTGACAAATGATATTTTTACCAAGGAAGACGGTGAATTCCTGATTCGGCATCGCGCCCTCGAACCAGAGCGAATCCGCGCCGTGGAAACAGGTGGTTGTCCACACGCCGCTATTCGCGAGGATATTTCGGCGAATTTGCTGGCGCTGGAAGAATTGCACGGGCAATTTGGACCGGAGATTCTCCTGATCGAATCCGGCGGCGATAATCTGGCGGCGCACTTCAGCCGCGAACTCGCCGATTACACGATCTATGTGATCGACGTGTCCGGTGGAGACAAGATTCCTCGCAAGGGCGGTCCTGGCATCACGCAATCCGATTTGCTTGTAATTAATAAGACCGATCTCGCGACCGCTGTCGGAGCTGATCTTGATGTCATGGCGCGCGATTCGCGCAAGATGCGAGGGAATGGGCCATTTGTTTTTGCGCAGGTTAAACATGGCGTAGGCGTGGACGAGATCATCGATCATGTGCTCCATACCTGGCAACATGCGCATGGCATTGCGCACGCGCATTAGGTTTGACCACAAAGAACTCGGAGATCTTTGACCACGGATAACGCCGATGCACCCGGATTACCGAGCTATTCGTGTCTTTTCATCCGTGTGATCTGTGTAATCCGCCGTCAATTCGGTTGCGATTCACCGCTGGGTTCTTTGCGGTCAATCTTTCGCATTAGTCTTGGCTGGCGATCCACACGCGTTTCGTCGCGGTGCCGGCGCTTTCTTGCGCGCGCTGCGGCGATTCTGTAGCGTCTTGAAATGCACCACGCTTTGAGAATCCAAAATCCGTTCGAGGTTGTGTTGTTGATCTTGGCGTCGATCGGTTTTAGTTGCGTCCAGAGCGTCTGCGCAGCCGAAGCGACTCCGGTTGATTACGCTAAATACATTCAACAGCTTGAGAGCGCGGTTGAACACGAGGTGAACCGGCGAAATCTGAGTGGCGTTTCCGTCGCGTTGGTCGATGACCAACGCATCGTTTATGCCAATGGCTTCGGTTACGCCGACAAGTCGCGGCGGCGTCCCGCGCGTTCCGACACGGTTTATCGCGCCGGTTCGATTTCCAAGCTCTTCGCCGCGATGGCCACGATGCAGCTTGTCGAACAAGGACGCCTTGAGCTTGATCAACCAGTCACAACGTACAATCCCGATTTCCGCATCGTCATCCCGTTTGAAAACGTGAAGCCGATTACTCTGAGGCAATTGCTCTGTCACCGCTCCGGTATGATTCGCGAAGCCCCGGTCGGCGGTTACTTTGACGACTCGGAGCCGGGAACCGACAACACAGTAGCGAGCTTGGCCTCCTGCGTCTTGGTTCATCCTCCCGATAGCCAAACCAAATACTCCAACAGCGGGATTACCATCGTTGGCCGAGTGGTCAGCAAAGTCTCGAAGTTGCCGTTTGAAGAGTGCGTCCAGCAACGGTTGCTCCATCCAATCGGCATGCGGAATTCCGCATTTCTCTTGAGGTCCGAATTGAAGGGGAAACTCGCCAAAGGCTACTTACCCGTCGCGGCCGATGGTGGAGGATTTCATGAGATCGAAGCGCCGCAATTCGAGTTCGGGATTTTGCCAGCTGGCAATCTTTATACGACGGTCGAAGATCTCGCCCAGTTCTTGCGTTTTCTTTTCGCACACGGACGGAGGGAAGGTTCGCAATTGCTCAGGCCTGAAACGTTGGAGGAAATGTTCACGCCGCAGCTGACGAAGAGTACGAATGGTTTCGGGTTGGGCTTCAGCGTCGGCTCATTTCGCGGGCACAAAGCGGTCAGTCATATGGGTGCGGTCTACGGGTTCACTTCAATATTGACCGCAATTCCGCAACATCGAATCGGGGTCGTCGTTTTGTCGAACGACGATATCGCCGTAGGTCCAGTGCGCAAACTGAACAGTTTGGCATTGTCTTTGATCCTCGAAGCGAAACTCAACGAGAAGCCGCCGACGCCTCCGGTGAAATTGCCACTGAAGCAGAAGGAACTCGCCGAGTTCGCGGGCGATTATGAATCCGAAAGTTTTTGGGCTAGATTGGACGCGAGTGACGGGATCGTGAAAGCGAACATTTCGAATCAGCGAATGACGCTAACGCCGGTCGCGCCGCTGAGATTCCAGGCTGAAGGTCGCTTGGTTTATGATGCGCCATTTGTCTTTGAACGCGAAACGGCCGGGCGCATCGATAACTTCTCCGCGCTCGGCCAAAGATTCCGTCGCGTCGATCCCCGCGCAGCGACGAAGATTCCGGAAGCGTGGAAGAAGTTCCTTGGGCATTACGGACCAGGTTTTATTCCGCTCATCATTTCGGCAAAGCACGGGCATCTCTACGCGATGACGGAGAATGAATACGACAATCGCCTCACGCCCCTCAATCAAACCGTGTTCAAGATGCCGCCCGGTCTTTATATCGACGAACAGCTCGTGTTTCAGTTGGACACGCGAGGCAAGGTCCACAGGGCCGTATTAGCGAACATGACTTTGCGAAGGCGCCGCTGAGGTAGGACAGTGCGTCTCGCCTGTCCCGCGCCTGGTGTACGCAAATGCTCGGACCGGCGGGACGCCTGTCCTACCAGGCGGTGCGGTGAACACATTTTGAGCACACTCATCCGACCGGATAATGCCTGGCTGCTTTGGGCCGTGATGCTGGTGGGCGTGGCCCTCTGCATTTATCTGGAGCAAACGCGCAAGTGGGCAGCCAAAATCAGCGGGCCTGTTCTGGCCATCGTCAGCGCGATGTTCTTGTCCAATGCGGCGCTGATGCCGACCGCTTCGGTCTCGTACGATGTGGTCGATGATTACTTAGTGCCGGTGGCGATTCCGTTGCTTCTGTTTCGCGCCAATGTCGCGCGCATCGTTCGCGAAAGCGGACCGCTCTTTCTCGCGTTTCATTGCGCGAGTCTTGGAACAATCATCGGGGCGTTTGCGGCGGCCTTTTTGTTTCGAGGTCATGTGGAACGCGTGGCTGAAGTAGCGGGCATTATGACGGGCAGTTACATCGGAGGCGGCGTGAATTTCGCGGCTATCAAGAACACGTATCAACTGAGCTCGAACCTGGCGAATCCCTTAATGGTGGCCGACAACCTCATCATGGCCGGGTTTTTCGCAATCATCTTCGCGATTGCCGGAAGCAAATTCTTTCGGCGCCATTTTCCGCATCCTCATTCGCTGGACAGCGGCGGGACCGAGAGCCAAGCCTTGGCAGCCGCGTTTTGGCAGCGCAAAGAGATTGCTTTGCTCGACATCGCCAAAGCGTTGGCGATCGCCTTTGTGATTGCGGCAGTGTCGGTCAAACTTTCTGGCGTGATTAAGGCAAGCTCGGAATCGAAATTCGTTCACTCGATCTTTGGAAATGCCTACGTGCTGATTACAGTTATCACGGTGACAATGACGACTCTCTTTCACCGGACGCTGGAGCGCATTCATGGGACGGAAGAGTTGGGAGTCTTCTTGCTTTACCTATTCTTCTTTGTGATCGGTTTGCGAGCAAACCTTTGGGAAGTGCTGGGCAATGTGCCGGTCCTCTTTTTGTTCTGTGTGGTGATGGCGGTCTGCAATCTGGCGGCGGCTCTCGCGCTGGGCCGGCTCTTTCGGCTGAACCTCGAAGATGTGCTCCTCAGCGTCAACGCGACTTTGGGAGGCCCTCCGACGGCGGCAGCCATGGCTATCACGATGGGATGGCCGAAACTCGTGTTGCCTGGACTTCTCGCCGGCCTGTGGGGATATGTGATTGGGACATTTATCGGCATTGTTCTGACGGAGGTGTTGCTGCGGATATTGTGATGCAGCACTCTCTTGTGAAACCTGAAGGCAGGACAGTGCGTCTCGCCTGTCCAAATCTTAAGGTGCAGCATGACAGGCGGGACGCGCTGTCCTACCGGGTTCATGGTCCCAGTGCGGGTCAAGGAGTGAAACTCTGCGCTGCGAGGAAGATGCCCTCTAGGATCGATTAACGTTCAAAGATTCTTGCCGTTGCTGCGGTTCTTAGGTTAGAGAGAGCTGACATGCCTCGAATTCTCATGCCGATCGGTGATGGGTCGGAAACGCTCGATACCTTTTATGCGTACTATCGGCTCCCGGAAGACGGATTCGAGGTTGTGACAGCGGGCCCGGAAGCCCGCCTTTATCACACGGTGCAACATGAAATTCCGCCCAACCCTGATGTGCCGTGGGACATTACTCAGGAACGCCCGAGTTATCATTTGCGAGCCACGGCGGCTTTCCGTGATCTTCGTGCGGAGGAGTTCGCAGGCCTTTTTGTTTCGGGCGGACGCGCGCCCGAATATCTCCGCTACAACAAGAATCTCCTGCGCTTGACGCGCGAAATTGCTGCGGCTGGCAAACCGATCGCGTGTCTTTGCCATGGCATCGAGATTCTCAGCGCTGCCGATTGTGTTCGAGGCAAACGGGTGACGACGGTGCCAAAGTGTGCGCTCGACGCGGAACAAGGCGGCGCCACGTATGTCGATCAGCCTGTAGTTGTCGATGGGCTTCTCGTGACCGCGCGGGGCTATCAGGATAATACGGAGTTGCTGCGCGAGTTTATTCGGCTGTTGAAAACCAGGTAACGCGAGGTTCACTCTGCTCTGGAGTTTGGATATTTTGATAAACTAAGCGCATCCATCCCAAACGTGAATTTGGCTGTTCTCCCGGAGGGAGATTTGACAATCGCCCGGCAGTTCACTGCCGGGTTGCGGTTCGCGATTGCAATTAGTCCCGCAGGGACGGCTGAATGGGCGCATGTCCCGCGTTGAAGAAACATCGGAATGTATATGACCAGAAATATCTGTGGGATTAATTCGGCCGTCCCGTTCGGGACTTTCGGTTCATGCTCTTCGCCTCCCGGCGTTGAAACGCCGGGCTACCATCAGGTTCTCCCTGCGGGAGAAGACTCAAGCAGTCGATACGGCAGAGTAAAACTCTGCGTTCCGGAAGCCGCAATGAATCCGGCGATCTCGAAGTATCGATGAAACAATCTGCTGATATTGACCGCATCACGGAGCGCGCGACTGAATCCTTGACGCGACGTGGCCGTTATCTCGTTCTCGCCGCAGCATTTCTCGGTTGGATGTTCGCGGGCGTCGAAATGTCGATCATGGTCCCAGCGACACGGCCGGCAATCCAGCACTTCCTCTCGCAGCCCGCAGCATCGCTGGCTGGAGCGACAGGTGCGGTTCATTTCGAAACAAGCGCAGACAAATGGCTTTCCTGGTTCGTTACGGCGTTCTTGCTCGGTGGTGCGCTGGGCGGCGTCGTTTTTGGCTGGTTGGGTGATCGAGCTGGCCGAGTGAAGGCGATGGGCTGGAGCATCCTCTGTTATTCGGGTGTGACTGGGCTGAGTTATTTCGTGACAACCCCTGAGCAATTGCTGGTCTTGCGGTTCATTGCCTGTCTCGGCATTGGAGGCATGTGGCCTTCTGGTGTGGCGTTGGTGGCTGAAGCGTGGCCGAGCGTTTCGCGGCCAGTGCTGGCGGGATTGATCGGGTCGGCGGCGAACGTCGGTTTCCTGATCCTTGGCATTATGATGTTTTACTTTCCGATCACAAAGGAAACGTGGCGTTGGGTCCTCTTGTTTGGCGGAACTCCTTTGTTTCTCGGGTTGCTCGTGCTTTGGATTGTTCCTGAATCGCCGCGTTGGCTCGAAGCACGCGACCGCGCAAGCGCACTGATGACATCGCCCGTGATCGAAGTCTTTCGACCGCCGTTGCTCCGGCTGACGTTGCTGGGGATTGCGCTCGGAACGATTCCGCTGCTGGGCGGATGGGCTTCAGGACAACGTTTGGTCCCGTGGGCGGGACAAGTCGCGGACCAACTCGGCTTGGCTAACTTGAAGGCGGTCACACAAACCTTCCATTCGTCCGGAGCGGTCATCGGTTCGCTATTGGGAGGATGGATCGCCAGCCGGCTCGGCCGCCGCCGAAGTTACTTTCTGATCAGCCTTGGTTCGCTGGCCTTGAGCGCTTACATCTTCTTACGTGTGAAGCCGAATGACCCACAATTTGTTTGGACAGTCTTCGCACTCGGTTTGGTCAGCACCAGCTTCTTTGGGTGGCTGCCGTATTTTCTACCCGATCTGTTTCCGACATCGGTGCGCGCCACAGGAACGGGTGTCTCCTTCAATTTTGGCCGCATCCTTTCGGCGGTGGCGCTGCTATCTTCGACAGCGCTGAGTGAGCTGTTTCGCGGGGACATTTCTAAGATGGGCGCGACAACGAGTTTGGTGTATGGCTTCGGTCTAGTCGTTGCATGGTTCATTCCCTCGGCTCAGGAATTGAAGACACACCGAGGTTCGCAAAGGTCATGAGCTTGGCCGCAGTGGGAGGGAGTTCTCCGCCGCACTCCGAACTGATTTAGCACAAATTGCCGGCGCTCTTACGAGACGCCGCTACAAGGTGTGAACGGCGTTCTTGACGCTGTGCGCGTTGCTGTCGAGACTTCGGCTTTGGCTCCCGAACAATCGAGCAATTCTGTTATGAAGACCACCGATCCACACGGCTGGCATGCTTTTCACTTCGGCCGGAAATTTGCCAGTTCCCCAGGCTTCAATCCAGACCGGCTCTTTGACGGGCCGAACAAGGAATGCTGCGTGATGTTTGCAGATTTCTGCAGCTTCACGGCTTTCGCGCGCGCGACCGAGGACATCAAAGTCATGGAGAAATTGCTGACGTGCTTTTTCACACAGGCCCGCAAAATAATCCATCGCAATTCCGGAATGCTCTATCAGATTGTCGGCGATTCGGTGGTGGCGGTGTGGGGATTGCATGCGCCGAACGGCGCGATGGCAAAATCGATTTTGCAAACAGCTGCGGACCTGGTCGAGGTAACACGGCACGTGGCGGATGAATGGCAGTCACACATCGACCTGCTGATCAGACCGAAGGGTTTGCGGCTCGGTTTGTCCAAAGGCTCGGTAATGGTCATTCGACGCGACGGTGTTTATCCGGGTTTATTGCCTTTTGGAAATCCAATCAATCTTGCAGCCCGTCTGGAAAGCGCCGCCGAACCGAACCAACTGATTTGCTCGAATGCGGCTTATCGCGAGATTGAGGAAGCAGGCGCAAGTTTGAACTTTGAACCTTACCGAGGCGAATCGGACGACGGTTATTTGGACGCCAAGAATTTCGGTCCACTCAAGGCCTGGGTGCTGAACCTTGGCGGTCATTCTTGAACACAAAGCGCGCCAAGATCGCTAAGGCATGCGCGCTAACTGGAGCGTTCGGAAAGTGGGCGTAGATGGACAATCGTGGCGCCCCATCCGCCGAACGCCGCGCCAGCCAACGCAAAGGATTTTACTTCCGGCAGCTTGCTAAGAATCGCATGGACGCTGCGCCGCAGGTTGCCGATTCCTTTGCCGTGAATAATGCGGACGCGCAGAATTCCCTTCTCTCTGCATGCTGCTAAGTAATCCGGGATGAGTTCCTTGATCTCCGTTGGTCTGAATGTGTGCAAGTCTAGCGCGCCATCGATTGGCAGTTCGATTGGATCCTGCTCTTCAGAGTTCATAGATGAGCCTAAAAACCTTCCGTTACTGTAGTGATCTATACTGTTTCTCGAAATAGATTTCCGGAAAGGTGGGGCAAACCTGCATGCGTGTTTAGCGCAGCGCCGACTTGCAGTCTGCCGTATCGCCGACTTGCAGTCGGCAGACCGTCCGCACGTTCCAGGACGCTCGAACGTGCGGGCGATCCGCAGAATACAATTCCGCGATACAGCAGACTGCAAGTCTGCGCTGCGATGAATGCAGACGCGCTATACACGTTCAGCGCGGCAGCGCTTCCCTGCCTTTCCGGAAATCTATTTCGTGAAACAGTACAAGCACGAAAGCCGCCGAACCACATCACTTATAATTTGCTCTTCGTCGCAGCGGCGACTAAAAGCAAATCGTGCTCGTGAACTAAACCAAGGCACTTTGGAAACAGCATTATGTTTGGCGATATTAAGAACACTCAAGGCGAACGATTGGATTACACATTTCATCCTGGACGCGATGGATCAACGGATATCGTTGTGATCGGTCATGGCGTTACCGGAAACAAGGATCGGCCATTCGTCGTGGCGCTGGCGGAAGGGCTGAGCCGCGCAGGAATTCCAGCGTTGCGCTTTTCCTTTGCGGGAAATGGCGCGGCCGGCGGCCGATTCGTCGATTCAACGATTAGCAAAGAGGTCAGCGATTTGGGCTCTGTTCTCGATCGACTGCAAGGGTATCGCATTTGTTACGCGGGCCATAGCATGGGCGGCGCGGTCGGTGTGATCCGCGCCAGTCAGGACGCTCGCATCCGGTTGCTCGTGTCGCTGGCTGGCATGGTCCACACGAAAGCGTTTGCCGAACGCGAATTTGGCGCCGTCAAACCCGGTGAAGGTTTCATGTGGGATGAACCGAGCTGCCCGCTCTCGCACGCGTACATGGACGACATGGCAAAGATAGGAACAGTCGTGAACCTTGGGCAAACAATTCGTGTTCCATGGCTTCTGGTTCATGGAACGGAAGATGACGTGGTGCCGATCCAGGATTCGCACGACATTATCGCCAGAGCAAATCAACCCAAGCAGCTCATCGAGTTCAAAGGCGCCAATCATGTGTTTGCCGGTGAGTTCGCTGCCAAGATGGTGGACGCGGTAGTGGGTTGGATTGATAAATCGTTCAAAGAGTTGCAATGAGATCACTGGTGAACTGGTTACATGGTTGAACCGTTACATAGGTTACATCGAGGCAACCGTGTAACCTTGCAACCCTGCAACCTTGTAACGATTTAACCTTGCAACTTGTTTGGATGTGACCATGGCCACGCAATTTGATTACGACGTCGCTGTCATTGGAGGCGGGAGCGGTGGTTATGCCGCAGCTCGCACCGCTGCCCAAGCGGGGTTGCGGACGGTCGTTATTGAAGGTGGAAAGGAAGTGGGGGGGCTTTGCATCTTACGCGGGTGCATGCCCACGAAGGCGCTCTTGTATGCGGCGGATGTTCTGCACCTCGCGCGCGACGCCCCAAAATGGGGAATTCATGCGCAGGAGATCAAATTTGACTTTGCCCGCGTCGTCGCCCGCAAGGATGCGCTGATCAAGGAATTCGCTGATTACCGTTTGGAGCAACTGAGCCAAGGCCGGTTCAAATTCATTCGTGCCCTGGCGCGGTTTCATAATGAACAAACACTGGAATTGAGCAATGGCGAGATGCTCACCGCCAAGCACCTCGTCATTAGCACTGGTTCGGTCGTTTCCAAACCGCCGCTTCCCCAACTCCGCGAGCTTGGCTATCTCACCAGCGACGAAGCGCTCTCGCTGTCCGCACTTCCCAAGTCGCTCATCGTTCTTGGCGGCGGCGCCGTCGCTGTGGAATTCGCGCAATTCTTTTTGCGGTTCGGCGTGAAAGTGACGCTCGTGCAGCGGAGCGGGCATGTGCTTCGCGATTTCGATCTCGATGCCGCGCTCGAGCTCGAGAAAGTTTTTTGCCGGGAAGGAATGAAACTTTTCCATAACACGAAGCTTACTGACGCGTCGCGTTCGGGTGATTTGAAACGGGTTTGTTTTCTCTGCGAGGGAAAGGAGCGAACCTTGGAAGCCGAAGAGATCCTATTTGCTTTGGGTCGCAGTCCAAACACAGCGGGCCTTCAGTTGGAAAAAGCTGGGGTCTCCGTAGATCAAGGGCGTATTCTGACCAATCAAAACATGCAAACGAGCGCCGCTCACATCTTTGCGGCAGGCGACTGCGCGGGCCCGCACGAGATTGTCCATCTTGCCGTTCAGCAAGGCGAAGTGGCGGCGCACAACATTGCTTATCCGAAACGGCCGCGAGCGATGGACTATCGGTTGCTGACCAATATCATCTTTACTGATCCGCAAGTTGCGTTTGTCGGCTTGACGGAGAAGGATGCACAATCGATGGGCATCCCATACTTAAAGGCCAGCTATCCTTTCAATGACCATGGCAAGTCGTTGATCATGGAAGCACGGGATGGTTTCGTGAAGTTGCTGGCGGACCCGCAAACGGGCGAAATTCTCGGCGGTTGTGTGGTTGGGCCGATGGGAGGAGAACTGATCCATCAGATTATCGCCGCCATGCACAAACGAATGACCGTGCACGAACTGGCTGTCATGCCGCACTACCATCCGACTCTGGCGGAGATTTGGACTTACCCGGCGGAAGAACTGGCCGCGCAGATTTCGGCGGCGTAGGACAGGCGTCTCGCCTGTCTGTCAATTAATGTGAAACTTTAGCTGCTGCCAAACAGAGGGCTCTAATAGCAATTGCGCACCGATCTGGCCGAGACAGGCGAGACGCCTGTCCTGCTCAGCGTTTCGAACGCTTCACATTCATCGAGAGAATGCTTACGCCATGCGTGATGGCGCCGCTGCCTCCGGTAATGACGCGCCGGACGGGCAGGCCGGTTTCCGGGTCCACCTTTAACGGCGGATCAGACATTTTCTGTTGCACCTCGAATCTTCGCGGTTTGACTTTGGGATCTTTGGGAATGGTTTCGTATATGTAGGTTGCCATAGCGTCAGTTATTTCTCTGATTTAACGTGGCTAGCAAATCTTGCCAACCAATTTGCTAAGGGTCTCTCGCCGATGCCAAAATCGGGGCTGTCACCGATAGCATAGTTGCTGCCCGGCGGCTAGATTTTCCTGGTCGGTTTTGTGTTGGAATATGCACCTCTCACACCTTTGTCGGCACATTCGCGCGCTCAAATCTCACAGCGCCAGGCAACCTGAAATTCGGACCCGACGGAAACTTGTATGTGGCCAGTCAGGTCGTTTTGGAGCGGTCGCAGCGTGGACAGGTCTTGCGCTACAACGGCGCGAACGGGCTTTTCCAGGATTATTTCGTCGCAGCTGGCTCAGGGGGCTTAAGTCACGCCGTCGATCTCGCCTTTGGAGTCGACGGAGTGTGGTCATCCGCTGGCCAAGCGAGTGCGCTCATTACATGCTGCAAACCTCCTCGTCCTTGTCTTGGTGCGAGTGGATGACGGTGACCAATAATCCGGCCGTTGCAGGAAAGGATTGCCTGGTTATGGACAGCCTTTCGGCCACACCGCGCTTTTATCGTTTGGCTAAGCCATAGGCCGCGAGCGATATTCCTCCGGAAGATGCACGTTGGCGGAGTTCGGTTACCCCTGCTTCTACCTCCGCGCGCGGCAGATTCCCGGCACTTAACGTTGTGTCACTCAATCCCAACAACCGCTCGTAGAAGGTGATCCCCCAACACAGGACCCGCCCATCATACGCCGCGCTTTCAAGAATGGCGAAGAGTTGATCTTCAGCTCTTGCAAAATCACCGAGGCGCTCGTAATGCTGCATGAGCGTGGCTCGAGTCGCCGCCGGAACAACGGCATCTCCACAAAGCGCAACCAACTCTTCAATGGAGGGGGCGAACGAAGGCACTTCAACGCCGTCCTCAGCACGAAGACGCGTTTCCAATAGAAGGTTGAGCGCTTTAAGATAGCAAGCTTGGCTTTGCCCCTTCCGTCCCTGGGCGGCGTGAAGAGCAGCCGCTTCCTTAAGCAAAGCAACCAGCAAGAAGCATTTGTCCCGCACGACTTGAGTCGGTTCTCCAGCCACAATGCGGGCCATCAATTCAGTCTCCGAAAGTTGCGCGACAGCTTCAGCGCCTGAGCCGACCAGTTTCGCGAATTCTTTATCCAGCACGGTCTCGGCCTCGCCATACTGTCTGGCCCTGCTTAAAGAGGCAATCCGCGCCAATGCCTGGATAAACTGCTCGATCATCCGCAATATGTAATCTCGACGAATCATGGACTTGTCTCCGTGAACCGGATGGCAGCGCGGCGGACTGGACTAACGCATCGAATTCCGCGATGTCAGCCACACCTATCGGAGAAGCTAGGAATGGCAGTTCCGATTTGCATCCGCCGCAACGCGCTGGCCGCGCCAAGACATCATACTGAATCCGATTTCGCTTTCCACAACTCGGACACGCGATTACGACACCTCGATCGTCTCATGCTGCAGTCATAGCTAACCCTAAAGCCAGCCCGCCATTAAGCAAGCGACATGGCCGACGCTAGGTACGCTCGGCGGGCGCGACGCTCTAATTTTGAGGCGTAAGGCGGGAATACTTCAGAGCCTCGTCACCTCGGCTGCGACGACCTGATTGATTCTAAAACACGGTCTTAGCACTCACTACGAGCCAGCTTGGTTAGCAGAAGCAAAGAGCGGCAGCCGAATGATGACCGCGGTGCCGCTTCCTTCTGCGCTTTGCAATTCGATCTGGCCGCCGTGTAGTTCCACGCAACGCTTGACCACGACCAAACCTAATCCCGTCCCCGGCAGGTGCCCAACGTTCCGTCCTCGATTAAAAGCGCTGAAGACCCGTTCCAGGTCGGATGCAGGAATACCGAGGCCTCGATCGCGGATTTCAGACACCGCGTCGCTGCCTGCGCGGGAAAGATCAAATTCGACGGGCGAACCAGCCGCGGAATATTTGACCGCATTGGACAAGAGGTTCGACAGAATGTGCCGCAGCAGTCCTTCATCACCGCACGCCCGGGCTTCGGGCAATTCGGATCGGAGGCGGATTGGACAACGATCATCGGTTGCCGAAAGCATTTCGTCGGTGACACGCTGGCAAAGCATAGGCAAATCGAGGTCGGCGGGATCAAATTGCAACTTGCCCGCTTCCATACGCCCGAATAGGAGCACCGTCTCCATCATACGCGCCATGCGGCGCGTGGACTGCTGAATGGCCTGGAGGTATTCGACACGAGCGGCTTCGTCGATTTTGTGAAAGTATCGGTCCAGGATTTCCGCCGAAGAAAGAATCACCCCGAGCGGCGTCCGAAATTCATGAGATACCATCGAAACAAAGTTGCTCTTGAGCTAGCTGAGTTCGCGTTCGCGCGCCAGCGCCTTAAGCAACTCTTCCTCGGCCTGCTTCCGTTCGGTGATATCCACGGAGGCCGAGAGCAAACAAGGCACTTGATCAATTTCGATGAGATCGGCAGACAACAAAAGGATTCTCTTGGCGCCAGAACGCACACTGAAAGTCGCTTCGACGTTTCGGATCGACCCTTTGTCACGAAGCGTTTTGAAAAACGCATCGCGCGCCGGCGAGTCTTCGAAGAAGCCAAGCTCGACCCACGTGCGTCCGATCACTTCGGCTCGCTCGTAGCCAGCCACGCGGAGGAAAGCGTCGTTGGCATCGACGTATCGGCCGGTATCCAGGCGGGCGATGCTGAGCATGGCCGGGCTTGACCAAAAGGCTCGGGCAAACCGTTCTTCAGATTGGCGCAAGCGGGCCGCGGAGGCCAACAACTCCGCCTCCGCGCGCTTGCGCGCAATGGCCACAGCAGTTTGGCCAGCCACAAAAGTAAGAATCTGTTTCTCCTCTTCGCCAAACGCATGCTCGTTGCGGTAATCCTGCACCGCCATCACACCGGCCGTCTGATCGGGCAAAGTCAGCGGCACGCCGAGCCAAATGTCCGCCGGCGCGCCTGTCTGAATGTATTCCCCGGCCTGCTTGAGTTCAGCGTTCTTCTGCAAATTCGCCAAGAGCGGACGCCGCGTCCGGATGACGTAATCGGTGATGCCTCGTCCGGGCGGTCGAGGTTCGGGACACTCGTCCGGATGAATAACACCAGAGAATCGATTCAGCAAAACTGGTCCGCCTAATTGACCGCCACCAAACCAACGGATGCCCGAAGGGCTGATGTACTTGGCGCTTCCGTCAGGATTTAACACGACGGTGACATCAAAGGAATGATCGATCAACGCTCGAAAACGTTCCTTCGAGGCTCGCAGCAGCTTTACCTCCCGCCGCTGCAGAAAAAGCCCGCCCAGGGCCAATAAGGCGAATCCGCCGACAATGGCTAACGCTTTTAGCAAGCCTTGTGAGCTCCAATCCGTTGCTGCTTGCGTTGACCCTGCCGCCATCACGGACGCCTCGATCGACAGCAAGAAGGCAAGAATGGCGGTCGGTAACGCGAGGCGACAGCGGATACTAGCGGACGAATTCTTCAAGGAGATGGAAATTTCAACATGGTACGTTGGTCGAAGTTGTTTCGATTCAGCGCTGCGGCAAACTCTACCCAAACGCAAGGCGGGCGCAATTAGATGTCACGGCGTTTACTCGCGGATCATGAACTTGCCGGGCGTTTTCCATATTTGAAATGCTTCAGATGAGCGGACGTTTCTGCAGCGTAAACGCTGCGCTCCGAGGCAACCGATCGCGACCAGTTCGGCTTTATCTTTATCGTCAGGAAGCCGAGGAGAGGCTAATTCGGTTGCGTCAATACAAACATACGTCCAAAGCCGTATTGACGAACTCCAGAACTCCGCCGACTGACGATATACCGCGCGTACGTTGAGTTAACGCAAAGTGTCGTTTGTCGAGTTACGAACCAGGATGAAAATCGAAACCCGCCTCCGCTGGCTACGCGGGTTGAAGAATCTGCAGCCGAACCGCGCGGACAAAATCTTTGACGCGAGTTCGGTACTCGATCATGTGCGGCGCTTTGAGATGCGCTTCCAACGCCGGCAAGTCAGACCATTTCTCGATGATGGTAACAATGTCATCGCGCACAGGTGATTGCGCGGGAATAGCGGTCGAGACATCGATGGCAGGGCCATACTCGATGCATCCGGCTTCGGCGTGAACTTTCGGAACAAGCTGACGCGCCTCTTTGAGAAAGGCATCTCGTTTGCCGCTCACCAATTCGATCGTAGCAATAACATGAATCATGGGGCACTTTTCACTGGAGTCTCGGTTGGGTCAAGCCAATGGTATGGATATACTCTTTCTCGAAAGAGGTTTCCTGATAGTGCGCTCTCGGCAAACCAGCAGGTTTGCCCTACCTTTCCAGAGAATCTGTTTCGAGAAACGCTATAGCAGCATGTGAAATGACTGATGAGTGAGACAATCCAAAATGGCAACGATCTCGCAGTCGGAGCCAAACTTCGCCTGTCGATTTACGACATCGCGTTCGGCGGCGAAGGTGTGGGTCGAATTGGGGAGTTTGTTGTCTTTGTTGCTTTCGTGATGGTCGGCGAAGAGGTCGAAGTCGAGATTACAGAGGTTAAGAAGCGATTCGCCCGGGCGCATTTGTTGAATATCATTCAGTCGTCGCCCCACCGGGTCACACCGCCTTGCCCATATTTCGCGACCTGCGGAGGGTGCCAGTACCAGCACATGGATTACTCGGTGCAACTTGAGCTCAAGCAGAAACAGATTGTCGATTTGTTCCAACGCATCGGCGGTTTTGCGGAAATCATCATCGATCCAGTCGTCCCCTGCCCGAGGCCGTACGGATACAGAAATCGCATTATGGTCCGCAGCCAATGGGACAAATTCAAACAGGGCCTGAACATTGGCTTCATCCGTGCGGACAGCCGGCTCGTGGTTGATATCGAGGAGTGCAAAATTGCCGAGCCTGCATTGAATCAGCAACTCGAACACCTCCGCCGTCATCCGCCCCCTAAGGGCGGCATCAAGGTTGTCCTGCGGGTCGCTCCGCAAGATTGGGAGGTTCCGCACGATTCATTTTTTCAGAACAACTTTCATTTGCTTCCAAAGCTGGTCGAGTTGGTGCGCGAGCGAGTGCGCTCGAGCGGCGCGAAGCATTTGATCGATGTCTATTGTGGCGTCGGCTTCTTCAGCGTCGAACTGGCCGGCCTCGTCACGTCGTTTGTCGGCGTGGAACTGGACCAGAGGGCGATTCGGGCGGCGCGCCAGAACGCCATACGTCGACAACGAACGAATGGAGAGTACGTCGCCGGCCGCGCGGAGGAATTATTGCCATCGCTTGTCGCAAAGTTTCCGGCTGCCCAAACCGTTGTCATGCTGGACCCGCCGAGAACAGGCTGTCCCCGTGAAAGTTTGGAGCTGCTGCGAGAGGTGCGTCCGGTGCAGATTCTGTACGTCTCATGCCACCCAGCCACGCTGGCGCGCGACCTCGGTCTATTGTGCGCAGAAGGCGTGTACGACGTAACGCGGGTAACACCACTCGACATGTTCCCTCAGACACAGCATGTCGAATGCGTGGCGGATGTGCGGCTAAAGGGCTTTTCAAAATAGAATTCCGCTCCGAGTTGGTAAGCCCGGCAGACACTTCAAAGCCACTCGCGTAAGACAATTTCAAATCTAGAAATACGATGAAGGGCAGCGGATAACGTTCGCGATCAGTGTACTTGCCCGTTCCCCCAAAATAGTCAAGGGCCTGTTGCCCGTCGGTCACAACTTCAACTGGATTCGTGATGCCCGCTTGCTTGAAGGCGCGTTCCATCACGAAAACGTCATCTTCGTTGTCCTCGATCAAAAGGATCGTTTTGCTTAGTTCATTCATTTCGTGTTGGGACAGCTCTCAACTGGCTTCAGAACCGAACTCAAATCCGGTCTGGTGCGGAAGTTTGTGTCAGGGATTTCCCCATCGGCCGCGCTCGTCTCGCATTCGGGCGTACCCAGCGCAGCGAATGTTTTCGGAGAAAAGTTCTGCGATCCGTTCGCTATGGCATGGTTCCACGCACGGGCGCGTTGCCGACGCGACACCGAATGCGCCTGACTTCGTACCGGCTTCGTGCCGCAATTCACCGCAATTCAAACTAAACTTGCCAAGAGCCAGAACATCGTTTCAACTTACACCACCTCTTACCTATGCAAGACAAGCAAGCGCCGTTTGGTTTCGTGCAGTCAAAGTTACCGTGGTTTATAGCGGCTGGAGCTTTTTTAGTTTACCTCATCACACTGAATCACTGGGTAACCTTAGCCAGTTTGCCGTATGTAGCGAAAGTGGCCGGCTGGGACTTGATTCCACCCTTGCAGGCGCCTTTGTTCTTTGCCCTGACGCTTCCCTTTCGATGGTTGCCCGCGGCTTGGCAACCAATTGCCTTAAACGTATTTGCCGCGGCGTGCTCGGCCTTGACTCTCGCTCTTCTGGCCCGATCGGTCGCGCTGCTCCCGCACGATCGGACCCATGCGCAACGCCAGCGTGAACGCAGCGAATTCTCGTTGCTCAGCATCCCGTCCGCTTGGTTGCCGCCGTTATTCGCCGTCCTCGTCTGCGGTCTGCAATTGACCTTTTGGGAGCATTCGATTGCGGCGACGAACGAGTCGCTGGACCTGTTGTTATTCGCTTACGTCATCCGTTGTTTGCTTGAATTTCGAATCCGGCAAAATGAGTCGTGGCTTGCGCGGATGGCGTTCGTTTACGGAATAGGCGTCACGAATAACTGGGCCTTGATCGGTTTCTTCCCCTGTTTCCTGATCGCACTAGTCTGGATCAAAGGATTGAGCTTCTTTCAGTTTCGGTTTTTGCGGCGAATGCTGACGTATGGTGTCACCGGATTGCTGCTTTATCTTTTGTTGCCACTGATTTGGGTTTGGACGGACATGAGCATCGATTTTTGGCAAACGTTGCGTGAGCAGCTGGTCGCGCAGAAGCGTTGGTTGATCGACGTTCCGGTCTTGCGGAACCGGGTGCTCGTCCTCTCGCTGACCTCGCTATTGCCAGTCTTGATCATGGGCATTCGCTGGCCGACCAGTTTTGGCGACACCAGCGCGGCGGGCGCTGTTCTGACCAACTTGATGTTTCGGGTCATTCATATTGTCTTTTTGGCGGCCTGCCTTTGGGTCGTATTTGATCAGAAGTTCAGTCCTCGCGCGCTAGTCACAAGCACATTTACACTGCCGTTTCTCAGCTTTTATTATTTGGGCGCGTTGGGTGTTGGTTACTTCAGCGGCTACATCCTGCTCGTATTTGGAGAAAACAAGAGCAGCAAAGCGTGGAAACGAAAATCTTCAGCGATGATCCTTTTGGAACGGGCGATGGCCGCTTTGGTTTGGCTGGCCTTCATCGGTGTACCCGCCGGGCTGGTTTACAAGAATCTGAAAAGTATTCGAGACACCAACGCGCCAGCGCTCCGCGAATTTGCGGCCTTGGCTGCGCAGAATCTTCCAGCCAATGGAGCCGTTGTGCTCAGCGATCAACCGGTTGACCTCTTGCTCCTGAAAGCCCACCTGAGCAGCCAGGGCACGCCCCACAAACACGTCCTCGTCCACAGCAGTTCGCTGGCGATTCCAGATTATCACCGTCAATTGATCAAGCATTATCCCCAACGCTGGCCGAATCTGTTAGAGGGCCAGCCGGAAGGCGAAATCATCGACGACGTTACGTTGCTCAACTGGGTGGTCGATTTGGGCAAGAGCAACTCAATTTACTATTTGCATCCGAGTTTCGGTTTTTATTTCGAGCGTTATTATCCGCGGCCCCGTGGACTCATCTACGAATTGGTCCGTTACCCGGCGAACGTGATCATTCCACCGCCGCTGGGACCGGCGGAAATTGCGACCAATCACGCTTTTTGGAGCGGATTTAGCCAGCAACTCAACACATTGGGACGTTTAACCGAGCGTGAGTCAGCTGATGCGCGGTATGTTTCCCGCTACTATTCGCGCGCCCTGAATTACCTGGGCGTCCAAATACAGCGCGAACAGAAACTCGACGATGCGGCGGCGCGCTTCCAAGCCGCAACCGAGCTGAATACCAACAATATTCCAGCCTTCGTGAATCTGGAATACAACAAGACCCTCCGCACTGGGGAATCACGCGCCCAAGCGATTTCCAAAACCATCGAAGACAAATTCGGCGTGCATCGCAGTTGGGAGAACGTTTTAGTCGAGAATGGTCCGTTCGATCATCCCGAGTTCTGTTTCCGGCTGGCGGAGATATTCTTGCAACAGAGCCTTTATCGGCAAGCTGCCGATCAGTTCACCCGTGTCCTCTCCTTCGAGACAAATAATACCGATGTCCGCGTCGCCCTTGCCAACGTTTACTTGCAAGGCCAACTGCCAGACAAAACGCTCGAAACCATAAACGAAGCCCGAACCGCCATCGGCCCTGAGGCGCTGTCAGCAGAGAGAGACCTTGAATTGGTCCGCATCGAGGCTGCGGCGCACTTTGCCAAAACGAATCACGCATCCGCGAAAAAGGCGCTCCTCGACGCTTCGGAAAGGCATCCGAGCAATTCCAGCATTAAGGATGCCTTGGTCATCTTTTATAACCGGACTAAGGACTATACGAACGCGCTGGCCATTATCGATAAACAACTGAAAGCGGATCCCAAAAACATTCAGGCTTTGATCAATCAAGCGACCATCCTCTACAACACGCAGGAGTACGTCCGTTCGGCTGAAGCATTGGATCGCGCCTTGCGGCTGGAACCCAAAAATGTCCGAGCGCTCCTTTACCAGGTTTTCATCTCGATTGATTCGAAGGACTACAAGAAAGCGCTGTCGGATGTGGAGCGTGTCTTGGAGATCGACTCGGACAATCACGAAGCCTTGCTTTACAAGGGCGTGGCCTACATTAACACCAAAGCGTACAAGGACGCTATCGAGCCACTCGACCGGTTGCTGAAAGCGTATCCCAGCAATCCCAATGCGCTTCGCAATCGCGCTATCGCGCATCTCAACCTGGATGATCTCTCCGCGGCCAAACAAGATTACGAACACCTCCTCAGATACATCCCCAAATATTACGTGGCCTACTACGGCTTGGGTGAAATCGCCTACCGCCGCAAGAAACGAGACAACGCGATCAAGTATTATGAACTGTATCTGAAGTATGCTCCGAACGACAACAGCCCGGAGCTGACTGATGAAAAGAAAATGGTGAACGAGCGGTTGAAAGAGTTGAAAGCGGCGCGTTCTTAGCCGTGAATGCGTGTTACACACGTCATCACACGATTGATTGTCGGCGGCGCGCAAGAGAACACAATTGCTAGCGTCCTGGGTTTGCGGGCAAAACAGGATCTCGACGTCAAGCTCATCTCTGGTCCAACTGCCGGACCAGAAGGCTCGCTGGAACCCCTAGTGGCAAGAGTTTCTAATCTCCTCACGATCGTCCCCGCATTAGTCCGCCCGCTGCAGCCGCGGAACGATTGGCTGGCTTATCGGAAGCTCTTTGAGATTCTGCGCCTTCAGCAACCTGACATTGTTCATACCCACAGCGGCAAGGCGGGTTTTCTTGGCCGACTAGCGGCGCGGCGTGCGCGAGTCCCGGTGATCGTGCACAGCATTCACGGCCCTTCCTTCGGCAAATTTCAGGGTCGCTTACCCAACACGTGTTATCGCATTGCGGAACGTATTGCAGGACGATTTACGACCCATTTCATCACGGTCGCGCACGCGATGACGCGGCAATATCTCGCCGCAGGGATCGGCCAGGCCGATGATTACACCCGCATCTTAAGCGGCTTCCCGCTCGAACCGTTTTTATCGGCGGAAAATAATCCGCAAGTACGGGCGCGTTGGGGAATTGCGTCCGATGACATCGTCGTCGGCAAGATCGCGCGGCTGTTCAAACTCAAAGGGCACGATGATCTATTCGCGGCTGCAGGCGAAATTGTCCGAGCTTGTCCGCGTGTAAAGTTTCTGCTTGTCGGCGACGGTGAGTGGCGCGGCCGGTTCGAAGCCCAAGTACATCAGCTAGGGTTGGCGAAACATTTCATTTTCACGGGCCTTGTGCCGCCCGAGGAGGTTCCCAGCCTGGTTGGAATTATGGACCTGCTGGCACATCTTTCCCTCCGCGAAGGTCTGCCTCGATCCTTGCCTCAAGCGCTTGCGGCTGGCCGCCCGGTTGTCGCGTACGATTGTGATGGCGCTGGCGAGGTCTGTTTGGAAAATGAAACGGGCTTTCTGGCGCCGCCCGGGGACCGCAACAGCTTGGTGACCCGCGTCGTTCAATTGGCCAAGGACCCTGCCTTGCGCGCGCGCCTAGGACAGCGCGGCCAAACCCTGGTCAAAGGTTTGTTTTCGGTCGAGAAGTTAGTGGACGACCAATATGCCCTGTACAGAAGGTTGATGGCTCGATGAGCTTTCCCTTTAACATTTATCTGGGCGCGTTTCTGTCGTCATTCATCGCGGCTCTGATTCTGGCGCCGCTTTGGCGGAAATGGTCCTACAAACATGGTCTGGTCGACGATCCAGGCCACCGCAAGATTCATGACAAACCAGTCGCGTTGGCGGGTGGACTGGCGGTGATCACGGCGATGATCGTGCCAGTCATTGTTGGCACAATCGCTCTATTGGTCGCCTGGCCCTCAGGCGAGGCCAGCGCAATCACTAGTTCAACGCTTCCGCAACCGCCCGGATTCGATGCGAAAACCATCGCGCTGCTGAGTTATGGGTTGAACCGGCGCGCGGTTCAGTTGGCAACCATATTCTTAGGCGGTTTGGCCATGGTCATCCTCGGATGGATGGATGATAAGCATGAACTCAGCCCGGCAGTGAAGTTCGGTGGGCAATTGCTGATCGCGACGTTGGTGGCAGCCGCCGGGATTCGCATCACACTGTTCGTCGAGAACCTTTTCTTCAGTTATGCGATAACCGTCCTATGGATTCTGACGCTCATCAACGCGTTCAACTTTATGGATAACATGAACGGACTATGCGCGGGCCTTGGAGCCATTAGTTCGTGGTACTTCGCCTCCGTTGCAGCGGTGCATGGCCAGTATTTGGTTGCACTCATTGCCTTGTTGACGTGCGGCGCGCTGTTGGGATTTCTGCCCTACAACTTTCCTAAGGCGAGTGTGTTTCTGGGCGACGCCGGCAGCCATCTCATCGGCTACCTCATGGCCGTGCTGGCGATTCTGCCGCATTTCTATTCGCGCGAAAATCCGAAGGTCTGGGCAGTGCTAAGTCCATTGTTGATCCTAGCGGTGCCGCTGGTTGACTTGATCTGGGTGGTAATTTTGCGCTGGCGGATGGGCCGGCCGTTTTATGTCGGCGACACCAATCATCTCTCGCATCGCTTGGTCAGGCTGGGTTGGAGCCGCACGGGGGCAGTGCTACTCATCTGGCTTCTGGCGGCCGCTTTAGGCGCGCTCTCGTTCGTGGCGGCTTAAATCAAACAATCGAACTAAACTAAAGTAGTTTATTAAGGCATCAGGTTCACGGGAGAGATCAACTGCACTTCCAATCCCTCGACGCGCAATGCTTGAGGTGCGGTAACCGCCGGAACGACAATGTAATTATTACCGAGCGGGTAAACTCGGCGAAAGGCCTGCAGGTTGCGTAGCTCCGGTTGCAGTCCGGTCCAGTTGCATTCGTATGCGTCCACCACATCGCGCCCGCGCGGCACCACAAAATCCACTTCCCGCTGCTGATGATCACGCCAAAACTGCACCCTGGCGGGATCTGCCACGCTGAGCAGCGTGTCCAGAACAAGATGCTCCCAAAGCGCCCCACAATCGTCCGCGCGCATTCATCGAGAAAGCTACTGCCGCATTACAGAACGGGTATCACTTGCTCATCCTCGCTTTGTGGCCGCCGGGATCGTTTGATCCTTCAGGAATTCACGGCATGCTCTGGTCATTGGTCGGGGATGCATCTTACCGTGTGCGAAAGGACCGACCACTTACCCCGGCTGCCTACGCGGTTCGTGCTCCCGGGCTCATCACGGCATACGTAGAACCGTCGAGCGTCGGCGCGCAACTGCCAGACATGCCGCTCTTTCTGGCACCGGAGCATTATGTCCATGTTCCGCTTGAACGCACCTATGCCGCCGCATGGGAAGGCGTTCCTGAACGTTGGCGTCGGGTAATCGAATCAAAAAACTGAGAGGCCTTATGTTTTTCGATTATACTCTTTCTCAAAACAGATTTCCGGACAGGTGGGAAAGCGCTGCTGCGCTTCCGGCAAACCAGCAGGTTTGCCACACCTGTCCGGAAATCTGTTTCGAGCAACGCTATCGAATCCGGAGACTAGCTGATTAGCTCCTCGGTTTGATCTTCCTTCTCTTCACTAATGACTGGGGCAATGGCTTGCAACCGGTCACTTTCGGCAAGGTTAATCAGCTTTACGCCTTGGGTGTTCCGGCCGGCCTCACGAATATCTTTCACCGCAATGCGCACCATCTGGCCGCCCACCGTAATCAACATGATCTCGTCGCTTTCCTGAACGGTTAACGCCCCAACCACGTGGCCCGTCTTGTCGGTCGTCTTCATCGTGATGATGCCTTTGCCGCCGCGCGATTGGAGACGGTACTCTTCAAAGTCTGTTCGTTTGCCAATCCCGTTTTCGCCAGCGACCAAAAGCGTGGCATCCGGCACAACAACAGCCAGCGCGACCACGGCATCGGTCGTTTCGAGACTTATTCCGCGCACTCCCGCGGCAGGCCGTCCCATCGAACGAACATCTTCCTCGGAGAAACGAATGCTTTGTCCTTCGCGAGTGATCAACACAACTTCATTGTGACCGTTGGTCAATTTCACATCGATCAATGTGTCGCCACTCTCGATGCCAATCGCGATGATGCCCCCTTTGCGCACGTTCGCGAAATCGGCCAGCGCGGTCTTTTTCACAGTGCCTTGCTGTGTGGCAAAGAAGAGGAAGTCCGGCTGTTGCCAAGTGATGTCCTCTTTGTTCGGACCGCTCTTCGAGAGAACCCGAATAAGCGCGGCAATCTTTTCGCCTGTCTGCAGTTGCAGCAGGTTCGCGATGCTCCGGCCTTTCGCGGCGCGGCCCATGTCCGGAATCTCATGGACGCGTTCGACGTAAACGCGGCCGGTATTCGTAAAAAACATCAAGTAATCGTGTGTGCTGGCCGTGAAGAGATGTTCAATAAAATCCTCGGCTTCGCCTTCCACCGCGGACCCTTCGCGGGTGGTCATTCCAATGACGCCTTTGCCGCCCCGCCGTTGGGCCCGGTAGGAACTGATGTTGGTCCGCTTGATTAAACCATTGTGCGTGATCGTGATGATCACGCCTTCGTTGGCGATCAAGTCTTCAATCGCCATCTCGCCTTCGTCAGGGATAATTTGCGTTAACCTCGGAGTGGCGTGCTTGCTTTTGATGTTTCGAAGCTCGGTCTTGATGATGCTCATGACCCGCAACTCCTTGGCCAGAATATCCACGAGGTCCTCGATTTTCTTGAGCAATTCGCCGTACTCGGCTTTAACCTTGTCACGCTCGAGACCGGTCAATCTGTAGAGTTGCAATTCCAGAATTGCATTGGTTTGAGCTTCGCTAAACGCATAGCGACCGTTGGTCAGACGGGCTTCGCTGCGGATGAGAACCCCGAGATTTTCAACCGTCGCGCGGCCGAATTCGAAGGCCATTAGCTTTACCCTGGCCTCCTCGCGATTGGCGGAAGAACGGATAATGCGGATAAAGTCATCCAAATTGGCCAGCGCGATGAGAAATCCTTCGAGAAGCTCGGCGCGTTTCTCCGCTTCCTTCAGCTCGAACCGGGTCCTGCGAATGACGACCTCGCGCCGGTGCTCGATGTAACAATTGATGAGTTGCTTGAGATTAAGAACCTTCGGCCGCCCATGATCGATAGCGAGCATGTTGACGGCGAAGCTCGACTCGAGTTGCGTCCATTTATAGAGGTTGTTAATGACAACCTTTGGGATGGCATCGCGCTTTAGCTCGATCACAACGCGCGTGTTTTCATCCGACTCATCGCGAATGGCCGTAATGTCCGTGATGATCTTTTCGTTGACCAATTCGGCGATTTTTTCGCAAAGCACGGCGCGATTCACGTTGTAAGGAATCTCCGTCACGACTATTTGCTCGCGAGCGCCTTTGAGCTGTTCCACCCCAACTTTGCCGCGGACCTTCACGCTGCCGCGTCCGGTTTCGAGATACTGCTTGATCGGTTCGAGGCCGCAAATCGTGCTGCCGGTGGGAAAATCCGGCCCTTTGACGTGCTTCATCAATTGCTCGATGGTGATGTTCGGATCGTCGATCTGCGCGCAAATGCCATCGATGATTTCGCCGAGGTTGTGCGGCGGAATATTCGTGGCCATGCCAACGGCGATTCCCGTGCCGCCATTGACTAAAAGGTTCGGAAAGGCGGCTGGAAAAACGGTCGGCTCGGTGCGTGTCTCGTCATAGTTCGGAACGAAATCGACCGTCTCCTTGTCCATGTCCTCCATCAAAGCGGCGCCCAAGTGGGTCATGCGCGCTTCGGTATAGCGCATCGCCGCGGGAGGATCGCCTTCGACCGAACCGAAGTTTCCTTGGCCATCGACCAGTCGTTCGCGCATGGCCCATGGCTGAGCCATGTGCACGAGCGTTGGGTAAATTACAGCTTCACCGTGCGGATGATAATTGCCGCTAGTGTCACCGCATATCTTCGCGCACTTACGATGCTGGCGATTTGGAAAAAGCGACAGATCGTGCATCGCATAAAGGATGCGACGCTGGGAAGGTTTAAGCCCATCGCGCGCGTCCGGCAACGCGCGCGAGATGATCACCGACATCGAATAGTCGAGGAACGAATTCTTGATTTCGTCCGCGACGTTGATCTTCTCGATCTTCTCGTTGGCGGCAAAGAGCGGCGTATTTGAAACCGGCAAATCGTTGGAATCTTTCGGGTCAGGCATAGCGGCGATGGCGATAGGCGGGCGTCTGCAACCCTACCGCCTTATATATCCAGGTTGCGCACATTCAGAGCATTGTCTTCAATGAACTGGCGCCTCGGTTCGACTTCGTCGCCCATCAATTTAGTAAACATTTCTTCGGCTTCAACGGCGTCGGTCAGGTCAATGCGGAGCAGCTTGCGGTTGGCAGGATTCATGGTCGTTTCGAAAAGCTCCTTGGCATTCATTTCGCCAAGGCCTTTGAAGCGTTTGATCTGAATTCCTTTTTTCCCGGCTTCCTTCACGCTGGAAAGAATCTCGGCAATTGAAAAGAGGGGCGTGACCTGCGCTCGATCACCTTCGCCTTCGATCAATTCAAATAGAGGTTTGTCTTGGGCCGAGTAATGTTCGACGTTGAGCCCTTTTTTCGCCAGCTTGCCAAGCAATTCTGCAACCGCTTTGCTCTCGTGCAACTCCACATGACGCGCTCGTCTCGTGTTCCCGTTCTTAGCCTTGTCTTGGAAGGCCGAATCCGTCTCAACCTCTCCGAACAACTTCAGGTCGGGATTCGCGCTGCCAAATTTTTCCAAATCCACTTCCGAATGGAAGTAGTGGACCACCTCGTCATTGCCATCGCGTACTTTCACCAAGTGCCGCGGCAATTCGTGGGTCTCGGGATGACGATTTTCCAAATATTCTCCAAAATCGCCTCCATGCCGCCGGAGCGCCTTGGCGTATTTGTCCAACGAATCGAGCAATTCCAGAATTTCCGCGAGTTGCTTTTCTGTCAGTTCCTTCGCATCGGCCAAATTGCGCAGGCGAACGTCTTCCGAACCGAGTTGGACCAGAATCTTGTTCATCTGCACGTCGTCATCGACATATTCAACGCGCTTTTTCCGCGTCACCTGATAGAGCGGCGGCTGGGCGATATAAACAAAACCTTGCTTCACCAATTGCGGCATCTGCCGGTAAAAGAATGTGAGGAGTAACGTCCGGATGTGCGAGCCGTCCACATCGGCATCGGTCATGATGACGATCTTGTGATAACGAAGCTTTTCCAGGTTGAATGCGCCTTCGCCTTCGCCATCCCCAATCCCCGTCCCAATCGCGGTAATCATGGTCCGGATTTCATTGTTTTGCAGGACTTTGTCCAGCCGGGCTTTTTCGACGTTAATCAGTTTGCCGCGAATCGGCAGAATGGCCTGAAATTTCCGGTCGCGACCTTGCTTGGCCGAACCACCGGCGGAGTCACCTTCGACGATGTACAGCTCCGTATTGGCCGGGTCTCTGTCCGAACAATCCGCGAGCTTGCCCGGCAATCCGCCTCCAGTCAGCACGCTTTTCCGTACTGTATCGCGCGCTTTTCGAGCGGCTTCGCGAGCCCGAGCCGCCATCAATGCTTTATCAACGACGCGTTTGGCAACAGAAGGATTCGCATCAAAATAGCTCATCAATCCTTCGTAAACGATGGACGAAACCACGCCGTCGATTTCCGTATTGACCAGTTTGACTTTGGTTTGTGATTCGAATCGTGGATGCGGGAGCTTGACGCTCAGGACGCAAACCAAACCTTCGCGAACGTCATCCCCGGAAATGCTGGGATCCTTGTCCTTCAATAAATTGTTGCCCTTCGCGTATTGGTTAATGCCGCGGGTCAAAGCCGAGCGAAAACCGGTCAAGTGCGTGCCGCCATCGGGATTCGGAATTGAGTTGGCAAAACAGAGAATCTGATCGTTATAGCTGTCGTTGTACTGAAGAACACAATCAACGAAGATATCGTCCTTTTGACGGCTGAGAATAATCGGCTTCGGATGGATGACTTGCTTGTTCTTGCCGAGCTGTTTGACAAATTCCTCGATGCCTTCCTTATAAAAGAAGCGTTCCGTTTTGTTTTCGTCACGCTCGTCAGTCAGAAGAATCTCGATGCCAGGATTGAGAAACGCCAGCTCGCGCAGGCGATTCGCCAATATTTCAAATTTGAATTCCGTCGTGATCGTGAAAATCGTCGCATCCGGTTTGAAAGTAATGAGCGTTCCGGTGTGCTTCGATTTTCCAATCACCTCGAGTTTGCGCGCTGTTATGCCACGCGCAAACTCCATGTAATAAACTTTTCCGTCGCGCGATACTTCGACCTTAAACCAGTCCGAAAGGGCATTAACGCATTTTGCGCCGACGCCATGCAATCCTCCCGAGTACTTGTAAGCTCCCTGTCCGAATTTCCCTCCGGCGTGGAGGTTTGTCAGGACGAGTTCGACGGCTGGCATCTTGAATTTCGGATGCTCGTCGACCGGTATGCCTCGGCCATCGTCACGAATGGAACAGGAACCATCGACATGAATCGTTACCTCGACGCGATCACAATAACCCGCCAAATGTTCGTCAATCGAGTTATCCAACACTTCAAAAACACAGTGATGCAGTCCGCGCTCGTCAGGATCGCCGATGTACATTCCTGGTCGTTTGCGAACGGCTTCCAAGCCTTCGAGCTTGTCGATTTTCGACGCATCATATTTCTCTTCGCTGACACTGATCTCCATAAAATGCTCTGAGTAAAACTCATCTTTCTGCTCAGAAAATTGCTTCTGTGGGGCCACGTTCGACCGCCCTAGAAAGACAGGAAATACCTTACGAGAGAAGAGGCAGTGAGACAACTTTAATTTAGTAAAGCCACACCGGGCTTATACAACTAATAGTAGCTTTTGCAGCGGCAGACCCCAATCTGGAGTGGTATGAACAAAAGACGCCATTTTTCTTGAGAAAAGAAGCGGGCTGCGAATGGGAAGACTGTGATTTCGAAACTCAGCGGCGTGAAATGACGACAAACCAAGCCGTGTCATTCTTGGATTCGTCACCACCGATAATCAAATCGTCCGGAGAAACTGGCTGCTTGACGGTTTTCACAAGCACGCCTTGGCCGAAAAGCTTCACTTCCAGCATAGGAAAACCAAGGTTCTTGATCTCGATCTCACATTTTTCACTGAGCGGCAGTTTCTCCGGCTTGCCAGCTCGAATCACGACTGGATTAGGAAGGGCATCGGTTTGCTTGTTCTTAACAACGTAATAATGCTCCCACTTGAAAACCTTCTTAAGCCGCTCGGCTAGCTTAGGATCAACTTCCTTAAGGGAAGGATCGCGCTTTTGGGCATCCTTTTCGTTCGTTCCCCAAACCAATTGGACACGGAGTTTTAGTTCGTCGGCGTTAACTGCTTGGGTTGCAAGACCGAGTGCTAGGCATAAAAGAAACAACCGAGGGGCAAACCTAGTCGTGGTCATTCGTGGGGATTCTGCGTTGAAAAATCGCGTTGGCAAACAATTAATTTCCCTGGCTCTCGATCCATACGACCGTCATGCCGGCTTCCTGCGAGTGGAAAGAGATGGCGCTTGCCTCTTCGATGGGCGTCTCGATCTCTTGCAAGAAGGCCCTCACGGCGCCGGAATCAAATTGCGGTTTCGTAATGAAAATGATCGCGGCGATTGCCACTGCTGCCCCCGCCAGAGGCGCCGCCAAGCGCGCCCACCAGCTATGCCACATGCTGGAGGACTGCGCCGCGGTCTCTGTTTCAAGCCGGGCAATTTCCCGTTGAATCTTCGACCAATAGAATTGCCGCCCTTCCGGGAGCTTCACTTCGAGTTCATTTCCTGCGAGCAATGACTTGGTCGCAGTCAACTCTTCGAGAACTGCGCGAGCTTGCTCATCCTCGGATATCCATCGAGCGACTTGAGCGGACTCTGCCGGCGGCAGTTTCTTATCCAAGTAAGCTTGAAGTTTTAGTAATTTCTCCTGGTTCATTGGTTAAACTCCTCCCGTTTGAGGCCAGCCAGAAGCGATGCCATCCTCCGGCGGGCATAAAATAGACGCGACATCACCGTCCCGATCGAGCACTCCATTTTCTTGGCAATCTCTTTGTACTCCATCTCCTCAAATTCGTGCAAAATTAACACCGTGCGATGTTCCACCGACAATTGGGCCAAGGCTCGATCAATTCTCTGTCGCAACTCCGTTCGTTCAAGTCGCTCTGTGGGGTTGGGGTTGACAACAGGCATTTGACGTTCCACGCCACCGAGTTCTTCATCCAACTGTTCGATTGAGTCAGCCCGGACCCGTTTTTGCTTTCGCAATTGGTCCAGACAAAGATTAATCACAATGCGTGTCATCCATGTGACGAAACTGGCGTCTCCTTGGAACTGCTGCAACCGTTGCCACCCTTTTACCCACGCTTCTTGTGACAGATCGACCGCTCCATCTTCATTGCGCATCATACTAAAGGCTCGCGCGTAAATCTTATCTCGGTGCCGAGCGACCAATTCCTCGAAGGCTTCGGTGCCGCCCTTTTGAGCTGCTTTGACCAGCGCTTCGTCCGTCATCCCGGAATAATCAGTCCGTGTCGTCATCCTATCGACGTTCCTTCGCGGAACTGTATTCAGCCGATCTCACAATTTTCCCTTGCTGCTGGGAATCAGACCGGCAATTCGCGGGTCGCGTTGACAGGCAAAGTCAACCGCCTTGGCAAAGGCTTTGAAAAGCCCCTCGACGACATGGTGCGGCTCGCCTCCGTACAAGAGATCGAGGTGCAAGTTGCACCGTGCCTCATTGGCAAAGCCTTGGAAAAACTCCTTTGCCAGCCCAAACCGGAAACTCGAGGACATATCCTGCCGTTTGTCCACCCAGCTAATCTTCTTGTGCGCAGCCTCTGCCATCCCGCGCCAGACAAAGTACGGACGCCCGCTAAAATCGATGACGCATCGCGCCAAACATTCGTCCATCGGCACAAAGGCCTCTCCGGTAAACGGGTTCCTCGGATCGAACCCCGTCCCATACCGCCGAATGCCTTTCTTATCGCCCAACGCTTGGAGAAATGCCTGGCCGAGAACGATTCCACAATCTTCTACCGTATGGTGCGCATCAATTTCCAAGTCTCCCCGACAACGCAGTTGGAGATCGACCACCGAATGCTTGGCGAACAATGTCAGCATGTGATCGAAAAATGGGATACCGGTCTTGACCGAAGATTGGCCCGTTCCATCGATTCTGAGCGTGACACGAATGTTAGTCTCCTTCGTGTCCCGTTGAACGCGCGAAATCCTTGGCATGGGATTGCCAAGACGCACCGGCTTTTGGGAAACAGACACCGCTTACCCCCTCTCCGTAACCCTCTCCCCATCCGATGGGGCGAGGGAAAAGAATTGCGTGATGCCGACATACTCGACGACGACTGATCCCCTCGCCCCATCGGATGAGGAGAGGGTTCTCCGAAACATACTTTTCGCACATTGCACCCATGAACCTGAACTTGGTAGGGCGGCGTTGCTGCGCCGCCGCGATTGCTGTTCGCAGGCTGCGGAGCACCGCAGCCCTACCCGCAGGTTCATGGGGAGGGTTAGGGAGAAGGGCAACTTTGATTCCATAACTTCAATAGCGCGGCAAGCTGGGATCGATTTCAGTGGTCCATCGATCAATGCCGCCCGTAAGGTTTCGGAGTTTCGTGAATCCGAGGTAACGCAACTGGCCAATCGCGTTCAAACTTCGGATCCCATGATGGCAATAAACGACAACTTCTTCGTCTTTCCAACTCTCGATTTCCGTGAAACGACGCAGCAACTGGCCCATCGGAATGAGCGTTGAATTCGGGAACGCCACGAACTCGTTCTCCTCCGGTTCGCGCACATCCAGCAAATGAGGCGCCGAACCTGCACGCAGGCGCTCCGCCAATTCGCTCGGCGGAATCTGGGTAACTTTATCCATATTCGGTTGAAATTGGGCGCCTCTACCGACTTTCGGGATGCCCGGGGCAGCGTCCGCTTTTCCGTTCAAATAGTGAATCTACTGATTTAACTTTGCCAAGTAACGCTCAGCATCGATCGCGGCCGCACAACCGAGTCCGGCCGCGGTTACGGCTTGTCGATAGACATGATCCGAACAATCGCCAGCAACAAAAACCCCAGGCACATTCGTTTCCGTGCCGCGTTTCGGAATCACATAACCATTTTCATCCATGTCCAGCAGACCTCGGAAAATCTGCGTATTCGGCAGATGACCGATGGCGACGAATACTCCTGCGCAATCAATCGCACTCTCGGCGCCCGTCTTAAGGTTCTTCACGCGCACGCCCGTAACCTTGTCTTGCTTCACATCGAGAATCTCCGTCACGACTGAATCCCAAACCGGTTTGATCTTGGGATGCGAGAGCGTCCGCTCGGCCATAATCTTTGAAGCGCGTAGTGTATCGCGACGGTGAACGAGATATACCGTCGAACCAAAACGAGTCAAATACGTCGCTTCTTCGCAAGCCGAATCCCCGCCGCCCACCACAACCAACGGTTGATTTCGGAACATCGGCAGCGCGCCATCACACGTCGCGCAGTACGTCACGCCTTTCTTTTCGAGCAACGCCTCGCTTTCAAGTCCCAGGTGACGATGGCCGGCGCCACTCGCGATGATGATGGTCTCCGATGGGACGGCCTCGCCATCCACAGTCAACGTGAACGGGCGTTTGGAAAGGTCCGCCGCTTCAACGGTGCCGAACTGAACGCGCGCTCCAAAACGCTCCGCTTGCTTTTGCATCCGCACCATCAATTCATATCCGTCGATGCCTTCCGGAAAGCCGGGATAATTCTCCACGATGCTGGTCGTCGTCAGCAATCCACCGGGCATTGTGCCCGTCAATACAAGCGGCGTCAGATTCGCGCGCGCCGTATAAATCGCAGCGGTCAAGCCCGCACAACCCGTTCCGATAATGACGACTTTCTCCATAGTAGGGCGTGAACGTAGTGGCCGAACAGAGTCTTGGCAAGCGTTGGTTCGATGATGCCGAAACGGAAATTGGCCGTTGGATTTTTGGATGGCTCAGGCCACAGTATGAAGCTATGAAAGCTGCTATCTCAGCAGCGGCACCTATGGGCGAAGTCCGAACTATCAGGAAGTCAAGCCAGGCCAACCTCTGGGCTTGATTGGGTCGAGCGGCTTTCTCGAAATTGCTGTAAACGCGGACAACGCAGCGCAGTTGCTTAACTTGCGAATTGGCGATCCAGTGATTGTCGGCTAGAGCGTCTCGCCTGTCCAGCATCTGCGGGCACCCAAAACAGGACAGGCGGGACGCCGTGTCCTGCCAAGTTCATTGGCTCAATGCGCGCAGATGTGTTTCGGAGTATTCTCTCCTTGACTCAATCGTGCGGACGAAAGGAGGATTCTCGCGCGAGTTTTTCCCACAAGGTCCGCTCCGCGCTGCTCACTTGGCTTGGCACTTGGATGCGGATGACCACAAATAGGTCCCCGCGTCCGCCCTCTTTGGTTGGCAGACCGTGACTGCGCACACGCAGACGTTGGCCGTTCTGTGACCCCGGCGGAATCTTAATGCCAAGCTTTCCCTCCAATGTCGGGACCGACACGTTGCCGCCCAAAACTGCTTCCCATGGCGCAATGTCGAGCTCGTGAAAAAGGCCGCCCTCTTCAACGCGAAAATCCGGATGCTTCTCAAAACGGACGCGCAAATAAAGATCGCCCGAACGCCCGCGGCCAACGCCGGGCTCACCTCGCCCCGCCAACCGCAAACGCTGGCCTTCGCGCACTCCAGGTGGAATTTTTACCTGATAGTTTTCGATCTTCGTCGTTTGCCCCTCGCCCTGGCAGGAAGGACAAGGCCGATGATTGGTCGAGCCACTCCCGCCACAACGGTCGCAACGGATTCGCTTTTGAACCGTGATCGGTCGAAGAGAACCATGCAGAGCTTCGTGCAGAGAGACCAGGATATCGGACTCAACATCCTCGCCTTGCTGCGGGAATTCAGCCCCAGTAAAGCCACGACGCTGGCTGGGCTGCGACCGTCCGCCGCCCATCGCGCCAAAGATTTGCTCAAAGAATTCGCTGAAGCCCGTTCCACCAAACTGAAATTCGAAATCTTCGCCTTGCTGCGACCCGCTCCGGGTTCTCCATCCTCCAGTTTGATTCCAGCCCGGTGGCGGACGGAATTCGGCGCCCTGTTTCCAGTTCGCCCCCAACGCATCGTACTTCTGGCGCTTTTCCGGGTCCCCCAGGACCTCGTACGCTTCGTTTATTTCCTTAAACTTCGCCTCGGCTGTGGTCTTGTTCTTGGCAACATCCGGATGGTACTGCCGCGCTAGTTTGCGAAATGCTTTACGAATCTCTTCCGACGTAGCGGTGCGCGGAACCCCCAAAATGTGATAATAGTCTTTATATTCGAGTGCCATAAAAGAGCCACGGTATCTGGCAAGAGCCACCATCTCGTGGCTGCATTCGACGGTAACCTTGACCGACAGCTTTAACAAGGGGTTCGCGGCTCGCCCGGGCTCGCCCGGCGCACACGACCATTCGGTGAAGCCCTGACTTTGGAGAACACGTATAGCGTTTCTCGAAATAGATTGAATTACCTTGTAAGCCATAGGTTATTGATGTAATGACCGCCCGAGGATCATTCTCGGCCGAGTGATCTTACAAAATTGACACAGCACAAATTCTGAAATCCGAACGGCGCCAATGGCCCCGCTGTCTTAGGTCATGGAAACCGAACCGAACCAAACAACGCCGACCGCCCAGTCCGCGAACTCAAACACAGCCGCGGCAGGGAACTCAATCCGCATCGTTCTTCTCTACAAACCGAATGTTTCCACCGATGAACAGGTCATTCAGTTCCTGGAAACGCAGCTTGCCGCGAAGGGCTTTAAGACTTGGATCGATCGAAATCTGACGCACGGCATCGAATGGGCCAGGGACATCGAGGAGCAGATACGGTCGGCGCACGCTGTCGTTCCGCTCCTTTCCGAATCCTCAATCCGCAGCGAAATGATCTGCTTCGAAATCGAAAATGCGCACGAAGCGGCTCAACAGCAGCAAGGCCGTCCTCGGCTATTCCCCATCCGGATCGCTTTCGACGCGCCGCTGCCGGATCCTCTAGCGGGCATTCTCGATCCCATTCGACATATTGTGTGGCAAAGTCCAGCGGACAACCAACGCGTTCTTGGAGAACTGCTCAAAGCTCTGGAAGAGGTCGCGCCCGTCAAAACGCCGATTCGTATTGCGCCCAGCAAGGGACTCCGCATTGTCCCACGGCCTATTAGCAGCGCACCGTCGCCCCAAGCAACGGCCGTTCCCGCTGTCCCCTTGCCTTTGGAACCAGTTGGCGGAGCCGTTCCACTAAACTCCGATTTCTACGTCTTGCGTTCGGCCGACGGGGAACTGCGCGGCGCTTTGACTCGCTACGACAGCATTATTCTAATCAAAGGAGGCCGGCAAATTGGGAAGACGTCCATGCTCGCTCGCGGACTCCAATGGGCGCGCGAACGCGGGGCCAAAGTTGCCTTGACCGATTTTCAAAAATTCAACGCGTCCAACCTCGAAACCGTAGCCAACTTCTATTTGAGCTTGGCCGAGTCATTGGCCGACCAACTCGAACTTTCCGTGATGCCCGCCGACGTTTGGGACGAACGCCGCGGGCCCAACGTCAATTTCGAACGTTACATCCGCCGCGAGGTCCTCGCGAAATTAAATGCCCCTTTGGTTTGGGGTCTTGATGAAGTCGATCGATTATTCCTCTGCTCGTACGGCAGCGAAGTTTTTGGCTTGTTCCGTTCGTGGCACAACGAACGAGCGCTCGACCCGTCAGGTCCCTGGGCTGGGCTCACTTTAACGATTGCCTACGCGACCGAAGCTCATTTGTTCATCACCGATATGAACCAGTCGCCGTTCAATATCGGCACTCGCCTTACACTGGAAGATTTCACGCCGCAACAAGTCAGCGACCTGAACCGTCGTTATGGCAGCCCGCTGAAAGATCAGGCTGAACTCGATCGATTTGTCCATCTCGTCAGCGGCCATCCTTACTTGGTTCGCCGGGGTCTTCACGAAATAGCGACAAGGAAGATGAACATCGCCAGCTTCGAGGCTCAGGCCGATCATGACGAAGGCACATTCGGCGATCACCTGCGTCGGATTCTCGTCCTCCTGGCCAAGGATCCAGTTCTCAGCGACGTCGTCCGTGGCATTCTGAAGGGCCAAGCCTGTCCGACTCCCGAGAGTTTCTATCGCTTGCGCAGCGCGGGAATCATTACCGGGAATTCTCAGGATGACGTCCGGCTTCGCTGTCATCTGTACGCTTCGTACCTCTCCCGGCAACTCTCGTAGAACAGGCGTCTCGCCTGTTCCTGCGCCGAGAGCAGGCGCCAATAAAGTTTATCTCCGTCGTAAATTTTGTCGCGAACTTTAGCGGGCATTTGCATTTCTCTTTGATGCCGTTCGATGAAGTTTATGACGAGGAGCAGTCGGACCTCAGAGAAAGGATGCGGAATCTGTCGGCGCTGAAATGAAAGAGAACGGCGCACTTGCCTGGCATTCGCACCGGCGATAAAAGATCAACATGAGCTGTGCGCGTTTTCGCTTATCCGCCACGATACTGATCTTCGCGTGGATGCTAGTCGCGCACAGCGGCGCTGCGTCAGCGCGGTGGCCGGGATTTCGCGGGCTGAATGGTTCAGGCATCGCCAACTCAGACAAACCGCCCATTGAATTCAGCCTGACGACGAACTTTCTCTGGAAGACCTCGATCCCTGCCGGACACTCCTCGCCGTGCATTTGGGATGAGCACATTTTCCTAACCTGTGCTGACAATGGACAACTTGAAACGCTTTGCATTCGACGAAGCGATGGCCGCATCTTGTGGCGCAAGCAGGCGCCAGCCGAAGAAATCGAAAAGGTCCACGAATTTAGCAGCCCGGCCGCAGCAACCGTGGCTAGCGATGGCGACCGAGTTTACGTTTGCTTCGGTTCTTACGGCTTGCTGGCTTATGACATGGAAGGCGATGAGGTCTGGAAATTGCCGTTACAAAAGCCGGCGAACAACTTCGGCACAGCATCTTCTCCCATCCTTTCCGCTGAGCTCGTCATTATGCTGTGCGACAGCAACGACGGCAGTTCGCGCCTTTTGGCGGTGAACCGAGGGAAAGGAACGGTCACTTGGACAAAAGAGCGGCCTTTGTTTTCCGCGAATTGGTCTACACCGATTGTATGGCGGCAGAAAGGTGTCGATGAAATCATTGTGGCGGGTTCGGGGCGCTTGGTGGCGTACGGCGCGAACGACGGCGCCGAACGTTGGTGGGTGGGCGGTTTCCCGCGCGTTGCTATCTGCGCGCCCGTTATTGGCGATAACCTGCTCTTCGCAGTTGTCGCCGGTCAAGGCGGTGGAGCGGAAGACCGCTTCGATTTGCCGGATTGGCCGACGGTGATCGCCAAGTACGACCAGAACAAAGATGCTAAACTTTCTCCGGGTGAACTGCCGGCGGAGTTTGCGTTGCACTTTCGGGTAGAAGTCTCAAAGGAAACTCCGGGCAATTATTTTCCGATGAGCACGGTGATCAAATGGTTCGACGCGGACAAAGATGGCCTGTGCAATGAACCCGAATGGCGAGCGGCGCTGGCGTTCGTGACTGAAAACAAGACGACGCTCATCGCCATCCGTCCAGGCGCCAGTGGGGATGCCACTGCCACACACGTCGTGTGGAAAACTCAGCGGGGTCTGCCCGAAATTCCTTCCCCGATCTTTTATCAAGGCCGGCTATTCACCGTCCGAGACGGCGGCCTTGTTTCGTGCTTTGAACCGAAGGATGGACGCATTTTTTATCAGGAGCGGCTGGGAACGCTTGGCCAGTATAGTGCGTCTCTCGTCGCCGCGAACGGACATCTCTATGCGGCGTCGGTATCCGGCACAGTGACCGTTTTCAAAGCTGGCGATGCATTGGAAGTCCGAGCGAGAAATCAACTGAACGAGCGGATCGTCGCTACGCCCGCGATCGCCGACGACAAGTTGTATATTCGCACCGCCAAGCATCTTTATGCATTCGGAAAGTAACGTCGTCTCACGAACGCTGCACTCCGAGCGTGCTGCTGGCAGCGATTTGCCTGTTGGCACCAGCCGATAAATTGCATTACTGTTTTCTAGCATGTTGTCCTTACCGAGACCCGAAGTTATCATCACTCACGAAAGCGACTTGGACGGATTCGTCTCCGGTTTGCTGTTAAAGCGCCTCGCTCGAAAAATGTTTGGCGTTGATGTCCGTTTGGAGGCCTATCACAACCACAATTGGCGGCAGCGCAGCTTGCCCGAAAAATCCGCTTGGGTGGCAGATATGGCCTTTGAAAGCCCCGTGGATCGACCAGATTGGGTTGTTATCGATCATCACACCACCGAAGTCCCCGCGAAGAAAGCCATCCTCGTCCACGACGTGAATAAATCGGCCGGCTTGCTCTGCTACGAACTCTGCCGGGAGCATGGGTTAGGGACGCCGAAATTGGACCGCTTGGTGCATCTCAGCAATGTCGCTGACCTCTTTCTGGATCAAGACCCCGATTTCGTTATTGCCAACGACTACGCAAGCCTGGTGAAAACTTATCAGTTCTGGAACCTCTACGAACTCATTGAAGGAGCCTTGGAACGTCTGCTCGATCATCCGCTCCTCGAAGTGATGGCCGTGAAACGACGCGTCGAGAATCCCCTTGGCTACGAATGGAGCAAAGCAAATATTACCGAACTCAGTCCGAAAGCAGCGTTCGTCGACGCCGTTATCGGCAATCTCAATCTCATCGTGCATCAGTTGCTCGAACGTCAGGATACACCCTACGCGGTGCTGATCACTCTTTTCAGAAAGGGCAACGGAACCATCATCGCCAGCATTCGCAGCCGCAACGGCGATGCCATCAAGGTCGCGGAAAAACTTCAGGGCGGCGGACATGCCAACGCGTGCGGAGCGACCTTGCCCCGTTCGGTGCAACACATTTCAGACGCCATTCAATACCTTCGCCAGGTATTGAACCCAGCTCCTCCGGAACCCGAAACGCCGCTCAATAGCCTGGCGGCTCTGCTGGCCGACATCAACGCCGCCAAGAAATAGCATTGCGCTCATGAACGCCGTAGGACAGCGCACCTCGCTTGTCCTGCTCTTGGCGTACGCAAATGCTGGACAGGCGGGACGCCTGTCCTACCACGACCGGCTCATGGCAAGTCGCCATTCTTTTGGACATGCATTGGGAACGGAGCGCGGACATTCCTGTCCGCAGCAATTCTCGACCTTCCAGGCGTCCAAGGACTGTCCAGCGCATTTTCAAGCCTTGAGCGCCACGCTTCCAACCGATCGTGCCCGCTCAATCCTTTGTTCCATGTCCAACAAATTGAGCCGGCGTTGAGCTGCGAACGCTTGCGCAGTTTGCGGGTACTCGCGAATCAATCGTTCGAAGAGTTTTTTGGCTGCGTCTTTATCGTGCCGATAATTCAATTGCCAAACTCCGATCAGACCTAACCACTCTGCCGCTTTCGACGCGGGTTGCTCAGGCATGCCGATCAGCAATTCCAATTGCTCGATCGCCAGAATCGGTTTGCCCAGTTGCTCAGCCAGAATCCGCGCCAGCTTTTCCCTTTCGGAAACGTTGTTCGGATTGCGTTTAAGCTTCTCGACGCATTGATTGGCGAGGCCGGCCGCGCTCTGTTCATCAACTTCAAGCTTTGGTGCGTCATTGCCTTCGTCCATGCGGTCGCTCAGAGCCGGCAGCTGAATGGGCTTGCTCTTGCGTTGTTCCTGCAGCTCTTCACGCGTCGAGGGCAGCTGCCGAATCCGCTGCTGGGCCATGTGCGCGAAATGCGATCCAGGCAGCTTTTCACAAAGGGCGTCAAGTGCGGAACGCGCTGCCACTGGATCATCGCGCAGTTTTAGATGCCAGTCAGCCAGCCGATGCAACGCGATGGATGCTTGCACGCCTGTGATGTTTGGCTGCCGGCAAAGCTCGCGCACGGTGTGATCCGCTTCCGTCACATCATTGAACTGATTCGCGTAAAGATCGGCCAGCATCATCCAGCCTTCGAAATCGTCTTCGGATTTCTCCAGTTCGCGCAGCACGGCCACTTCGGCTTCGGAATATTTCCCGAGTTTAAGTTTGGCAACGGCTCGGGAGTAGACCGGATGAGTTTTCTTTTTTTGAACCAATGGGATTGTGCAGTGAACGACAGGCGCCAATACCATCGTTGCGGCGATTCCGGAACTGGCCCAGCCATTGAAATAGAGGACTAAGCCGGCAAACGGGCCAATGATGACTACCCCAAAAAGGGTCAGACTTCCGAAATTCTTTCGAAAATCCGTCCGCCGAACGATCAGCGCAGCCAGCCAGCCCAGCGTTAGTGCCGCCCAAAACGAACCGATCGCAGCCCATCCCGGCGCAACGGCGCTTAATGTTGCCGCAGCCCAGGCAATCCCGCTCGACCGTGCCACGGCGATCTCGGGAATCAAGGGCGCCAATCCAGACACGAGACCTGAGTTAAAGCCAAACCAAACAATGACCGGAAGGATGACGCCCTTGCCGAGCCAAATAAACAGAGGCCACCTCGATTCTGCTGGCTCGTCCTCAAACAACCGAATCCAATAGTACACGGCCACCAAGAGTGGGCAAACGAGCAAGACTATCCACGCATTAAAGGTCATGATCGATCGCTTAAGCTTAGACAAAGGTTAACCCGATTCTTCCCGGACAAGAAGGATGATTTCGGACCGTGACGGAAGTCCGACCGTGGTTTCGAAAGCCAAGCAAGAGCCAAGCTGGCCGTCTGGCTGTTTTGCCTCTTGACGGCATCTCGACACTACACCCGATTGCGTTGCCCGTGCCAAGGTAAGAATTCCCCGAAGTGGTGATTGGACCATCGGTGTCCATACCGATGAGGGCTTCGGCCTCCGCTTCATCGGGCGAACGTTCGAGAGCGTGAGCGGGGCGGGACAGCGGGACGATAACTTCCCGGAATTTATGGTTGCTCAAAATAACATCGGCGACAGCAATACGCGGGGGATTCTCAGAAGCATTCCAGCGGGCGCCTATGAAATCGAGTTTATTTCCTGGGAACGCGTTGGAGCCGCGCACTACGAAATCTATGCCGCTGAGGGCGCTTTCACCGATGACGCCGAAACCGATCAATGGCAGCTCATCGGCGCGCCAGGCAGCCTCGAGATTGTGGCAGGCGCGAACTTGAGAGCAGTAAACATTAACAAGGAAGGCGACCGTGTGACGATTGACTTCGTTTCCCAAATCCGGATGGGCAGCATCAACTCCAGGAAAGCGCGGACTTGAAGAGCTGGCAATTGGTGACAGGCGCAACGTTCCAAAAAACGGCCAATGGCCTTCGTGTTGCGGCCGGCAACGCCTCCAACGACAAGAAGTTTTATCGCGTAGTCCAGCCGTAAGCTAAGCGCCGCGGCGCCTCCATCAATCCAGGCGCTTGGCTTCCCAAGCGACAGGATCGAACTCAAAAGCTTCAGAGCTCTCATTTTGTTCTCGCGGGCCATGCCACCCAGAAATGGCCAGAGCCTTTCCAGCCTTTCCTGCAAGGGCCATGATTAGTGGGCGGCGTTCTTTGGTGCTAAAAACCCAGTGGAAATACCAACTGACATGAACCAGATTCAACCGTCCCTTCCGGGACTTAATGCAATCGCGAACTGGAAACCCGGCAGTCAACTGCCGGGCTATTATCAGACTCTCCGTCCGGGAGAAAAATGTCCAAACTCCAGTGCGCCCAGAGAAGGCGTGCGTAGGCGGGGGTGAAAGTCCCCCAAGTCTGGTGGCAAGTTGCGCCAGAGTTTAGAACGAAAGAACTAGATGGAAAGGTCTAACCAACCGCCCAATACCGAAGGTTG